>Ga0302279_10006655_pt1 | contig 12155 bp, 11 predicted proteins | sample III_Bog_N3_3_FD_194541 | JGI IMG/M metagenome (GOLD analysis project Ga0302279, IMG submission 194541) | Peat permafrost microbial communities from Stordalen Mire near Abisko, Sweden - III_Bog_N3_3 | ecosystem: Environmental > Terrestrial > Soil > Wetlands > Peat | place: Sweden: Abisko...
CCCCCGACGGAGGCTCCGTCGCCGGCGCGCTGGTGGGGGGGAGCGGACTCCTCGGCGAGACGGTCGTGACGGGGGGTCCACCGGGGGTCATCGTCGCCCACGGCGACTCGATATTCTGGGTGCAGCCCCAAGGGGCCAACTCCCGCATCGTCTCGTGCCCGCTCGCGATCAGCGGAGCGCTCGCGTGCCCGTCGGGCGGGCCGACGTTGCTCGGGGGGACCGACAACGCCACCATCGCGGGGCTGACGATCACCGACGGCGGCTTCTACTGGACGGAGCCGGCGAACGGTTTCGTACGGGGGTGCCCGGATAACTGTACATCGGGGGTGACGAACGAGATTAACTCCTCGCAGGCGAGCCCGTACCGCGTCGTCGCCCACGGGTCGGTCGTCTACTGGACCGACTCGTCCGCCGTTGGCGACGTGTCGTGGGCCAACGTGATTGAGGGCGAGCTTGGGAGCGGCGGCAAGGGGGTCGCGGCTCACGTCGCGTGGCCAATAGCCATCGCGGCGACCGACAGGGCCCTCTACTGGACGAGCGGCAAGGCCGACGGCTCCGTGATGACGGCGGCCCTCACCGACGCGGGCATTCCGGTGGACGGCAGCGCGCAGACGCTCGTGCCAGGGCAGCAGATGCCGCAGGAGATCGTGGTGAGCGGCGACAGCATCTACTGGACGAACCGCGGAACCGACGCCGGCACGGGCTCGGTGATGAAGCTCACCCTGCCGCACACTCCTTGAGCGTTTCTACTTCGCGATCTTGCCGACGGCCGAGACGAGCAGGTCCGACGTGATGGGCTTCATCACCCACGCCTTCGCGCCGAGCTTCTTCGCCTCCGCGACCAGCTCGGGCTGACCCTCCGACGTGAGCATGATGACGGGGCACGGGAGCGCCCCCTCGGCCTTCAGCGCCGCGAGCAGCCCGAGGCCCCCCATCTCCGGCATGTTCACGTCGCAGATGATGAGCGCCAGATCGGGGTTCGCCTTCACCTTGGCCAAGCCGTCGACGCCGTCGACCGCCTCGATGACCTCGTAGCTCGCCTGCAGGAGCGAGAGCCCCACCTGCTGCCGGACGATGATCGAGTCATCCACGATGAGGATCTTCTTGCTCATGACTCGCCCTCGTCGAACATGGTGATGGTCCCTTCGCGGAGGGCCGCGCGGCCCGAGCGGGCGCCGCTGGTGTCGCTCTCCGGATCGAGACGCAAATCGAGCCAGACCCTGACCTCGTGCGGGCCGGACGTGAAGCGCAGCGGCGTCCCGAGCATCGATTTGACCTCTTGCGACGCGGCCGTCGCGGTCATCGCGAGGGGCTGGCCCGGCGAGAGGCGTACACCCTCTTCGGCGAGCTGGTTCGTGACGCGACCGGCGAGCTGGTTCGTCAGCTCGCGCGTCCAGTCGCGGACGTAGATCCAGTCTCGCGCAGAGTCGGGGGTGAGCGCCGCGTCGGCGCCGTGCCGCGGTCGGCTCGACGCCACGAAGGCGAACGAGCTTACGAAGAGCAGCTTCCCGATCCCCGAGCGGGAGGCTCCGGAGGCGCGGCGAAGGTCGACGACGCTGGCCGTGAGGGCCCCATCACGCGCGTCGATCGCCGCGACCAGCGATCCGGGCGTGTCGGCGGCGCGATGAACCGGGGTCGAGTACGCACGGAACAAAAGGGTCGTGCAGTCGGCGACGAGCCGTTCGGATGTCGAAGTCATGAAGAGAGGGCCTTTCGATCGGCGTGCGATTCGTCGCGCGTCGGGGGGGGAGGTGTAGGAATCACGAGCCGAATACGGGTCCCCTTCCCCCTTGTCGATTCAATCGCGATCGTCCCCCCTGCGGCCTCCGCCGCGACCTTCACCGCCGACATCCCCACGCCACGCCCGGAGATCTGCGTCAGCACCTCGGCGCTCGAGAGCCCGTCCACGAAGACGAGATCCAGGCGGTCTTCTGCCTTCATGCGACCGAGCGCGTCTCTCGAGACCAGGCCGAGCGACGCGGCGCGCGCCATGAGCAGCTCGACGTCGATGCCTCGACCGTCGTCCTCAACGTCGACCTGCGTCGCCCGAGGGAGCGCCGACACGCGGAGCGAGACCTGCCCCGAGAGCGCCTTGCCCGCGCGCGTCCGCGCCAGTGAAGCCTCGATGCCGTGGTCGATCGCGTTTCGCACGAGGTGCGACACGGCCTGCAGCACCGGACGCATCGTGTCGACGTCGACCGGCACGTCGGCCCCTTCGAGGCGGAAGTCGACCTCTTTGCCCAGACGCGCGGCGAGCTTGGTCGCGAAGTCCTCCACCGGGCCGAGCAGCTGCCAGGCGTGGCGCGTCCGCGCGAACTGCGATTCGGACGCGTGCTGCTCGAACGCCACCTCGAGGACCGACCCGTTCGACTCGAGAAAACGACGCAGCGTGTCCTCGACCTCCTTCACGTGGGCTGCGGAGAGCGTGGGCTCGTCCTCCAGCCGATGAACGAGCGACGCGATCGCGTCGAGCCCGTACGACGCCGAGTTGCCTTTGATCGTGTGGAGCGAGCGACGGACCTTCGTCTGACGCGCTTCCGGCGGCTCGTCCGCCTCGAGCGTCTTCAGCGCCGCGGCGATCTGCGCCTTGGCGTCGAACACGAAGCTCCGGAACGACTCGCGCTGACGCAGGATGCCGACGAGCGTCCGGTTCTTCTGGTTCTCGGAGGCCAGCGCCTCGAGCGTCGTGATGTCGGACACCGTGAACAGCAGGCCGGTGACCCCGCCGTCGGCGTCGCGAATGACGCTCCCCTCGACGTGAAGGGTGCGCCCGTCGGAGGCGGCGAACTTGCTGCGGAGCTGCGCGAGCGAGACGGCGTCGGGCAGGAGATCTTCGAACACCTGATCGACCCCCAGCTCGAACTGCTGCCTGTCGCGCGCCGTCAGCCCGAGCAGATCAGGGAGCGACGCGCCCGAGACCGTCGCCGCGCCGAACAGCGCGTGGCACGAACGGGTGCACTCGGGGAGCACCACGAGGTCGCGCGCCACCACGAGGAATCCGAACGTCACGTGGTCGAGGATCGTCTTCATCGCCAGCGTGCGACGCCTCACCTCTTCCTCGAGCGTCTCGCTGTAGCGTTTCAGCTCGGTCGCCCGCAGCTCGCTGAGCTCGCGCTTGCGACGGTTGTCGTCCTCGCGCCTCCGTGCGCTCTCGAGCTGCTTCTGGAGCGACGAGCCGCGCCCGCTGTAGAGGTCGACGACCTTTCGCTTGAGCACCTCGACCGTCCGCTCGGCGGCGAGCGCTCGCGCGTGCCAGTCGTCTTCCCAGGCCAGCGGCGGCGACGTGCTCTCAGACGGCATGGGACGCTCCTTCGTGGCGGTGAGACGTCTGTGGAATCTCCGCGTCGTAAATCGCCAGCCCTACGAGCGTCTGGTTGATGTGCAGACCGCGGAGCTGCTCGCCGTACGTGTCGAAGCCGATGACGTGCCGGCCAAAGCGCTCAACCGTCGCGCCGAGGGCGTCGAAGCCCCCCGTGGCCTTCGCCTCGAGCGCGCGCAGGATGCAATTGAAGGAGAGAAAGAAGTCCGCCTTGCCCGCGGCGGCTTCGAGCGTCCCGATGTCGCGCTCGAGCGCGCCCACCATCGGCTCGTGCCCTCCGAGCGACAGCACCATCCCCTCTTCGATGGCGCAGTAGAAGATGATCGACCCGTCGGGCTCGATGCGCTGGACGGACCGCACGTAGATGGCGTCGTTGGATACGAACGCCAGCGGGTTCATGAACGCCACGTCGCTCGTCACGTCCGCGGGGGCGAGCCCGAGCGCCCGCGCGTACGCGTCTCGGGCGTTGTAGCCGTCGATCTCGAAGACGCGCCGAGTCGCCACGTCGGCGCGCGTGATCACGAGCGCCTTGGGGGTCGTCGTGTAGTGCTGGTGCTTCACGACGTCGAAGCGGGCGCCCGATTGTGACTCGCCCAGCACGAAGACGGCCGACGAGCCGTGCGCCTTCCCGTCGGCGAAGACCCACGTCTTCTTGAACGCCAGATCGTCGCCTGCGCTCCCTCCGAGCAGCGGCACCCCTTCGAGCACATCGGCCACGAGGGCCGAGACGACCTCTTCCTTGCACGAGAGCCCGTCGATGAACGTCAGGCAAAAGTGCTTCGCCGGATCGAGCGCCGCCGCGTCGAGCCCGAGCCCCGCGAGCAGCCGGTCGCGCACCCCTAGGGCCGCCGGCTCATCGAAGCTCGCGAGCTCGGGAGCGACGGTGACGGTCCACCGGATGCGCGGCGACGACAGCGCCGTCACGACCAGGCTGCCGGTCCGGTGCGTGGCGCCCAGCAGCTCGCCCGCCGTCGAGCAACCGGCGATGGGGACTCCAGGGAACCGCTGCGCCAGCGCCGCCGCGACGCGCACCGCGTCCTGCTTCGTGGAGGCGAAGCAGAAGAGGATGTCGAAGCGAACGTCGGTCGGAAAGCCTCGCGTTGCCTCGGCCACCGCTTGCTCTCCGTCGGTGTGGATCGAGTGACCTTCCCAGATTTTCATAAAGTCTCCCTCGGCACGACGCTCCAGCATCGATCTCATGCGTATGCTTCGTCAAGGCACAGCGTCGGGCGGGAGCACGCGCTTGAGCTCCTCCGCAGGTTGAGGAACACTGGGGCGTATGGAGGGGACGGGGGCGGCGGCGGGCGACGACGATCGCGAGGATGATGATCTCGACGCGTGGGATGGGGAGGATGTGCCGCCGAGCCGTCCGCGGCCGGAGCTTCCGAAGGACGAGCAGAAGCGGCGCTACGACCTGATTCACCACCCCGAGCACGCGACGATTCTTCGTCGCATCGTGATCAAGTGGCTCGGCGACCCGGACAAGAACCCTCACGGGCTCGCCAGGGAGGCGCTCGACGCGGCGGACATCGAGGCGCTGTCGGACCCGACGTTCCCCTCGGACGACGGCGAGGTGCCTAAGTACATGAAGCGGCTCGCGTCGCGCGTCGTGAAGCGGTTCCAGCGCGACCGGAAAGACGTGAAGCTGAATCGGAAGTCGCTCGACGATCAGCCGCTCGCGGTGCAGGCGGACTTCGAGGGCTACGACGGGGAGGCGTTCGCGGACGCGGTGCAAAGGCGGGCGCTGAAGCAGGCGCGGCAGGACCCGAAGGAGGCGCGGGCGCTTGCGATGCTCATCGACCGGTACGTGCGCGGCAAGACGGCCGAGCAGATCGCAGATGAGTACAAGATCAAGCTGGCGACGTTTTACGCCATCACGGGACGCTTCAAGACGCGCGTCCAGATATCGGCGTCCATGATCGCCGCGGTCGCGGTCATCTTGTTCGTCGTGCGCCATCCTGACGAACCGAGCGCTCATCACGACGCGCCGACGGTGGTCGAGCCCTCGTCGTACGAGAAGGCAATGGCGCTGACCGCCTCCGCGCAGAAGGAGTGCGATGGGGCGCAGTGGACGGCGTGTCGAGCGTTGCTGGACAAGGCGGTCGCGGCGGACCCCGCCGTCTCGAAACGCGAGATGTACAAGACGTTGCGCGCCGCGTCGGACGCCGTGCTGGGGCCGAACCCGAACCAGGCGCCGGCGGAGCCGCCGTATCCCACGCCGGAGCAGGGGCCAGACAAGGGACCGGACAAAGGGCCGAAGGGACCGGACAAAGGGCCGAAGGGGCCGTAACCGCCCGTCATCTCGATACTTTTCCGCGCTCACCCCATCGCCGTCGAGCGTTCGACAAAACTATTTTCAAAATTCGACATGGCCGGCTGTCGAAAAAACGCGATTCCTGTCCCTTACCTATTGAGAGGACGAAACGCGACGCTGCAGCGCTGACACGGCGCCCAGCGAACGCGTGACGACTCTCTCGCCGGACCTCGCGCGCTCGTAGCTCTGCACGCGCGGACGACGCTCTCGACGCCTCCATCCCTCGACTCGCGAGGACGAGCGCCGAGCCACGCCCTCCCCATTCATCCCTCCCCTTCCCGCCATCCCATCAGGTCCCCATGAAAACGCCCACGACCCCCATCGTCCCCATCAAGCCCGTTCGTCTCGCCGACCTCATCGCGTCCATCGCCGCCAAGGCTCCCCCGATTGCGCCTCTTCCGAGCGCGCGTCCCGCCTCGGATATCTCCAACGGGGAGCGTGAGCTCGCCTGGTACTTCGGCTTTGCCGATGCCGAGATGGGGCGACGCTCGAACCTACGCATCACCGCCGAAGCCGCGGCCGGTCGCACGTGGGGCGCCGGGATCCACGAGATCGACGACGACGGCCTCGAACGCCGGGTGAACGCGTCGCACGCCGCGCGCCGCATCGAACGTCGGCTCGAGTCGCTGTCGGGGATGTGCTTCGGCGTGCTGATGGCCGCGTACGAGCCGGTCGCGTGGCCGCGCTCGTTCCTCGAGCGCTACGGAAAGCTCGCCGGGGTGGTCGCACGGATCGTGGCGGCGACGTATGGCCACGGCGTCGACGACGGACACGGACGACGCCTCGGCGAGCGCATCGCGCGTCGCAACGAGCAGGGCCGCGAGACCGACGACGGATGGGAGGAGCTGGCGGCGGCCCATGAGCAGGCGCGCTTTCTCTACAAAGAAGCGCGGGCCGCGTACGACCGGGTGCGCGGCGGGGTGGATGCGGCGTCGATCGTGCCGGAGGGGGAGCGATGAGCGCCGGGATGAAGGTTCAGGCGGTCTACTCGGTCGCGGAGATTGCGCGGGCGGCACGACTTCCGACTCGCCGGATGCGCTGGCTCCTTCGAACCTGCCATGTCGAGATGTTCCTCGTCGGGCGAGCGTGGATGGTGCCGCTCGACGACGTTCGCGAGAAGATCCCGGCTCTTTTCCGCAACTTGGCTGTCGTCCACCAGCTCACGGTGGAGAAGCCGCCGTAGAAATCGACCGAGGCCTCGAAAATAATCGAGGACATGGAGGACCTGGACGACCGAAACCGGGGGTCATTCCCGCATAGGTAGAGGGTGTGAGTGACGGGGTCGAAGACGGGCCGGTCGAGTCGAATGATTCATTCAATAGGTGGGATCATTCATCGCACGAGTCGAATGATTCATTCGATGGGTGGGATCATTCATCCCACGAGTCGAATGATTCATTCGATGGGTGGGAGCATTCATCCCACGAGTCGAATGATTTATCAGGCGCGTCGAATGATTCTTCACCCGAGTCGAATGATTCATTCGATGGGGCGCACTCAGGACCCGTCGGGACGCAGCTAGCGCCCGGCACGTTCGATCGCCGCCCCATTCAAACGTCGGAGCGTCCCAGTCTCTTGGATCCAGGAGACGAGGCGAGGCTCGTTTTTCTTAGCTTATTCAACCCACAACCAAGGATGTGCCCAGTGACAAGAAGTGCAGACAAGAAGTTGATCACCGCAGTCAGTCCGTCGAACCCTTCCGTAAAGTCCGTCACGAAAAGCGTGAGGAAACGGAAGCCCCCAGCGCCCGTCGATCCTTCGATCGACGTCAGCGCGAATCCACCGGTCGTTCAAATCCCGGTGGCCACCGGTAGCTCGTCGCTCATTGCGGCGACTACCACGAGCGCGACACAGCCGTCCGCGACGTCTACGTCCAATCCCACCCCTTCGTCCACCGGTGACACGCCGGTGACGACCTCGTCCAGCACGAGCCCGACGACGCCGGCGCAAGCCGACACGCCGGATCCGCTACCGACAGGGACGATCCCTTCCGTGCGAAGCACCTTCAGGGCGCCGATCATGACGGGATTCAAGGGATACTACCCGAGCTCGATCGAGCTCGAGTCCATGCCGGGGGTCGTCAACGACCTCGGCGCATTCACCGAGTACACCAATGTGCTCGGTAATTCGGCGGTGCCCGCCTCCACCCTCACGTCGCGCATTGTCCTCGCCCTTGGTTGGCGAGGGGTACGCGACACGACGGAGGCCTGGGACGAATACGTGAAGGTCCAGGATGCTCTGGCCTGGAAGAGCGCCATGACGGCGCTCGACGAGGTCAAGCCGCTGTTCCTCTTCGCGGTGTCGAAGAACCCCTCGCTCGCCACGACCTACTCGTGGCTCGCGAAGCTCTTCAACGCTCCGAAGGCCATCTCCGAGCAGGCGAATGCCACCAAGGCCAAGAACAAGGCCGCGAAGGCAAAGACTGCAGCGGAGGCAGCGACAGCGGCGGCCGTGGCAACGGCGACGGAAGCATCGAACAAGGAAACGGATGCGACGGCGCCAACGCCGCCGAAGACCGTGACCGTCAACGCGTAACGCCGGGGGCGTTACCGAGTAGCACGCAGTACGGGGGATATGGGGATACCGAGTCGTAAATAGGAGCGCCGGAAAGGAGAGCGCCCCCGCCGTGGGCCGTCTGCGACGAGAGTCGCGGGTGGTTTGCGGCGGGGGAATCCTTTGTGGGGGTCGGGAAAGAATCCGTAGCGACATCAGGCCGGGCATCGAACTTGCGGCGGCTGAGGTCGGATGGTCAGCCGTAGTGATTCCAACAGGTTGCACAGACATTTTCTCAACGTTGATAAGATTGGGGCCGCGACACCCCGCGTCATCCGGCCATCATCTTCGCGTACATCGCGTCGATCGTCTTGACCCCCACCTTGTCGCAAAGCTGCTCGACGAGCGTTCGCAGCGTCGACGGCTCGACGCCCAACTGCTCGGCCATCTTTGAACGAGGAACGCCGCGGACGTGCATCGCGAAGAGGTCGCCTTGACGGTCAGTGAGCTCGTGGCGCAGGGCGAACGCGTCGAAGCGCGCGGCAGTCACGCGCGGGACGTCCCAACGGGCGGTCTGCACGTCCAGAATGAACAGAGCGAACGCCTCCGCGCCGAAGGGCTTCGGGAGAAAACGGCAGCTATTGAGGTACGCGTGGTTTGCTGCGTCCGGCGTGTCGTAAAAGCCGGTCATGATGACGGCGGGCGCGGAGGGGAACTTGGCGACCCAGCGGTCGACGATGTCGAGGCCCGAACCGTCTGGGAGGCGCACGTCGACCACGAGGCCGTGGAGGCGATCGCTCGAGGCGATTACCTCGAAGGCCGGTGCGCAGGAGAGCGCCGTGATGCAGCGCATGCTGGGGGGGACGAGGCGCGGGAGGACGTCCAGGATGTCCGCCTTGTCGTCCACGATGAGGATCACGGTCTTCGCCGGTCCGCGTGGAGGGGGAGGCTTTCGTAGACGTGGGATGTTGCTGCTGTCTGGCATGGGGATCGTGAGCCTCCACGATCGACGCTAGCTGTACGTGCAAGGAGAGTGTTGTGCGGGGGTGACGAATTATCGAGAGCGCGGCTGTAGCGCGCGGACGCTGGCGAAACAGGGGTGACTGCGCCGACCCCCGCCTTGACCGGTGGCGGGTTTGAAGGTTCACTTTTGTCTTCATTCAGGAGACACGAGATGAAAGCTAGTCAATTGCTGAATCAGAACATCGTCGCGAATACCAATCTGACGGATGAGACAACTCGCTTCGTTGTGGTTTCAGGGGAGGACGGGCGAGGCATGAGAGCGTTGCAGCTAGTTGTCGTTCTCAGCCTCGCGGGGTGCGGTGGGCAGGTCACCGGAGCGTCTTCGCACGGCAATGGCGAATCGTCCGCCTCTACAAGCTCCGAGTTACCCGGACTTTCGGACAGCTCGGTGGCTTCGGGATCAGTGGTCACTGGCTTGGAAAGTAGCGGAGCTGGCTCAGGCGGGGGTAACGGGAGCACCCACGGGGCTGACGCCGACTCTGGTGGCGGACGAGTGACCTGCTCTCTTCCTTCGGTTTCTGAGAAGAGCTGCGTTCTCTGCGACAATGAATGGTACTGCTCCGAGCCCAGAACGCCGTCGGCACAATGCGCTTCGAATCCTGTTCTGTACGGCCCGTGCACCAGCACTTGCGTCGTATGCGGAGACAATGGGCTGGCAGTCAATTGGGTGTGTGGAACAACCCCCCCACGACGTATGGGACGTACATAAGTACGCCGTTTTCCTGCGCACAGTAATTTCATAATTCACATCTAGAGAGGGGTACAAGATGAAACGTTCTACGGACTTAACTGCAACTCGTGCACGATTGAACTTCGCCGACGGCCAGATACCCTGACTTCATGCGCTGGACTTTGGCCCTCCCCCTGATCGGGATCCTCTGCGCGTGCTCGTCGTCCTCCTCGTCGCCCGGGACGGTGTGCGCAACGGCCGGTGGAAGGTGCATCGTCGGCGGGGCACCCTGCTCGAAGCAAGCCACGACCGCCAATCAAGACTGCGACCCGAACGAGGCGCCGGGGGCCGGGCTCTGCTGTCTCGAAGTCGGCGACGCGGGGTAGTAGAGCGTTTCCGGGATCGCATCTGAGCGAAGACCTGTTCGCGTTGACTTGCGCGCACCGCCCCGCGCTCTACGATGCCTAACCCATGCGCCGGTCCGCGTTCGCCCTCTCTCCCCTCCTCTTCCTCGTCGCCCTCATCGCCTGCAGCTCCACCTCGCAACAATCCCCGACGACCCCGACCTCCGACGCTCAGCCCGTCACGATCGTGACGACAGCCTGCGACGACGGCACTGGCAACACCGACTGCTGCTCGCCCGCGCCAGTCCCGGGCGCTGCCTGCACCGCGGCGTCCGACACCTGCTGGACCTCCTGCAGCTTCACGTCGCCCGACAGCGCGACCGACGGTGAGCGCTCGGAATACTCATGCAGTGGCGGCATATGGGTCGCCGGTCACGGTCTCTTCCCCTGCACCCTCGCGGCGGTCGACGCCGGGCAGTAGCGCCGACGTTACCTCGTATTCTTCTGGCGGCGTGTCGAGCTGTCCCCGGGGACTCCACTTCAAGTGCTTCCGCCGCAGCGTGCGACGCCTGCTACGGTAACGCGATGACTCTGCGCTCAGTCCTCGCCGCGACGGCGCTCGCGTTCCTGGGCGCGTGCTCGAATGGAACGACATACGGCAGCAGCTCGGGCGCAAGCGCGAGCCACACCGGAGCCTCCGGCAACCTCACCACAAGTTTCAGCGCGAGCCACAGCGCGGGCGCCACGAGCGGGGACCAAGCCTGCCACGGTTACGACTGCAACGCAGGCTGCAGCAACGGCATCGTCACGATGTGCGACATTCTCTCGCCACTGCCCGGCGGGTGCCCAAGCGTCGAGGTGGCGACCAGCTTCTGCCCGTTCGGCTGCAACCAGGACAAGTCGGAAGACTCCTGCAACTACTACCCAACGGATGCCGGAATGTGCGGCGCCAGCGCAGCAACGATCACCACGGGCATGCTCACGCCGAGCGATGGCCACGCGCCCCAGGCGGTCTCCGCGCTCGTCTCGAGCATGGTCCGCGTCACAGTCGCGACTAGCCTCGGCGCTGCATGCACGGCCGGCGTCGACGCTGGTTTGGACCTCGGCACGACGAGCGGTGCGTTCCTGACATTCCTCGTACCGCAGAGCGCCACCGGCACGGTTCTCGTCACGGGAGCGACCCTCACGGTGTGGAAGAGCGGAGTGCCCGTGCTTCGAGACGAGGCTTCAACGTCCGGCTCCGTCCGCGTGACACTTCAGGACTTCCACACGGTCAGCAACGAGATGACTGGCGACAGCATTCAGGGCGGCATCGTCGGCACGTACGACGTATCCTTTGGCTCAGACGTCGAACAGGGGAGCTTCATCGCGCCGCTATGCAACGCCTGCCCGGCGGGGCCGTAGGACGCCCCTTCTCCGCCAGCGGAGACGGGGACGGGGGATGAGGTTCAGGAGAGCCGTAACCGCGACGGCCTCGCCCAGGCAGACTCGGGTTGCAATCTCCCCCATCCCATGGTGAAGCCCCCTGCATGGAAAAGCGCGAGGACCAACCGGTCGATCGGGAGCACGCGTTCGGGGAGGGGTATACGAAGTCCGTTCCCGACAAGGTCGGCATCTGGCTGTCGGGCTACCGCGTACGGCGCTGCATCCCGTCCTTCAAGGGGAAGGCCGTCGGTGACTTCGGATGCGGCTACGACGCCACGTTCATTCGTTCCATCGCCAACGAGGCTCGGTCGCTCACCCTCGTCGACGTCACGCTCCACCCCGAGCTGAAAGCCGACCCGAAGATCACGGCCATCGAGGGCTTCCTGCCCGACGCGCTCTTCAACATTCCGTCGGACAGCCTGGACGTCATCCTCTGCATCAACGTCCTCGAGCACCTGTGGGATCCGACGGCCGCGCTCCGCGAGTTCCGGCGAATCCTCGCGCCATCCGGTGCGTGCTTTCTGAACGTCCCGTCCTGGCGCGGGAAGGTGTTTCTCGAGACGCTCA
>Ga0302279_10006666_pt1 | contig 12145 bp, 7 predicted proteins | sample III_Bog_N3_3_FD_194541 | JGI IMG/M metagenome (GOLD analysis project Ga0302279, IMG submission 194541) | Peat permafrost microbial communities from Stordalen Mire near Abisko, Sweden - III_Bog_N3_3 | ecosystem: Environmental > Terrestrial > Soil > Wetlands > Peat | place: Sweden: Abisko...
GTGCACACCGGGGTCTGGCACCATGGGGGCGTGTCCGCCACGCCCGACTCCACGGTGCACGACGCGCCGGTGGCCGTCCCCGCCGGTACCCCGATGGACGCCTACGAGTACGGGCTGCCCGAGCGTGCCATCGCCCAGGAGCCGATCGAGCCGCGCAGTGCCGCCCGCCTGTTGATCGGACCGGGACTGTCCGGGCCGGGTACGTACGGGTCGGGTGCGTACTGGCCGGGTGCGTCCGGGGGTGGACCGTCCGCAGATGGACCTTCCGCATATGGACCGTCCGGGCCCCGGACGCCGTCCCACGCCACCATGGCCGACCTCCCCTCCCTACTCGGGCCCGGGGACGTGCTGGTGGTCAACGACACGCGGGTGCTGGCGGCACGGCTGGACCTGGCCAAGTTGACCGGTGGCCGGGCGGAGGTACTGCTGGTCGAGCCCCTGGGAGCACCCGACGCCGACGGCGTGACCGAATGGGCGGCGCTCGTACGTCCCGGGCGACGGCTTCCCGCCGGGACCCTGCTGGTCGAGGCGGGAGAGGGCGATGTCCCCGACGAGGCCATCCCGGTCGTCGAGGTGGGGGAGCCGATCGACCCCGATCCGGAGGGGCCCGGTACCCGGAAGGTACGCCTCCTCGATCCGTCCGTCGTCGCCCGTTCCGGGACCATGCCCCTGCCGCCGTACATCCACCACACCCTGGGCGACCCGGACCGCTACCAGACCGTGTACTCGGCCGACCGCGACCTGGTCGACCGCTCGGCTGCCGCGCCCACCGCCGGGCTCCACTTCACGCCGGACCTCCTCGACGCGTGCCGGGCCGCCGGAGCCGAGCTGGCCCGAGTGGACCTGGCCATCGGCCTCGACACCTTCCGCCCGGTGACGGCCCCGACCGCCGAGGCCCACGTCATCCACACGGAGCGGTACACCGTGCCGCCCGAGACGGTGGTGGCGTGCGCCGGGGCGCGTCGGGTCGTGGCGGTCGGGACGACCGCCGTGCGGGCGCTCGAGTCGGCGGCGTCCACCGGCGTCCTGTCCGGGAGGACCGACCTGTACATCCACGGCGACCACCGGTTCCGGGTGGTGGACCTCCTCGTCACCAACTTCCACCTGCCACGCTCCAGTCTGCTCCTCCTGGTCGAGGCGTTCTGCGGACCGATCTGGCGCGACCTGTACGCCGAGGCCCTGGCCGACGGCTACCGGTTCCTCTCCTTCGGCGACGCCATGATCGTGGCCCGGGCCGGCGCCAAGGGGACACCGGCGTGGACGGTTCCGGCGACGGAGGCGCGGTGAACCCACTGGTCGTCGAGGTGACCGCCACCGACGGAGCGGCCCGCACCGGGCAGGTCGTCACGCCTCGCGGCGCCTACCGGGTCCCGGCGTTCATGCCGGTCGGCACCCGGGGTGCGGTCAAGGCGCTCGACAGCGCCGACCTCGGAGCCCTGGGGGCCGAGGTGGTGCTGGCCAACACGTACCACCTGATGCTGCGCCCCGGCGCCGACGTGGTCGCCGAGCTGGGCGGCCTCCACCGGTTCACCGGTTGGTCGGGGCACACGCTCACCGACTCGGGCGGGTTCCAGGTCCACTCGCTGCGGGCGGAGGTCGATGACGACGGTGTCACCTTCGCCTCGGTGTACGACGGCGCCGCCACCCGGCTGACCCCCGAGTCCGCCGTCGAGGTCCAGGGGCTGCTCGGGGCCGACATCCAGATGGTCCTGGACGTGTGCGCGTCGCTTCCGGCCGGGCCCGAGGCCCTGCGGCTGGCCGTCGACCGCACGGCGGCGTGGGCCGCCCGGGCCCGGGTCCACTTCGACCGCCTCGACCGCCGGCCCGAGCTCCAGGCGCTGTTCGGCATCGTCCAGGGGGGCACCGACGCCGGGCTGCGGGCCGAGAGTGCCACCCGCACCGTCGACCTCGACTTCGACGGCTACGGCATCGGCGGGCTGTCGGTGGGGGAGCCGCGTGCCGAGATGCTCGAGGCGCTGGCCGTCACCGTGCCCCTCCTGCCGAGCGGACGACCGCGCTACCTGATGGGGGTGGGCGATCCGGTGGGCATGCTGGAGGCGGTGGCCCTGGGCGTCGACCAGTTCGACTGCGTGGCCCCCACGCGGGCGGCCCGCCACGGGTCGCTGTGGACCACAAAGGGCCGGCTCAACCTCCGAAACGCCGTGCACGCCCGCGACGACGGGCCCGTCGACCCGGCCTGCCCGTGCCCCACGTGCGCCCGGTGGTCGCGCGGGTACCTGCGCCACCTGCTGTCCGTGGGGGAACCCACCGCCTGGCGGCTGCTCAGCATCCACAACCTGACCTACGTGCTGGGTCTGATGGCCGAGGCCCGGGCCTCGATCGCCCAGGGCACGCTGGACGATCTGCGGTCCCGCACGGCGGCGGTCTGGGGGGCGTGACCGGCCCCTCGCGGTGGGGTCCGTGGTCCGGCACCTCGACCCGGGTGCCCTGGGCTACAGTCGAAGGGCCGTGACGACCCCTGCCCCCGTTTCCGACGTTCGATGACGCACGCCCTCGGGGCGGTGGCCCTGCTCGTGTCCGCTGCTGCGCCAAAGAAGTCGAGCAGCTCGTCCTTCCTGCTCATCCTCGTGGTGGTGGGTGCGGGGTTCTACTTCTTCATCTACCGCCCCCAGCAGAAGAAGCAGCGTGCGGCCCAGGCGCAGGGCAAGGCGTTCGACGTCGGCGACGAGGTCGTCACCGCCGGAGGCATCGTCGGCCGGGTGCTCGACATCACCGACGACAGGGTCGTCCTCGAGACCAGTGTCGGCGCCTCGTTCACCGTCCTCCGCCCGTACGTGCTCCGAAAGCTCGAGCCTGTCGTGGCGCCCGAGGACGTGGTCGGCCAGGACGAGGACCACGAGCCCGAGCCTCCCTCGACCCCCGGCACCCTGCCCCACGACGAGGTGGCGCCCGAGGATGCCCACGACGAGCCGGCGGACGGTCCCACGCCCCCCGCCGGGCCCGGCACCACTGACGACGGCAACGGGACGAACGCGAGCGGGGCCGACGGCCCTCCGATCATCTGAGCACGATGAAGGACAAGCGCTCACTCTGGATCAGCCTGCTGACGGTCGTCATCGTGACGGCCATCATGCTGGTCGCCACCCTGGCTGCGGGCTGGGCGCCCAAGCTCGGACTCGACCTGGCCGGTGGGCTGTCCGTGGTCTACGAGACCCACACGCCGGTGACCCAGGCCGAGCTCGACACCATCACCACGATCCTCAACGAGCGGGTCGGCGGATCCAGCGGCGCCACCGTGGCCAGTCAGGGCACCGCCCCGTGCCCGCCGCCCAATCAGAAGCAGCGGTGCGCCCTGATCGGAGCCTCGGTACCGGGGGAGAAGAACACCCAGCAGACCCTCAACCGCCTGGGCAAGACCGCCCAGCTCTTCTTCCGTCCGGCCCTGTGCTTCGCCCCGGGCGAGACGGTGGTCAAGGGCCAGCCCGTCAGCAACGGTCCGCTGCCGGCGTGTGCCGCCGCCTCGCAGCTGACCGCCGCCAACCTGGCCGTCAACACCTCCACCGGGCAGGCGACGCAGAACCCGCCGGCCGACACGCAGTTCGCCACCTACCCGTCCACGACGCCGCTGGCCGACACCAAGTCGGCGACCGTGCTGCTGCCCGGGCTGCCCGGACAGGGCAGCGAGCGCTACGTGCTCGGTCCGGCCCAGGTCACCGGAGCCCAGATCAAGTCGGCCAACGCCTCGCTGAGCCAGGCCGGCCAGTGGACGGTGAACATCAACTTCTCCGGCCCCGGTGCGACGGCGTGGGACACGCTCGCCCAGCAGCAGTTCCACGCCATCATCGGCATCGACCTCGACGGCCAGGTCATCTCGGCACCGATCACCCAGCCCAGCCAGACGTCGTTCACGTCGTTCGCCGGCCAGGTCCAGATCTCGGGCAGCTTCACCCAGGACCAGGCCCAGACCCTCGCCACCGAACTCAACTACGGCGCGCTCCCGGTCAAGCTCGACCAGCAGACCATCCAGACGGTGTCGCCCTCCCTCGGGAAGTCGTCGCTGCAGGCCGGGCTCATCTCGGGACTCATCGGCCTGATCCTGGTCATGATCTACACGGTCTTCTACTACCGGCTGCTGGGCCTCGTCGTCGTGTCCGGGCTGGCCCTGACCGGAGCCCTGCTGTGGTCGATCATCGCCATCCTCGGCCAGACCCAGAACACCACCATCGACCTCGCCGGGGTGATCGGCCTCATCGTGTCGATCGGTATCACGGTCGACTCGTACATCGTCTATTTCGAACGGCTGAAGGACGAGGCACGTTCGGGGCGCACCGTGCGCACCAGTGTCGACCGCGGCTTCAAGAGCGCCTTCCGGACCGTGCTGGCCGCCGACTTCGTGTCGCTGCTGGGCGCACTGGTCCTGTACTTCTTCTCGATCGGGCCGGTCCGCGGCTTCGCGCTCTTCCTCGGCCTGTCGACGGTGCTCGACGTCATCGTCACCTACTTCTTCACCCGGCCCTTCGTGATCCTGCTCGGCCGTAGCCGGGGCGCCACGGAGGCCAAGACCATGGGCGTGGCCAGCGGCCTCGGCGTCCACTCGGGGGCCGACGCATGAGCCCGGACAGGCCGGAGGACGCCATGGACGACGAGACGGCGGAGCACCTGGACGCGGCAGAGTTGGACGAGGCCCTGGGTGAGGAGCTGGACGAGGAGTTCGACCAGGAGCTCGAGAACGCCGCCGAGTTGGAGGCCGCCGCGGCCAAGGGGGCCAAGCGGCCCAACGTGTTCCTCCGGCTCTACCGGGGCGAGACCTCGTTCGACTTCATCGGCAACCGCAAGTGGTGGTTCGGGATCTCGGCCGTCGTCATCATCATCGGCATCATCTCGCTGTCGACCCGGGGACTCAACGAGGGCATCGACTTCAAGGGCGGCCAGTCGTGGCTGGTCTCGTCCCAGACGCTGACCGTCTCCCAGGCGACCTCGGTGGCCAAGTCCGCCGGTGTGGCCAACCCGACGGTCGTGCAGCTCACCAATCAGGCGACCGGGAAGAAGCAGATCCAGGTGACCGCCGACCTGAACACCGGGACCGCCGACCAGCAGCAGGCCACCCTCCTGAAGGTCCGGGACGCGCTGGCCACCGCCGCAGACGTCAGACCGGAGACGGTGAGCGTCAACCAGGTGGGATCGACCTGGGGCTCGAACGTGACCCGGAAGGCCATCCAGGCCCTGGTGATCTTCTTCATCGTCGTGGCCGCCTACATCTCCCTGCGGTTCGAATTCAAGATGGCCGTGGCCGCCATCGTCGCCGTCTTCCACGACATCCTGGTGGTGGTGGGGATCTATTCGATCTTCGCGTTCCTGGTGACCCCCGACACGGTGGTGGCCGTACTGACCGTGCTCGGCTACTCGTTGTACGACACCGTGGTCGTGTTCGACCGGATCCGGGACAATTCACAGGGGCTCGGCGCCTCGGGTCGGATCACCTACTCGGAGATGGTCAATCTCTCGATGAACCAGACGCTGGCCCGGTCGATCAACACCTCCCTGGTGGCGATCATCCCGGTGCTGTCGGTCCTGCTGATCGGGTCGCTCTTCCTGGGCGCCACCACGCTGCAGAGCTTCGGCCTCGCCCTGGTCATCGGCCTCACCAGCGGTGCCTATTCCTCGATCTTCATCGCATCGCCGCTGCTGGCGTGGATGAAGGAGCGCGAGCCCCGGTACGTCACCATCCGCCAGCGCCTGGAGGCCCGCGGCGACCGCGGCCCCGTGCTCACCCCGGCCATGGCCGCGGCCATGGCCGGCGCGTCGGGCGGGCCCGGACGGGGCTCGTCCAAGGTCCGGGCCAACTCCGGCGTCATCCGGCCCGGCGCCGGCTCGTCCAAGTCCGGCTCCAAGGGCACCGCGAGCGCCACGGCGGGTTCCGGGACAACCACCGGCGCGGCATCGGCCACGTCGGCGGGACGCACGTCCCAGGGCTCGACCCGCCCCACCGGGAACCGCCCTCCGCCCCGCCCCCGCAAGGGCAAGGGCAAGGGCAAGAAGCGCTGACCCGCCACCCCTGCGGCCCGTGGGCCCCGGACCGCCGTGACCGGGACCGGGACCTCCCCGTCCGCACCGCTCCAGCGGCCCGTCCAGGTACCGTGTAGGGATGGCCCTGGCCACACCTGCCCCCGCGGACGGGGCGACGGAGAACGCCGACGACAGCCTGGCCGGCTCGACGCTGCCCGCAGCCGAGGCCGAGCTGCTCGCTCCGGTGATCGCCGCCTTCCTCCGCCGTCACCCCGGAGACGACACCTCGATCATCGTGCGGGCCGCCGAGACCGCCACCGTGGCCCACGCCGGGCAGATGCGCCGGTCCGGCGAGCCGTACGTGACCCATCCGATCGCGGTCGCCGGGATCGTCGCCGACCTGGGACTCGACTCCCAGACGGTGGCCGCGGCCCTGCTGCACGACGCCGTGGAGGACACCGGGGTCACCACCGAGGTGATCGAGCGGGACTTCGGCCCGTCCGTGGCGCTCATCGTCGAGGGCGTCACCAAGCTCGACCGGCTCCAGTTCGACTCCAAGGAGGCCCAGCAGGCGGCCACGGTCCGCAAGATGCTGGTGGCCATGGCCAACGACTGGCGCGTGCTCATCATCAAGCTGGCCGACCGTCTGCACAACATGCGCACCCTGTCGGTGATGCCGGAGTGGAAGCAGCGGCGGACCGCCCAGGAGACCCTCGACATCTATGCCCCGCTGGCCCACCGCCTCGGCATCCAGGGCGTCAAGTGGCAGCTGGAGGACCTGTCCTTCGCCACCCTCCACCCCAAGCGCTACGCCGAGATCGAGCAGATGGTGGCCAGCCGTGCCCCGCTGCGCGACGAGTTCCTGGCCCGGGTGCTGGTGGCGGTGCGCGAGCGCCTCGATGCGTCCGGGGTGAACGCCGAGGTGACCGGGCGGCCGAAGCACCTGTGGAGCATCTACGAGAAGATGGTGGTCCGGGGCAAGGAGTTCGACGAGCTGTACGACCTGGTGGGGATCCGGGTCATCGTCGAGTCCGAGAAGGACTGCTGGGCCGCCCTCGGCTCGATCCACGCCATCTGGCCACCCGTCCAAGGGCGGTTCAAGGACTACATCAACTCGCCGAAGTTCAACCTCTACCAGTCGCTGCACACGACGGTCATCGGCCTCGACGGCAAACCCATCGAGGTCCAGGTGCGCACCCACGAGATGCACCGGCGGGCCGAGTACGGGATCGCCGCCCACTGGGGCTACAAGGAGGGCACCCAGCGTGACGTCGGCCTGTCCGCGGCGCGGGCCGCCGAGGGCGGGTCCACCGGCACGAAGTCGAAGCGCGCCAAGGACAAGGACGGCAAGAAGGCTCCCCAGATGACGTCCGCCCAACGGGCCGAGCTCGTCGAGCGGGACCGTCGGGCGGAGCGGCTGGCCCTGGCCAAGGAGACCTCGTCGACGACGGCCGAGGTCGAGTGGATGCAGCGGATCGTCGACTTCCAGAACGAGACGACCGACCCCATCGAGTTCCTGGAGGCGCTGAAGCTCGACCTCGAGGAGGACGAGGTCTACGTCTTCACGCCCAAGGGTAAGGTGATCGCCCTCGCCGCGAACTCCACGCCGGTGGACTTCGCCTACAGCATCCACACCGAGGTCGGTCACAAGTGCATCGGGGCCAAGGTGAACGGGCGCCTCGTCCCGCTCGACACCCGCCTGAACTCGGCCGACACCGTGGAGATCTTCACCTCCAAGGCGGAGACAGCCGGGCCGTCGCGCGACTGGCTCCACATGGTGGCCTCGTCCCGCGCCCGCTCGAAGATCCGCCAGTGGTTCTCCCGTGAGCGCCGCGAGGACGCCATCGAGCTCGGACGGGACGAGCTGATCAAGGAGCTGCGCCGGGAGGGCCTGCCCGTCCAGAAGCTGGCCTCCGAGCACACGCTTGCCGAGCTGGCCACGGCCATGCACTACGCCGACGTGGACTCGCTGCACGCAGCGATCGGCGAGAACCGCATTTCGGCGCGGGCGGTGACCCAGCGGCTCCTGCGCGAGCTGCGGGGCGGCATCATCGAGGAGCAGCTGCCGGTCACCGCACGCCAGCAGCCGCTCACGTCCCGGCCGGGCCGGGCCGCGTCCGTCGGCGTCTACGTCGAGGGCCTCGACGACATGATGGTCCGGCTGTCCCGGTGCTGCACCCCGGTCCCCGGTGACGAGATCATCGGCTTCGTGACCCGCGGGCGCGGGGTATCGGTCCACCGGGCCGACTGCGCCAACGCCGCCTCGCTGGCCGCCAGGTCCCGTGAGCGCCTCATCGAGGTCGAGTGGGACCACCGGTCGTCCGGGGTGTTCGTGGCCACGATCGAGGTGGTGGCCATCGACCGGTCGCGCCTGCTGGCCGATGTGACCAAGGTGGTGTCCGAGCACCACCTCAACATCGTCAGCGCCAACACCCAGACGGATGCCGACCGGATCAGCCGCATGCGGTTCGACGTGGAGCTGGCCGACCCCGCCCACCTCGAGTCGGTCCTCAACCTGATCCGCCACCTCGACGCCGTCTACGACGTCTACCGCATCCTCCCCGGGAAGAAGGACTGAACGGCCGTGTCCGACAGGGTGGTGGCGGCGCGCGCGCCCAAGGGGACCCACGACGTGCTGTGGCCCGAGTCGACCCGGTGGGAGTCGCTGCTCGCCCGGTTCGCCGACCAGGTCGAGCGGGCCGGCTACGGGCTGGCCCACACCCCGATCTTCGAGGACGTGGCCGTCTTCCGGCGGGGGATCGGCGAGGGAAGCGACGTCGTCGGCAAGGAGATGTACGAATTCGAGGACCGGGGTGGCCGCACCCTGGCGCTGCGGCCCGAGGGCACGGCGCCGATGGTCCGGGCCTGGGTCCAGCATCGGCCGCCCCTGCCGTGGAAGGCGTGGTACGCCACCCCCGCCTTCCGCTACGAGGCACCCCAGGCCGGGCGCCATCGTCAGCACCACCAGCTGGGCGTCGAGGCGCTGGGCCCGTCCGACCCCGATCTGGACGTCGAGGTCATCGGGCTGGCCGACGGCTTCTTCCGGAGCCTGGGACTGTGCGAGTTCACCCTCCGGATCAACTCCATGGGTGACGACACCTGCCGGCCCGCCTACCTCGCCCTGCTCACCGGGTACCTGGCGGTCCGGCGGGACCAACTGTGCGACGAGCACCGGGACCGGCTGGAGGTCAATCCGCTGCGGGCGCTCGACTGCAAGCGTGACGCCTGCCGGGCGGCCACCGACGGCGCCCCCGGGTTCGCCGACCACCTGTGCGAGCCGTGTGCGGCCCACTTCGCCCGGGTGCGGGAGGGTCTGGCCGCCCGGGGAATCCCCGCGGTGCTCGATCCCCGTCTGGTGCGCGGGTTCGACTATTACACCCGGACGACGTTCGAGTTCGCCTCCGATGCCCTCGAGTCCGCCCAGAACGGGATCTGCGGAGGCGGCCGCTACAACGGTCTGGTCGAGATGCTGGGCGGGCCCCCGACGCCGGGGATCGGCTTCGGCATGGGGATCGAGCGGATCCTGCTGGCCTGTGACGCCGAAGCGGTGTTCCCGGTCGACCCTCCGGTGCTCGACGCCTTCGTGGTGGACACGGCGGGTGGCACCCACGCCCGGGACCTCACCGCTGACCTCCGGGCGGCCGGCCTGTCCGCCGACCGCGCCTACGACGACCGGTCGATGAAGGCCCAGTTCAAGGCGGCCGACAAGTCGGGGGCCCGCTGGGTGCTGATCGTGGGCCCGGACGAGGCCGCCGAGGGCACGGTGTCACTCCGCCCCCTGCGGGGCGGCGGCGACCAGCGCACCGTGCCGGTGGCCGACGTGGTCCATGCGGTGCGATCCGCCATCGGGGACGCCGTCCCCGGGTCCACGACCCGGTGAACGCCCACCCGGGGTGGGGGTCCCGTGGTGACGGCGTGCACCGAACCCGTCACGCGGCCCGGGGCCGGACCGGAGATCGGGGCCGGACCGGGCACGCGGTCATGCCCGGTCCGTTCCCCGGACGATAATGGCGATCATCCTCCGGTCCGTGACCGGACCCCCACGAAAGGACCCGCAGTGACCGAGCCCATCGAGCCCACCCCCCGTTCCGGGGCCACCTCCATGCGCACCCGCATGTGCGGGTCGCTGCGGTCCGCTGACGTGGGCACGCGGGTCACGGTCTGCGGATGGGTGGCGAAGCGACGCGAGCACGGGGAGCACCTGGCCTTCATCGACCTGCGTGACCACACCGGAATCGTCCAGTGCGTGGTCCCCGGCACGGTGGACGTGCGGTCCGAGTACGTGGTCGCCGTCGAGGGTCTGGTCCGGGAGCGCCCCGAGGGCACGGTCAACCCCGAACTGCCCACGGGCGGGGTCGAGCTGTCGGACTGCACCGTCACCCTCCTCAACCCCGCCGAGCCGCCCCCGTTCGGCGTCGACGACCGGGTCGAGGTGGACGAGGTCATCCGTCTGAAGCACAGGTTCGTGGACCTGCGCCGGCCCAAGATGCAGGCCAACCTGCGGCTGCGGTCGGCCGTCAACGCCTCGTTGCGGGCGGCCATGGACCGCCAGGGCTTCGTGGAGGTCGAGACCCCGCTGCTGTGGGCTCCCACCCCGGAGGGCGCCCGCGAGTTCGCCGTCCCGAGCCGCCTGCACCACGGCTCGTGCTACGTGCTCCCGCAGAGCCCCCAGTTGGCCAAGCAGCTCCTGATGGTGGCCGGCGTCGACCGCTACTACCAGATCGCCCGCTGCCTGCGTGACGAGGACCTGCGGGCCGACCGGCAGTTCGAGTTCTCCCAGCTCGACATGGAGGCCTCGTTCGTCGACCAGGAGGACATCCTGGCGTTCGTGTCCGAGGCCGTCCGCGACGCCGCCGAGGCGGCGACCGGCACCCGGCCCGGCCCCGTTCCCACCATCACCTGGGCGGAGGCCATGGACCGCTACGGCACCGACAAGCCCGACGTGCGCTTCGGCATGGAGCTCGTCGACCTGACCGAGGTCTTCGCCGGCACCGGCTTCCGGGCCTTCGCCGCCCCGTGCGTGAAGGCCATCGTGCTGGCCGGGGGAGCGAGCCTCAGCCGGTCGCGCCTCGATGCGCTCACCGACCGGTCCAAGTCGCTCGGGGCGAAGGGCCTGGCCTGGTTCCGGGTCACCGAGGGTGCCGCCGGCGGGACCGACGTCGACTCCCCGGTGGCGAAGTTCCTGTCCGACGAGGAGAAGTCCGGTCTGGTGGCCCGCACCGGCGCGTCCGTCGGCGACCTGGTCCTGGTGGTGGCCGACGAGTACCGGCTCACCTGCACCGTCCTGGGCGCCCTCCGCGTCGAGCTCGGGGGCCGGCCCGTGTCCGAGGGTCCCTACGAGTACCTGTGGGTCGTGGATTTCCCGCTGTTCGACGGCGTGGACGACGCCGGCAACCCGGTGGCGGCGCACCACCCGTTCACCATGCCCCACCCCGAGGACCTCGACCGGCTGGAGTCCGACCCCGTCTCGGTGCGCTCCCAGGCCTACGACCTGGTGCTGAACGGGTGGGAGCTGGGATCGGGCAGCGTCCGGGTCCACCGGGCGGACATCCAGAGTCGGATCTTCTCGGTGCTCGGGATCAGCGAGGAGGAGGCGGCCTCCCGGTTCGGGTTCCTCCTCGGCGCCTTCCGCTACGGGGCCCCGCCCCACGCCGGGTTCGCCGTCGGTCTGGACCGGCTGGTGGCCATCTTCGCCGGCGAGGACAACATCCGCGAGGTGATCGCCTTCCCGAAGACCCAGTCCGGGTGGGACCCCATGACCGACGCCCCGAAGCCGCTGGCCGCGGGCGCCCTGCGCGACCTCGGACTCCAGCCGATCCCGAAGCTGGACTGAGCGACCGGTGGCCGGCGAGGACCTCTTCTCCGGCGCCGCCGCCGAGCGGATCGCCCAGCGCGCGCCGCTGGCCGCCCGGATGCGGCCGCGCACCCTCGACGACATCATCGGTCAGCGCCATCTGGTGGGGCCGGGGGCACCCCTGCGGGCGCTCATCGAGTCGGACCGGCTGACCTCGGCCATCCTGTGGGGGCCACCGGGCACGGGCAAGACGACGCTGGCCACGGTGGTGGCCACCGCCACCTCCAAGCACTTCGTACCGCTGTCCGCGGTGACGGCCGGCGTGAAGGACGTGCGGGAGGTGGTCGAGGGGGCCCGGCGGCTCCTGGGCGAACAGGGGAGAGG
>Ga0302279_10006667_pt1 | contig 12144 bp, 11 predicted proteins | sample III_Bog_N3_3_FD_194541 | JGI IMG/M metagenome (GOLD analysis project Ga0302279, IMG submission 194541) | Peat permafrost microbial communities from Stordalen Mire near Abisko, Sweden - III_Bog_N3_3 | ecosystem: Environmental > Terrestrial > Soil > Wetlands > Peat | place: Sweden: Abisko...
CATCATGATTCCGGCGATGATGCCGCCGCCGATGCCGATCAAGCTGTTTGAGTTTGGCGCGGGGGTGTTTGAGATGAAGCCGCTGCTGTTTACGCTGGCCATCTTCTGCGGCAAGCTGGTGCAGTTCCTGGTGTGCGGTGCGATCACGATCCTCTACGGCCCGGAGATCGCGCATACCGCGCGGCAGGCCGTCCACGAGCATCCCACCGGGATGATTGCGATTGGAGTGGGAGCGCTGCTGCTGTTCGCGTTCTACGTGATGCGCAAGATCTTCGACAAAAAGCGCGGTACCAGGCTGCCGATTGAGGCGGAATCGGTTGAGCTGGTGACGGCTGACGGGAACGACGACTCGACCCTGATCACATAACGGGCGACAGCCAACAATAGACATGCAACGAAGAATGGACAGCCGGGTTGCCCCGTAACTGTCCATCCGGACTGCAATTTTGCTGGTTGGCTGCTTACGCCAGGCGGCTGTCCTGGGCGGCGTGCATGCTCTCGGCGATTTTGGCGGCGAGCACCGGCAGGCCGAAGAGGACCCCCGCGGTGAGCGCGGTGGAGACCAGGTCATTGCGATAGAACGGGAGTGCAGCGGTGTAGCAGGCGCCCAGGCCGGCCAGCGTGCGCGGGTACATGATGGGCACGCCGCCGCCCATCCAGACGACGAAGTTGCTGACCAGGAAGAACGAGGTGGCCGAGGCCAGCGTTCCCGCGACGATGCGCAGGACGGAGGTCTTTTGCAGGATGCCCATGCCCAGCAGGCAGACCGCGGCATACCAGACCCAGGTGACGATGTAGCCGCTGGCGCGGAAGGGATAGCCGAAGGCGTAGACGGTGAGGTAGTAGTCGGTCGCCATCAGAACCAGCAGCGCGGAGGCGAGCCGGGCGGTGGTAACCCAGGTGCGGCTGCCGGTTCCCATGCGGGAGCCGAAGAAGAGCAGGCCGCCTCCCATTGCCGTGAAGTTCCAATTGACAGCGTGGAAGGCGTGGGGAAGGATGCGGCTGAGTACGGCGAGCAGAAGAACGATATAGGCAAGCATGGGGAGACCCTCAACGGAACTGGAGCAGGGCGCGATCCGGATGGACGCGAAAAGCCTGCACCTTCGATTCTGAGTCCTTACGGCGGCGGGGTCAACTTCTTGTGTGGTATCAGGCCAGGCCGGCGCGGGCGGAGAGCAGCGCGTGCAGGGTCACGTCGGCGAGGAAGGCGATCTCCAGGCGGAGGACGATGACCTGGCCAAGCTCCGGGGGCCGCAGCATGTGTTTGTGGCGGCTGCAGAGTTCGGTGAGCGCCTCATGGCCGGAGCGGGTGAGCTCTACGCCGGTGGAGACGATGGCGGCATAGAGGTCGAGGGTGCTGCGCAGTTGGACCTCCACACGGAAGGAGACGTTGCCGTGCGGCAGGGTGTTGCGCTCCAGAATCCACCCGCCGCAGTTGGACAGGACCGTGGTCAGGTCGGCGAGCAGGGTGTGACGCGGTTCGTAGGTAAAGGCCTGGATGTCGACCGTCTGCATGCCGGATGTTCCCATGCGCCCCAACGAACTGCGCTAAAGGGTACATCGGAGCGATTGGCTGGCGCGTGAGTGCGGGAGGTACGGGCGTCACGTGACTGCGAGGGCAGAAGTAGTAGACAAAAGGCAGTCGACAGTTGTCAGACAACTGAATGCGGAGCACTCGCTTCAGCTCTCCATCACCACGACGGCCAGCGCGCAGTCGCGGCTGTGGGTGAGCGAGAGGGAGATGCGGTGGACGCCGAGCGCAGCCGCGCGTTCGGCGGCGCGACCGCTGAGGGTGAGCAGGGGTCGGCCGCCGGGCTCGCGGGCGACTTCGAGTTCCAGCCAGCCGACGCCTCGACTGATGCCGGTACCGAGGGCCTTGGCGCCGGCCTCTTTGGCGGCGAAGCGGGCGGCGAAGCTCTCGGCGGCGTTCTTCTGCTTGCGGCGGCAGTAGGCGATCTCGCCCGGGGTAAAGATGCGCTGCAGGAAGCGCTCGCCGAAGCGGTCGATGCTCTGCGCGATGCGCGCAATCTCCATCAGGTCCGTGCCGATGCCGATGACCAATGCAGTGTCTCCACCACCAACTTTATCCTTTAAAGCCAAAGCGGATCACAGAGAACACAGAGTAAAGGAGAGAACACGGAGGGGATCATAGGGGTTCGCGGATTGGTGGACTGCTCTAGCTGTTGAAACTTCACATCTAGCGCATTCCGTTCTCAAGGAGTGTCAGACGACAAAGGACTTGTCCCAGGGGGCTGACCGCGAGCGATGGCTCGAGGGACGAAGCCGTCGGCCAAAACAAAGGGCTTGTCATTCTGACCGCAGGGAAGAATCCCCGCATCTGTTGTGTCCGCCAGCGTGGGTGATGCCAGCTATAGCCTCCGTGTTCTCTCTTTTGCTCTGTGTTCTCTGTGGTTTGCTTTTTGTCCTTCGTGGCAGCTTTTGGAACCCGGGAGGAGATTTCTGCATCCATCAGGAGAGACACTTTTTGTCGATCGGCGGACCGGGAGGTCCAACGGGAAAGCGCGACAGGCCAGTGAGATGCGGGGTGCGGTTTGCGGGCCGGGATGGTACCCTCACATCAAGCTCATGGAGCGCGCGGCGGAGTGGTGTGATGTGCGCGCGGGGCGTCGGTTCCGCGGACAGGTTCGAGGAGGATTATGCCCAGCCAGCAGGAGGTGAAGTGGTCGCAGCTGAAGGTTGGGGTCATTGTGCTGGTGTCGGTTGTGGTGCTCACGACGCTGTTGTTCCTGATCACGAGTTCGTCGGGACTGGGAGTTTTCACGCGCAAGCTGACGATTTCGACCTATTTTGAGAACTCCGCCGGGCTGAAGGTGGGCGCGCCCGTGAATCTGCAGGGCGTCCAGATCGGGACGGTGAAGGCGATCAACGTGGTGACGGCGCCGGACCGGAAGCTGACCCCGGTGCAGGTGATCATGAAGATCGACAGCAAATATCAGAGCAGCCTGCACGAGGACTCGACCGCGGCGCTGACCACCGCCGGCGTGCTGGGCGACGAGATGGTGGACGTCAACAGCCAGGTGGCGACAGGGCCGCCGCTGCGCGATGGCGACGAGTTGAAGACCCTGGAAACGCCCAGCCTGACCGACGTGGTGAAGGCGAGCCAGGGAACGATTGAGAGCCTGAACGTGATCCTGGCGAAGTTGAACACGATTGTCGACAACCTGGAGTCCGGCAAGGGTTCGTTTGGGCAGTTGCTGACCAACCCCGACCTGTACAACACGTTTACGCAGACGGCGCAGAACATCAATCAGCTCTCGTTGAAGCTGAACAGCAGCGACAACACGGTGGGCAAGTTCATGAACGACAACGCCGCGATGTACGACAAGCTGAACGATGCGGTGGGCAAGGTGGATGCGGTGACCATCGACCTGCAGGCGGGCAAGGGCAGTGCGGGCAAGATCCTGAAGGACGACGCGCTCTACAACAATGCGAACGCGGCCGTTGCCAATCTGAACACGATCCTTGCCGATGCCGAGGCGGGCAAGGGGACAGCCGGGATTCTGCTGAAGGACCCGACCTTCGCCAAGAACCTGAACGATACGCTGGCTAAGACCGACGCGCTGGTGACGGCCATCAGCGAGGGCAAGGGGACGCTGGGCAAGCTGGCCACCGACGACGCGGCCTATACCAACTTGAACAAGTTGCTGACCGAGAGCACGACCCTGGTGACGACGATCCGGCAGGACCCGAAGAAGTACCTGACGATTCATATGAAGATCTTTTAGACATTGGGCCGCGGGCCTGGTCCAGGCGCATTTCTGAGGAGAAGGAGACAGCCGGTTCTCAGTCGAAGCGTGCGGGCCAGCGGCGTGCGCCGTGATAGACGCGCAGAATGTGCACGGTTGACGATTCGACGCGGTATACCAGAAGGTAGGGGGGCTCGGAGCACAACCAATTCTCGAGTGCGATCCACTCGACCGGTTCGGCCTGCGCGCGGGACCTGGATGGGCATTTCGGCACCTTTGAAGATGCGGCTTGCCACCAGCTCCGCAGCTTGAATGCTATCCCCTGCGATGTAAGCGATCAACACATGCAAATCGACTAACGTCATGCGCTCACTTTAAATCTCGCCTCTCGCGCCGAACGCAAAACATTCGCTATATCGCTTACGACCTCGTTATGGGGAATGCCAGCCGATGTGTCCAGTAAAGCCGCTTCGACGCCCGTTCGGAACCACTCCTCGTAGCCGGGTTCCGGCTCTCCGAGTCCGGGGTGAACGGTGACGTCCGCGCAGAGATCCAATGCAAGGGGCAGGCGCTGGTCTTCCGGCAGCTGCATCGCGAGTTGGCGGACTTCGTCGAATGGGCGTTGCATGGCGGAATTGTAGCGCACGTTGCGAGTTGCGGGTTGCCGGTTATCAAGCTTGCAGGTTGAGAGCCGGGAGCTTGGGTCTTCAACTCTCAACCTGCGACCTGCAACCTTGAACTGTCTTTCAGAACTGTTTCCTATGGAAAGTGGCATAAAGTCGCCGCTGCTTCTACAATAAGCTGAGTATTCGTATCCCCACAGAGTTGCTCGCAGCAGATGGCGTGTCGATGCAAGGCCGCCGGCGAGGATTAAGGAAGCGCATGACGTTGAGCAGGATTGGCCGGATTTCGAGGGCCCTCGTAGTATCCATGGCGGTAGTGCTGGGCATGTCGGCGTGCGGTGGCTACACAGTCGGATTCATGTGGGTGCTGGGCACGCAGTACAACCAGATCTCCGGGTTCAAGATCGACGACTACACGGGCAACCTGACCACCATGGTGGACTCGCCGTACTCGTCCGGCGGTTCCAACCCGGTGTCGATTGCCGTCCGGGTGGGCGGGAACTTTGTCTTTGTGGTGAACAAGGGCACAGGCAAGGGCGACGGCAACGTCGCGGTCTTCGCGGTGGGCGAAGACGGCATCCTGACCTTCCAGGAGGCATACAGCACGGCCGGCAATACTCCGGTGTGGGCTGCCTCCGACAATACCGGCAACTATCTGTATGTTCTGGACTCGCAGGCTCCCGCGGGCGCGACCAATCCGGCCGACGGCGATATTACTGTCTTCCAGATCGATCCCGGCACGGGTCGGCTGCAACTGGTGCAGAACCAGAGCGTGCATGTGGGCGGCGTCCCCAGTGGCGCGCTGCTGAACTTCTTTGAGGTTGGCCCGGCTCCTACCACCTTCCGCGTTGGCGGCTCCTGTCTGTACACGATGGACACCGGCGACCAGACGATCTATCCGCTGGGCATCGGCGGTTCCGGCCAGTTGAACGTGCAAGTGAACTCAGAGCTGCATACCGGGGCGCAGAGCCTCTCGTCGATCAATGTGAGCGGCAGCGAAATCTATCTGACGGATGCGGGCAAGAACCAGATTCTGCCGTACACGGCCGGGGCAAACTGCAGTCTGAGCCCGCAGGCGGACGGTGCGGTGGCGAACCTGCCGCTGACCAGCCCCCCGGTCTACACCATGACGGATGCGAAGGGCAAGTTCCTGTATGTGGTGAACGCGAATGGCACCAACTCGCAGAATGCGGCCAACTCGATCTCGGCGTATGTAATCCAGACGACCGGCGCCCTGGTGCCGATCTCGGACCCGCAGAACCCGTATCCGGTGGGCAACGGGCCGGTATGCATGGTGGAGGATCCGTCCAACCAGTATGTGTACACGTCCAACCACAACGACGGGAGCGTGACCGGCAAGTACATTAACCAGAACACCGGCCAGCTTTCGGACCTGTCGCGCGGGTCGGTATTCCCGGCCAGCGGCCTGGCCACGTGCCTTGGTGTCAGCGGGACGGTCGATTAGCCGCCGCAACGTGGGTTGCCCCGGCACTGCGCCGGCGGCAACTGACGAGGCTAGACGGACGAAACTGGAGATGGATGGAGCCAGTGTGGCGCCGGCCTTTTCCGGACGGGATGGGGACGCGCAACAGTTTGTCCCGGAGCTATTGAATCGCATGAAGTTGAAACCGATGGGCCGCTGGGGAATGGCCGCAATGTTGTCTGTGGGTGTGGCGCTTGGCGTCACCGCGTGCAGCAACGACTACACCGTGTCGTACGTTTACATGACCACCTCCAAGGCGCTGCCGCATGGGCTGATGAATGCCTACCAGGTGGACTACCAGTCCGGCTACCTGCGTCCGCTGGCGGATTCGCCGGTGGATACTGGCGGCCGCGATACGGTAGGGCTGGTGGTGGCGCCCAACAACCTGTTCCTGTACACGGTCAACAACTTCGACTCCGACGTGGTGCTGTTTGCCATCGGGACCGACGGCAAGCTGTATCCGGAGGCGACCTACAACATCACGGGCAGCCTGCCGACCGCGGCTGCCATCGATGCTGCGGGCAAGTTCCTGTACGTCACGTTCACCTACCAGAACAACGCGAACGGGACCGAACTTTACACGCCGGCCAATCCTGGGCCGGGCGGCGTTACGGTGTTCCCCATCAAAGCGGACAATACCCTTGGCGTACCGTTTACCGTCAACGTGGGCCGTAACCCGATGGGCATCTACACCAGCAAGACCGGGAACTACGTTTACGTGATCGATCAGGACGCGGCGACCACCGCGAACCTGCTGGCGTTCAGCGAGAACACCTCGACCGGCGCGCTGACGGCCATTGGCGCGACCACTGTCAATCCGGGCAATGTGATCTCTACCGGCTATACCACTGGGCCGGACCCAGTGGGCATCCTGGGCGACGCCGCGGGAACGCACCTCTACGTGACGGACAATTCGCTGAGCCAGATCACGACGTACTCCATCGCCGGCGGCATTCCCACCGTGATCGGCAACCCCACGCCCACCGACTCCGGCCCCATGGGCATGTCCTTCGACCTGAGCGGGAAGTATCTGTATGTGGCAGCGAACCTGGCGAATGCGATCGACGGCTACACCCTGGCCGCAAATGGCGTCCCGGTGCGGTCCACGGTAGCGGCCACCGTGCAGGCGGGGACCGGACCGACATGCATCTCCGTCAGCGGCGCTCCGAGCAATGCGAATCCGAGCCACGCGGAGTATATGTATACGTCGAACGCGCTGAGCGGCAACCTGACCGGCGAGGAGTTGAATTCGGCGGACGGCAGCCTGGAGCAGATTCAGGCACAGCCATTTGGCGGCAGCGCACTGCCGACGTGCCTGGTGACGGTGCCGGCGCTTCCGTTGCGATGAGAACTTCGGGACGAGAGAACGATTTGCAGCATGAGGCAATGCAACAGCAGTGCCGGGCAAGACAGGAATTCGATTTTCAGCAGGCGGCGTGAAGCCGCCGGGACGAAGGAAACACATGAATCTGCATACCATCAGCCGTAAGGCGAAGGCCTCGATCGTAGCTGCCAGTGTATCGGCGGCGATTCTTGGTCTTGCGTCGTGCAGCCTCGACTACGTCGTTGGCTACGTCTACGTGACGACCGCGAAGAGCAGTCCGGGCGTGATCGACCAGTACTCCATCGACTATCAATCGGGCGCGCTGGCGCAGATTGGCACGCCGGTGGCAGCGGGCAACAACCCGGTGCGGATCGTGCCTGCGCCCAACGGAAAGTTTGTCTACGTCATCAACCAGGGCGACTCCACTGTTCAGGAGTTTGCGGTGCAGAGCGGCGGCGCGCTGGCCTCGGTGAACAAGTACAACACCGGCAGCCATCCCACCGCACTGGCCATCGACCCCCAGGGCGCGTACCTGTATGTCACGTTCACCTACCAGAGCGGCTACTCGGCGACAACGCCCGGCCCTGGCGGCGTCAACATCTTCCCGGTGAATGCGGATAACTCGCTGGGCAGCTCGTCCACGGTGAACGTAGGCAACAACCCGGTGGGCGTCTCCGTGAGCTACTACAACCACTTTGTATATGTACTGGATCAGGAGACGGCCACCACGGGGCAGATCCTTGGCTTTGCCCAGAGCACGAGCAACGGCGCGCTGACTCCGGTCCCCGGCACCACCATTACCACCGTGGCGGGCAAGACGGTGGCGGCGGGCTACGCTGCGGGCGTGATTCCCAGTGCCATCGCAGAGGAGCCGACCTCGCGGTTTGTCTACGTGACCGACGAGGCGGCGAACCAGCTGATCGGCTATACCGTGCAGGCCAATGGATCCCTGGTTGCGATGATCAACGGACCATTCCAGGCCGGATTGTTCCCCGTGAACCTGACCATCGATCCGACGGGCAAGCTGATCTACGTTGTCAACTATAACGCCAACACGGTGGAAGGCTATGCGATCGATACGATGACAGGCACGCCCTCCGGCGCGGTTGGCGCATTCGCGACGGCGCTGGGAGCCGGCCCGACCTGCGTGGTCGTGGACCCGGCGCTGGGCACCAATCTATACACCTCCAACACGCTGGACAATACTGTGACCGGGGAGAAGCTTTCCCCCAACACGGGCGGCCTGGCGCCGGTGCAGAACTCGCCGTTCCTGGCCTCCGGGCAGCCAACCTGCCTGGCCGTAGTGCCCAACGGGGCGCATGCGAGCCAGATCATTACTCCGTAGTAGTCGGTAGACAGCAGTCAGTAAAAGTCGCGAACGGCAGCCCCGAAAGAGGCTGCCGGTTCTGCCTTAATGGATTGTCTCGGGCGAAACGGTCGAGGCAAACGATCCTCGACCGTACAACGTACAACCAACAACGATAACGCACTACCTGCCACGGGACAGGATCGCCCTGCGGGCGGGTGTCTCCACAAAGTACATGGCGGCAACGGCGAGCGCCAGCGTGGCGGCGTAGGAGATCCACGGGTCGTAGGCCTGGACGTGCAGGCGCTGGGCCACGTGGTACTGATGCAGCAGGTTCAGGAAGTTGAAGTGCAGCAGGAAGAGCGCGTAGCTGGCCTGTCCGAGCAGCTCCACCGGCTTCCAGGCAAAGACGGCGGCGAAGATGTTGCGCCCGCTCAGCCCGATGGTGAGCGCGGCGAACAGCGGAACCAGCAGGCCGCCGTGCATCAGGATGTAGGGCACGCGGGCGATGGCCGTGGCAAAGAACACGCCCAGCCCTGCCAGGCTGGCCGCGGCGACCAGCGTACGCTGGCGGACGGTCAGCACCAGCCCGGATTGCAGTTTTCCCAGTGCCATGCCGACCAGGAAGGTGCAGACGTACGCCAGCGGCGTGTACTTGAGCGTGCGGATCCAGACGCCTGAGCTGTAGCGGTTAGCCGGTCCGGGCAGGTGGTCCGGGTTCAGCAGCAGGTACAGCGTGTGCGGCACCAGGCCCAGCGCCCAGACCGCCAGAATGACGGCAACCAGCCGGCCCGGACGTTTGGGCCAGGGCAGTTGCAGGAACCAGGGAAAGGCGAAGTAGAGCGCGGCCTCGGCGGAGAGGGTCCACGCGACGGTGTTCCAGAAGGTGGCCAGCGCGGGGCTCCAGCCCTGCAGCATCAGCGGCGTCAGCACCAGCCCCTCAAAGAACTGGCCGTGGGAGCGGGCGTGCCACTCCGCGGCCAGCATGGCGAACGACAGCACGAGCGAGAGCAGGTAGACGGGATAGAGCCGGGCAAAGCGGGCGCGCCAGAACTGACGCTTGTTCAGCGGCTGCGGCCGGTCGCCGTAGTTGTAGGCCAGCACATAGCCCGATAGCAGGATGAAGAAGCCGACGAAGACGTAGGAGTTGTCGATGACCGGGTAGAGCAGCCCCATGTGCGGCGGCGTGAAGTGGAACAGGACGATGTTGACCGCCAACAGCGTGCGCAGGCCGGTGAGCGCAGGCAGCGGCGACTTGCGCGCTGGCTTTGCAGCGGCGGAGACCGGGGCGTTGGGCGAGAGCAGGGCGTCGGGCATCAGTGTCCAGTTTAGCCGCAAGAGACGCGCGGCATGCGTCGGCCTGGTGGCTGCGGCGTGGTGTTGATAGTGTCATATTTCCCCCTCCCCTCCCCCTATCGGTTTTCTGCAAAATCTTCTAAACAAACGAGTTAGCCGATGTGCGATTTTGCAAAATCTTGATAACAAAGGAGATAATTTGCAAAATCCTCTAAACAAGGGAGTTACGTTTGATTTGGTGTTGCGGGAGGCACAATCCGGTGGCAGGTGGATTCTGTCTGGCGCTGGTTAAATTATACGCGGCGTGTCAAGTAATAGCCCTCGCTATAGTTGTTACCGGCCGCATCGGAGAACGAGGCCGCAATATATCCGGAATCTCCGCCACTGCCCTTTACAGTAAGGAGCAGCCAAGACTGAGCGGAGAGGGTTCGTGCGCCAATGAGCATCATGAAAATCGTTAGAATTACATTCTTACTATTTCTTTGCATTGTCTTCTCCGTTTGGTTTCTTCATTTGTCTTGAAGGGGATACTTAATTCACCGCAGGCGATCTTTCGACGTGGTCAATCACGACCATCTCGACCTTCGCTTTGCTTACTTCGAGTTTTAGGCCGAGGCTTTGCACCGACGAGAAGACCAATGGATCGAGCGGTCCACCTCCGGTGTCTTGAAACGGAAGCTGTACTAACTTTTCGGCCTCCGGCATCACCTTGGAAGAATGCAGGGTCACCTGAAATTCGCCTTTAAGTCCAGTTTCATCCAGGACCGCCTTCCACTCGCCCGCGTATTCGGATGAGTCCAATCCGTTGCCGGCAAGGTTGCTTCCTCCATGCAGGAGTCTGCTCAACATGTCGGCGAGTCCCTCCATGCTTATCTTGTTCGATTGCAGGGTTGTGCCTTCACTTTGGCCATGGCTGAAGCTGAAGCGAATGGGCCCGTCAGGGGTAATCAGGTTCTCTATTCCAAATTGTGGGCCGAGTTTGCCGGTTGCGTTCACATCGATCGGTGGAGCGGATACCGTCGATTGCTGCAGCTTCGGCCCTCCTTTGGCGACCGCCAGCGCAAGCACTGGTTGTTCTTTGGATTCCCGATGGATTGCCAGTTTGAAGCGATCTTCCAGAAGCGCTTGCAGCATGACAGGCGCGTCGTCTACCGAGGCCCCATCGGGCATATTCGCCACAATATCGAACCTTTGGCTCGTGACCCAGCCTGGGCCGCTGACTTGATAGGTCTTCACGTTGTATGCGATGGCGATCAGATCGACGAGCGGCAGGAAGTTATATTCCGCTTGCGAACGGTCGACGTGGACACCCATTCGTGGGTGCGCAGTATCGACGATGATGCCAGGTTCGGGCTTGATTTTCCCGGTCCTTACATCCGCCATATACTTCGCCGTTGCATCGCGCTGGGAATCAACCGTAAGAGGGGCCGAGGGCTTGACCGATGCTGACGCAAAGGCCAGCTTGCCAAGTTGTGCGTGAGCCAGAGGAATCAGGCTAAGTGTCAAAAGACACAAAGATAGTATTTTCATAAAATTCTTCTTCTTAAAAAGAAGTAAGCACTCAGCACCGGAGCACTTTTCCGAATGCAGTTAGTGATCTACTGACGATATCCAGCCATCTAATGGCGACATATAGTCTGCCGAATTTACTCTACGGGAGCGTCTATTGGGGCCGAAGTCGGAAAATGAGAATAGTCCAACGCGAGAACAATAAGTCGGTTCTTGCCTTCTTGTCAAACACTTTCGGCCATCTTAATCTAAGAATGCTTGTTTCGGACGGGGAAACTACAGAGATGCTGCGCCTGCAGCGCAGAAGGATGCGACGAGAGGGGGCACGGCGTTACGGCGTGACGAGGGAGCCGAGGGGTTCGCCCTGGATGACGCGGACGATGTTGCCGGGGGTCTTCATGCTGAAGACCATCATGGGCATGTTGTTGTCGCGGCACAGGGAGACGGCGGCGGTGTCCATCACGCGCAGGTTCAGGCGCAGCATGTCCGCGTAGGAGATCTCGGGGAACTTGGTGGCGTCGGGGTGGGTCTTGGGGTCGGCGGTGTAGATGCCGTCGACGGAGGTGGCCTTGAGCAGGATGTCCGCGCCGATCTCCATGGCGCGCAGGCTGGCGGCGGTGTCCGTGGAGAAGTAGGGGTTGCCGGTGCCGGCGGCGAAGATGATGACGCGGCCCTTCTCCAGGTGGCGGATGGCGCGGCGGCGGATGTACGGCTCGGCGACCTGATGGATAGAGATGGCTGACATCACGCGGCAGTTGATATCCAGCTTCTCGATGGCGTCCTGCAGGGCGATGGCGTTGATGACGGTGGAGAGCATGCCCATGTGATCGGCGGCGACGCGGTCCATGTCGATGGCCTGCTGGGCGACGCCGCGGAAGAAGTTGCCTCCGCCGACG
>Ga0302279_10006672_pt1 | contig 12142 bp, 13 predicted proteins | sample III_Bog_N3_3_FD_194541 | JGI IMG/M metagenome (GOLD analysis project Ga0302279, IMG submission 194541) | Peat permafrost microbial communities from Stordalen Mire near Abisko, Sweden - III_Bog_N3_3 | ecosystem: Environmental > Terrestrial > Soil > Wetlands > Peat | place: Sweden: Abisko...
TGGAGATCTTCGACGGCTTCGCCAGCCCGCCGGGTGGCCTGGGCGGGCTGCTGGAGGTGCGCGGCCTCGGCATTCTGCGCCTGCCCTACGTCGCCGAAGCCCGGCTGTGTCTGGCCGTGTCGCTGGCGCCGGGGGCCGACCGGCTGCCGCGCCCCGGCCGCCATGAGGCGACCGACCTGCCGCTGCTCACCGTCGATCCGTCGCACGCCTCGGCCGCCCGCGTGGTGGCGATGGCGCTGGATTGCGCGCTCGGCGACATCGCCCAGGTCGCCGGGGCATTCACCCGATGAGCGACCGGCCGCCGCCCCGCCAACCGGTGGTGCTGGTCAGCGGCCTGTCCGGCGCCGGCAAGGCGTCGATCCTGCGCGCGCTGGAGGATCTCGGCTTCGAGGCGGTGGACAACCCGCCGCTCAAGCTGATCGAGGATCTGGTCGGCCGTGCCGAACCGGGCACGGCACCGAAACTGGCGGTCGGCGTCGATGCCCGCACGCGCGGCTTCGATGCCGACGCGGTGCTGGCCACGCTGGCCCGGCTGCGACTGAACCCGGTGTTGCGTCCCGAACTGGTGTTCGCCTGGGCCGACGAGGCGGCGCTGCTGCGCCGCTACACCGAAACCCGCCGCCGCCATCCGCTGGCGCCGAACGGCCGCGTGATCGACGGCGTGGTGGCCGAGCACGCGCTCACCGCGCCGTTGCAGGAAGCCGCCGACCTGGTGATCGACACCACCGACCTGCCGCTGCCCGGCCTGCGCCGGCTGATCGAGCGGCGCTACGGGCCGGGGGCGGCGGCCGGCGAACAGGGCGGTTTGTCGGTCTCGCTGCTGTCGTTCGCATTCCCCGCCGGTCTGCCCCGCGAAGCCGACATGGTTTTCGATGCGCGGTTCCTCCGCAATCCGCATTATGTCTCCGCCCTGAAGCCGCGCACGGGCCTGGACCCGGAAGTCGGCGCCTATGTCGAAGCGGACCCTGACTACCCTGCTTTTTTCGCCCATTTGGTGACCATGCTCAGCCTGCTCTTGCCGAGGTTCGTGCAAGAGGGCAAAAAGTATGTGACCATCACAATCGGGTGCACGGGGGGGCGGCATCGGTCCGTCCACATCGTCGAGCAATTGGCGTCCAAGCTGACGGAAACAGGCTGGCGCGTGACCACGACTCACCGTGAACTTGCCCGTGAGGGCACTCTGGCGCCGAACGCGCCCGCCTCCGCGACGCCGCCCAGGACGGGCGCGAGCGGAGCGGCGAGCGTCCGCAGCGCCCAGGCTCAGGAGGCCTGAGATCTCAACATGATCGGTCTTGTGCTCGTCACCCACGGCCGCCTGGCGGAGGAACTTCGGGCGGCGATGGAGCATGTCGTCGGCGCCCAGCGCAATGTCGCGACCGTCTGCATCGGCCCCGACGACGACATGGAAGGCCGCCGCTCGGAAATTCACCGCCGCATCGACGAGGTGGACACCGGCGACGGCGTCGTGCTGCTGACCGACATGTTCGGCGGCACCCCCAGCAATCTCGCGATTTCGCAGATGGACCGGCCGGGTGTGGAAGTGATCGCCGGCGTCAACCTGCCGATGCTGGTGAAGCTGGCGAAAGTCCGCTCCAACCAGCCGCTCGCCGACGCCGTCGATTGCGCGCAGAACGCCGGGCGAAAATACATCGCCGCCGCCTCGCACGTGCTGCCGCACGGCGAGCTCAACGGCAGCGTCAACGGTGCGGTCAACGGCACGCGCAACGGCGCCGCCGCGCCGCCGGCGCTGACGGCGCTGAACGGCGGCAAGCTGAACGGCACGACCGGATGACCGCGGCCGCCGACGGGTCCGCCGGCGAGCCGCAAGACGCTGCCCCGGTGCTGAGCCGGGTGGTCATCATCTGCAACCTGCGCGGCCTGCACGCCCGCGCCGCCGCGAAATTCGTCTCGCTGGCCGAGCGCTACGGCGCCTCCGTCGATGTGGTGAAGGACGGCCAATCGGTCTCCGCCCGCTCGATCATGGGGCTGATGATGCTGGGCGCCGGCCAGGGCACGCCGATCGAACTGCGCGCCGAGGGCTGGGACGCCAAGGAGGCGCTGGACGCGTTGACCGTGCTGGTCGAGTCCGGCTTCCATGAGCAGGGCTGAGGCGGATGGCCCGGGCGGTCGCAGCGATCCGGCCGCGCCGGACCCAAACGTCGCCCAAGACCGGCCGCGCCGTGCCCGCCATGCCCGCACGACCGCCGAGGCCGCCCGCCCGGAACGCCGGCTGGTCGGCATGCCGATTTCGCCCGGCGTCGCCATCGGCCCGGTGTTCGGCGCGGCCGAGGCGGCGGCCGAGATCGTCCGCAAGACCATCGACGCCGCCGAAGTCGCCGCCGAAACCGCACGGCTCGATGCCGCCATCGCGCAATCGCGCAAGCAGCTGACCAAGCTGCGCGCCCGCCTCGGCGTGCTGCCGGAGGAGAGCCAGGCCGAGATCGCGCCGCTGCTGGACGCCTATTTGCAGATGATCGGCCCGTCGCGGCTGGTGCGCGGCGCGCGGCGGCAGATCGCGGAGTCGCTGGTCAATGCCGAGGCCGCCGTGGCCGACGAGACCGAGGCGATCGCGGCCGCGCTGCTGGCGGCCCCGGTCGGCGACGACCCGGCCGGCCGCCGCCGCCGCGCCGACGAGGTGCGCGAGATCGGCCGCCGCTTGATCCGCAACCTGACGCATGCGCCGTTCCGCAGCTTCGCCGGCCTGCCGGAAGGCGCGGTGCTGGTCTCGGAGTCGCTGCGCCCGGCCGACGCCGCACTGCTCGACCCGTCGCGGCTGGCTGGCGTCGCCACCGAGGAAGGCGGCGCGGAAGGCCATACCGCCGTCATGCTGCGGGCCCTCGGCGTGCCGGCCGTGCTCGGCGCCACCGGGCTGTCGCAGGCGGCGCGGCCGGGCGACATCATCATCGTCGACGGCTCGTCCGGCATCGTCGTGCTGCACCCGGAAACCGCGACGCTGGCCGAGGCGCGGCGCGCGGTGACGGCATTCGCGCGCGAACAGCAGAAACTCGCCCGCCTGCGCCGCCTGCCGGCCGAGACCGCGGACGGCGAGCGCGTGGAGTTGCAGGCCAATCTGGAACTGCCCGCCGAACTGCCGCTGATCGCGCAGGCGGGTGCCGCCGGCATCGGCCTGCTGCGCTCGGAATTCCTGTTCATGAACCGCGAGACGCTGCCCGACGAAGCGGCGCAGTACGAGGTCTATCGCACCGTCGTCGAGGCGATGGAGGGCGACCCGGTCACCATCCGCGTGCTCGACTGGGGTGGCGAGAAGGACATCGAGGCGCTGCAAAGCGAGGGCGTCGTGCCCGAGGTCGCCGACCACAACCCGGCCCTCGGCCTGCGCGGCATTCGCATGCTGCTGCGCCAGCCGGCGCTGTTCGAGGTGCAGCTCGCGGCCATCCTGCGCGCCGCCCAGCACGGCCCGGTGCGGGTGCTGCTGCCGATGGTCACCACCGTCGGCGAGGTGCGTGCGACGCGCGAGATCTTCGAGCGGGTCGCCCGCCGCCTGCGCCGGCGCGGCGAGAAGCTGCATGAAAAACTGCCGCCGCTCGGCATCATGATCGAGACTCCCGGCGCCGCCCTGTCGGCCGACGCGCTGGCGCTGGAGGCGGATTTCTTCGCCATCGGCACCAACGACCTGACCATGTACACGCTGGCAGTGGACCGCGCGGAAACCGACGTGGCCCACCTGTACGACCCGGTGCATCCGGCGGTGCTGCGGCTGGTGCAGTTCGCCACCGAAGCCGCCCTGCGGATGCGCATGCCGGTCTCGGTGTGCGGCGAGATGGCCGCCAACCCACGATTGACACCGCTGCTGCTCGGCCTCGGCCTGCGCAGCTTCTCGATGAACGCGTCGGCCGTGCCGCGCGTCAAGCAGGCGGTGCGCGCCGCCAATATCGACGACTGCGCCCGCTTCGCCCGCCGCGTGATGGAACAGTCCGACGCGCAGCGGATCCAGGACCTGATCCTGGGCACCGCCACCGGCTGAGCCGGCGCGGCGCGCTCAGACGCCCGGCAACTCGTTGACGCAGGCGACGCGCCAGCCGCGCGGCAGCCGGTCCAGCCGGGTCAGCGAAATGTTCTCCACGGAAAAATGCAGCGCGTTGTCCGCACTCAGCCCGACCGCGTGCGCCAGCGCCGCCCGGATCGCGCCGCCGTGGCTCACCGCCACCACGTCCTGTCCGCCATAGCGTTCCGCGAGGCGTTCCATGGTCGCGCCGACCCGCACGATGCCGTCCGCCATGCTCTCGCCGCCGCCGGGCGGACGCTCCGCCGCCGCGAGCGGCCAGAAGGCGTGCGGCGGCAGCGTCAGTTGCGCCGCCACCGCTTCGTGCGGTTGCCCCTGCCAGTCGCCGAAGCCGAGTTCGATCAGGCCGGGCACGATGGTCAGCACCTGCTCCGGGTAGCCGGCGGCGAAGATGGCGGCGGCGGTGCGCTGGGTGCGGATCAGCGGGCTCGCCAGCCACGCGGCCTCGCGCGGCAGGCGGCGCGCCAGCGCCACATACATCGGCACCTGGGCGGTCAACGTATGCTCGCACAGTTCGACGTCCATGGTGCCGTAGACGACGGCGCGGGCGTTCTCCTCCACCAGGGCGTGGCGGATCAGCCAGAAGCGGGTTTCAGTCATGTCGATACATCACTCGCCGATGGAAATGAGCGCGCCGCGGGTGCGGGCGGCGCGGAACTGGGCGGCGAACAGCAGCATCGCCGCACCGAGCCATAGCAGGTTGAGGCCGCTCGCCCAGGCCAGATGCCCCCAGGCGACGCCGCCGCCAGCCAGGGCCTGCCGCATGCCCTCGAACACGTGGGTCGACGGCAGCGCCAGCGCAATCGGCCGCACCGCCTCGGGCAGGGCGGAGACCGGATAGAACACGCAGGAGAACGGCGTCAGGCCGAACAGCACCGACCACGCCAGCGCCTCCGCCCCGGCGCCGTGGCGCAGGATCAGCGAGATCACGCCGAGCGCCACCCACCAGCCCATCGCCATCAGATTGGCCACGAACGGCAGCAGCACGAGGCCGATCGCGAAGATATTGAACGCGTACAGCAGCCACGCCAGCAGCAGCGCCGGCGCCAGCCCGACCGCCACACGGATCGCCGACATGCCGACCAGGGCCGCCACCAGTTCCCACGGCCGCAACGGGCTGACGAACACATGGCCGAGGTTGCGCGACCAGATTTCCTCCAGGAAGCCGATCGCCAACCCCATCTGCGTGCGCAGCGCCACTTCCCACAGCAGCACGCCGCCGAGCAGCCCGCCGGCCGCGACGGCGCCGACATTGCCCAGGCGGGCTGCGAAGAAGCTGGCGGTAAAACCCCAGATGCACAGTTGCAGCGTCGGCCAGTACGCCAGTTCCAGCAGCCGCGGCCAGGACGCGCGATACAGCGCGATATGGCGGTACATCAGCCCCCAGATGCGCCGCAGCGAGGCATAGGCGCCGCTCATGCCAGCGCCTCCGCCGCCGCGGTGCGGTTGCGGGCGATGTCGAGGAACACTTCCTCCAGATCGTCGCGATGGTGGCGCACCAGCAGTTCTGCCGGCGAGCCGCGATCGACGATGCGGCCCTGCTTCATCATCAGCACCTGCGAGCACAGCCGCTCCACCTCGCCCATGTTGTGCGAGGCGAGCAGGATGGTGCAGCCGCTCTCCGCCCGGTAGCGCTCCAGCCATGTGCGCACGAGGTCGCCGGTGTCGGGGTCCAGGCTCGCGGTCGGTTCGTCGAGCAGCAGCACGCGCGGCCGGTTGATCAGCGATTTGGCCAACGCGACGCGGGTTTTCTGGCCGGCCGAAAGTTCGCCGGCCGGGCGCGCCAGCAGTTCGTGCAGGTTCAGTTCGTCGGCCAGTTCGCCGATGCGCCGGCCGGGGTGGCGCACGTTGTAGAGGTGGCAATAGACGCGAAGGTTCTGTTCCACGGTCAGGCGCGAGGGCAGTGCGACGTATGGCGAGGAAAAATTCATCTGTGCCAGCGCCGCGAACCGGTCGCGCGCCATGTCGTGGCCGAGCATGACGACGCGGCCGGCGGTCGGGATCAGCAGGCCGAGCAGCATGGCGATGGTGGTGGTCTTGCCCGCGCCGTTGCCGCCGAGCAGGCCGACGGTCTGCCCCTCCGGCACGGCGAAGTCGATGGCATCGACCGCGAGCGTGGCGGCGTAGCGCTTGGTCAGGCCCGTCGCGGTGATCACGTCCATGCGCGCCGATTAGGGCGCGATGGCCTCCGCCGCCAAGGGCAATGTTTTCCGACAGGCGCGCAGCCGCCATACTGTCACGTCACAACGGGGAGGAACGATCATGGCGACAGCCGAACAACGGCTCGCGGAGCTGGGCCTGGAACTGCCGCCGCCGCCCGGCGCGGTGGCGTCGTACGAACCGTGGTCGCGCGCCGGCAATATGGTCTACACGTCCGGGCAACTGCCCTGGCGCGACGGCAGGACGCTGCTGTTCAAGGGCGCGGTCGGCCGCGACCTGACGGTGGAACAGGGCATCGGGGCCTGCCAACTGGCGACGCTGAACGCCATCGCGCAACTGAAGCAGGCGGCCGGCGGCGACCTGGAGCGGGTGCGCCGCATCGTGCGCCTGGAAGGCTCGATCCACATCGCATCGGGCTACACGGACTCGGCGCCGAAAGTGCTAAACGGGGCGTCGGAGACGCTGGCGGCGGTGTTCGGCGAGCGCGGCCGGCACAGCCGCATGATCTACACGTTTCCGGAAATGCTGCTCGGCACGGCGTGCCTGATCGTCCTCTGGGGGGAGGTGGAATGATGGATGCTTCGGTGAAAGACCCGTTCGCGACCTGGGAGCAATGGCAGCGCGACGAACTGGCGGCGAATACCGCGAACGCGCATGTCGGCACGCTGCTGGTGGCGGAGAACGCGCGTGGCCGGGTGTGGCATCTGACGCTGCATCCGGGCGAGCGGCTGCCGTTCCATCGCCATGTGCTCGACTATTTCTGGACGGTGACCTCGCCGGGCGGCGGCCACGGCCGCTCGCATTACGGCGACGGGCGCGTGGTCGAGGTGGTGTATCTGGAAGGCGAGACGCGGCACCTGAGCTTCGCCGCCGGCGACTCGATGATCCACGACCTGGAAAACCTCGGTAGCACGCCGCTCAGCTTCGTCACCGTGGAGTATCTGCCGAGCGCCAACGCGCCGTTACCGCTGTAGCGCGGGGCCGGCTGCGTGCGCACGCGGCTGAAAGTGTGCTGCATCGCCTCGCTGGCCGAGGCGCGGCTGGCGATTTCGCTCGGCGCCTCGGCGCTCGGGCTGGTCGCGGAGATGCCGAGCGGGCCCGGCCCGATCCCCGACGCGCGCATCGCCGAAATTGCCGCCGCCGTGCCGCCGCCGATCGCGCGCTTCCTGCTGACCAGCCGCACCGAGCCGGACGACGTGGTGGCGCATGTGCGCGCCTGCGGCGTGGATACGGTGCAACTGGTCGCTGCCGTGCCGGACAGCACCTATGCCGCGCTGAAACAGGCGCTGCCGCATGTCCGCGTGGTGCAGGTGGTGCATGTCGAGGGGCCGCAGACGCTGGCGGAGGCGCGGCGGGTGGCGCCGCATGTGCATGCGTTGCTGCTCGATTCCGGCCGCCCCGGTGCGGCCGTGCCGGAACTCGGCGGCACCGGGCGGACGCATGACTGGGCGGTCAGCGCGCGCATCGTCGCCACCATCGACCGCCCGGTGTTCCTGGCCGGCGGCATCACCCCCGGCAATGTCGGCGCGGCGCTGCGGCAGATCGGCCCGTACGGCATCGATCTATGCAGCGGCGTGCGCAGCGACGGCAGACTCGACCCGATCAAACTCGCCGCCCTGGTCGCCGGCATGGAAGCGGCGGAAGCGCAGACGCTGCGGCACTGAGCGGTTCAGTCAGAGCGCCGGGCCGCGCCTGCGGGCTTGTCGCGACCTACCCGAACCGCACCAGCTTCCCGCCCGGCGTCCCCAGCACTTCGTCCTCGCGCATCACCACCCGCCCGCGCACGATGGTCGCCGCCGGCCAGCCGGTCACCGCCATGCCGGCGAACGGCGTCCAGCCGCATGGCGTGACGATCCAGTTTTCCTCGATGGTGCGCTTGCGCTTCAGGTCGACCACGGAAAAATCCGCGTCGTAGCCGGCGGCCAGCCTTCCCTTGCCGACCACGCCGTAGACCCGCGCCGGCCCCGCGCACATCAGATCGACCATCCGCGCCAGCGACAACCGCCCCGCGTTGACATGGTCCAGCATCACCGGCACCAGCGTCTGCACGCCGGTCAGGCCCGCCGGCACCTCCGGCCACGGCTTCAGCTTGGCCGCGCGCGGGTGCGGCGCGTGGTCCGAGCCGACGGTATCCACCGTGCCGTCGCGCACAGCGGCCCACGCGGCGTCCATGTGGCGCTGGCCGCGGATCGGCGGGTTCATCACGCCGAAGCCGGCCAGCCGCTCGTAGCAATCCGGCGCCACCTGCGTCAGATGGTTCAGCAACACCTCGACCGTGGTGATGTCTTTGAAGTCCTTAACGTAAGAAAGTTCCTCGGCGGTCGAGACGTGCAGGATATGGGCGGGCCGGCCGGTGGCGCGGGCAATCGCCAGGATGCGGCGGGTGCCGAGGAAGGCGCATTCCTCGTCGCGCCATTCCATGTGGCTGGCATACGGGTCGCCCGACTTGAACATCCCCTTGCGCGCTTGCAGCCGATACTCGTCCTCCGAGTGGTAGGCGATCCGCCGCCGCCCGGCGCGCATCACCCGCTCCAGGCTTTCGTCGTCCTCGACCAGCAGATCGCCGGTCGAACTGCCGGCGAACACTTTGATCCCGCACACGCCGCGCCCGCTCTCCAGCGTGGCGAGGCTGCCGACATTCGTCTTGGTCGCGCCGACATACAGGCCCATGTCGCACCACGCGACGCGCTCGACATAGTCCTGCTTCCAGGCCAGCGTCTCGGCCGAGGTGATCGCGGGCGCGGTGTTCGGCATGTCGAACACGGCGGTGATGCCGCCGAGCACCGCCGCTTTTGTCCCGGTCGGGATGCTCTCGATACTGGCGTCGCCCGGATCGCGCAGATGCACGTGCGGGTCGATCAGGCCGGGCAGGACGTGCAGGCCGCGGGCGTCGAAGGTCTCGTCCGCCGTGGCGCCCGCCGGCACGCCGATGGCGGCGATGCGGCCGTGGCGCACGCCGATATCGGTGACCTGCTCCCCCCACGGGAAAACGGCCGTGCCGTTGCGGAGCAGCAGATCAAAATGCTCGGTCATGGTGCTACGTCGCCGCCAAAAAGGAAAAAACGTCGCCCTCGGGGCGCCGCCCCTCGATATGGGCGCGGTGCCAGAGCGCATAGAACAGCAGATGCCACGCCGCATACTGCTCGCGTCGCCCGGCGGCGTTGCGGAACAGTTTTGCCACGCGCTCGGGCTCAGCGATCTCGGCGATGCCCGGTTGCGCCGCCACCAGCGGCCCGAGCCGATCGCCGACGGCGCCGATCCAGGCGCCGACCGGCACGGTAAATCCCTGTTTCGGCGCAAACGCCCGCGCCGCCGGGCAATTCTGTTCCAGCCAGCGGCGCAGCAGATATTTGCCGACGCCGCCGCGCACCTTCAGCCGGTCGGGCAGCCGGAACGACGCCGCCGCGACGCCGGAGTCGAGGAACGGCGTGCGCCCCTCCACCGCATGCGCCATCAGGCAGCGGTCGAGTTTCAGCAGCAGGTCGTGCGCCAGCCAGTCCGCCATGTCGGTCGCCTGTGCCACTTGCAGGCGCGAGCGGCCGCCGCCCGAGGCCTGCGCCTCCGCCGCCGCCAGCCCGTCGCGCCACGCCGGCGGGCGGCCGCGCAGCACGCTCAGCCGGTCGAAGGTGCCGCGCGCCCGCATCACCCGCCCGCCCAGCCACGCCGGCCGCATGGCGCTGCGATAGCGGCCGTAGCCGGCCAGCAACTCGTCGCCGCCCTCGCCGCACAGCACGACTTTCACCTCCTGTCGCGCCCGCTGCGCCAGGAACCACGTGGGAATGATCGCGTAGTCGGCGGCCGGATCGTCCATGCACGCCACGATCTCGGGCAGATGCCGCCAGACCATGGCTTGCGTCACCAGCAGCGTCTCGTGCCGCGCCCCCAGTGCCTGCGCCACGGCGGCCGCCTGCGCGCGCTCGTCCGCCGCACCCGGCGCATCGAAGCCGGCGGTGAACGCCAGCACCGGAGACGAATTCAGCCGCGCCATCAGGGTGAGGATGGTGGCGCTGTCGATGCCGCCGGACAGGAACATGCCGTACGGCACGTCGCTGCGCTGGTGCAGATCGACGCTCTCGGTCAGCGCCCGCTCCAGCCGCGCCAGTGCGGCCGCTTCGTCGATGGCCTCCGGCGGGCCGGCGGGCAGCGCCGCGCTGCGGTGGCGCTCGATGATGCGGCCGTCGGCGCAGGTCAGCGTCTCGCCCGGCAGCACCCGGCTGATGCCGGGGAAGATGGTGTCCGCCCCGGTGGTGAACTGGATCTGCAACAACTCGTCGCGCGCCCGGCCGCACCGCGCGCGGCACGATGCCGGCGCGCAGCAACGCCTGCGCCTCGGAGGCGAACGCCAGCCCGGCCGGCGTCTGCGCGACATACAGCGGCTTGATGCCGAATGGGTCGCGCGCCAGCGTCACGGTGCGGCCGGCGCGGTCGTGGATGGCCAGCGCATACATGCCGCGCAACGGGGCGGCGAAACTGGCCCGATCGCGAACAAATCGTTGCAGCGGCACTTCGCAATCGCTGTTGCTGGCGAAGGCGACGCCGGGCATTGCCGCACGCAACTCGCGGTAGTTGTAGATCTCGCCGTTGCCGACCAGTGCGGCGGAGCCGGCGAACAGCGGCTGGTCGCCGGTCACCAGATCGATGATGGCCAGCCGGTTATGCACCAGCGCCACGCGGCCGACGACGGTATGGCCGGAGCCGTCCGGGCCGCGATGCGCGATGCCGGCTTCCAGGGCGGCCAGCACCACCGGGTCGGGCGGCGGCGCCTCGGCGGCAGCCACGACGCCGGCGATGCCGCACATCAGAGGGCCGGCACGATCGGGGTGGGGCGGCGGCGGCGGCGCATGCGACTCGGGTCTAGCATCGCCGGCCGCGCGCTGTCTTGCGCGCGCGTCTTGTGGCTGGCGCGGCCGGCCCCAACATCTTGTGTATGACCCAACTGGCAAGACTTCCGGCGCGCGGTGTGGTGGGGATCGGCGGCGAGGACCGCGTCGCGTTTTTGCAGGGACTCGTCTCCAACGACGTGGCGCAGGCGGCACCGGGCCGCGCGGTGTGGGCGGCGCTGCTGACGCCGCAGGGCAAATGGCTGGCCGATTTCTTCATCCTGTCCGATGGCGAGCGGCTGCTGCTGGATTGCGAACGGGCACAGGCGGCGGCGCTGGTGCAACGCCTCGGCCGCTACCGGCTGCGCTCGCGGGTGACGCTGACCGACCTGTCCGACGCGTTGTTCGTGTTCGCCGCCTGGGGCGGCGCGCCCGCCCTGCCCGCCGACGCGGTCGCGGCACCCGACCCGCGCCTGCCGGACGCCGGCTGGCGCATCCTGTCGCCGCATGATCTGCCGGCTGATGCCGACGTGGCTTCGTGGGACGCGCATCGGCTGGCGCTCGGCCTGCCGGACGGCTCGCGCGATCTGGAAGCGGAAAAGTCGGTGCTGCTGGAAGCCGGGTTCGACGAACTCGCCGGCGTGTCCTGGAGCAAGGGCTGCTACATGGGCCAGGAGCTGACCGCCCGCACGAAACATCGCGGGCTGCTCAAGCGCCGGCTGGTGCCGGTCAGCATCGAAGGTGCGGCGCCGGAGCCTGGCACGCCGGTCACACGCGCCGGGTCGGAGGTCGGCACGCTGCGGTCGGTGCTCGGCGATGCCGGGCTGGCGATGGTGCGGCTGGATGCGCTGGCCGGGCCGCTCGCCTGCGGCGGGGCGGTGCTGACCCCGCGCATTCCCCCCTGGATGACGCTGCCGGCGGCGCCGGCGCCCGCCGCCGAGCCCGCCTGAGGCCGCTCAGACCGGTTCGAGTTGCCGCGTCGTCCGCGGCACCGCCACGCGCGGCGGCAAGGTGGGGATCAGGCAGGCCGGCAATGGCCGCGTCGGTCCGGCCGCGCTGGGTGCCGGCGGCGGCGGTGTGATCTCCGGCAGCGGGTCGCGGTCGCCCTCACCCCGGCCCGGCCGCAACACCAGCAACT
>Ga0302279_10006674_pt1 | contig 12141 bp, 22 predicted proteins | sample III_Bog_N3_3_FD_194541 | JGI IMG/M metagenome (GOLD analysis project Ga0302279, IMG submission 194541) | Peat permafrost microbial communities from Stordalen Mire near Abisko, Sweden - III_Bog_N3_3 | ecosystem: Environmental > Terrestrial > Soil > Wetlands > Peat | place: Sweden: Abisko...
CCATTCCTGACGGAATTTAGCATCCGCCTGTTTTGACTGCTTTGACTCCATGAATTCCCCCTTTTTGTTTATTTCCCTTTTATCCTCGCAACAATTCCGCCTTGGCGAACTCAAACGCACGTCGGTGTGCATCATACTGGTCGTCCGTTTTAAGCAGGTCCCGATAGATGTTGGCCGTGAAAATAGCGTCCCATTCGGCCACGGTGTGCAACTTGCAACCGATCTTGACCATTTTTTCCCCCTTGGTTCCGGAGTAGGCCATCAGGGGATAGACGGAGACACCATGAATAAATAATGGTGGTTCCGTGATTTCAACCTCGGTCAGGCTGGCCCCGTCCAGGTATGCCCCGGTCAGGTTAGCCCCGGACAGGTCGGCCCCGGTCAGGCTGGCCCTGTACAGGTATGCCCCGGTCAGGTTAGCCCCGGACAGGTCGGCCCCGTTCAGGTTAGCCCCGGACAGGTTGGCCCCGTTCAGGTTGGCCCTGGTCAGGTCGGCCCCGGTCAGGTTGGCCCTGTACAGGTTGGCCCCGTACAGGCTGGCCCTGTACAGGTATGTCCCGGTCAGGTTGGCCCCGGACAGGTCGGCCCTGATCAGGTTGGCCCTGTACAGGTTGGCCCCGGTCAGGTCGGCCCTGGCCAGGTTGGCATCGTACAGGCTGGCATTGTACAGGGTAGCCCCGGTCAGGTTAGCCCCGGACAGGTATGCCCCGGTCAGGTTAGCCCCGGACAGGTTGGCCCCGTTCAGGTTGGCCCCGGTCAGGTTGGCATCTTTGAAATCGTGGTCTCCAAACATGGCTTGCTTGCCGCCATTTTCGCCTCGCAACCATTTCGCGTGGCGCTGAATGGTCTTAGCTTCTTCCTTTGTGAGTTGTCGCATTATACCACTCCTTATCCCTGAAAATATGCTCTCTCGCTTTCCCGCCAATCCTTGCGCCTTCCCGCTGCTCCCGGCGGCCCGTCAGGACCGTGCGCCCGGTTACGCTTGCGGCTTTTCATGGCGTGGTGAGATCAAGTTAGGAAATAATTTCCTGACTGTCAAGCGATAAATTCTGTTTTTTGGGCTTGACTAAAAAGAAATTATTTCCTAAGCTGCCCGCATGGAAACGATAGATTTTAAAGAAATGAAGTTGCATTTCGGCGGATACGGTTCGCTCGCCTCCCGCCTGGGCATCACTACCAGGCAATTGTACAACTATAGGCGTTCGGGGAATATTCCGAAGTCCATGCGGATGTTGATAAAATCAGTATGCGTGGAAATGGGCCAAAACCCCCAGCCCCCGGTCGACGGAGACGCGGCGTGAGCGCGCCTATGCGAACTTACCTATCCTTCGGGTAGCCATGACATGCCAATTATTCACATGGGCGAAACTGATGTTGGATAATTTCACAAACAACACTTTAGCGAGGTGAGAACGACATGAACGCCGTTTGCAAAACTGAATCCGAACTTGAAGAAAGGCTCATGGCCCATGTGCGAAACCCATTGGTATCAGCCACGCCGCCGTCAACCAAGTTCCCCGGCTGCCCTACGAAAAGAGGGGGAGATCCCCATAACGGAGCCAATCAGTACACCAAACATTGTCAAAAATGCGGTGAAGCCAAGCGAATCCTTTTTTCCGGGTACTGCGCGATATGTCTACCCATGAAAGATCGCCCGAAAATCGGCCGGATGTTCTTCCGACGCAACCACAACTTTTTCCGGGCCTACGTTGTGGACATGATCCACGACTACGCCAGCGGCGACCATGCACGCGTCCAAGACCGTCTCAACCGGCTGAAAAAGCACGTTGACGATTACGGCGCGGCGCTTTCGGCTGGCGTCATAACCGGGGAGAAGCGGGCATGACCGTCAAACCCCAGGGCGTCAAACACGACGACGGCAAGCTCCGCATGGATCTTATCCCTCCCGAGGCGCTTGAGAGCATGGCCGAAGTGCTCACCTACGGCGCGAAAAAGTACGCCGACAGAAATTGGGAGCAGGGCATAGACACCGGCCGCGTCCTAGCCGCCCTCCTACGCCACCTGACCGCACACATGCGAGGTGAGGTCAAAGACCCGGAAAGCGGGATAAGCCACCTGCGCCATGTGCTCTGCAACGCGGCGTTTTTGGTCACGCTTGAGGCGAGGGGGCAGTAGATGCGTCTCACCGCTACGCAAAGCTGGCAGGACGCAAGGGGCGCAGTCAAAGGCGTCCTGGTGTGGGTTGGAGTTTGGAGAATGATACCGGCAAGCGTTGTGCATTGGTTGATAGTCAAGCTAGGGTTGAAGCATAGGTGAATCATGGAAAAGACAGGCCCTTTGGCTGAAATGTTTGAGAGAATGCAAGTAATAGCAAGCAATGGCATGGGCTGTTGTATATTGTGCAACAGACAAGCTTTTAACATCGCTGTTTACGAGCCAAACCATGATGGCCGACATTTAGGGGCGGTTGAAGGGAAAAAAAGATTCTTTTTGTATTTCCTCTGTAGCGAATGCCATGATTTGCCAAACAGTTTAGATGTAATCGAATCAAAGATAGAGGACGGGTATGGATACAAAGTAGAGCGTACACAATGAAAACAACTCTGGATTTTGCCCTATTCTATGCGTCCAAGGGTATCAAGGTTTTTCCATGCAAGATAGACAAAGGCCCATTAACCAGGAATGGATTTAAAGACGCCAGTACGGATGAAAAGCAAATCAGAGAATGGTTTTCAGGTAAAGACAACTCCATCGGAATACCAACTGGCAAATCTTCTGGATGGCTTGTCCTGGACATTGATTTCCCCGATGGACCGGCCTCACTTGAAAAACTCTGTTCCGAATACGGCCCTTTGCCCGAGACGAAACGCCAACAGACCGGGAGCGGGGCCAGTCAATTATTTTTCCGCTATCCCGATGACGTGGAAATCAGGAGTTCCGCTTCCAAGATAGGCCCCGGCCTCGATATTCGCGGAGAGGGGGGCTACATCATCGCCCCGCCTTCCGGCCACCCCTCCGGTGGCAATTACAAATGGCTGACGAACGGCTATACTCCCCTGGCCGACCTCCCGGCGTGGCTCAAGTCGCTTCTGACTGACAAGCCCAAAGACGCCCCCTCCATCCACGCCCCCAGCGAAGGGACCACGCACTACGGCCGCAAGGCGCTCGAAAGCGAATGTTCAGCCATAGCGCTTGCCCCCAACGGAACGCGCAACCCCGCCTTAAACACCGCGTCATTCAGCGTGGCGCAGTTAGTGGCCGGAGGAGAAATAGACGAGCATGAAGCACGTAATGCTTTATATTTCGCGGCGCAACGGTCTGGGCTTGAAGATGACCCAGGCTGTGGTCCCAAGGGGATTTTGGCTACCATCGCAAGTGGATTCAGGGCCGGAATGGCGAAACCGAGGAAAGCCGAATTGTCAGACACGTACGACAGCGTACGACACGTACGACAAATGCGACAAGATACGACAGCGTACGACACTGGTACGACAGAAAACGGTTTTCGTACGACAACGTACGACAGCGTGACGAAGGCCCAAGTCAAGGATTGGGTAATAGAATCAGAAGGTTGGTTCCAAACAGAGGCAGTTTACCGGGAATTTGTCGTACACGACAGGCATAAGAAACAATATCTATCCAAGGTTCTTCAAGATCTAGCTAGAGACGGACTGGTCAAGGTCGACCCCCTCCGGCGTGGATGGTACTGCTACGTAAATACCGATGTCGATTTCATAAACATGGACGCCGAAGACGAGTCATCCTTCCCCGTCGTACTTCCCCTGAATCTTTCCGACCTAGTAGAATTACCCAACGGAGTAGCGGTAATAGCCGGGTCCACTAATGGCGGGAAAACTGCCTTTTTGATGGACCTGATGCGCCTTAATTTTCACCAGCCATACGAAAAACTCTACCTAATGTCAGAAATGCACGATTCCGAATGGAGACGGCGTTGTGGCTATTTCGGATTGGGACGTGATCCATGGAAGGCGGTTAAAGCAACGAACTCTAAACGTGTTGGGTATGATGTACTTATAAAAAAGCACAACCCAAACGGTTTGACTACTGTCGATTATCTTGAAGAGAAAGAAGGTGAGTATTTTAAAATGGGGTCTTTGATTCGTGAAATATATGACTCCGTAAAAGGATTATGCTTCATAGCTATCCAGAAAAGGGAATCAAGTGAATTTGGCCGAGGTGGTGAAGCCACAAAAGAGAAAGCCAGGCTATACCTTACAGTCGATCCAATGATCGAAGAAGACCGTTCTGTTATTTGCCACATGAAGATAACCAAAGCAAAATGTTACAAAGGACTAAACCCAAATGGGAGATCAAGATTATTCCGTATTCGTGATGCGGCTCATTTTGAACCACTTACCGAATGGGAATGGATGAATGAAAAGGAACGGCAAAGATATGCCGAAGAAGCACATCAATCAAATAAATTTAATGTAAATTTCAAGGCACCTGGAAACGATATTTGTCCATTTTAACCTGGAGGAAAAATGAAACTTTTAGACTTGTTAAGTCTGCTAGACGAAATTTCTTGTGCTAAAACAGATGGTCATTTCACGATAATGAGATTTTCAACGGGATATAAAGTTTTTTTAGGAACACCAAGTGATATTCCTGATGACGAACGGGATCAATTAAAAGCGATGGAAAGCCATTCCACCCTCACGTCAGCAATTAAAGATGCAATAAAAAAACACCAGGAACTTTTTTAACTTCGGAGGAACCATGGCTATCTTCGGACTCTACGCCCACGACCTGCGGGTCAAAGTCACCCGGGAACCCGCCACCGTGGGAAGCTGGCTCAAAGTCGGCGGCCAGATCGGCTACAAGCAGAAGGACGGCTCATACATCAACCGCTGGGTTGAAGTCTGGTTTCCGGCAGCCACCGCCCCCACAATCAGCAAGGGCGACGTGCTCAAAGTCTCCGGCCGCTATACCGAAACCGAGCGCGAATATCAGGGCAAGAAATTTGAGAACCGGCATATTTGGGCGGAAAATACTACTATCCAGCAATCACAATCTGAATCAGAACAACCGAAACGGGCTGACATGGCAGACCAGGGAAGCAAAGCCATGGATGACGTGCCGTTCGCACTATTGCTTATTCCACTGGCTGGTTTATTTTATTTCCTGATCCAGGGGGGCCTAATCTAATGCTCCAATCCGACGTCCCGAAAACGATATGCCGCCGCTGCACCATGTATCTGGCAGATAAATGCACATGGGGAGTACAGGCGTGGGAGTTGATGCGGGTGCGGAATCCCGGCCAATGCTATTTCACGGAAAAAGATCGCGCGCTGATAGCGAGGGTAAATGCCACCGAGAGCAAGGAAAGTAGATGACAACCAAAAGTCCATCCGGTTGCACCTGGAGGCGCATGGTTGTTATGTGCAGGATTGTAGCCGCATGGGCGAAGGGTTTCCGGATCTGTTGGTGGGTTATGACGGGCACTGGTATGCGATGGAGATCAAAAATCCGGACGGCCGGAATAAATTTACCCCGGCGCAGATTGAATGGCTGGTGAGATTGGGCAATAGGGCTAAAGCGTACCGCGTTACGACGGAACAAGAGGCTTGGAACATTATAAATCTGGGGGCGCAAAATGGAGGTTGATATAAGGTAGGGGAGTAGCAAACAAAAAAGCCGGTGGCCGTGCTGGCGAAGTACCCGGAGAAGGAGGGGGAGTGATGGAGTGCGGCTCCCCCTTTTTTTATTTCGCCATCGGTCTCCCCGGTTTTCCCCGCACGAACGCCTCCGCGTTATGCCGGAGAATAATCCACGTCCTGCCGATCTTCGCGGCAGGCAGCCTCTTTTCGTGGATGTAGGTGAGGATGCGGGCCTCCTGGACTCCGATGATGCGGGCGGCCTCGGATACACCGATGATTTGATTGAGCGATATTTCCATTTTTTGACCTCATTATTGTTTGGTCCGGGAGGGGGGATTCGAACCCACCGGCCCCTCACTCCCAAAGCGAGTGCGCTACCAACTGCGCTACTCCCGGACGGGATCACCTATCCCCGGGGATAGGTATACCAGCACTTGTCAGGTCCAACTGTCAAGGCGCGCACCTCATCCCACGAATAGGCCGATCCCCAACCGTCGTTTTCGACAATATCCGCCTCCGCGAATACCGGCAGGCTGCTCGTGTCCACCAGGCTACGGGAGATACTGCGGATGTCATCATCCGCAATTTCTCCGACGAAATTATCAAAATCGTTCAGCCGATCACGCAGCTCGTTCAAATTCGAGCTGGACATTACCAGTGCGGCCAAATTAGCGGCGGTTTCAGCGGTGGCCATGGCGTTCTCCTGGCGGTTGGGGTTTTGTGCCTCGTTGGTGTATAGATAAGCCCGGCAATCCCGATTGTCAAGCGTTTATTTTATCCCATCCCATTGTTTATACCGATGCGACCTATCGAAACAACCTATCGTTCCCGCCAACTTTTCCCTTGAAAACCACCCAAAAGCATGATAGGTTAAGAATAAGAAGGGAGAAAGACATTTGATTTAAGTATGTTATGGCTTTCGGCTGTATCAATGGGACGATATTTCTTCTCTTAAAAAAAGATGGAATATCCCGTTTAGGCAGTTCGGGATCGTGAGGCAGCCCAACGCCGCGCAGTAGATAACTATATGAAAAAGCTCAGCTTAGCGGGGCACTTTGTGTGAGGCCTATTTTTGGTTACAAGAGATCCGCGATGCCCAACTCCATCCACGTCACCCCGCAGCCGAGGCCGAAGAGGAAGATAAAAAAGACGATCAAAATGTATATGCCAATAGGGGAGGATGGATACCCGGAAGGTGATGTTGCCTATTTAAGCCTTGATGCGAACAAAAGGCCAGACCCCGCAAGGAATTGGGGCCAACCGCATATCATCTTGACCGGGGAATACGAGGTGGTAGAATAGCCCCATGCGGAAAGAATGGAGCTATTCCTATCGGGAAGATCGGTCACGCCTTCGGTTTCGGGCCAGGCTTGGCCGGATGCCACGCCGCTACGTCCTGCCTGCGGACGTAGTAGTGCCCGCCGAGATCAATGTACGGGATTGCTCCCGACGTGATGCGGCCCAACATACTCTGCCGCTTGACGCCCTCAAGCCGGGCCGCCGCTGTTACGGTGAGCAGGTCGCCAGCCGGGACGGCCTGCCAGTCGGGATATGCGCGCATGGTTTAGGCCTCCTCGTCGCAAATATTCACATCTTCGGCTTCTCCTGGCTCAGAAGTCCAGCCGAAATCGCGTCGCATATCGCCGATGGTCCCGATCATGGCGGGGGAGGTGGTTTTGGTGGTGGTCATGGCGATCTCCTTGCGGTTGGGGTTTTGTGCCTTGTTGAGATATAGATAATCACGGCATATCGTCCTGTCAAGAAAAAAGGTAGTTATTTTGTAAAATAATTTTAAGTTAGGGAAATCTGGACAAGAGAAAAAAAATAAAGATTGGGAGGATTTTTGATGGACCTGAAAATAGAAAATTGGTCTATTACAAGGCTTGTCGCGTATGGAAAAAATCCTCGTAAAAACGATGCGCAGGTTGACCGGATGGTGGCCGCAATCGATGAGTTTGGCTTTCGTATTCCGATTGTGGCCAAATCAAACGGAACTGTCGTTGATGGGCACTTGCGCCTAAAAGCCGCTTTAAAAATGGGGATTAAGACGGTTCCCGTTGCCTTGGCGGACGATCTCACAGAAGAACAGGTAAAAGCGTTCAGGATTTTGGCAAACAAAAGTGCAAACTGGGCGCAGTTTGACATAGAGCTTTTGGCCGTCGAACTGTCCGACCTGGAAGCGTCAGGAATGGACGTGCTGATGACCGGCTTCTCCGAGGGTGAAATTGATGAAATCAAGTCCATGGCCATGATGACGATGCAAATCCCTAGTGGACAGGACATATTCGGGGAGGGACTCGGGAAAGGGCGGCTAAAAATACGTGTAGTCTTGCCACCTGGATGCGTGGAAATACTTGAAAAGGCCATTCAAAAGACCGGTGAGTGCAACCGGGCCGAAGCAGTAAAGAAAATATGCGAGGTGTATCTTGGCGAAGAAAGACAATAAAGGGATCATACAAAAAGTTAGACTGCGCCAGTTGGTATTAAATGAAATACAAAACCCGGTAGTCATGGAGACTAACGCGGGGTTCGGGCACATTTTTACAGAGTGTTACCAGGGAATACCCGTAGGCGTGGCCTTTGAGACGGATATGGAGAAGTGCAACGCGCTGGTCATGCAAAGGCCGTCATGGGCAGTGTATCAGAACCGCTGTGAACCGGCCCTAGAGTCCGGGTGTGGATTTCATGTCCCGGTAAATTTTGTGGACGTAGACCCATACGGCGATCCATGGCCGATTATTGACGCCCTACTTTGCAATGCAAGCAAGCTCCCAGACAGGTGGGGGCTGGCCGTAAATGACGGGCTGAAGCGGTGTCTCATGATCGGGCGAGGATGGAAGTCGGCATCTGTGGGCCAATGGGTTGCCAAGGTTGGAAACGACCATGCCCATGGGCAATACCTCGAAATAGTCAGGGTCATGTTGACCGAGAAGCTGGCGGCGCTCGGCATGGAGATTAAACTGTGGAATATACATTCGGCAGGGCACGGCGGACAGATGACGCATTATGGGGCGGTGATTGAGCGTAAAAAGGCCCCCACCGAAGCAGGGGCCTTGTGATGGGAATACCGGGGTTATTCGCCGCCTTCGGCCCTGCCTCCTTCGAAAATCGCGCCCTCGGATTCTGCGTAGGCGATGGCCTTTGCGGCGTAAACCTTGACCTCCTATGCGGACTTCGGCCGGTAAGCTTCCAGATCAATTTTGATGTAACGCATCGCACCGTGTTCGTCGAGTTTACGTTCTACACGGGCCAGAAAGTCAGACCAGTCTATTTCCTTGGCGCGTGGGTGGTAATTAAGTTTGCCGACCTTGTAGAGGTCAACAAAATCCGCAGTTTTGTCGACAAGCCGGTAGACCGCCTCGGGATTGATGACCGGCTCGAAACTCACCCATGTCTGGAGCCCGGATGCCTTGGCGATCCGCAGGGCCTCGATGCGCTCGGCGGGCAGGGCGGCGCAGGGCTCCCACTCCAAGCTCTCGGCTGGATCATCGGTGGTGAGGGTGGCCGCCCATATGCCGCCCGCCTTGGCGAGTATGTCCGCGTCTCGCCGGATAGCCCACGGCCCGGCCTTGGTAAGTATTTGAGGCGTCAGCTTGTTGGCGTCCATGATTTCCAGGGCCTTGCGGGTGATACCAAGGGTTTTATCTGCCTCCTGGTACACGTCGCTGGTAAAACTCATGAGGATAGGATTGGGATTTCCGGAGATTTTTTCGGCGTCCTTGGCCAACCCCTCCAGAATTCCAGGCCGGGGCCGGATGTAGCTGGCCCGCGAAAACTTAGCCCGATCCGTAAATGTGGCCGCCGGGGCAAAACAGTAGGAGCATGCGTGCGAGCAGCCCTTGTAGAGATTGGCGGCCAGGGCCGAGTATTCGCGGGCTTTTCCCCGGGGCTCATAGATTATGGCCATAAAGCTGTCCCTCCTGGTTTTGGCTGGGGCAGGATGCCCGCGCCTGGTTATGGGTTAGTCCTCCTCGTCGGCTTCGGCCCTGGCCTCGAGCCACAAATCCATCAGGTATTTCTCGGCGTCTCCGTCGAAAACCACGCCCTCGGATTCGGCGACGCTAATTTGCTCGGCGGCATAAGCCTCGACTGCCTCCTCGGAGTCGAGAGCCGAGAGTTCGGCCTTGATCTGCCCGTGGGCGGGGCCGAACCAGTCGCCGGGATCGTAGAGCCCGCCATTTTCGGTAGTCGGGGCGTCGTCCTCAATGGCCGAAATGATATCTGCACTCTTGTCGATGGGGTCAAACTTGTCCCCGTCCTCGTCCAAAAATCTCCCAACGTGATTGCTACCGTTCCAGTCGCACGAGTAGGAATCGAAAAGCGAATGGGCCATGGGAATGATTTCTCCCTGGACCCATTCCCGGAGCGCGGAGGCGTCTACGCTGGACGGGAGCGAAAATGCGCTCTCCCGGCCATGCCAGCGGTAGGAGGTGGTGCCCTGGATGTCGGAATTCCTGGTCTCCACGCGGATTTCTCGCGCCTCCCAATCCAAGATCAGCTCAATGGGCATCTGGCGCGGGAATTGTCCGGGGTAATTGGCCTCGATAAGGGCGGTGGCCGTGGCGTAGGCGGGGATGGAATTGGTGATTTCGGTGGTGGTGGTCATGGCGTGTATCCTGTCGGGTTGGGGGTTGGGGATTTAAGAATCAGTGGCACGAAATTCATGAAAAGCCTTCATCAGGGCTGGCCAGAACTCGGGCTCAACATCGGGGAAAATTTCACGGGGATCAAAAATGAATCCCAAGGGATCATTTTCATCGATGGCGTAGTTGGAAGCAGATTCTTGGGCCATCTTGGTAATTTCGGTGGCGTTCATGGCTCTCTCCTTTCGGGTTGGGGTTGGTTACAAAAGGAATTCCCTGATTTTCCTGATCGCTTCCCGTTCGGATATAGGCGGGAATCCGTTCAAGCTGACTGTCTGCAGCTTCGGGTAATGGTGGGCGCAGCGTCCCATGGCTTCCCATTTGTTCAGCATGGTAGCCAGCAGCGGCTTGGTTTGAGCTAGCTTTTGCCAGGTGGGGGAAAGAGGGGTTCGGATCATTGTCTTGTCCTTTCGGGTTGGGGTTTTGTGCCTCGTTGGGATATATATAATCACGGCATGATGTCATGTCAAGCGAAAAGTTAGTTATTTTGTAAAATAATTTTAAGTTAAGGAAAACGGGTAGTTATGGCAAGAAGAGCCGCGAAAGTAGACGACAACCAGGCTGAGGTCGTGGCTTATCTCCGAGCCCAGGGTTGCCACGTCGAGGATTGTAGCCGACCTCCTCGTCGGCTACCGGGGCCACTGGTACGCCCTGGAGGTAAAAAACCCGGACGGGCGCAACCGGCGCATGGGCTACGCATCCCTGGCCGGAAAACTGGAGCCAGGAAAAGGGATTCCGAGCAAGCTCGACTTCGGGCCGATGGCGCGGCGACCTTCGGTTTTTTTGGATGCCTGGCGTATCTCAAGGCCAGCAACGCATCGCTCGCGGCCGCCTTTGCGCGGTGCGATTACTACTCGATCTACGCGGCGGCGCATGACGTTCAAACCGCGCTTAACGCGCTGGAGTATTTCAACACCGGGTTTGTTCCAACCACTCAGCAACTCATAAGCGCCAAACGGTTTGCACTGGAGGCGCGGGAGGTGAATTCGTGACCACCGGAATGGCCCTGGCTGAGAAGATCGGCCACGAGGACGCTCAAACTGCTTGTCTCGCCCTTGGTCTATCCCTGCGCTGGACGCGCCAGGCCGCAGCGTTTGCCCTGTTCGAGAAGTCCTTGACCGTCCAGCAAGTCAAAGAGCGGCTGGGACTGCCACGGACCACGGCATATCGCTTTTATCAGGCGTGGCAACGGTCTAAGCGCATGTTCGTAAAATAGTCCCATTTTGGCTGATTTTTTGGGAATTTTAATCCCTATCCGTATCCCCAAGGACCACGGGCGGCGGCTCCACGCCAACACAAAACACAAACGAGCGCCCGCCCCACCTCCTTACAGGGATAAAGCGTGGATCCGGATACCCAAGCCAAGACCGAAAACCTGATTAAGCAATTCGAGTGTTGCCGTCTCAAGGCATACCAGGATTCGCGGGGTGTTTGGACAATCGGCTACGGTTTCAACCTTCAGGCCCACGGATACACGGCAATCCAGGCGTCAGCCACGGTATGGGACCTGGACCGCGCCGATTTTGCTTTTGACGTTTGCTTTCAAGACGCGATCCGATCCATCAATATCCAATATCCCGACTGGACAAATCTTGTCCCGGCGCGCCAGGCCGTAGCGGCAAACGCCATGTTCCAACTCGGAGCCGGGGGGGTCCGGGAGTTCGCCCAGACGATTTTCCTGATATCGCATGGAGATTTCGAGGGCGCGGCCGCGCACATGGAAGCGAGCGCATGGGCCAAGCAAACCCCGTCGCGGGTTAGGGTCTTGGCTGAGATGATGCGGACCGGAGAGTGGCCGGTTGGGTTGGCGGTGTAATGCATACCCTGCATTCGAAGCTCCAGCATGTTTTTAATTCGGCCCATCTTTATTGCCGGATGCTCAATGCCGGTATCGAGCATGACGATGCCCTAAAATG
>Ga0302279_10006675_pt1 | contig 12140 bp, 11 predicted proteins | sample III_Bog_N3_3_FD_194541 | JGI IMG/M metagenome (GOLD analysis project Ga0302279, IMG submission 194541) | Peat permafrost microbial communities from Stordalen Mire near Abisko, Sweden - III_Bog_N3_3 | ecosystem: Environmental > Terrestrial > Soil > Wetlands > Peat | place: Sweden: Abisko...
GTTGGAGCGATGGATGCGCCCGGTCATGCCGTCGGCCACCTTGGCCGAGAGCAGGCTTTCCACGCCGCCCAGCAGGGTGAAGGACAGGGCGGAGGGCAGGACCCGCAGCAGCAGCGACGGGCTGATGGGCGGCAGGCTGGGCCAGGGCAACGCGTGGGGGATGGCGCCGAAACGGCTGCCGATGGTCGCCACCGGCAGATGCAGGAATACCGCCAGCAGCGAAGCGAGGACCACCGCCATCAGCATCCCCGGCCAGGTCGGCCGCCAGCGCCGCACGGCGAAGATCAGCGCCGCCGAGCCCAGGCTCAGGCTCAACGCCGCTGGGTTGAGCGTGGTCAGGGCGCGGCCCAGCACCATCAGCTTGGGCAGAAGCGCCCCCGGCTCGGGACCCGCCAGCGTCAACCCGCCCAGGTCCTTCAGCTGGCTGGCCAGGATGGTGATGGCGATGCCGCCGGTGAAACCCACCGTCACCGCGTGCGGAATGTGGCGGATCAGCGAGCCCAGCCGGAACGCGCCGACCAGGGCCAGCATCGCGCCGGACATGAGCACCGTCAGCAGCAGGCCCTCCAGCCCGAACTTCGCCGTCGTGGCCGAGACCAGCACGATGAAGGCCCCCGCCGGCCCACCGATCTGAAACCGGCTGCCGCCCAGCGCCGAGACCAGGAACCCGCCGACGATGGAGGTGTAGAGCCCCCGCTCGGGCGACACGCCCGACGCGACCGCCAGCGCCATCGACAGCGGCAGCGCCACGATCGCCACGATCAACGCCGCCATGGCGTCCCGCCGCAGGGAGTCCAGGCCGTAGCCCTCGCCCAGCACCGTGGCGAGCTTGGGAAGGTACAGGTGAGCTGTGGCGGCGCCGTTGGGCATGGGACAAGACGCGGGAAGCGCCGGGTTCTGGGGATGGGAGGGGTGACTATGGGCCGCGCCGTGGGCGGATGATAGCGCGCTGAAGGACGCATTGGTTGGCCGAAACGAATAGCAAGCTGTCAGAATGGAGGGTCCTTCCCCCTCCAGGGGGGAAGGGCAGGGATGGGGGTGCTCGCACTGAGGTTTCAGTCAATGGCGCAAGAGGCAGCGCCTCCTACGCGAATCCGCAAATGTCGCGCCCTACACCCCCACTCCCGACCTCTCCCCCCTCGAGGGGGAGAGGAGAACACCGCCGCATCTCCCCCTCACACGCATGGCGAGCGTGCTTTCGAAGGGCCTGGCCCTGTCAAGCACGACGCCGCGCGTCGCCGCGAAGCGGTAGCCGAAGGCCATCCTTGACTGGACCAGACCTTCGAAAAATCATTCCATCATGCGTTTGGGGGCGGCGAGTGGCTCAGCACAGCGCTCATAAATGCACAGAACGCAGCCAAGCCGCTAAAGAGGGCTGCCCAGCGATTAAATTTCACCGAAGCTCTCATCGCGGAATAAAACGGATCATTCGCCGGCGCCTGATCCCAATAAGTTATCATTGGGGGTAATGGCTTGGCGGCCGAATAGAACCAAAAACCAGAAGCAAGCAGAGCGAAAATCGCCGCGCCTAAATTCGAGATCAACTGCATTGTTTCATCCCAGATTATTTGTGGCGAATTGAACGAAACTACCCCCGCCTCGCCCTGAAAAACCCCTTCAGCAGCGCCGCGCTTTCCGCTGCCAGCACCCCGCCTTCCACCTCCGGCCGCCAATGGCACGTCGGCTGGTCAAACACCCGGGCGCCATGCACAACCCCGCCGCCCTTCGCGTCCTCCGCGCCGAACACCAGCCGCCCAATCCGCGCGTGGCTGATGGCGCCGGCGCACATGGGGCAGGGTTCCAGCGTCACGAATAGGGACAGCCCCGTCAGGCGATAGTTGCCGAGCTTGGCGGCCGCCTGGCGCAGGGCCAAAATCTCCGCGTGCGCCGTCGGATCATTCAGCGAGATGGGGCTGTTGCCCGCCGCCGCGATCACCTCGCCGCTTGCCGGATCGAACACCACCGCGCCGATGGGCGCCTCGCCCCGGGCGGCGGCGTCTTGCGCCATGTCGAGCGCGATGCGCATGGTGGGAAGATCATGAGCCTGCATTCCAAGGACCCAAGCCCGCCCGGGCCGTCCGGTCAAGACAACGAACATCAAGACGACGATCACGCGGCCGGCGGCGGCGAGCGCGTGGCCAAGGCCCTGGCGCGGGCGGGCGTGGCCTCGCGCCGGGAGGTCGAGCGGCTGATCGCGGCTGGGCGCGTGGCGCTGAACGGCGCGGTGCTGACCACCCCGGCGGTCAAGGTCGCGCCGGGCGATGTGCTGACCCTGGACGGCCGCGTGGTCGGCCAGGCCGAGCCCACGCGCCTATGGCGCTATCACAAGCCGGTGGGTCTGGTGACCACCCACAAGGACCCCGCCGGGCGGCCCACGGTGTTCGAGGCCCTGCCTCGCAATCTGCCGCGCGTGATCTCCATCGGCCGTCTGGATCTGGCGTCCGAGGGCCTGCTGCTGCTGACCAACGATGGGGAGCTGGCGCGCAATCTGGAGCTGCCCAACTCCGGCTGGGTGCGCCGATACCGCGCCCGGGCGCGCGGGCGCACCGATCAGGCCAAGCTGGATAAGCTGAAGGCCGGTGTGACGGTGGAGGGCGTGCGTTACGGCTCGATCGAGGCGCGGCTGGATAAGGTCAAGGAAAGCGCCGACGAGCGCGCGCCGGCCAATGTGTGGATCTCCGTGGCCATCACCGAGGGCAAGAACCGCGAGGTGCGCCGGGTGCTGGAGTCCATCGGTCTGCAGGTCAATCGGCTGATCCGCCTGTCCTATGGGCCGTTCCAGCTGGGCACCCTGGCGGCCGGACAAGTGGAGGAAATCGGGCCCCGCGTGATCCGCGAACAGCTCGTGGGCCTGATCGCGCCGCAGAATATGCCCACCGGCGACCGGGTGATGATGGCGGCCGAGGCGGTGCATCGGCCGTCCAGCGGCAAGCGCCGCGCGCCTTTGGCCGACGGCACGGCAGGCGATGTGCTGGAGCCGACCAAGCTGGTGCGCAAGCCCGGATGGGCCAAGCCCAAGGTCAAGGCGCCCTATCGCGGACCGCCCAGGGCAAAGGCCGAAGGCGGCAAGCTTGGCGCGGCTAAGGCGCCGGCGAAGCGGGGCGCAGGCGCCGGTAAAGCCGGTAAGCCAGGACCGCGCAGACCGCCAAAAGGCCGAGAACGATGACTTGACCGCGCCAGCCCCACAGGGGCTCGACGGCGGCGGCGGTCATGAACATGGCCATCAGCAGGGTAGGATCGGGCTTGGGTCTGTGCATCGGATGCGGCTGCCCTCGGGCGACGAACCCGCTGAACAGACTCAGCACAACGGCCAGGACGCCCAGCAAGGGTCCGAGCCATACAAAACCCGAGCCAAAGGCGCACAGACCGGCGGCCAGCAGAATGATCGCCTGCTGCGCGCACTCGCCCCAGCGCTGCTGGCCCACCGCGGGAGCGACCACGTCCTTGCCGTCCATGGGCATGCTCGCGCCTAGGCGGGCGAAAGCGCGATGAGCGCGGATCGCGACCGCCGCCGCCAGCAACAGAACCGCCCTCAGCCAGTCGTGGGTGATTCCGCCCCAGAGCAGCAGTCCGCCCGCCAGGACCGTCATCGCCCAGGCCAAGGACAGCACGGCCGGCGCGCCGATTCCCTCCTCATGCATCCAGCCGCGGATCATGCGCAACCTGCGGGCCTTGGGCGGGAACATTCGGGTCTGACGGATGGCGGCGACGGGGTTCATGGAAACACAACGCGCTGAACGGCCATTCGGCGCCCGAACGCTTGCACCGAACCTCCGCGCAAGGGACAAGGCGCCATGCGCATTGTCGGCGGAGAGCATCGCGGCCGGGTCCTTAAGGCGCCCGAAGGGTCGGCCACGCGGCCGACCTCGGACCGGGCGCGCGAGGCGGTGTTCAACATCCTGGAGCATGCGGCCTGGTCGGGCGGCATTGTCGGTGCGCGGGTGATCGATCTGTTCGCGGGGTCCGGCGCGCTGGGGCTCGAGGCCCTGTCGCGCGGCGCGGCCTGGTGCCTGTTCGTGGAGAGCGACGCCGGCGCGCGCGGCGTCATCCGCGACAATGTCGAGGCCCTGGCCCCGAACGGCGATCTAAACGGCCGCACCCGCATCCATCGGCGCGACGCCACGGACCTCGGCCGCCTGCCCGCCGGCGACGGCGAGCCCTTCGACCTGGCCTTCCTCGATCCGCCCTACGCCAAGGGCCTTGGGGAGAAGGCGCTCGTCGGCCTGGCGTCCGGCGGCTGGCTCAAGACCGGCGCGATTTGCGTTCTGGAGCGCGGCTCCGGCGAAAGCGCCTTGGAACCGCCCGGCTACATGCTCCTGGACGAACGCAAATACGGCGCGGCCAAGGTTGCGTTCCTGAAGTTCGGCGAGTGACGCCCCCTCCGCTCAGGCCGGCCTTCGCCAGGATGAGCGGATCAAGGCAAAACGCTACCGCCTGGGGCCGCGTTTCTCGTCGATCCACTTTTCGGATTCGTGCACGATCCAGCCCTTGGCGTGGGCCTCGTTCTTGAAGCCGTTGACGTTTTCCGTATAGCCGCTCGGCCAGGTGACCTTGACGTACCACTCGGAAAAGAACCCCATCGAAACGGGCGTGAAGGTCGGCTTGTATTCGGGCTCGCTCATGGCCGCTTTATGCACGTCTCAGCGCCGTCCGAAAAGACGCTCGATGTCGGCCAGCTTCAGCTCCACATAGGTGGGCCGGCCGTGGTTGCATTGGCCGGAGTGAGGCGTGACTTCCATCTGGCGCAGCAAGGCGTTCATCTCCACGGCGTTCAGCCTGCGTCCCGCGCGTACCGAGCCTCGGCAAGCCAGGGTCCCGCACACCTCGCCCAGGCGCTCCTTCAGGGCCAAGGCCGAGTCCGCCTCGGCCAGGTCGTCGGCGATGTCCTTGACCAGGCCCTGCACGTCCACCTCGCCCAGAAGTGCGGGCGTTTCGCGCACCAGCACCGCGCCGGGGCCGAAGGCCTCCAGCACCAGGCCCAGCTCGGCCAGCTCCTCGGCCCGCGCCGCCACCCGCTCGGCCTCGGCGGGATCAAGATTGACCACCTCGGGCAAGAGCAGCGTCTGACGCGCCACCCCGCCGGCTTCGATCTCCAGCTTCATCCGCTCGTAGACCAGCCGCTCATGGGCGGCGTGCTGATCGACGATCACCAGGCCGTCGCGGGTCTGGGCCAGGACATAGGTCTCATGCAGCTGGGCCCGCGCGGCGCCGAGCGGCTGATCGAGGGGATCAACCGTGGAAGGATCATAGGGTGCGGGGTCTTCGGCCAACCCCTGATCCACACGCGCCGACAGGCCCTCCAGCCCGGGGAGGGACGCCGCCGCCGCCGTGCTCCAGCCGCCGGACCGCCAAGCCGAAAAGCCGCCCGCGCGCGGCGGGGGCTGATAGGCGCCCTGCCCCGGCCGGAAACTGCCCAAGGCCGCGCTCGCCACGGTGGTGGAAGCCTGATGGCCCGCGCCGGCCAGGGCGTGGCGCAGGGCGCCGATCATCAGTCCCCGCACCAGGCCCGGATCGCGGAAGCGCACCTCGGCCTTGGCCGGATGCACATTGACGTCCACCTCGGTGGGCTCCAGCTCCAGATACAGGGCCGCGAGGGGATGGCGGTCCCGCGCCAAAAAGTCCGCGTAGGCGGCCCGCAGGGCGCCTTGAAGCAGCCGGTCGCGCACGGGCCGTCCGTTGACGAACAGATGCTGGTGCCCCGCATTGCCGCGCGAGAAGGTCGGCAAGCCGGCGTAGCCGGACAGGCGCACGCCCTCGCGCGATTGATCGATCAACAGGGCGTTGTCCTGGAAATCCGAGCCCAGCACCGCGGCCAGGCGTTTCAGCCGACCTTCCGGCCCCGGATGTTCGGCAGTCAGGCGGAGCACGCGCCGGCCGTCCAGGTCGAGCGAAAAGGCCACGGCCTCGTGCGCCATGGCCTGGCGCTTGACCTCCTCGGTCACGGCCATGGCCTCGGCCCGCTCGGATTTCATGAACTTCAACCGCGCGGGGGTGGCGAAGAACAGGTCGCGCGCGTCCACCCGCGCGCCGTGCGGGCCGGGGAAGGCCGCCGGCTGGGGCGCGCCCATCAGTCCGCCCTCCACGGTGAGGGCAAAGGCGTCGCCTCCGGACTTCGGTCTGGACGTGAGCGTCAAACGCGCCACCGAGCCGATGGACGGCAGGGCCTCGCCGCGAAAGCCGAGCGTCGAGATATGCAGCAGGTCCCACTCGCCGTCCGCGTCGGGCTGCAGTTTGGAGGTGGCGTGACGCTCGAGCGCCAGGGCCAGCTCCTCGCGGTTCAGACCCTGACCGTCGTCGGCCACCAGGATGCGCGAGAGCCCACCCTGATCCACCTGGATCTCAACACGGCTCGCGCCGGCGTCGAGCGCGTTCTCCACCAGCTCCTTGACGGCGCTGGCCGGCCGCTCGACCACCTCGCCGGCGGCGATGCGGTTGACGGTTTCAGGGGGAAGACGGCGGATGGGCATGAGAGGCCGAGTCGGAAAGGCCCAGGATAGGGGGTTAGGCGTCCGAGCTCCACCGACTCATCACCATCACACGCGGCGTTGGTGTTCAAGGCAACGTCTCCTCTCCCCCTGGAGGGGGAAGGATCTCCACTGTCTGCCGCCCTACAGTCCCGGCAGCTTCACGCCCGTCTGCGGGTCGCGGGCGATGGTCACCGGCGCGTCGCCGGTGAGGGACTTCAGACGCGAGGCCTCGGCGGCGGCGTCGACCGGAGCGGGGGTTTCCGCGCCCGACTGGGACGCCGTAACGGCGCCGGCCTTCTTGGCGTCGCCGCTCTTGCGCCAGAACATCACGCGGTCGGCGAAGCTGGGCTCCTTGTGGGCCAGGGAGCCGAACTCGTCGTCGACCACATAGCGGATCAGGGGGTCGGCTTTGTCGGCGCCGGCCTTCAACGCCAGCAGCTTCTCGCCATCGGAACGGTCTCCGCCCTGGGCCTGGCCCAGGATGGCGTTGCGCGCGGCGCTTTCCGGCTGCAGTTCCTGCGGGCGCGGCTCGCCGGGATTGGGCGGACGCAGGGCGTAGTCGGGCGGGACCACCAGGGGCGCCTTGGACACCACGCGGAATTCATCGGGCACGACCTTGGTCATGCCGAGCGCCTTGGCCGTCGAGCTGCAGCCGCCGAGGCCGAGGCTCATAAGGCCCACGCCTGCGGTCAGGGCGATGGCCAGGACGGTGCGGTTGGATGTCATCATTAAACCTCTTGGAGGCGAAAGCCTCGTCGGGCCCGGCCAGCTTGTGAACGGCAATACCCCAGATGGCGGGCCGGCGCCAAGCGCGCTATAGGTCGCGCCCGCCGTGCTCCTGTTTGGCCGCCAACAGATTGTCCAGCAGCAGCAGGACAACGCCCACGGTGATGGCGCTGTCGGCCACATTGAACACCCAGGGAAAATACAGGCCCGAAAAGTCCAGGAAATCCACCACCCGGCCGATCCGCGCCCGGTCGATCAGATTGTTGCCTAGCGCCCCGCCGATCACCAGGCCGACGGCGGCGGCGAACAGGGGCCGGTCGGCCTTGCGCACCCACCAGATCAGCCAGGCGACCACCGCGGCGGCCACGGCCACGAGGGCCCAGCGCCCGAAGGCGGAGTCCGCGCGCAACAGGCCGAAGCTGACTCCCCGGTTCTCCACCAGGGTCAGACGGAAAAACGGCAGAACCTGGATCGAGCCCAGGTCATCCAGACGCAGGGCGCCCAGCACCCAGGCCTTGGACCATTGGTCGAGCACGACCGTGACGGCCGCCAGGCCATAGGCGAAAAGGCCCAGGCGCGAGACCGGCGCGGAATTCGTCGGCGTATCGGTCATAGACGATGGACCCTGTCCCAATGCGCCACCGCGTCGGCGTCGCGCAGCGAGAGGTCGGGATAGCGCGGATTGGACCCGACCTCCGGCAGGATGCGCCAGGAACGGGCGCACTTCTTGCCCTCGGCCCTCGCGGGAACCACGGCGACCCCGGCGACCTCGGGCAGGGCGAAAGCGCCGTCGGGGCCCGGCCCCGCGATCAGCTCGGCCTGGCTGGTGCGAAACACCTCCGCCGGGTCCAGGCCTTCAAACGCCGCCAGCAGGGCCGGATCGTCGATCCACACCTTGGGCGCGGCCTCCAGCGCCCCGCCCATGCGCTTTTCACGCCGCTCGATCTCCAGGGCGCCAGTGACGACGCGGGTGACCGTCTCGACCCTTGCCCAGCGCTCGGCCTCCGCCTCATTGCGCCAGGCGGCGGGGGTTGGCGGGAACACCCGCAAGCTGTTGGAGCCGGCATCCGGGAAGCGCGTGGTCCAGGCCTCCTCCATGGTGAAGGGCGCCAGGGGCGACAGCCATATCGTCAGGCGCTCGAACACCAGGTCCATCACCGTGCGCGCCGCGCGCCGGCGCTCCGCGTCAGGCCGGTCGCAATAGAGGCTGTCCTTGCGCACATCGAAATAAAGCGCCGACAGGTCCTGGGAGCAGAAGTCGAGGATCGGCCGCCATACGTCCTGGAAACTGTAGGCCCCATAGGCCGCGCGCACCTGGCCATCCAACTGCCACAGCCGGTGCAGGATGAAGCGCTCCAGCGGCGGCATCTCCTCGATCGGCAGGCGTTCGGCCTCGTCGAAGCCGTGCAGGGCGCCCAGCAGATAGCGCACGGTGTTGCGCAGCTTGCGGTAGGCGTCCACCGTGGTCTGCAGGATGGTCTTGCCGATGCGCAGGTCCTCGGCATAGTCCGACATGGCCACCCAAAGGCGCAGGATCTCCACGCCGCTTTCCTTGGCGATGACCTGGGGATCGGTGACGTTGCCCTTGGACTTGGACATCTTCTCGCCCTGCTCGTCCAAGACGAAGCCGTGGGTCAGAACGCCGTCGTAGGGCGCCCGGCCGCGCGTGCCGCAGGATTCCAGCAGGCTAGACTGGAACCAGCCGCGATGCTGGTCCGAGCCCTCCAGATAGAGGTCCGCCGGCCAGCGGCTGTCGGCCCTGCCTTCCAGCACGAAGGCATGGGTCGAGCCGGAGTCGAACCAGACGTCGAGAATATCCTCGACCTTCTCGTAGTCGGCCGGATTGTAGCCGTTGCCGAGGAAATCGGCGTCCGGCCGGGTGAACCAGGCGTCCGCGCCCTCCGCCGCGACAGCCTTGAGGATGCGGGCGTTGACGTCAGGGTCCTGCAGCGGCTTGCCGGTCTTTTTGTCGACGAACATGGCCAGGGGCGAGCCCCAGGCGCGCTGGCGCGAGATCAGCCAGTCGGGCCGGCTCTCCACCATCGAGCGGATGCGGTTCTTGCCTTGGGCGGGATAGAATTGGGTGTCGTCGATGGCCTTCAGCGCGGTCGCGCGCAGTCCATCGTCCGCCACGCGCACGAACCACTGAGGCGTGTTGCGAAAGATCACCGGCGCCTTGGAGCGCCAGGAGTGCGGATAGCTGTGCTCCAACCGCCCGCGCGCCAGCAAATTGCCGGCCTCGATCAGCTTGTCGATCACCGCGTTGTTGGCCGGCCCAAACTTGCCCGCCTTCTTGCCCTCGGTCTCCAGAACCTTGAGGCCGCCGAATAGGGGCACAGAAGGATAATAGGCGCCGTCGGGATCGACGGTGTCGGGGATGGACTCATCGATCTTCCGCTGAGCTATCGGCGGCAAGATTTCATTCAATTGGCCAAATCCGAGCCGCTTCTCGATCCAGATTGAGTAGTCATCTTGGCCGTGACCGGGAGCGGTGTGCACAAAGCCCGTGCCGACGTCGTCGGTCACGTGCTCGCCATCTAAGAGCGGAATTGGGATTTTATAGCCGTCATCCAAGTCCCATAGCGGGTGGCGGCAAACCAGTCCCTTCGGGTCAAAAGCATCAAGACGTTCCCACGACGCGATTTTTGCTGCTTCGCGAACTTTATCAGCCGGCTTGTCGGCAACGATCAGGCGTTCGCCAACGATTGCATACGGCGTGTAGCCCAGCCCTTCTTCCAAGGCCGTTACTCGATAGACGCTGTACGCAATTTCCCGGCTAAACGAGATCGCTCGGCTCGCCGGGATTGTCCAAGGCGTGGTGGTCCAGATAACGACACTGGCTCCAACCGCGTCCAATTGAAGACTCCCGCCGTCCCCGACCTGATTCAGCCAGGGATATTTCACCCACACCGTCGGCGAGACATGGTCGTGGTATTCCACCTCGGCGTCGGCCAGGGCGGTGCGTTCGACCGGGCTCCACATCACTGGCTTGGAGCCGCGATAGAGCTGGTCGCTCATCAGGAACTTGTGGAATTCGCCGACGATGGCCGCCTCCGAGGCGAAGGCCATGGTCGAGTAGTAATTCTCCCAATCGCCCAGCACGCCCAGGCGCTTGAACTCGGTGCGCTGCAGGTCGATCCACTGGCCGGCGAAGACGCGGCAGCGGGCGCGAAACTCGGCCACGGGCACCTCGTCCTTGCGCTTGCCCTGGGCGCGGACCTCCTCCTCGATCTTCCACTCGATGGGCAGGCCGTGGCAGTCCCAGCCGGGGACATAATCCACGTCGAAGCCGAGCGCGAAGCGCGAGCGGACGATGAAGTCCTTGAGGATCTTGTTGAGCGCGTGGCCGATGTGGATCGCGCCGTTGGCGTAGGGCGGGCCGTCGTGCAGCACATAGAGCGGCGCGCCGACCGCCTGACGCGCCTGGCGCACTGAATGATAAAGGCCCTGCTCGGCCCAGCGGGCCAGGATCTCCGGCTCCTTCTGCGGCAGGCCGCCCCGCATGGGGAAGGGCGTGTCGGGCAGGAAGACGGTGTCGCGGTAATCGCGGCCGGTGGCGGTGGGGGCGTCGTCGGGCATGGTGGGATCAATACACGAAAGTGCAGTGCAGATGGGTCCCCGGCTGGGCCTGCGCGGCTTCGCCGCTCCGTTGGCTGGGGATGAGCGAATTTAACAACCCGGCGCGCGCTGGAGCTTTCGCCCGCGGCGTCACGCCGGGCGGTTAATTCGCGAAGGGAGCGCTAGGGCGGTCATGGCGCGTCATGTAGCAGGGCCGGGTCAGCGGGGCTAGACGCCCAGAACAGCCGACTTCGGCCTGGCCGCTTGACCAGGGACCCAGGCCGGTATGTTCTGACCCTAGGACCCTCAAAAAACAACGGTCTGGGAGGACATCATGGAACCCATCGCCATCAACCTGTTGGCTCTAGCGGCGTGCGTGGTCGTCAGGTTCCTCGTCGGCGGACTGTGGTTCTCACCGCTGTTGTTCATGAGGGCGTGGCAATCCGAAACCGGCGTCGGCGACGAGGCGATGAAGGCGCGTATGCCCATGGCCCTGGCGGCGGACCTGATCGGTGCGATCTTGATGGCTTTCATCCTGGCCCACGCGGTGCGCTACGCCGGCGCCAGCACCGCGCTGACCGGCGCCGAAGTAGGCGCTTTCGCATGGCTGGGTTTCATCGCGGTGACCACCTTCGCCCGGGTCAGCTATGAGGGCGCCAGCCTGCGCCTGTTCTCGATCAGCAGCGGCTACAACCTGGTGACCCTGGTGGCCATGGGCGCGATTCTCGCCGAGTGGGGCTAAAACGACGCCATGAGCATGGCGCGGGCCTGGGCCGCGTCGATCCCGATCTGGGCCACCAGCGCGTCGAGGGTCTCGAACCTGATTTCCGGCCGTAGGAAGGCGACGAGTTCGGTCTCGATGGTCTGGCCGTAAAGGTCCTCGTCGAAATCGAACAGCCACACCTCCAGCCGTGGCTCGACCAGGCCCACGGTGGGGTTGGTCCCCACGCTGGCCACGCCCGGAACCACGCGTCCGTCCGGCAGACGGGTGCGCGTGGCGTAGACCCCGAGCGCCGGGCGCACGTAATCGCCCAGGGCCACGTTGGCCGTGGGAAAGCCGATCTCGCGCCCGAGCTTGGCGCCTTCCACGACCACGCCCTCGATAGCGAAGGCTCGGCCGAGGATATGCGCCGCCGCGATCGGGTCGCCCCGGCGGATCGCCTCGCGCGCGCCGCTGGAGGAATATTGGCCGCCATCCGGGCCAGCCACGGGCTGAACGATGCTGACCCCGAAACCAAACGCTTCCCCGTAGCGGACGAGCGTCTGGGCGTCGCCCCTGCGCGCCTTACCGAAGCTGACGTTAAATCCGGCGGTCACGTGACGCACTCCCAGGCCCCCGGCCAGGATCTCGCGCGCGAAGTCCTCATCGCTCAGCTCGGCCAGGGCGAG
>Ga0302279_10006676_pt1 | contig 12140 bp, 10 predicted proteins | sample III_Bog_N3_3_FD_194541 | JGI IMG/M metagenome (GOLD analysis project Ga0302279, IMG submission 194541) | Peat permafrost microbial communities from Stordalen Mire near Abisko, Sweden - III_Bog_N3_3 | ecosystem: Environmental > Terrestrial > Soil > Wetlands > Peat | place: Sweden: Abisko...
ACCGAGGTGCTGGTGCAGGCGGCGGCCGATTGCGGGCTCGATGCCGGCGAGGTGCGCCGGCGGCTTTCGACCGACGAGGACGTGGCGCTGATCTCGGCGCAGGCCCGGGATGCTTCCGACAAGGGCATCTCCGGCGTGCCGACGTTCGTGTTCGCGCAGAAATACGCGGTGTCCGGCGCGCAGCCGGCCGAGCAACTCGCCCGCGCCATCCGCCAGGTCTCGGCGGAAGTGAACGCGCAGGCGGCGGAATAGGATTGGCGGCAAGAAAAACGTGGATGGCCGGGCTTGACCGGCGGGGATTTCAGCGTCGGCCGCGCATCAAATGAACCGCCCGCCGCGCCAGTTCGCGCGCCCCGTTGCGCAGCGACAGCGCCGCATGGATCAGCGCCACCATCGGATCGTTCGATCGCAGCGGAATCAGCACGTCGCCGATCGCGAACCGGCCGCGCCAGATCGGGTTGATCATCGGATGATCAGCGCCGGCCGTGGAGTCCGCCGTTGCAATGGCGGGATCGGCGCAGAGATGCCGGGTCAGGTCGAGCGTCAATTGCACGCCGGGCGAATGTTTCGCAAAGCGCTCGTCGATGCCGAGCTTGAAGAAGAAAGCGCGGTCCTGATGCCGCAGCACGATGCCGGCCGCGACCGGGGTCTCGCCGGTGCGAAGCGTCACGATCTCGCATTGGCCGGTCTCGGCCAGCGCGGGTACGGCGCGGCGGATGAAGGCGGCGTCGCCGTCGTTCTGGATCAGCGCGGTGCCGCGCTTGCCTTTCCAGCCGCTGGCCTCCAGCCGCAGGAACGTCTCGAGCGCGGCGGCGACTTCCGCCGGCGCGCGCGCGACGTCGAAACGCACAGCGCCGGTATCGGCGAGGCGATGGCGTTGGCGGCGCAATTCCTTCAGCTTCTTGGCGCCGAGCGCCTCGCGCAGCAATTCATCGGCATCGCGCGTGGCGTCAAGACAGGCGCGCAGGCGGGATTGCAGCACGCGCGGACGCAAGCCCTGCTCTCGGAGCACCTCGCCGAGGGTTCGCATGGCGGCGCCATCGAGCGAGACGTCGCGCAGGATCAGCGCGTGCGCGCCGGTCTCGCGCGCCTGCCGCAGCAATCGCGCCGCGGCGCCGCGCGCCATGTCGCGGTCGAGCAGAGGGGTGCACAGCGTGCCGTAGGGATGGGCGCTGACCAAAGCGGGCAGGGGGATCTTGTAGGCGCGCGACATCGGGACCACCGGCATCAGGCCGATCATCCGCGCCGCATCGTCGGGCGCGGCATCGCTCCATGCGGCCAGCGCGGAGGCGCTGCCACGGCCGCTGGCAAAGGCGTTCACCGCCAGCTCCCAGGCGGGCAGGTAATAGCCGTTGGGTTCGATCGCGTGTTCGGCCAGCGCACGCCAGCCGCCGGCGGCGACGGCCGTCAGCGGCGCGATCGCGTCGCCGCCAGGCGAAGGCGCCAATGTCCGCACACGCCCGCCGGCATTCCCTTGCGATGCGCGACCGACCGTTGCCATATCCGCAATCTCGATCACGTCCCCGTTTCCCCGTTCGCGAATGGCATCCATCCGCAAGCGCCGCCGGCGCCCGCGCCTTCCACTGCGTTGTCCTGGAGATGCTAGCGGAAAAACCGGAAGATACGGTTGGCGCGGCGTTGCAATTTGAACGGTAATCTTAACCGCAGCTTTACCCTGCGGCGGGCGGGGCCTCAGCTGGTCAACGCCCCCAGATAGCGGATCGCCGCGAGGCTCGGCAGGAAAGTATAAGCGCCGCCCCGCGTCTGCACGAACCGCGGCAGTCCGCGTAGCCGGATCGTGGCGCCGGATTTCAGAGAAATGTCGAACCAGCTGGTCGCGGGGTCGTTGGCGCCGATCAGGGGATCGTTGGAGCCGGTGACCCGCGGATCCTGCAGGCCGAGGTTCAACCAATCGCAGGACATCGCCTCGAACTGGGCGCCGAGATTGGCGCCGATGAAGTTGCCGAGCAGCCCGCGCTCTTCGCTGTCGGGCTTTTCCGGATAATAGGCCGGTCCATAGGGCAGGCCACGCCGCACCAGGCGCCGGCTGTGGTTCGCCACCCGCTGCACGATCTGGCCGCCGCGCGGGTTGCTGCGCCGGATATGGGCACCATAGGGACAACGGGAATCGCCGACGAAATCGAAATCGGTCGGATCGACTTCCGGCGACGGATGCGGTGTATCCGGCGACAGCGCCAGCGGCACGCCGTTGCGCCAGCGGCCGCAGAAGCTGGCGGCGACCACCTCGCGCAAGGCGGCATGGCGCGACAGGCCCTGACCGATCTTCGCCTCGGCGCCGGGCGGCAACAGTTCATCCAGCTTCGGGTGGGCGAGCAGATCGTTCGCGGCGGTCGTCAGATAGGCCTCGAAGCCGGCGACGTCCTGTTGCAGCACCCGGAACGCATTGAAGCTGCCGTTCAGGCCGAGCGGCTCGGGTTCCGGAACCTTGAACAGCAAGCCTTCGAAATTGCTCTGATACCCCAACAGCACGGTGCCGAGCGGCGCCACCGGCTGGGCGTCCGGAAGGCTCTCGACGTCGTGAATCTCGGCGAATTTCGGCTGCGAGATGTTGTCGTGGTAGCCGAAGTGAACGTAGTTGTCGTTGAAGTTGAAGCCGTCGCGTCTGCCGAGCAGGTTGAAGCCGGAATTCCCGGCGAGGGCTTGCTGCTGCACGCCGTCGAGCTGGGCGATCTCGTCGGCGTAGATCGTCGCGATCAAATGGATCCGTTTCGGCTGGTCGAAGGGCGCCGGCCAGTTTTCCGGCGCGCTCGGCCCGACGTCGCCGAGCTTTACCGCGCGTTGGGCCATGCCATCCCTGAACTCGATCGGGAACGTATCGAGCGAGCGCTGCGAGGCGCCGAGCGCGCGCAGTCCCTCCCAGGTCAGAGCGATGTTGAAACAGGTGACCGGCTTGGTAATCCAGGGTTCCTCGGTCGTGATCTGCGGAACGCCGCCGCCGGAGGTGCAGGCGGCGAGCCAGCGGCGGGCGGCGGCGCGATCGGTGACCTCGAGCATGAGATAGCGCACGCGGGACTTGCGGTAGCCGCGCAGGATGTTGCCCTGCACATCGGCGGGTTTGAACATGGCGCTCACCAGCCGATGCCGAATTGCCGGCGGACTTGCGCGGCGGAATATCCGGGATAGGCGCGGTAGCCGCTGCCGAGCGATACGTTGGTGTTGACGTTGAGCTGGAGGATCAGATCGCGCGGCAAGAGACGCAGATCGTCATTGCCGGTCTGTGCCGTATCGCCCTTGAGGGCTTCCTGGTCGCGCAGGATGCCGGTGGCGAGATCCGGCACCTGGTACATGTCGTGCGCGTGCACCCAGTCGATGAATTTCTCGATATTGTGCTCGGACGGAATCACGTCGTCACCCCCCTCGACAAGCGACACCACGGCGTCGAACACGCTGCCGATGGTGGCGATGAAATCACGGATGTAGTTGGTGAAATCCCCGTCATAGACGGACATCATGCAGATATTGTTGTCGACGATCACGAAGCGCGCAAAATGCACCGTGCCGACATTGTCCAGTCCGGCATAGATCTCGTCCACGTTCTGGGCGATTGCCAGTGCCGCGATGGCGCGGCCGACCGCCGACTTGTCCTTCAGCGGCATCACCAGGTTCATCATGCGCTGGACGTTGTCGCCCGGCTGAATCGAGAACGGAGGTCCGCCGGGTTGTTTCTGCACCGGATAGCGCCAGGCCCAATACGGCACCAGAATCCGCGCCGCCACGAACTTCATGATGCCGGTCTGCGGCAACCGGTCGACAAACCGATCGAACCAGCTTCGGTCATCCGTCAGGTTGCTTGTCGGGCTACTTGGCATTGGATGGACCCCCGCTGAAGGGACATGCGATGCCCCCGCGCCTGATGCGCGATTCCTCGTAGGCGTCGCGGCGGGCATGCAGGATCGGATCGCCGGAAGCCTCGATGCCGGGCGTGAGGCGGCACGGATTGAAGCTGATGTGTTCGGCCGCGGCGGCCTGATCGTCGGCGACCTTGGTGAGGGTCAGCGTGCCCATGACCACCCGGACGCGCTTGGCGGGCCAGGGCAGGGTGGGATCGTCGATGGCGTCGCCGTCTTCGCCGATCGTCATCATCAGCATGAATCGTGCCGGCCACTGCGCCAGGCGTTCCCGGAGTTCCTGTTGCAGGTATTGATCGGGCTGCAGCGGATCGGTGCGCTGATAGGTGCGAACGCCGGCGACCGGTTGCCAGGAAAAACGAACGTTGCGGCGGATACCGTCGGGATCGGTCACCACGAAGGTGTGAACGGCGTGGTAGGTGGCGCGGACATAGCTCACGGGAGCACCGATGCTCCCGGCCTGGAACACGCCCAGCTGCGCGAAGCGGTGCTGGTTGGCGTACCCCAGCGTGCCCGCATCGCCGCTCTGGGTCTGTCCCGGATACGGGTCGGGAAACGGTAATACCAGCTGCAGCATGTCGAGAATCTTCCGCCACGGCGATTCCCGCCCGACCGGCGTCTGCCGCGCCGCCGCTGTGAAGGCGAAAAAATCGTCGACATTGCGCGAGAAGAATTCGCCCAGCGTCATCGCGATCAGGTCGGTTGCGGCGCCGTCCTTCAGGTGGAAACGCGTCGCCATGCCGCGGACATCGCTCCATCCGTCATGCTGCTTCGGGCTGCCCGATCCGTTGGAGAATCTCACGGAGACCTTGACCGGCTCTCCCCCGAAGTGCTCCGCGACGCAATAGTTGCGCGCCACATCCGACGCCGTGAAGCAGCCTTCCACGCCGATGCCGATGGTGTGGACCGGCCGGGTCCCGGGTTGGTGATCCGGGAAATCGGAAATAACGGCGTCGACCAGCCGCTTGGCCAAAGGTAAATCGTCCATGCCCCCTCCCTGGACGGACCGGCAGCTGCTGCTCAGCGCAGACGCGCCAGATCCGACTTCGCCCGATCGGTGCCCCATGCTTGCCAGACGTCGATAATGTACGTCCGGGCCGCGGCTAAATCGAACCGCGCTCCGCGGGCCGCCGCCAATTCAAATGCTCCGTAACCCAATTGATCCTTCGCCTTGACAACGGCGTTTCGCGCCGCCCTGTCCAACTTCAACGGCGAGGCCTCCAGAGCGCCCGCCAAAACCGCAACGGTTTCATCTTCTCCAAATTCAGCCAAAGGTAGTAGCAGGGACCGGATCGTTAGCCAAGTGTAGAAGGCTGCGCCCTGGTTCGGAAGTTCGATCAGCGTGCCGACGTGAATGGCCATGGCTTCGAGCGGCTCGGCCTGCGCGGCCTTCAGATCGGCGATCAACTGCTTGACCCGTTGCGCGCCCAGATGATTGCCGGCCATGTTCGCCCATTCCACCGAGGTCTGGTACTCCTCGATCGCCCGGTTGGCGTCCTTGAAGCTTTCCACGCCGCCGCGGGCATAGTGAATGTACCCCATCATGGTGGGCTGCATCGCCGTCCGCCCGATCCGGGTCACTTCTCCGACCATTTCACCGGCGCCATCGAGATCCCCGGTTCGCGCCTTCACGAAGGCCGCCATGCACAGCGATGTGATCTCGCAGGCGGTGTTGCCCGCGCGTCGTGCCTGTTCGACCGCCCTCGTGTGGTGCTCGATGCATTTCTTGGTGTCTCCGGACCACTGCGCCATCTGACCGGCGACGCCGGAGAGCCAGCCCTCGCTGGATCGGGACCCGCGGGCTTCGGCGCGGAAGCCGCGCTGGATGAAGGCCGCGGCCTTCTGCTCGTCGCCTTCGTCGTGGAAGGCGTGGCCCGCCGCACCGGCCAACAGAATGGGGGCCTGTTCGAGGTCTTCGGCACCGGGCCTCACCATGATCCGCTCGTACCAATCGCCGGTTTCCGCCCCCCGGTGCAGGTAGTTGAACAGGAACAGAGGTGCGGCCAGCTGCGTCGCCAGCTTCATGTCACGCGTCAAAGCGCGCTCGAAGGCCGCACGGAGATTGGACATTTCGTCGTAAATGGCGTTGGCGGCCTTGGCTTCGTTGACGCTGGCAATTTCCTCGCCGAGCTGCCGGCATCGGGCCGCGTAGACCTCGCCATGCCTGTTTTCGACGGTCTGCAGCAGACCGGTCTGGTCCAGCTTGTCGCGTCCGAAGGCCTGAACGGTTTGCAGGATTCGCAACAGCCGGCGGCCGCCGATCTCCCGCGCCAGCAGCGAGGACTCGACCAGTTCCTCGATTGCGCGGATCGCATCGGACTGGTTGGGCATGTCTCCGGCACAGACCGCGAGCGCCTGTTCTTCGTGGAAGGGGCCGGAGAATACCGACAGCCGCTGCAGCACCAGCCGGCTGTTGGGGTCGAGGAGATCGTAGGACCATTCGAGGGTCTGCCGAAGTGTTTGCTGGCGGCCGGCCCGGGCGCGAAAACTTCTCGAGTGCAGGTCGAGCGGGTTGGTCACTCCGCTTTCGATGCCCGCCAGGGTGAGCCGGCGCAGCTGGCCCGCCGCGATTTCGATGGCGAGAGGAATGAATTCGAGGCTGGCACAAATTCTCTCGACGGAGTTCAGATCATTCGGCGTCGGCTGGAACCGCCGGTCGGCCAGCCGCCCGCGCTCCACGAACAGGCGAACGGCCGCCGGCTGTCCGGGGCCATCGGACGATCCGGGCTCCAGCGCGGCGACCTCATAGAGGGCCTCGCCCTCCACCCCGAGCGTGTGGCGGCTGGTGTTGATCAGCAACAACCGCCCGCAGTTCAAGCCCAGGTCGGTCACCGCTTCCGCGATCGGGCCGAGCACGTGTTCGCAATTGTCCAGAACCAGGATGGCCCGGGCATCGCGCCAACGCTCCAGCACCTGGACCCGCCAGTCCACTCCGGGGAGCGACGGGATCAAGAGTGCCTCCGCGATCGCGGGCCACACCTCACTGCCGCGTTCCAGCGCCGACAGATCGACAAACCATGCGCCTTCAGGGAAGGAGGATTCCACGGAGCGGGCGAATTCGATGGCCAGCCGGGTCTTTCCAATTCCACCGGGGCCGACGAGGGTCAGTAATCGCGACTCCCCGGCTACTCTGGCGAGATCGCCGAGCTCCCGCTCGCGCCCGAGGAACGAAGTCAGATTAGCGGGCAGGTTGCCGGGAGCGCTCTCCCGCTTGCCGCCGATCGCCGGGAAGCTCTTCGGCAGGTCGGAGGTGCCGACCTGGTAGACGCGGATCGGTTCGATGCCCTTGAAGTGGTGCTCGCCCAGATCGGACAGATCGAACGGCAGCTCGCTCGCAGCGGCCTGAAGCCGCTCCGCCGTGACGGCGGAAATCAGAATCTGATCGGCGTTGGCGGCTTCCTGCAATCGGTTGGCGGTCGGCAAGGAGGGGCCGAAATAGTCGTTCGCCCCGCGCGCGCGCGTCGGACCGGTGTGGATGCCAAACCGCAACGGAAGCCTTCCAATCGGCCCCCAGGCGGCATCGCGCATGTCTCGTTGCACGTCGATCGCGGCCAGCACCGCGTCCAGCGGCCGCTCGAAGATCGCCAGCACCCCGTCCCCGGTGTGTCTGAACGGTTCGCCGGAGCGCCGGCGGATGGCGGCGTGGATGATCTGGTCGTGCAGATCCATGGCGCTCATCATGTCATTGGGGTAGCGGCGGAGGAGGGAGGTGCTGCCCACGATGTCGGTGGTGAAAATCGTCCGTTCACGGCTGCCCGTCGATGACGCCGACGATTCGTTACCTGTCATGGTTGGGGTTTCAGCCAATGCAATCAGCCCGTTCTTTCCCCGTGCTCAGGTCGAGGCCGCCGGCATGCGCCCAAACCCGCAATCGTAGGTTCGCGCCAGAAACGGCTGGCCGGCGGGCGCGCAATGGCCGCGTCCAGCGATCGCAAGGCCTAAGATACGGAGCAGACAGCGCTCTCAAGTTCTACGGGAGATCAGGGTGCTTCGCAATCGTTCGCCACGACGCCGGATGCCTTTGGGCGCGTGCCCACGCAAATCACAATTTTAAGATGTCAAGATATGTGATGAATACTTGCGGCGGCACGTCGCCACGGGCGCGTCGTCATCTGGACGGGTGCTCGCGAATGGATGGCGCGGAGGGCCGGATCCTGCGCACGGTAATCGGCGAGCCGTCGGACTCGAACTGCAATTGGTATATTTTGCCATGATTGTCGGTCGCGGTGCAGGAGATGCTGGAGACCTGCCCCGCCGCGAAGTTTCCGAGCTGAGTGCATCTTCCCGCGGACAATTCGATGGCCGGCACCGGCAGGCCGTCGACCTTGGGCCGGGTCCTGGAATTCAGCAGCATCCGGTCGACCGGCAATTCGTATACATCGTCCTGCGCCCTGCGGCCGTTTTCGCCGGAGAACGAGATGATGTGACCGGTGTCGGCGGGGTCGTCGAGCGCAATCGAAAAACTCGCCCGGCCCTGCTTGCTGTGGAAGTAGGCCACCGACCTGCAGGCGAAACCGCGTCCGGCGATCTCCAGCGTGCTGCACTTTCCGGACATCAGTGCGTAGAGATCGATGTCCGGCTCCTGAGGTTTGACGTCATTCGAGACCGGGGTGATGGGCGCCAGCATATCCGGGGTTTCCGGCTGCCGGTCGCCATCGGACGCTCCGGCCATGCACGGCGTTGCAACCATGATAGCGGCAACGGTAAACAGCTGCCGGCAGCGGCGAATCGTCATGCGCGGTTGATAGGGCATAAGGTCGAGCAAAGCCAAGCACTTCAGGGACATGCCGCCGGAGCAGGCGGCACGCTGGCGCGCACCGCGCGGCCGGAAGTGTCCAGATGCCCATCGGACTTTGTCATCGGTTGGGCGGAACGAAATGATCCCTCGCGGCAGCCATCTGCCCGGTGGCGGTATCGGTTGCCCTGATCTCGATGTCGGCGCGGTTCTGCGGCACGGCCGCGCCGGGCAGTTGCACCGAGAGGCGGACCTCGCGGGTCTGATCCTTTTCGACCTCGACCAGCAGCCTGCCGTCGGCGCGTTCGTCGCCCACGATGCGGAGCACCGCGCCCGGCAGACCGGATAAATCGAGTGCGAAGCTTCGGCGACCGCCCTTGTTCAGAATCCGCACCGTGTAGTCGTTGCGCACGCCGCCGTCCGAAAGCTGCACGTAAAGCGGGTTGCGCTCGTGCAGCACGTTGACGCTCATGTTGCTCCGGGTCGCCAGCGAGTACAGCATGATGCCGCCGACCAGCGCGATGATGGCGGCGTAGAGGATGGTGCGGGCCCGGATCAGGCGATAGAGCGGTGGCTTCCCCGCCAGCCGGCGCTGGGCGTTGATGTCGGTGTCGTAGGCGATCAACCCGGCGGGGCGGCCGATCTGGCCCATCACGGTGTCGCAGGCGTCGATGCACAGGCCGCACTGGATGCAGCCGAGCTGGATGCCGTCGCGGATATCCACGCCGGTCGGGCAGACATTGATGCACTGGTGGCAATCGACGCAGTCGCCGACCGGCTGGCCGTGCTCGCGCAGCGCCTCGGCCTTCTTGACCGACGTCCTGGGCTCGCCGCGGTCGCGGCGATAAGTGACGTTGAGCGCCCACTCATCGGTCAGCGCGGCCTGAATTCGCGGCCACGGGCACATATAGATGCACATCTGCTCGCGGGCATGGCCGGCGAAAGTGTAGGTGGTCGTGGTCAGGATCGCGATCCAGAGATAGGCGATGAACGGCGCCTGAAATGTCGCAAGGTCCTTCACCAGCGTCGGGGCATCGGAAAAATACAGCACCCAGGCGCCGCCGGTCCACCATGCGATCATCAGCCAGAGGAAGTGTTTGGTGGCGACCCTGCGGACATGCGTGAAGGTCCAGCCCCGCTTGTCGCCGAGGATCCGCTCGCGCCGGTCGCCTTCGACCAAGCGCTCCACCGCGTAGAACAGATCGGTCCATACCGTCTGCGGACACAGATAGCCGCACCACACCCGGCCGGCCACGGCGTTCATCAGGAACAGGGTCATGGCCGCGATGATCAAAAGGCCGGTAAAATAATAGACTTCCTGCGGCCACAACTCGATGAAGAAGAAATAGAACCGGCGATGCGGGAAGTCGACCAGCACGGCCTGGCTGGGCGCGCCGGGCCCGCGATCCCAGCGCAAGAACGGCAACAGGTAGTAGACGGACAGCGCCAGACCGAGGATCGTCCATTTGATCCGGCGGAACCTGCCGTGAACGGCCTGCGGATAGACCTTTTTGCGCGCCTCGTAGAGCGGGCCTACGATGATGGTGTCGTCCATGGTTCCCAGCTCCTATACCCTGGTTTTTGCTATGCGGACTCCCGCCGTCACGCGTTGAGACAGGTCAATGATCGTGCCGGCCATGCGGCGGAAGATGACGCTGCGCGCCGGGCAGGCAAAGCCGTCGATGCGCCCGATGACGCGTCGGCGGCAACCTTCGGCGGACCTCGCGGCCGACCGGGCTTGCGTTTTGCCTCCACTACATTAGTATATTCGAATGTACTAAACAATGGACTCTTTCATGATCAATGCAGCGACCACCTTCACGCCGGTCGCCTCCCTTGCCGGCGGCGCGCTGATCGGCCTCGCCGCCGTCCTGCTGATGGCGCTGACCGGCCGCATCGCGGGCGTCAGCGGCATCGCGGTGCGGCTGTTTCCACCCTACGCGGACGGCGAACTCGCCGGTCGGATCGCCTTTGTCGCCGGGCTGGTGGCGGCGCCCGTTGTCGTGATGGTCGCGACCGGAAGCCTTCCGGCCCTGACCATTCAGGGCGATGCCGTCATTCTGGTCGTCGGTGGCTTCCTTGTCGGTTTCGGCTCGGTTTGGGGCAATGGCTGCACCTCCGGTCACGGTGTGTGCGGGCTGGCGCGGCTCTCGCTGCGCTCCCTGGTCGCCACCATGACGTTCATGGCGGCGGCCATGGCGACCGTCTTTGTCGCGCGGCATTTGGGGTGAACGTCATGGTCGTCGTGCTGCAGTTTGCGATCGGTCTGGTGTTCGGCGTCGGACTGGTGATCTCCGGCATGTCCGATCCGGCCAAGGTCTTGAATTTTCTCGATCTTGCCGCGATCGGTTCGGGATCGTGGGATCCCAGTCTCGCCTTCGTCATGGCCGGCGCCGTTGCCGTGACTTTCGTCGGCTTCGCATCGGTCCTGAAGTGGCCACGCCCGCTGTCTGCGGAAACCTTCCATTTGCCGATCCGACGCAAGCTGGATCTGCGGATCGTTTCCGGTCCGGTCATATTCGGCCTGGGCTGGGGACTGGCGGGCTTTTGCCCGGGCCCTGCCTTCACCGCGCTTGGCTTCGGTTCCGGGGCGGCCGCGATGTTCGTCGCTGCGATGCTGGCCGGCATGCTGCTGGCGCGCTGGCTCGCCAATCGCCCCTGGCTGTCGGCTGTCGCGACACCCACGCATCAGTTTGAACCCTGAGCTCGCGCAACGTCGGTCAGCCGGATCTGAAATTTTTCGTCACCAGCAAGTAAGGAAACCTCTCATGGAAAAGAACTATGCCGAACTGACAAAGCGCATCTCCGGCGGTCTGCGGAAACTGCGCAAGGACATTCCCGACACCATGCAGGCCTTCTCGGCGCTGGCACAGGCCGCGACGCGCGACGGCGTGCTCGACAAGAAGACCAAGGAGTTGATCGCGCTGGCGCTCGGCGTGGCCGCGCGCTGCGACGGCTGCATCGGCTTCCATACCGAGGCACTGGTCAGGCTCGGCGCCACGCGTCAGGAAGTGGAAGAGACCCTCGGCATGGCCGTCTACATGGGCGGCGGACCGTCGCTGATGTATGCGGCCGACGCGATCACCGCGTTCGAGGAATTCGAGAAGCAGCCGAACGTCGCGGCGTGAAATGGCGACATGCTAGATCGGCTCGAAGTTCTCCGCGGGGCAATTGTCGTCATCCCCCGCGAGCCGCCGGTCGACGATGACCCCGCCGCTGATGGTGACCCGGTAGGTTGCCCGACCGATCGGTCGGCCCGTCGCGGAGGTAAGCTCGGCCCTGACGCAGGCGGTCCAGCCCAAGCCGTTGGCCACGTGCAGCGGTGGCGTGACCTGCACGCCGCGGGGGTTCGAGGCGGCGACGAATACCGACTCCAGATTGTTGCGCACCAGTTGCCGGACGTCGGGCGGCGGCTCGGCCGGCGGCGCATCGGCCGCCTTGCCGCGCATGAATCCCGGCACCGGCGCATAGCTGTCGGTGAAGCCGCAGCCCGCCAGCACCAGCATCCCGCCTGTGATCAGCGCCGCTCGGACACG
>Ga0302279_10006678_pt1 | contig 12138 bp, 5 predicted proteins | sample III_Bog_N3_3_FD_194541 | JGI IMG/M metagenome (GOLD analysis project Ga0302279, IMG submission 194541) | Peat permafrost microbial communities from Stordalen Mire near Abisko, Sweden - III_Bog_N3_3 | ecosystem: Environmental > Terrestrial > Soil > Wetlands > Peat | place: Sweden: Abisko...
ATCCCCCCCGGCGGGGTTCCAAGGGGCGGAGCCCCTTGGCCCCCGGAGGGCTTCATTCATGACTGATCCCAGCGTCACCATTGTCATCGGCGGCGAGGCCGGCCAGGGGCTGGTCACGGTCGGCGAGTTTTTGTCCAAGGCTCTCATCCGGGCCGGGTACGAGATCGTGGTCTCCCAGGACTACATGTCGCGCATCCGGGGCGGGCACAATCTGTTCATCATCCGGGTTTCGCCCGAGAAGGTCACGGCGCCGCGCGAGGGCATCGATCTGCTGGTCGCTCTCGACGCCGCAACCATCGCCCTGCACCGGGGCGAACTGACCGGGCGCGGCCTGGTCGTGGCCGACGAATCCTTGGATTTCGCCGGCGCGTCCGGGATCAAGGTGCCTTTCGCCACGCTGTGTCCCAGGCCGATTTTCGAGAACGTCGCCGCGCTCGGCGTCTTGGCCAAGCTGCTTTGCCTTGAGCCGTCCTGGCTGACGGATCTGATCGGCGAGACCTTCGCCAAGAAGGGCAGCGAGATCATCGGCCAGAACCTGGCCGTGTTTCAGGCCGCCCACGCCTTTGCCGAGGGGAACAGTCCCGGCTTCGACTGTCTGGCTCCGCCCGCGCCCCGGGATAAGCGCCTGATGCTCGACGGCGCCGCGGCCGCGGCTCTGGGGGGCCTGGCCGCAGGGGTCAATTTTTGTTCTTTTTACCCCATGACCCCGTCCACCGGAGTGGCGCTCACGCTCATCGCGCATGCACGGGATATGGGCGTGGTGGTGGAACAGGCCGAGGACGAGATCGCGGCCTGCAACATGGCGCTCGGCGCGTCCTATGCCGGGGCCACGGCCCTGGTGGCCACGGCCGGCGGCGGTTTTGCCCTGATGTGCGAGGGCGTGAGCCTGGCCGGCATGATCGAGACCCCGATCGTGTTCGTGGTCGGCCAGCGGCCGGGCCCGGCCACGGGCCTGCCTACCAGGACCGAGCAGGGCGATCTCAATCTCGTGTTGTACGCCGGGCATGGGGAATTCCCCCGCGCCGTGTTCGCGCCGGGCACGCCCGAGCAGTGTTTCCATTTGACGCACCGGGCGGTGGATCAATCCGAGCGGCATCAGTCGCCGGCGTTCGTGCTCATCGACCAGTATTTGGCCGATTGGTCCCAGGCAGTGGTTCCCTTTGATCTGAAATCTTTGCCCGAGGTGGCCAGGCCCGGCCGCGAGGCGCCGGGTCCGGCCGTTTACGAGCGTTTCGCCCTGACCGATTCCGGGGTGTCGCCCAGGCTTGTCCCGGGATTTGGCGAGTATCTGGTCTGCGTCGATTCCGACGAACACACCCCGGAGGGCCACATCACCGAGGACGCGGGCGTGCGCACGGCCATGGTGGACAAGCGGCTGCGCAAGCTGCGGGGCCTTGTCGCCGACGCCCTGCCCCCGGATTACAGCGGCGACCCGGAGCCGGAGGTGCTCCTGGTGTGCTGGGGATCTACGCTCGGCGCGGCCGCCGAGGCCGCCGGAATTTTGCGCGGGCAGGGCAAAAAAGCCGCCTGCCTGCATTTTTCCCAGGTTTACCCGCTGGTTCCGGAGACGTTTCTCACGCATTTCGAGCGGGCCGGCGAACTGGTCATGGTCGAGGGCAACGCCACCGGGCAATTCGCCGAGTTGATCCGGGCCAAGACCGGCACGCTCATCGCCAAGCGGATTTTGCGCTACGACGGCCGTCCGTTCACGGCGAAATACATCGTGGACCGGCTCTAGGCCGGGGAGGGACCCATGCTGCCGATTGAAACGTACGGTGAATATGAAACCGCCTGGTGTCCGGGCTGCGGCAACCACAACATCCTGAAAGCCCTCAAACAGGCTTTTTCGGAGTTGGACTTGCCGCCGCACAAGCTGGCCCTTTTTTCGGGCATCGGCCAGGCGGCCAAGAGCCCGCATTATCTCAACTGCAACTTCTTCAACGGCCTGCACGGCCGTTCGTTGCCGCCGGCCCAGGGGGCCAAGCTGGCGAGTCCGGAGCTGACCGTGGTCGTCGAGTCCGGGGACGGCTGTTCCTACGGCGAGGGCGGCAATCATTTTCTGGCCGCCTTGCGGCGCAACCTGGACATCACCTGCCTGGTGCACGACAACCAGATCTACGGCCTGACCAAGGGCCAGGCCAGCCCGACCACGGGCCAGGGGCAGGCCACCAAGGCCCAGCCGTTCGGCGCGCCTTCCGAGGCCTTCAACCCCATGGCCGTGGCCGTGGCCATGCGCGCCTCCTTCGTGGCCAGGGGCTTTTCCGGCGACACGGCGCACCTGAGCGAACTGATCAAGGCCGGGGTGCGGCACAAGGGCTTCGCCCTGATCGACATTTTGCAGCCCTGCGTGACCTTCAACCGCATCAACACCTTCGCCTGGTACCGGGAGCGCTGCGTCAAGCTCGCGGACGATTACGACCGGACCGACTGGAAAGCGGCCATGGCCAAGGCCGCCGAGTTCGGCGAGTCCATCCCGATCGGGGTGATTTACGAAAACGACCGGCCGACGTTCGAGAGCCGGCTGCCGACGGTCGGACCCGGGGCCTTGGCCGAGCGCGTTCCGGACCTGGAACGCCTGGCCGCGATCCTGGAGAGCTACGCCTAGGACGGAGCGCACAAGCGGAGAACTGGGGGAAACCCCCTTTTTGTGAACACAAAGGGGTTTCCCCCCCCAGGCCCCCTTTCCCCAAAGAATGTTAAAGTTTTGTGCAGGAGGGGGGAGGAACCTTTTGTTCATACTCTCCGCCGCGAAGCGTCTTCCCGTTGCAAACGGTTGCTCCCCCGATTTTCCCGGGTTCCGGGGCCGTTTGCTTGATTAATATGCACCAGGAGGATATTTAGGAGCCATTCGGATTACAAGGAGCGTTGCGGCGGTCATGGCATGCTGACGGAATATCCCATTTTGCCCGAACAGTTGGTGATCGGCCTGTTCGTCCGCTTCGAATTCGAAGGCCAGGACCATCCGTGGCAGGGCAAGGCGTTTAAGATCGAAAACGAGCGGCAGATCGAAGAGATCCGCGCCCAGGGTTTTGCCCATGTGGTCTGCGTGCTCAACAAATCCGACCGGCTGCCGCTGCCGGTTCCGCCGCCGCCCGCCCCCGCGGCCGCGCATGCGCCCAAAACGCCGGTCTATCGCGAGATCGCCGGGATCCGGGGCGAGACGATCGAGCGCAACCGGATTTTGCGCGAGCGCTTCGAACGCACCGGCAGGAAATATCACGAGGCCATGGACGACGTGGCCAACATGCTCAAGCGCATGGCCCCGCATTCGTCCAAGACCATGGAAGAGGCCGAACGGGTGGTGGGCGGCCTGACCACAACCTTTCTCTCCGAGGGCGAGGTGGTGGTGGGGCTGATGGCCTCCAAGGCGGGTCTTGAGGAACGCCCCTGCCACGCGCTCAACGTCTCGGTGCTGTCCATGATCCTCGGCCGGGAACTTTCGCTGGCCGAGCCGGACCTGCGGGCCATGGGGCTTGCCGCCGTGTTCCACGACGTGGGCAAGGGCCGGGTGCCGATGGGCATGATGACCCAAGTCAGCACCGTGGGCATGAACCGGGCGGTCAAGAAGCTCTACCGCGAACACCCCACGGCCGGGGCGCGCATCGTCGCCGCGTATCCCAATTTTCCCGCCGCCGCCGGCCAGGCCATCGCCCAGCACCACGAGCACCTGGACGGCACCGGTTTTCCGGCCGGGCTTCGGGGCGCGGCCGTGTCCACCCTGGCCCGCATGGTGACCATCGCCGACACCTTCGACAACCTGTGCAACGCCGAAGAAGGCGAAGCCCGCCCCACCCCGCACGAGGCCCTGCGGCAGCTTTACCGCCGCCGCTCCTGGATGGACGAGACCCTGCTCGGGATATTCATCCGCAACCTGGGCGTCTACCCGCCGGGCAGCGTGGTCGAATTGTCGAACGGCTTCATCGGCATGGTCGTGGCCGTCAACCTCTCCGACTCCACCCAACCGAGCGTGCTCATCCACCATCCCGAGGTGCCCAAGAGAGAGGCCTTGATCCTGGACCTGGCCCAGGAGGAGGAATCCATCGTCAAAGCCATCCGGCCGGGGGACCTGCCCGGGGAGGTCTTTTCCTATCTGAGCCCGGCCGGCCGGCACAACTATTACGCCGAGGCCGCGCCCGCGCGATGACCGGGCGCGGCGCCGAACGGACGTCCGCGCAAGAGAATCCGGGGGACGCCCCGTGTGCGGCGCGAAGACGCCTCGTACCGGAGAGGACGAAAAAGAGGCCTTTTCTCCTCTCCCGGGTAGGAACAAAAGGGGGTTTTCCCCCGGCCCCCTTTTCCCTAAAAAACGGGAAAGTTTTTTTGGAGACAGGGGCTTTGGGGAAGAACCGTGGGACAGTGTCCCTTTTTTCAAAAAAGGTTCTTTCCTCGATTCACTCATCCCGTTGAAACCAATTCCAGGAGCCCCGACCGGCATGAGCGCCTTCACCGTTCCGCTTCGTTCGCTTCTCGCCGGTTTACGCCGGCTTGCGGCGTCGAGCACGGTCGACGCCGCGACGGCCCAGGCGGTCCTGGCCCAAGCCGTGGCCTTTTGGGAGCGTCTTGAGGCGGACGGCCCGCACGAAGCCCCGCTTCTGCGCTCGCAACTCGCCTTGGCCACGGCTTCCCTGGCGGCCTTGAGCCTCGCGGGTGTACCGAGCGTACCGGGCGTACCGGGCGCCGACTCCCCGCTCCTGTCCGAGTGCCTCGGCCATCTCGTCCGCTTCGGGGCGATCGGCGAGATCGCCATCGCCAGGCTGTGCCTGGCTCCGGGCGGCGAGGCCGCGCCCCAGGCGCGCCCTCAAACAGGCGCCCGGGCGAATGCCCAAATAAACGCGCTTTTGAATGCGCTGGTGGGGCTGCCCGCCACGGCCGGACTGGGCGTGGTCGATCGCCTCCTGCGCCTGCCGCGCCTGGCCGGCCGGGTCCAGGCCGCCTGGGTTCGGGCCCGGCTGGACAACCTGTGGGCCGGCGATCCCGAAGACGTCATGGCCTTCTTGGCCGCCCGGGGCGAGGCCCGACTGCCGGTGTGTTACGCGGTGCAAAACCGCCTGATGCGCGGGCGCTTCGGCATTTGGCTGGAAAAGCTGCTCAAAATCGAGCTTTCCCCTGCCCAGGTGGAGTTTTTGTCCAAGGTGGCCGCCAGCCTGGAGTCGGACAAGGTTCACGCGCTGCTGGCCAAACGCCTGGCCCCGAAGCCCGAGAGGCCCGATTGGCCGGTCAGCGCCGACCTGGCCGTCCTGTCCGCCTTGTCCGTGGGCGGCGTGGGCGGCGGGCGCGGCGGCGCGGGAATCCCCCGGGCGATCAAACCGCTGCTCAAGCATCCCGAGCGCGGCGTGCGCGAGGCGGCCGCGACCGCACTGGCCGTCCTGCCAGGCCCGGACCGGGGCCTGATGTTGCTCAAGCTCAACGAGGAGCATCCGGACGATCAGGCGGCGCTGCTGCGGCTGGCGCTGCGGCTGGCGCCCGAGGATTTTTTCGCGCTGCTCAAGGGCCTTGGCCCGGCGGCGCAGCGCGAACTGCTGGCGGGTTTGACCCTGACGGCCGGAGCGCTCGATCCGGACTGGCTGGAGGCGACGCTGTCGCGGGTGGCCCCGGCCTCGGGCAAGGACGCCGTCCGCCTGGTCGCGGCCGTGAAGGCCTTTGCCCTGTTGCGGGGCGGCCGGGACGAGGACGTGCAGCCTTGGCCCCGGTCCGCCCCGGCGGTGGAGCGCGTCCGGCTCGCCGGTCCCTTGCCCGGGGCCGGGGCGGCCGTCATGGAAGACGTCTCCTGGCGCGGGCTTGAAATCGAGGTTTTAAGCCTGTCCGGGGCGCGGGTCGTGGGCCTGGACGCAACCGGCGCGGCCGTGGCCAAGGGCCTGGTCCGGGACTGCCGATTGACCGGCGCGGTCTTCGCCGGGGCGAGGCTGACCGGCGTGGCCTTCGAGAATTGCCGGTTTCGCGACTGCGACTTCGGCGACGCCGAGCTTGGCAATTGTCGCTTCACCGGCTGCGAGTTTCAGTACGTCTCGTTCGCCGGGGCGCGGATCGACCTGTCGCGTTTTTCCAACTGCCGCCTGGAGTCGAGTTCGTTTTGGGGGGCGCGCCTGGAATCCGTGGCCTGTTCCGGATCGCTTCTGGTGGGCTGCGATTTTTCCTCTTCCTGGTGGATCGGCGCGGAGCTGGCGGGCTGCGATTGCGGCGACTGCCTCTTTGACCGGGCCCGGCTGGAAAAGTGCGCGGTTCACGGCGGCCGGGCGGGCGGCTGCGACTTCACGGACGCGGTTTTCATCGGTTTTCGCGGCGACGAACCAGTCTTCATGGCTGCCGCCGAGGAGGCGTTGACGCGGGCCGTGGACTCGGGCCGGGGGCTTTCCGGCGCGCCGCGCCCGGGGCTCGAACTGGCCACGTCCAACGGGGCGCTTTTGCTGTCGCGGATCGCCGAGCGCTGGTTCTACGAGCGCGACCTCGGCGCCCGGCTGCGCAGGATCCTCGCGAACAACCGCCGCCGCCTGGATTGGGCCATGGCCAAGATGGGCGGCGAGGGCGAGGATTTTTTGGACCTGCTTCCCGGCCTGGTGGCGGCGGACACGGTCGCCGGCGACGGCTCGCCCGCGCCCGAGGTGCGTTTTCCCGGCTACCAGCCGGGCTACCTGGCCGGACGCCGCCTGGCCGAAATCCTGGGCCGGACCGGCCCGGAGCCGGAATCGCCGAGGGACGTTTTGCCGGCCGAGGCCCTGTACGTCATGGGCAGTTGCGGCACCATCGCCCAGAATTCGGGTTCGGACATCGACGTCTGGCTGGTCATCGACGCCCACGCCGTGCCCCGGACCCAGGCCGCGCGCCTGCGCGCGAAGCTCTCCGCCATCGAGCGCCATGCCGAGCGGGCCTTCGGCTTGCAAGTCCACTTTTTCCTGATGGACAAGGACAGCGTCTTGGCCGGGGATTTCGGGTTCAGCGACGAGGAGTCCTCGGGCTCGGCCCAGTCGATGCTGCTCAAGGAGGAATTCTACCGCACGGGCATGTGGCTGGCGGGCAAGAAACCGGCCTGGTGGTACATGCCGGCCGGGGCTTCCAGGGCGGTCTACGCCGCCAGGCTCAAGAGGCTGCGCGCCGGCGAGGGCGCGGAGCCTTCCGAAGTCGTCGATTTGGGCCAGATCGAGGACGTGGACCGCTCGGAGTTTTTCGGCGCCTCGCTGTGGCAGATCGTCAAGGCGCTGGAAAGCCCGTTCAAGTCGGTGCTGAAATTCGGCCTGCTGGAGCGGTACTACCTGAGCCGGGGCGGTGAACCGCTTTTGTGCGAGCGGATCAAGGACAATCTGTGCGCCGGGAGTTCGGGGCTGTGGGAGACCGACCCCTACGCCGTGCTGTTCAGAGATCTCTACGAATACTACAAACGCGCCGGCCGCGACGACACCAAGCGGCTGATGGGCCTCGCCTTCCGGCAAAAAAGCGGCCTGTTCGCCGGCGGCGAGGGCGGCGACGCGGGGACCGGGGCGAGCTTCTGGGAATTTTTCTTCCCGCCCGTGGAAGCGCGCATCGCCGCCGAGATCCGTTCGGCCTCGCTGACCGACGCCGCCGCCCGGCGCGCGGCGCGGCGGGAAAGTTTCGCGGACATGGTCACGCTCGGCGACCTGATCGGCCGGTTCATGTTTTCCACCTATGAATCCATCCGGGGGCGGCTGAAGAGCCCGGAAGAAGACTTGACCATCAACGAGCAAGACCTGACCAGGGTCGGGCGCCGGCTCTTTTCCCGTTTGCAGCCGCGCAAAAACAAGATCATGCGCATCCCGTTCGTGTCCTCGCCCGAGGGGTTTTTCACCAGCCTGGAATTCAGTTGCGAGGTCAAGTCCGGCAGCGGTCCCGCCTGGGTGGCCAAGGGCTTGGCCAAGGGCGCGGACGGACGGCCCCACATCGAGGAGATCAGGCGCGACGTCTCGATCGTGGCCCTGGCCGCCTGGCTCGCGGCCAATCATATCTACCGGCCGGGCATGCGCTTGCTCGCCAAGACGCTCTTGGCCCCGGTCTCGCTCGCGGACATCCGCGATCTGATCGAGGCCGTGGCCGAGACCTTTCCCATCGGGATCGCCTTCGATCCGCCCTTGAGCGAAAGCTTGCTGAACGAGCGCGTCCTGACCGCGCTCGTCGTGCTCAATTTCCAGGCCTCGCGCGAGGAGAAGCGTCCGATCGAGGCCGTCGCGGTCTACGCCACCAATTGGGGGGAGATGTTCTGCCTGCCCTGCGCCGAGGATTTCGGCCTGCTCGCGAGCGAGCCCGCGCGCTTTTTGGCCCAGTGCGCGCAAAAAGGGACCGGGGCGGATCTGAAGCTGACGGTGTTTAAACCGGACACGTCCCCGTGCCTGGTTCCCGGCTCGCCCGGTATTCGTGCAATACGCGGCTGATTCCAGCCGACCCTGAAGCGCCAGCCTTCTCGGCCGGGCGCCGCGCGTGGCGCGTCAATTCACCATGGCGCGCAGCGCCGCGAGAATGTCGCGCGTTTCCACCGGCTTGGAGAGATAGTCGTTCATCCCGGCGGCCAGGAATTTTTCCTTGTCCCCGGCCATGGAATAGGCGGTCAGGGCGATGATGGGAATGCCCGCTTTCTCCGCGAATTCGGGTGCGTTCCGGATGATTCTGGTCGCCTCCACCCCGTCCATGACCGGCATCTGGATGTCCATGAGCACGGCGTCGAAATCCCCGGCGGCCAAAAGATCCAGGGCCTGCCTGCCGTTGTCGGCCGTGGTGACGCCGTAGCCGTTTTTTTCCAGCAGGCGTTTGATCGCGAGCAGGTTGATCTCCTCGTCCTCGACCAGCAGAATGTGCATCTTGCGCTCTCTCTCCGGCAATACCTCCGGGGCATTGGCCGCAAAATCGGCGCGTTCGGCCGAGTCCTCGCCGAAGGGCAAAACCAGGAGAATGGTCGTGCCGGCGGCCTCGCCGCTGTCGAGGCAGACTTCCCCGCCCATGAGCCCGACCAGGCGGCGCACGATGGCCAGGCCCAGGCCCGCTCCCTGGTGGCGGCGGACGTACGAACCGGCCACCTGGGTGAAAGGCGTGAACAGGTCTCCCAGGCGCGCGGCCGGGATGCCGATGCCGCTGTCGGTCACGGTGAACAGAACCCTCCGGGGGACGTCGCCCGGGGCCGAAACCAGGGAGGCCGCGACCTCGACGCGGCCGCGCTCGGTGAACTTGATGGCGTTGCCCACCAGGTTGAAAAGGATCTGGCGCAACCTGGCGTCGTCGCCGACAAGCCGCCCGGGCAGGTCCGGGTCGAAGGCGATGTCGAGCTGAAGCCCTTTTTGGGCGGCCGCCTGGGCGAACAGGTCCAGCACGGACCGGCGCACTTCGTCGAGGCAAAAGACGGCCTCGTGGATGCTCAGCTTGTCCGCCTCTATTTTGGAGAGGTCCAGGATGTCGGTGAGCAGCCTGGTCAGCCGTTTGGCCGAGGTGACGGCGGCCCGGACGTATTCCTGCAATTCGTCGTCACGCGTCGCGCCTTGCAACAGTTGGAGCATGCCGAGGATGCCCCCCAGGGGGGTGCGTATTTCGTGGCTCATGTTGGCCAAAAATTCCGACTTGGCCCTGTTTGCGGCCTCGGCGGCCTGCTTGGCCCGGTCCAGTTCCTCGCGGACCCGGGTCAGTTCGGTGATGTCGCGCGATATCGCCAGCAGGGGGGGATTTTCGTCCGCCTCGCCGCGCTCCAGGGAGACGACCATGACGTCCCACCAGCTGGGTTCGCCCAAGGCCGTCTGCCGAAAACCTTCGAAACGTCCGGTCCGGCCGGCCCTGGCGGCATCGAGCGCCTCCTGGGCCAGGATTTTGTCCGAACCGTGCCAGAATTCGAGGTAGTGCTGGCCGAGCGCTTCCGAGACGCTCCCGAGGCCGAGCAGGACCATGCCGCCGGGGTTCATGAAGGCGATCCGCCCATCCGGCTCCAGAACCTTGATGCTGTCCCGGCTGGAGTCGATGATGGCGTGGGCGAAAGCGGCGCTTTCGGTCAGTTCCTTTTTCGCCGCGTGCTCGCCTGTTTGGTCGCGAAAAACCAGGACCACGCCCAGGATTTTGCCGTCCTGGACCTGGATGGGGGCGGCGCTGTCGGCGATCGGCCTGCTGGTTCCGTCCTTGGCGATCAGGAGGGTGTGGTTGGCCAGGCCGACGACGGTGCCCTCGCGGAGCACCCTGGCGACCGGGCTTTCCACGGTCTGGCCGGTGTCCTCGCTTACGATCCGGAAAACCGCCTGGAGCGGCAAACCCCGGGCGTCCGCGTCGCTCCAGCCGGTGAGCGTTTCGGCCGTGGGATTGAGCAGTTCCACCCGGCCCCCGGCGTCGGTGGCGATGACCGCGTCGCCGATGCTGCGCAAGATCACGCCCTGGCGTTCCGCGATGGCCCGCCGCGCGGCCTCTGATTGGTACAAATCCAGGATATGGGCCCGGCGGGCGCGGTGCCACATCGCCAGACCGGCCGCGACCAGCACGGCCGCGAGCCCGGCCGTGAGCGCGAGGATCATGAAGGATTCAAAACGCCAACCGGCGAAGACCTCGGCCGTATCCACCTTGGCGACCACGAACCAGGGCGAATCCGGCACGGGCTGCAGGAATGACAGCACGTTCACGCCGCGATAATCCCGACCCTCGACCGGGCCGGTCGTCCCGGTGACGGCCTTGGCCGCCGGGACTTCCAGGCGGTCCAGGGGAATGCGCAGCGTCAGCGCGGGGTCTTTGCGGTGGCGCAGCTCGTTTAAAAAAAGCGCCTGGTCGCCCTCGCGCCGCACGAGCAGGGTTTCGGCGCTGGCGCTGGGCACCGGCCAGGACTGGATCAGGGGATAGAGGAAAGTCATGGGGTCGCAGGTCAAAACCACCGCCCCGATGAGCCGGTCGCCATCCCGGCCGCCGGCGAAGAGCGGGGCGAGGACGCGCATGTTGGGAACGGAACCGGGCTGGTCGAGGACGAGGTCGGTGAACACCGGCTTGCGCTCGGAAGCGGCGTCGGCCAAGGCCCGGACCAGGTCGGACGCCACGCCCGTTTGGTCGCCGAGGCTGAGCAGCGTGCGTCCCCGGGGATCGATCAGGCCGACTTCCCGGTAGCCGTAGGCGTCGCGGACGGAGCGGAAAAACGCCAGGATATCCGCGGCGCTTTCCGGCGCGGCGTCGTTTTCCCAGCGGGCGACCCCGGTCGCGAAAAAGGGATTGCCCATGATCGAGGCGGCGTTGGCCAGGCGTTCGCTCCGCCAGGCGGCGATCTGGCCGGTTTTGAGCTGGGCGATGGAGGCCAGGTCGGAAAAGGCCTCTTGCCGCAGGTTGCCCTCGCGGAATCGGTAAAGCCAGGCCCCTCCGAACAGCAAGGCGGCCAGGGCCGCGGCCAACATCGCGATCATCCAACCGGGCAGACTCGGCTTCATGGCGTTTCTTTCCTGATAGGCTCGGCAACAGACGAGGGATCGCGCCCATCCCCAAGCGAGTCCGGCCGCCGAGCCTGAAGCCGCCGGGAAAGAGCGGGTTGCGCCGGAGACGGCTTGTCGAGGGCAGTTCTTATTACCCGAGAGATAAACATATTGCAGCCCTCATGTCCAGCCGGGGCCCAAAAATCCCACTTCCCCAGTAGGGAAGTTCACCTTCCGATTTTCGCGTCACCGCCCGCCGGGAGCGCGCAAGGCCTTGCCTCCCGGCCCTCGGGGCAACGCCCGGGAACCCTCGGGGGCGCGCTCCGGCCGGAAAGGCCTTCCCGAGGCTTGGCAAGCGGCGTGAGCCCGGGCAAGATTTTTCCCGAAAATCGCAGCGGATATTTTAGCGGGTCGCGGGGGCGATCGGGCCGGCCGGGGCCTTGGCGTAAGCGGCATACAGCCAATATGCGCCGATCGCGATCATGGGCAGGGACAGGAGCTGGCCCATGGTCAGCCAGTTCCAGGCCAGGTAGCCGAGCTGTTCGTCGGGCTGGCGCACGAATTCGACCAGGAAGCGGAACGAGCCGTAAAGCATCACGAAAAGTCCGGAAGCGGCCCTCACCGGGCGCTTTTTGCTTGTAAACAGCCACATGACCGTGAACAGGACCACGCCTTCGAGCAGGCCTTCGTAAAGCTGGGAAGGATGGCGCGCGATGAGCCCGGACCTGGGATCGGAGAAAACCATGCCCCAGGGCAGGTCCGTGGGCTTGCCCCAGAGCTC
>Ga0302279_10006682_pt1 | contig 12136 bp, 12 predicted proteins | sample III_Bog_N3_3_FD_194541 | JGI IMG/M metagenome (GOLD analysis project Ga0302279, IMG submission 194541) | Peat permafrost microbial communities from Stordalen Mire near Abisko, Sweden - III_Bog_N3_3 | ecosystem: Environmental > Terrestrial > Soil > Wetlands > Peat | place: Sweden: Abisko...
AACTGTCGCCATCGCGCCATGCCGCCGGTCGGCCACGCGCTCGACGTCGGCACCGGCGAGCGCGGTGTGGTGCCGTATCGCATCGTCGGACTGGTCGACACCGGCGCCTGACGGCCGCGAAAATTTTTGCCCCGCTGTCGAAGCGCCGCCACCCCGTGCGTCGTAGGGTCGAGCGACGTTGATCGCTCGCGCAACCAGGGGATGGCTCCGATGAACTACATTCTGTTGATCTACGAAGACGCCGACGCGTTCACCGCCCGCACGGACCCCGCGCGGGCGGCGACGCATTTCGCCGGCTGGCAGGCCTATGCGCAGGCGCTGCGCGAGGCCGGGGTGATGACCGGCGGGGCCGCGCTACAGGTGCCGGGCGCCGCGACCACCGTGCGCCTGCGCGACGGCGAGCGGCTGGTGCAGGATGGGCCGTTCGCCGAGACCAAGGAACAACTCGGCGGGTTCTTCGTCATCGACGTGCCCGATCTCGACGCGGCACTGGCCTGGGCCGCGCGCGCGCCGGCCGCCTCCTATGGCGCCATGGAGGTACGGCCGGAAATGTCGATGTCGCACTGAGGCATGGACGAGGCAGCGCGCGCCATCGAACAGGCGGCGCGCGACTCCTACGGCCGGCTGGTCGCCTATCTGGCCAGCCGGTCGCGCGACGTCGCCGCCGCCGAGGATGCGCTCGCCGACGCGTTCCAGGCGGCGCTGACGGTCTGGCCCCAAGCCGGCGTGCCGGAGCGGCCGGAAGCGTGGCTGTTGACCGCCGCGCGCCGCCGCCTGATCGACGCTGCCCGCCGCGCCGGCGTGCAGCGCGCGGCGGTGCCGGACCTGCTGACGCTGACCGACGAGGCCGCACAGGAGACCACCGCCACGGTCGAATTCCCCGACGAACGGCTGAAACTGCTGTTCGTCTGCGCCCACCCGGCGATCGACCCGGCGCTGCGCACGCCGCTGATGCTGCAAACCGTGCTGGGCCTGGATGCCGCGCGGATCGCCTCGGCATTCCTGGTGCAGCCGGCCACGATGGGGCAGCGCCTGAGCCGGGCCAAGGCCAAAATCCGGTTGGCGAAAATCCGCTTCGATCTGCCGGAACCGGCGGAACTGCCGCCGCGTCTGGCCTGCGTGCTGGAAGCGATCTACGCGGCGTACGGCAGCGGCTGGGACGACGTCGCCGGCGCCGACCCGCGCCGCCGTGGGCTGGCCGCCGAGGCGATCCATCTCGGGCGGCTGCTGACGCGCCTGCTGCCGGACGAACCGGAGGCGCTCGGCCTGCTCGCGCTGATGCTGCATTGCGAGGCGCGGCGGGAGGCGCGGCGCGACGCCACCGGCGGATATGTGCCGCTCACCCAACAGGATACGGCGCGCTGGTCCCGCCCGCTGCTGGCCGAGGCGGAGGCGGCACTGGCCAGCGCGGCACCGCTCGGGCGGTTCGGCCGCTTTCAGTTGGAGGCAGCGATCCAGTCGGCGCACGCCCAGCGCCGGCACGGCCCCGGTGCGGACTGGGAAGCGATTGCGCTGCTCTACGAAGGGCTGGTGCGGCTGGCGCCGACCGTCGGCGCCCTGCTCGGCCGCGCGGCGGCGGTGGCGGAAGCGCGCGGCGCGGCGGCGGGCTGGGCGCTGCTGGCGGCGCTGCCGGCGGCGACGGTGGCCGGGCATCAACCGTACTGGGCGCTGGCGGCGCATCTGCTGCAACGCCTCGGCCGGCGCGACGCGGCACAGGACGCCTACACCCGCGCCATCGGCCTGAGCGAAGATGCGGCCGCGCGGGCGTTCCTGGCGGCACAGGCAGCGCGGCTGGCGTGACGCGACATCACCCGCCGGGGCGGTAACTGCGTTCCAGCGAGTCGATCACCTCCTGGCCGCGTTCCAGCAGGAACGCGCGCAGCCGCGTATGCACCGGCAGCAGCGGCATGGCGCGGCGATGCGCCACGAACCACGCGCGCATCAGCGGAAATCCGGCAACCGGCAGCGTGCGCAGCAGGCCGAGCGCCAGTTCCAGCACGATGGTGTGGCGGGAGATCAGCGCGATGCCCATGCCGGCCATCACCGCCTGCTTGATGGTCTCGTTGCTGCTGGTGGTCATCGCCAGCCGCGGCGAGAACCCGGCGTCGCGGCACATCTGGTCGAGCAGCGCGCGCGTGCCGGAACCGTCCTCGCGCACGATGAAACGCTCGCCGGCCAGCGCCGCCGGCGGCATCTCGGCGAGCGCGGACAGCAGCGGATGGCCGGGCGCCGCGACCACGACGGAAGGGTGATCGGCGAACGGCGTGGCGACCAAATCGGACGATTCCGCCGGCCGTCCCATCACCGCGAGCTCGATCTCGCCGCGCGCCAAGGCGTCGTTGATCTCGCGGCGGTTGCCGTCGCGCAAATGGATGGCCACGCTCGGATAACTGCCCTGGAACCGCGCCAGCATGTGCGGCACGAGGTATTTGGCGGTCGAGATGGCGCCGATGGTCACCCGCCCGCCGCCGCCGCCACGCAGCGCCGTCATCGCCTGATCAGCGTCGGCGAGGGCCTGCAATGCGGTGCGCGCATAGGCGAGCAGCGCCGTGCCGGCGTCGGTCAGCGCGACCTTCTTGCCGATCCGCTCGAACAGCGAAAACCCTGACAAATCCTCGATCTGCTTGATCTGGAACGACACCGCCGCCGGCGAGATGCGCAGCCGTTCGGCGGCGCGGGCGAACGAGCTGGCCTGCGAGGCTTCGACGAAGATCTGCAGTTGGCGGAAGGTGACGTTGCGCATCCGGTTATGACAAGTGATCCCTTGTGATTATCATCAGTCTATTTTGCTTTCCTTGACGATGTCCAGCGATCATGGTCCGCCCGGAAACGCACCGACCCGATCAACAGGCTGGGGGCCGACATGGACCAATCGCCGGACGTCAAAATCACCGACATGAAGGAGCGCTATCGCTCCGGTGTGCTGAAATATCGGCAGATGGGCTATTGGGAGCCGGACTACGAGCCCAAGGACACCGACGTGCTGGCGGTGTTCCGCATCACGCCACAAGACGGCGTCGACCCCGAGGAAGCCGCCGCCGCCGTTGCCGGCGAATCCTCGACCGCGACCTGGACGGTGGTCTGGACCGATCGCCTGACCGACAGCGAATACTACCGCGCCAAGGCGTACCGGGTCGATCCGGTGCCGGGCACGCCGGGCCAGTATTTCGCCTATATCGCCTACGACCTCGACCTGTTCGAGGAAGGCTCGATCGCCAACCTGACTGCCTCGATCATCGGCAACGTATTCGGCTTCAAGCCGCTGAAGGCGCTGCGGCTGGAGGATATGCGCATCCCGGCGCATTACCTGAAGACGTTCCAGGGGCCGGCGACCGGCATCGTCGTCGAGCGCGAGCGCATGAACGTGTTCGGCCGGCCGCTGCTCGGTGCCACGATGAAGCCGAAGCTCGGCCTCTCGGGCCGCAACTACGGCCGCGTGGTGTACGAGGCGCTGAAGGGCGGCCTCGACTTCACCAAGGACGACGAGAACATCAACTCGCAGCCGTTCATGCACTGGCGCGACCGGTTCCTGTACTGCATGGAAGCGGTCAACAAGGCGCAGGCCGAAACCGGCGAGGTGAAGGGCACGTACCTCAACGTGACCGCCGCGACCATGGAGGACATGTACGAGCGCGCCGAGTTCGCCAAAAGCCTCGGCAGCGTCATCGTCATGATCGACCTCGTGATCGGCTACACCGCGATCCAGTCGATGGCGAAATGGGCACGGCGCAACGATATGATCCTGCACCTGCACCGCGCCGGCCATTCCACCTACACGCGGCAGAAGAACCACGGCGTGTCGTTCCGCGTCATCGCCAAGTGGATGCGCATGGCGGGTGTGGACCACATCCACGCCGGCACCGTGGTGGGCAAGCTGGAAGGCGACCCAAGCGTGATCGCCGGCGTCTACGACATCTGCCGCGAGAACCACGTGCCGCAGAATTTGCAGCACGGCATTTTCTTCGATCAGCCCTGGGCCAGCCTGAAGAAGCTGATGCCGGTGGCCTCCGGCGGCATCCATGCCGGGCAGATGCACCAGTTGCTGCACTATCTCGGCGAGGACGTGGTGTTGCAGTTCGGCGGCGGCACTATCGGCCATCCGCAGGGCATCCAGGCCGGCGCCATCGCCAACCGCGTGGCGCTGGAAGTGATGGTCAAGGCACGCAACGAGCGCCGCGACATCTGGAACGAAGGCCCGCAGATCCTGGCGGAAGCCGCGCGCTGGTGCCAGCCGCTGCGCGCAGCACTGGATACCTGGAAGGACGTGACCTTCAACTACGCCTCGACCGACTCGGTCGATTTCGTGCCGACCCCGACCGCATCCTGACGCAGGAGCATCGCGCCATGAAACTCACTCAAGGCCAGTTCTCGTTCCTGCCGGACCTCACCGACGCGGACATCACCTTGCAGGTGCAATACGCGCTGGAAAACGGCTGGGCGATCGCGATCGAGTACACGTCCGATCCGCACCCGCGCAACGTCTACTGGTCGATGTGGGGCAACCCGATGTTCGACCTGCGCGACGCCGCCGGCGTGCTGATGGAACTGAATGCCTGCCGCGCCGAACACGGCCACCACTACATCAAGATCGTCGCCTTCGACAGCCGCAAGGGCTGGGAGTCGGTGCGCATGAGCTTCATCGTCAACCGCCCGGCGTTCGAGCCCGGCTTCGAACTGGTCCGCACCGAAGGCCCCGGCCGCACCGTCGGCTACCAGTTGCGCAGCTACACCACCACCGTCGCGCCGACGGCACCCTGACCGAGGACCGCGGGATGAAAAAGCTGCGCATCGCGCCGTCGATCCTCTCGGCCGATTTCGCCCGCCTCGGCGAGGAGGTGGAACGCGTCCTGGCCGCCGGCGCCGACGTGATCCATTTCGACGTGATGGACAACCACTACGTGCCGAACCTGACCTTCGGCCCGATGGTGTGCGAAGCGGTGCGCCCATACTCGAAAGCGCCGATCGACGTGCATCTGATGGTCAGGCCGGTCGATGCGCTGGTGCCGGCGTTCGCGAAAGCGGGCGCCGACATCATCAGCTTTCATCCGGAAGCCTCGGACCACGTCGACCGCACGCTGGCGTTGATCCGCGATCATGGCTGCCGCGCCGGCCTGGTGCTGAACCCGGCGACGCCGCTGCACGTGCTCGACCACGTGATGGACCGGCTCGACCTGATTCTGCTGATGAGCGTCAATCCCGGTTTCGGCGGCCAGAGTTTCATCCCCGAAACACTCCGCAAGGCGCGCGCGGTGCGCGCGCTGATCGACGAGCATGTCGGCGCCAACGGCCGGCCGATCTGGCTGGAAGTGGACGGGGGCGTGAAAGTCTCGAACATCCGCGAAATCGCGGAGGCCGGCATCGACACGTTCGTGGCCGGCTCTGCCATCTTTGGCGCACGCGATGCCGACGGTGGCTATGCTGGCGTGCTGGCGGCGCTTCGGCGCGAACTCGCCGGTGCCGCCGACGCGCAGCGGAGGGCGGCATGAACGATGTGCTGCCGGCCGCAGCGGCGCCGCCGGCGCTGATCGATCTGGACGCGCTGTATCGCGCCTCCAACATCGCCGACGTGCTGGCGGCCCTCGACAACGAACTGGTCGGGCTGGTGCCGGTGAAGACGCGGATTCGCGAAGTCGCGGCCCTGCTGCTGGTGGAACGCGCCCGCCGCGCTGCTGGCTTGCAGGCCGAGCCGCCGTCGCTGCACATGTGCTTCACCGGCAACCCCGGCACCGGCAAGACCACGGTGGCGCAGCGCATTGCCACCATCCTGCACCAGCTTGGCTACATCCGCCGCAACCATGTCGTCTCGGTCACGCGCGACGATCTGGTCGGCCAGTATATCGGCCACACCGCGCCGAAGACCAAGGAAGTGCTGAAAAAGGCGATGGGCGGCGTGCTGTTCATCGACGAGGCGTACTACCTGTACCGGCCGGAGAACGAGCGCGACTACGGCCAGGAAGCCATCGAGATTCTGTTGCAGGTGATGGAAGACCGGCGCGACGACCTTGTGGTGGTGCTGGCCGGCTACAAGGATCGCATGGACACGTTCTTCCGCAGCAACCCTGGCATGGCCTCGCGTGTCGCACACCACATCGACTTCCCGGACTATTCGGCCGGCGAACTGCTGCGCATCGCCGAGATGATGTTGGCAACGATGCACTACAAACTCTCGGTGGACGCGGAGGTGGCAATGCGCGATTATATCGAACGGCGCATGACCCAGCCGCGCTTTTCCAATGCCCGCTCGATCCGCAACGCGCTGGACCGGGCACGGCTGCGGCAGGCCAACCGCCTGTTCGCCTTGCGTGCCACACCGATGCCGATCGAGGCGCTACAGACCATCACGGCCGACGACATCCGGGCCAGTCGGGTGTTCACACAGTAGCGTCCGCCGGGGCAGCGCGCCCCACCGGGCTCAGGGGAGGAGGCGATGCCGCATCGCCGCACAACGTTCAGCAAGTTCATCATCGAGAACTTGCGCCGCCACGGCGGCCAGGACGCCGATCTGGCGAGCCTGCTGAACGACGTGATGACCGCGTGCAAGCTGATCGCCGCCGCCGTGTCCCGCCATCCGCTCGACGCGCCCGCGAAGGGCGCCGCGGTGATCGTCAATGTACAGGGCGAGGAGCAAAAACCGCTCGACCGCATCGCCAACGAGATCATGATCGGCGCTTGCGAATACGGCGGCCAGCTCTGCGGCATGGCCTCCGAGGAACTGGAATTGCCGCTGCGCATTCCCGAAGGCTATCCGCGCGGCCGCTATCTGCTGGTGTTCGATCCGCTCGACGGTTCCTCCAACATCGACGTCAACATGACGGTCGGCACGATTTTCTCCGTGCTGCGCGCGCCGGAGGGCGTGACCGAGCCTGATGAGCCGCACTTCCTGCAACCGGGCACGGCGCAGGTCGCTGCCGGCTATGCGCTGTACGGCCCGGTCTCGATGCTGGTGATCACGCTCGGCGACGGCGTGCATGGCTTTACGCTGAACCGCGAGATCGGCGCCTACACGCTGACCCATCCGAACATGAAGATCCCGCCGGCAACACGGGAATTCGCTGTCAACACCTCCAACGCGCGCTACTGGGAGCCGCCGGTGCGGCGCTATGTCGAGGAATGCGTCGAAGGCAAGACCGGCCCGCGCGGCGAGGATTTCAACATGCGCTGGATCGCCTCGATGGTCGCCGAGGTGCATCGCATCCTGATCCGCGGCGGCTTGTTCATGTATCCGCGCGACGCCAAGGATACCTCCAGGCCCGGCCGCCTGCGGCTGATGTACGAAGCCAATCCGATGGCGATGATCGTCGAGCAGGCCGGTGGTGCGGCCTCCACCGGCCGCCAGCGCATCCTCGACATCGCGCCCGGCGACATTCACCAGCGCGTGCCGGTGATCCTCGGCACCGTCGAGGAAGTCGAGCGGCTCGCCGAGTACCACGCCGCCTACGACCGCGGCGAGGAAATGCGCTTCGCGGCGCCGCTGTTCAACGCCCGCTCGCTGTTCCGCAGCACCTGACCGCCGGAAATCCGCCATGTCCGTCAAGCACCCGATCATCGCCATCACCGGTTCGTCCGGCGCCGGCACCACCACCGTGATGACCACGTTCCAGCAGATCTTCCGCCGCGAAGGCGTCAAGGCCGCGACCATCGAAGGCGATTCGTTCCATCGCTACGACCGCACCGAGATGCGTGCGCGCATGGAGGAGGAAGCGAAGGCCGGCAACCAGCATTTCAGCCATTTCGGCCCGCAGACCAATCTGTTCGAGGATCTGGAAGCGCTGTTCCGCGGCTATGGCGCCACCGGCACCGGGCGCATCCGCAAATACCTGCACGACGACAAGGAAGCCGCCCCGTACGGGCTGAAGCCCGGCACGTTCACGCCGTGGGAGGACATTCCGCACGGCACCGACCTGTTGTTCTACGAAGGCCTGCACGGCGGCGTGAAGACCGAGACGGTCGATGTCGCGCGCCATGTCGATCTGCTGATCGGCGTCGTGCCGATCATCAATCTTGAATGGATCCAGAAGCTGCATCGCGACAAGGCGACGCGCGGACATTCGCACGAGGCGATCGTCGATACCATCCTGCGCCGCATGCCCGACTATGTGAACTACATCTGCCCGCAATTCGGCGAGACGCACGTGAACTTCCAGCGCGTGCCGACGGTGGACACCTCCAACCCGTTCATCTCGCGCGACATCCCAAATGCCGACGAGAGCATGCTGGTGATCCGCTTTCGCAACCCCAAGGGCATCGATTTTCCCTATCTGCTGTCGATGCTGAAGGACAGTTTCATGTCACGCGCGAACACCGTGGTGTGCCCCGGCGGCAAGATGGGGCTGGCGATGCAGTTGATCTTTACACCGATGATCTGGCAGTTGATGGACCGCAAGAAACGCGCGTTCTGAGCCCCACACCCCATTCGACGAGTTCGGAGATCCTGTCATGGCGCTTGTCTCGATGCGGCAACTGCTCGACCACGCCGCGGAGCACGGCTACGGACTGCCGGCGTTCAACGTCAACAACATGGAGCAGATCCACGCGATCATGCAGGCGGCCGACGAGACCAAAAGCCCCGTGATCCTGCAAGGCTCGGCCGGGGCACGCAAATACGCGGGCGAAGCCTTCCTGCGCCACCTCGTGCTCGCCGCCGTCGAGACCTGGCCGCACATTCCCGTGGTGATGCACCAGGACCACGGCGCCAGCCCCGCCGTGTGCCTGCGCGCGATCCGCTCCGGCTTCACCAGCGTGATGATGGACGGCTCGTTGCGCGAGGATGCGAAGACGCCGGCGGAGTACGACTACAACGTCGCGGTGACGCGGCAGGTGGTGGAGCTGTCGCACGCCGTCGGCGTCTCGGTGGAAGGCGAACTCGGCTGCCTCGGCTCGCTGGAAAGCGGCATGGCCGGCGAGGAAGACGGCTCCGGCGCGGAAGGCAAGCTGTCGCACGACCAGTTGCTGACCGACCCGGTGCAGGCGGCGGATTTCGTCGCCAAAACCGGCGTCGATGCGCTGGCGATCGCCATCGGCACCAGCCACGGCGCCTATAAATTCTCCCGCAAGCCGACCGGCGAGACGCTGGCCATCGAACGCGTCAAGCAGATCCATGCGAAAATCCCGAACACGCATCTGGTGATGCACGGTTCGTCCTCGGTGCCGCAGGAGTGGCTTGAGATCATCCGCAAATACGGCGGCGACATCAAGGAAACCTACGGCGTGCCGGTCGAGGAGATCCAGCAGGGCATCAGGCACGGCGTGCGCAAGATCAATATCGACACCGACATCCGGCTGTCGATGACCGGCGCGATCCGCCGCCTGATGGCGACCAGGCCCGAGGAATTCGACCCGCGCAAATTCCTCGCCGCCGCCACGGTCGCGGCGAAGGACGTGTGCAAGGCGCGCTTCGAGGCATTCGGCTGCGCCGGGCAGGCCGAACGTATCCGCCCGCTGCCGCTCGACGTGATCGCCGCGCGCTACGCCGCCGAGGACAGCAGGCGCGCCGCCTGACTATTCGGCGAGGAACGCGAGCACCGGTGCCAGCGCGCGCGCCGGTGCTTCCTCCATCGGCACATGGCCGAGATCGCCGAACGAGACGATGCGGCTGTTGGGAATGGTCTTGGCGTAGTCTTGCGCGTTACTGAACGGGATCATCGCGTCGCGCTCGCCCCACACGATCAGTGTCGGCGCCTTGATGCTGCGCAGCTTCGGTTCCGGCGGCTGCAGATCCACCTGCTCCATGCGCGCGATCATCGCCGGGCGCACGCCGGGTGCGAGCATCATGTCGCGATAGCGGGCCAGAATTTCGGGGGTCAGCGCGTCCGGGTTGCCGTAGGCCGGCGCCAGGCTCATGCGCACCATGACGGTCGGCAGCGTGTACGGCAGCAGCCTGACCATCGCCGGCACGTTTGGCCGCACGCCGTATGCGAAGCCCGGGCTGGCAAATCCGTCGGGCGAGACCAGCACCAGTTTGTTCGTGCGCTCGGGGTGTTCGGCGGCGAACTGCCATGCCAGCTTGCCGCCCATCGAATTGCCGATCAGCGACGCCGTCCGCAGGTGCAGCGTATCCATCAACCCGAGCAGCACGGTCATGCTGCGCGCGTCGGAATAATCGCCGGTCGGGTCGGGACCGGTGAGGCCAAAGCCCGGGATATCGAAGCGGATCACACGGTATTTGGCCGACAGCCCGTGCGCCCACGCCTCCCAGGTCAGCAGGCTGGAGCCGAAGCCATGCAGCAGCAGCACCGCCGGCGCGTCCTTCGGGCCGGTATCACGGACATGCAGTCGCAGCCCGGCGACCGCGACAAATTCGGTCTCCGGGATTGCATAGGTGGCTTCCAGGTCGGCACGCGTCTTGTCCGGCGTGTAGAGCCACACGCCAGCGCCGAGCAGAATTGCCGCGATGATCAGCATGATCGCATATACCACCCTCACGGCGCCGTTTCGCCGTCGCGCGGTGCCAGACCGTATGGAGCGACGATGCGCCAGACATGCGGCGGCACCATGTTGCGCAACCGTTGCGGATACGCGCGCCGCAGATGGATCACCGTTTCCACCGCCTTCATCTCCACGCGCGCGCGGGCGAATTCCAATCCGCGCGGCCCGACCTTCGGCATCAGCCAGCCCATCAGCGGCCGCAGCCAGTTCGGCATGCCGCGCAACGGCAGGCCGCCCGCCGCGCGCTCGGTATTCTTCATGAATCCGGCGACCGGGCCTTGGCGTTTGCCGGCGCTGCCCGGTTCGGACAGGCGTACTTCATCACCGAGCAACGACAAAAGCTCCTCGCCGCGCGCATTGCGCACCAGCAGCCATTGCTCGCCCTGCCCGCCCATGTAGCCCACCGTGATGTCGGCCAGCACGTTGGTGTAATCCACACAGGTGCGGCAGGTCAGCGGGAAGAAATCCCGCGGCAGCTTGGAAATCGGCAGCAGCAGGAACGGGATTTCCTTGCGCCTCCCATCCTTGAAGCGCAGCTCGACATGATAGTCGGCGCGGAATTCCAGATAGGTGATGGTGGCGGGGTCGTCGGCCAGCAGCGCCAGGAATTTGTGAAAATTCTCCGTCGTCGTGTTGTCGGAACATGGCGTGCCGATCACGAACAGCCGGTCGAACCCCAGTTCCCGCTCCAGCGCGCGCAACGCGTACACCTGGCAGGGAATGCCGATCACCGCGACGCGCTTGAAGCCGCGCGCGCGCGCCGGTTCCAGCAGCGCCAGCAGCGGCGCGTAGCCCATGCGCATGCCACGGCACTGCGCCATGCCGGACGCCTCGGTCACCAGCACCGGCACCGGCCGCCAGGAGTCGTCGGGGTCCGGCGCCATCGTCAGCACCGCCTCGACCGCGCCGGTTTCCAGCAGGCGTTCGCCGATGCGCGTCGCGATGCCGGTCCATTGCGCGCCCGCCAGCGGTGCGACCATCGCGGCGCGCAGCATGCGGCGGAACGGGCCGAAGAACACTTCGTCCGGCCGCTCGGGATCGCGCGCGCGCCCGTGCACCCGCGCCTCCAGCGCCACATAGTCCGGCTTGATGAACTGGCAGGCGCGGCCGCAGCGTTTCGGGTCGTCGCTGCGCGAGACGCCGCAATCGGTGCACAGCCCGCGCGCGACCGCCGCGCGCAGCGGCGGCGCCCACACCGGTCCTGTCGAAGAATATCCGTCCACGCCCTGCCCACCTTTGTCCTGCCGTGGCAGGACAATTCAGTGTCCTGCGCGTTCGCGCAACTGGTGGACGTCATGCACGGTCACGCCGACGCGGCCGGGCGGGATCGCCAGCCAGTCCGGATGCGCGAGCGTATGCTTGGTGTCGTCGTAGCCGCTCGCCCAATGCTCGCGCATGGAGGCTGCGGAGAACTCATAGTCCTTCGCCTGCCCCTCGTACGGCCGCTCGTGGTAGATCAGATGCAGGATGTTAATCGCCGGCAACGCGGCAAGCTCGGCCTTCAGCCGCTTGTCCTCCGCCGTCAGCCGGTCCTCCGGCACTTTCGCCAGCAGGTCGCGGGCGCGCACTTTCCAGGCCATCAGGCCGCGATACACATCGGTGTTGTAGCGGGTGCGCGAGGAATACTGGATGTCCTTCTGTCGCGACAGCACCGCTTCCATGTCGGTCGGCAACGGCCCGCGCGCGCTGAACAGATCCACCTGAAACACCA
>Ga0302279_10006684_pt1 | contig 12135 bp, 11 predicted proteins | sample III_Bog_N3_3_FD_194541 | JGI IMG/M metagenome (GOLD analysis project Ga0302279, IMG submission 194541) | Peat permafrost microbial communities from Stordalen Mire near Abisko, Sweden - III_Bog_N3_3 | ecosystem: Environmental > Terrestrial > Soil > Wetlands > Peat | place: Sweden: Abisko...
CTACCGGTAAGCCGTGTGCGGGAAATCCGCATGCACGGTTTGAACGGGGGTCCTGTCCTCTCGCCGATGAGCCTTGCTCTCCAGGAATGAAAGGACAGGATCTACCAATGCTCCTCCCCGTTCGCGGTCCGCGCCTCCGCATCGTCGCCGTGAACGACGTCTACACGCTCGAGAACCTCCCTCGCCTGCGCACCCTCGTCCAGCGCCACGCCGAGACCGACCCGGCGGACCTCTACCTCGTCACGCTCGCGGGCGACTTCGTGGCCCCGAGCATCCTGTCGAGCCTCGACTTCGGGCGCGGGATGGTCGACAGCATGAACGCGGTCGGCGTCACGCACGCCGTCCTGGGCAACCACGAGGACGACATCCCCGTGACCGAGCTCCAGAAGCGCGTCACCGAGCTCCGCGCCACGGTGCTCGGCACGAACCTCTCGGGCTTCACGCCGGCGCTTCCTGTCCACCAGATCCTCGAGGTCCGCGCGGCGGGCGGCCGGAGCGTCCGCGTCGGGCTCGTCGGCGTGGTGATGGAAGACCCCACGGTGTACCGCCACATCCCCTTCGGCGGCGCGGCGCTCTCTCCGGCCAACGCGGCGGCCGAGCGGGAGGCCGCGCACCTCGTGCGGGACCTCGGGTGCTCCTCCGTGATCCCGCTCACCCACCAGCCCGCCGAGCTCGACCGGGAGCTGGCGGCGGCGCAGCGCACGCCGCCCTTTCCCATCATCCTCGGCGGCCACGACCACGTCCCCGAGCTCGAGCAGGTCCAGGGAACGTGGGTCGTCAAGGCGGGGGCGGACGCCGTTCACGCCGTGATCGTGGACCTCGAGTGGCCCGCTGCGGCGCCTGCCAAGGGCCTCGACGCTCCCGTCGTGACGGCGCGCCTCGAGGACGTCTCCGGGTATGCCGAGGACGCCGAGCTCCGCCTGCGGGTGAGCCGTCACATGGCCAAGGTGCGCGAGCTCGAAGGGGCGATCCTCATGATGATCCCTCCGGGCGAGACGCTCTCGTCCGTCGGCACGCGCTCCCAGCAGACCTCGATGGGCACCCTCGTGTGCTCGCGCGTGCGCGACGCCCTGGGCGCCGAGGCGTGCATCTTCAACGGCGGCGGCATCCGCGGATCGCGCGACTACGGCAAGCATGTCGCCTACGCCGACCTCGAGGCCGAGGTCCCGTTCGACAACGAGATCGTGGTCGCGCGCCTGCCGGGGAGCGTCATCCGCGAGGCGGTGGCGTTCTCGCGGGCGCAGGCTCCCACCGAGTCGGGCGGCTTTCTCCAGGTGGACGACGAGATGACGGTCGGACCCTTCGAGACGGTAACGCGCATCGCGCGCGCCCCCCTCGCGGAGGACCGCATCTACCGCGTCGCCATCGTGCGTGATCTGCTCGAGGGGCTCGACCACATCGACCCCCTCGTTCACTTCGCGAAGGACCACCCGGACAGGATCCCGCCTGCGGGGAGCGGTCGCGGCGTCAAGATGGTCCTGGTCGACGCATTCTCGGTCGCCCTGTGGAGGCGGCTGGGCGGCTTCGACGCCGTCGACGCGAACCACGACGGGGTCGTCACGGAGGGGGAGCTCGAGGCCGCGGTCGCCCGGGTGACCTCCGAGCAGCCCTCCCACATCGTGGCGGATCTGTTGATTCACGCGCTCGACGCCGACCACGACCAGCTCATCTCCCGGCAGGACGCCGAGAGCTCGGCTCCGCCGCTCAGCGCTGTGGCGGTCGTTCCCGGGACCGGGCCGGGCCTCCCGGAGAGCTGAACCGGAAGGTCGCAAGCGCCCGCTTGGGCTGTCTTGCGGGTGGTCGAGCCAGGGCGTAGTCCATGACGATGACTACGAACGTTGCCCCGGTGCCCACCTTCACCGTCGTCGTTGGAAACGATTTCAGCCCGGCGAGCGGCTATGCCTTCGACCAGGCCGCCCGCGTCGCGCGGCGCATCCCGGGCAGCGATCTTCACGTGGTCCACGTGGTCGAGGGCGAATCGAGCGACGAGGGCTCGAAGAAGCTCGCGGGCCTCCTACGCTCCTACCTCGAGGACAAGGTGAAGGCCCTCGGCGGGCTCGAGCTGCAGGGCGTGGCCATCCACGTGCGCGCCGGTCACGCCGCGCGCGAGATCGCCCAGCTCGCGAAGGACGTGGGCGCGGACCTCATCGTCGTCGGGACGAAGAAGGGCCCGCACCTGAAGCAGCTCTTCGTAGGGTCGACCGCCGAGCGCCTGCTCCTCGCCGCGCCCTGCCCCGTCTTCGTCGCCGGCCCCTCGCCCGTCGAGCGGGACGACGCGCACGATCCGGCCATCCTTCCCCCGTGCCCCGACTGCGTGAAGACGCGCAGGGAGAGCGCCGGGGAGCATTGGTGGTGCGGCCGGCATGCGGAGCACCACATCCACGCGCACTCCTACTCGTTCGCGCGCGCGCTCCCCTTCCGGACGCACGACGGCGCCGTCACGCCCACGGGCGTGGACATGAAGTAGCGCCGCGCTCCTCGGATCAGGGCGTCACGGCGCGCAGGGGTCTGCCCACGTCGTGCCCGTAGACGCGCGGGTCGAAGTGCCCGCGGATCCTCCTCGGCGTAGTGGGTAACCACGTCCCGCACGAGGGCGCGCGCCGAAGGGGCGCCCCGCGCGAGCTCGCGGTGGACGCGTGCATAAAATGCGCGGTCGGCATCGGCGCGGGGCTCGTGGGTGTCCTCGAGGCGAACGCGCTCGTCGATGAGCGTCTCTGCGACGACCTCCTCGAGCGCCTGTCCACCCGGAGCTCTGGCGCGCGCGAGCACGCGCTCGGTGAGCCGAGCAACGACGGTCGCGACGACACGGTCCTCGTCCGCCCCGACCAGCATCGCGCCCGGACCTCCGGGAGCTTCTTACCCTACTAAAGCTCTGCCCGCACGAGCACGAACTGGTTCGAGTCCTCACGGGTCGTCACCTCGTGCACGTCCTTCGCCGTGGAGAGCTCCTTCTTCAAGCCGGCGACGCCGTGCTGCTCGGTGACGAAGAACATGGCCTTCACGCCGTGCTCCTTCTGCTCCTTCACCCAGTTCGGCAGAGTCGGCATGTTCGGGGGCGGGGTCGGCACGCCGAACTGCGCGATGCGGTTGCCGGTGTAGAAGTTCTCGCCCTTCCAGTTCAGCCGGTAGGCCACGATGGGCTCCTCGGGACCCTTCCGCTTCGCGTAGTACGCCTCGATGACCGACCTCTGGCCCCAGTGAGGAGCGGCCTCCGGCATGTACCGGTCGAGGACCCAGCACGCCCACACGAGCGCGAGCCCCATGCAACCGAGGGCCGCAAACCGCCGCGTCTTCGTGACCGAGAGGCCGGCCGCGAGGAGCGCCGCAGCCACGCCCGCGGCGATGAGCGGCGCGCTCGCATTGAGCGAGTCGGGCCAGATGCGATCGTAGCGGTACGTGAAGAGGTGCAAGAGGCGCGCTTGCTGCTCGTGCAGGTCGCGGGCGACGAGGCCCGCCAGGAACGCCCCGGTCAGGCAACACGCACCGACCATCCCGCGGAAGTGGGACCAGGAGCGGAGGTCGCCGGGCTCCTCCTCCGGCGTGGGCGAGCGCCGTCCCAGGCACCAGTCGAGCGTGACGCCCACCAGCATGGCCACGGGAGGGACCGCGGGCAGGATGTAGTGGTGAAACTTCGTCCCCATCGCCGAGAACAGGGTGAAGACGACGCCGAACCACGCGAAGAGGAGCACCGCCGCGTCGCTCTCGTCCGAGCGTTTGCGCCCGAAGCAGAGAAAGAGGCCGAGCGGCACGAGCGCTATCCAGGGGAAGAGCCCGTACCCGAGCTGCTCGATGTAGTAGACGACGCTCGTGTCGAACCCCGTGTTCGTGTCGTGCACGTGGTCGAACGCGCGGTTGTAGATGTCGTGGAAGATGAGCTCGTCCGTGAAGGCGGAGCCGTGGCGCACGAGCATCGCGATCCACCACGGACCGACGAGGAGCGCGAAGGCGACGAGCCCGGGGCCGAGCGCCATCTGCGGCACCTCTCTCCAGCGCCCCGTCGTGCCGATCCACACCCCGATGCAGGCGACCGGGATGGCAAGCCCGGCCGGGCCCTTCGCCATCGTCGAGAGCGCGGCCATGACCCACGCCGCCAGGTAGATGAGCCTCTTGGTCCGGCGCTCCTTCCAGGAGAGCGCGACCACGCCCACGAGGAGCCCGGCCCACATGAGCGCCTGCCCCCACGGCTCGAAGCTGCCCACCGGCGCCTGCATGGAGCACGCGGGGTCTCCGGGCTGGGTGCAGTTGCCGAGGCCCGAGCCGACGTGAATCTCGTCGGCGTGGAGGCGGAAGCCGTGTGCATCGCCGGTCTGGAGGACGAGCTCGATGTTGCGCGACAGGAGGTAGAGGATCTGCGCGAGCGAGACGATGATGATCGGCGCGAGGACGAGGTGCCACGCGTTGACGCGGATCGTGCGCCCGCCGAGCTTGATGTCGTAGTCCGAGACTCGCACGCTGTCGTCGTGGCGCGCCGCGAAGAGGACCAGCCCCATCGCGCCGGCCAGCGAGGCGACGAACGGCATGTCGGTCATCGACTGGTGGGCGACCATGAACCACTGCGGGCAGGTCGAGAGCACCAGCGCGCCGAGCATCCCGGCGCGCCGGCCGAACCAGCGCGACGTGCCCTTGTAGAGGAGGTAGGTGCCCATCATCGCGAAGAGCACGAAGGGCATGCGGACGGCCCACTCGGGGTGCCCGGCCGCCGCGCCGCTCAGGCCCTCCATCATCCGGCCCGGCTCCACGTGGACGCCGAGGGTCGCCATGGCGATCGACTGCATCCAGATGCCGAGCACGGGCTTGGAGTAGAAGAAGCCTTCCCAGCTCCACCAGGTCGAGATCCAGTCATCGCGCGCGAGCACCTCGCGCGCGACCTCGCCGTAGTGTGTCTCCCACGGATCGATGAGGCCCCCGAGACCCAGCGCCGGCAGGTAGAGCCCCGCCATGGCGACGAGCAGCCAGAAGCCGTGGCGGTGGAGCAGCGGACGAGGATTTCCGTCCTCGTCGGTGCGAAGCGGTCCGAGAGCCACGCCGAACGAATAGACGCTGGCGACGGCCACGATGAAGGAGACCGTCAACAGCGCGCCGGCGACCCACTCGGGGAGCGCGCCGTGAACGGCCGCCCACAGGGACAGGTAGACGGCGAGGGTCGATCCGAGGACCGCCGCAGCAGGCTTCGCCAGGGCACGCGCGTCGACCTCGGAGGCGCCCGGCTCGGCCGTCGCGCGGAACCTGCCCAGCAGGTCCAGGAGGCCGTAGGCGCACGCCGTCACGCAGACGGCGCCCAGCGGAACGCCCGCCCGCAGCCGGCCGTCCTCCGCCATGAGGAGGAAGGCGAGGATGCCAAAGGCGCTTGCGACGGCGCCGCCACGAATCAGGCGGTTGCGGTGGGTGCGGCGCTCGGCATCGGGCGGGGCGGCCAAGGCAAGCTCGGGTGACATGAGGAACTCGAAACGCTCGGGGTGGGAAAGTGCATCCTGGGGGCTACGGGTTTGGCCCGCCCGGAGGGGCACACTCTACCTGGACTGGGGCTCACCCGTACCAGGCACGAACAGAGCCTCTTACGTTGGCGCCGGGCTCAGGTCCAGCCCCCCCTCCGGGCCCGAGGCGCACGCCAGCCGGCCTCGTCACGCGGCGATGGGCCGGATGGCGGTGAGCTTGGCGGAGGCGTTGAGCACGTCCCGGGGGGCGAAAAGGTTACGGACGCTCCTGCCGAGGCTGCCCGGGGCTGGTGCTCTCGAAGAGCTGGGCGATGGCCTTCCGGCGAAAAGCGAAGATCGTGTCCAGCTGGCGCCGGACGAAGAGGACCCAGGCGACACCTCCGAGCGGGCCCAGCGGCATCTCGTATTCGACCCGATCGCGAACGACCGTTCCCCCGGGCACCTCGACGAACTCGTGGGTGTGCCGCCAGCTCCGGTACGGGCCCTTCAGCTGGACGTCGACGAACCGGCACTCGGGCTCGAACGACTCGATGAGCGTCCTCCACACGAAGCCGACCCCGAACAGGGAGATCTCGTAGTCGATCAACGCTCCGGCCTTCATCTCGATGGGGAGCGCGGTCTTGATCTTGAAACGAAGCGACGTCGGGGTGAGCCGCTCGAGGTTCTCGGCGCTCGCGAAGAAGGCGAAGACCTCCGATCTCGGTCGCGAGATCCGCTGCTCGCGCTCGAGCACGTGCGTCACGTCGTCCTCCAGGGTAGGGCTGCGATCGCCTCGTCGAGATCCGCCCAGGTGGAGACGACGCGAAACGCGTCGTTGCGGACGACGACGTCCGGTCCGGCAGCTCCGCCGACCCAGATCGACACCCGCCGCGGCAACTCGCCCAGCATCCAGCGAATGTGCTGCGCGGTCTCCCTCGGATCCGAGGCCTGCGTGACGAGGAGCCCGACGGCGTCCACCGCATGGCTGTGGGAGGCTCTCACGATCTGCTCGGGGGGAGTGTCCACGCCGAGCAAGACGGGGGTGGCCATGCTCACGGCGAGGTAGACGGCCACCATCTCGAGGCCGAGACCGTGGCGCTCGTTGGGGAGGGTGGCGAGCAGGACCCGCGGCGCGGTCGGGCGGTCCTCGTACCCCGCGGCGAGGAGCTGCAATTGCGTCGAGAGACACTCGCTCAGCACGTGCTCGTGCCGCACCTCGAGCTTTCCCTCCGCCCAGAGATCGCCGACCCGCACGCTGAGGGGGTGCGCCACCTCGACGAGAAACCCCTTCGGTCCGAGAACCGTCGCCGCCTGGCGCAGCTCCCCTCGCAACGCGGTCACGTCCTCGCGGGCGACCGTCGCAAGCAGAGACGCGACCGTCGGTGTCGGCGATTTCGAAGGAGCCGGCGGCGCCTGCGACGTCACGAGGACGAGCTGGACCAGCTCTTCGCGGGACTTCCCGACCACCTCGCCCGGGCGGTACCCGTGCTCGAGCGCGCGACGAATCAGCCTCAGCACCTCGACGTCGGCCTCGGAATAGACGCGACTCCCGCCGCTCGTCCGCTCCGGGCGGGGGAACCCGTAGCGCCGCTCCCACACGCGGAGGGTATCGATCTCGATCGACGTGAGCCGCGACGTGACGCGGATCGAGTAGCGCGCCCCGGTCTGGCCCGGTTCGCTGGCGGGGGCCCGGCTCGGGCCCGAGGCCGCTGGAACCTCCTTCGAGCGTGTCAATCGAGCCTGGGCCACGGGGTCACTATAAGCCTAGACAAAACATCGTCAACGTCTTCCTAAGCCCCGTACGTACGCCACGAGATGTCGGAATACGGTGCGTGAACCATTGACATAGGTTGTACAAAGGCTAGACATACCCAACAGGAGTCTGATGAGAGTCGCGATTGTAGGGACGGGAATCGCGGGGAACGTCTCGGCCTATCTCCTTGCGCGTGACCACGACCTGACCGTCTTCGAACAGAACGATTACGTCGGTGGTCACACGAACACCGTGCGGGTCGACGCGGCAGACGGCCCGCACGACATCGACACCGGGTTCATCGTGTTCAACGAGGAGCGGTACCCCAACTTCGTCAAGTTGCTCGCGCGGCTCGGCGTCCCGTCGCAGTCGTCGAGCATGAGCTTCAGCGTGCGCTCCGAGGTGGACGGGCTCGAATACTCGAACCTTTCGCTGTTCGCGCAACGTCGGAACGCGCTCAGCCCGAGCTTCCTCCGGCTCCTCGCCGACATCGTCCGCTTCAACAGGTTGTCGCGTCCGCTGCTACTCGGGGCGGACGACAGCGTGCTGCTCGGACCGTTCCTCGACGAGAATCACTTCTCGCGTGGCTTCAGTGAGCGCTTCCTCTACCCGATGGGCGCCTCCATCTGGTCCGCCGACCCTCGCCAGCTGCGCGAGTTCCCGGCGCGCTTCTTCGCCCAGTTCTTCACGAACCACCGGTTCCTCGACATCTTCGGTCAACCCGAGTGGCGTGTCGTACGCGGCGGGTCACGGAGGTACGTGGACAAGCTGACGGCGGGCCACCAGGACCGCATACGGGTCTCCACGCCCGTCACGTCGGTTCGCCGCGCGCCCGATCACGTGCTGGTCACCCCGCGAGGCGGGAGCGCCGAGCGATTCGACGAGGTCATCATCGCGACCCACGGCGACCAGGCCCTCGGAATCCTCGAAGACGCGACGCCGCTCGAGCGCGAGGTCCTCGGGAGCTTCCGCTTCCAGGAGAACGTCGCGGTCTTGCACACCGACACCCGAGTGATGCCGCGTCGGCGGCGCGCGTGGGCATGCTGGAATGCGCACGTCCCGCGGCTTCCCACCGGCAAGGTCGCTCTAACGTACGACATGAACCTGCTCCAGGGCATCCGGAGCCGTGAGGAGTATCTCGTGACGTTGAATCGCTCGAGCGATATCGATCCGGGAAAGGTGCTCCGCACCATCACCTACCATCACCCGGTTTTCTCGGAGGCCGCCGTGCGCGCCCAGAAGCAGCATTCGCAGATCAGCGGTCGGAACCGCACGCACTTCTGCGGCGCCTACTGGGGATTCGGCTTCCACGAGGATGGGGTGAACAGCGCGCTCGCCGTGACGCGCCACTTCGGGAGGGCGCTCTAGATGGACAGCGCGCTCTACCGGGGAACGCTGCGCCACCGCAGGTTTCGAGCCCCCGCCCACTCTTTCGAGTACTCGCTCTTCATGGTCTATCTCGACCTCAATGAGCTCGAGAGCGTGTTTGCGCGCCGCTGGCTGTGGAGCACGCGGAGACCGAACGTGGCGTGGTTTCGGCGGACGGACCACTACGGCGACCCGGCGATCTCACTCGACGAGGCGATCCGCGGCCTGGTCTCCGAGCGGACCGGCGAGCGCCCGGAGGGGCCGATCAGGCTCCTCACCCACCTCCGCTACATGGGTTATTGCTTCAATCCGGTGTCCTTCTACTACTGCTTTGCGAAGGACGGCGAGACGCTCGAGACCATTGTGTCGGAGGTGAACAATACCCCCTGGGGCGAGCGCCACATGTACGTTCTCCCCGAAGCTTCGAACGTGGGCGGTGCCAACGCCAAGCGTTACGACTTCAAGAAGGCATTCCACGTATCCCCCTTTCTCCCCATGGACCTGGACTATGCGTGGCGCTTCGGGAGCCCCGGCGAACGGCTGTGGGTTCACATGGAGAACCTGCGTCAGGGCGAGCGCGTGTTCGAGGCGACGCTCTCGCTCACGCGAGAGCCCATCACGGGGCCGGTGCTGGCGCGAACCCTCGCCCGGCACCCGCTCACGACCGTCAAGGTCACCCTGGGCATCTACTTCGAGGCCATGCGTCTGTGGCTGCGCCGCGCGACCTTTTACGCGCACCCTGGAAATCGAGACTCCGAGGCATCATGAACGCTGACTCTCACTCGTTGACGCGATACCCGCGCGCGCTCCTGAAGGGCGATGCGCAGGGCCCTTCCCTCGTCGACGCGATCGCCCGACGTACGGTCCTTTCGCTCTTCGCCAGGCTGACGTCCGGCGCGCTGTCCCTCGTCGACGGAGCCCAGCGTTCCACGTTCGGGAGACCGGGCGACGCGCTCGCCGCGACGGTGACGGTCCATGACCCGGTGGCCTACCGCGCAGTCCTGATCGGAGGTAGCGTGGGCGCGGGCGAAGCGTACATGAAGGGTCAGTGGACGTGCGACGACCTGCCCGCCCTCACGAGGATCCTCGCGCGGAACATCGACGCGCTCGACGCGATGGACAGCGGCGCCGCGCGGTTCGCCGGTCGCGTCAGCGGGATCGTCAACGCCGCCACGCGCCGCAACACGCGCGCCGGCAGTCGTCGAAACATCTCGCGGCATTACGATCTCTCGAACGAGTTCTTTGGTTTGTTCCTCGACGAGTCGATGATGTACTCGAGCGCCATCTTCGATGACGAGAGGACCTCTCTCGCAGAGGCGCAGGCAGCGAAGCTCGAGCGGATATGCCGGAAGCTCGACCTGAAGCCGGAAGACCACGTGCTCGAGATAGGCTCGGGCTGGGGTGGGTTCGCGATCCACGCAGCGCGCCGCTACGGATGCCGGGTCACGACGACGACGATCTCCCGCGAGCAGCAACGCCTCGCGACACAGCGCGTACACGAAGCGGGTCTCGCGGGCCGGGTCCGTGTGCTGCTCCGCGACTACCGCGACCTCGCGGGGATATTCGACAAGCTCGTCTCCATCGAAATGATCGAGGCAGTAGGGGACGAGTATCTCGACGACTACTTCCGCGTCTGCAGCGATCGGCTCGCGCCGGACGGGGTGATGCTGCTTCAGGCGATCACCATCGCCGATCAACACCACGAGCGTCACCGCGCCAGCGTCGACTTCATTAAGGAGTACATCTTTCCCGGCAGCTGCCTTCCTTCGGTGACGAGGATGGTCTCGGCGGCCACGCGCGCGACGAACCTCCGCGCCTCCAGCCTGGAGGATCTGACCCCGCACTACGCCCGGACGCTGCGCACGTGGCGTGAGCGTTTCATGGGAAGGCTCGACGAGGTGCGCACGCTCGGCTTCGACGACGCCTTCATCCGGATGTGGGAGTACTACCTCGCCTACTGCGAGGGTGGCTTCGAGGAGCGCTACCTCGGCTGCGTGCAGATGCTCTTCGCCAAGCCGGGGGCCCGAGTCGCGCTTGCCCTCCCACGGTTCGCTTGAGCGTCGTCGGCGCGGTCGTCAGGGGCCTACGGCCGGTGACGGACCCCGCGGCCTTTTATTCGTTCAACCGGATGGGCTTCGAGGTGAATCGGCTGGGGTTCGAGCCCGACGATCTCCCGCGGGATGCCGGAGGGCGGATCGCCCTCGTGACGGGGGCGAATTCCGGCATCGGCTTCGCGACATCGCTCGAGCTCGCACGGCGCGGCTTCGACGTCTGGATGCTCTGTCGCGACGCGACGCGCGGTGCGGAGGCGCGTGACGCGGTGGCGCGTGCGTGTGGTCACGCGCGAGTGTACCTGGGAGTCGTCGACGTCTCCTCGCTGGAGTCCATCCGGCGGCTTTCGGAGAGCCTCCCGGCCTTTCGCGTCGACGTTCTCGTGCACAACGCGGGCGTCTTGCCCCATCGGAAATCGCTGACCCCGGATGGGTTCGAGCTGACCTTCGCGACGAACGTGCTGGGGCCGTTCGCCCTGACGGGGCTTCTCGTCGAACGTCTCTCGCGCTCGGAGGACGCGCGCGTCATTTTCGTCGCTTCGGGAGGGCTGTACCTGCAACGCCTGACCCCGGCCCTCTTCGACGTCGACGCGGACCGCTTCGACGGAACGCGGGCGTACGCAAACGCCAAGCGGGCGCAGGTCGTCCTCGCTCACCTGCTCGCGGAGCGGCTCTCGCCGACGAGGCCAATCACCTTCGCGAGCATGCACCCGGGGTGGGCCGACACGGTGGCCGTGCGCACGTCTCTCCCCAGGTTTCACTCGGTCATGCAGCGGGTCCTGCGGACGCCGGAGCAAGGAGCGGACACTGTCGTGTGGCTGGCGGCGAGCCAGCGACCCAGGGGGACCCTGGGCACCTTCTGGTTCGATCGGCGCGCCGCCCCCGAGTACCCCATCCCCTGGACACGCGAGAGCCCTGCTGCCCGCGCCGAGCTCCTCCGGCTGTGCGAAGAGAGGAGTGGCGTCACCTACCCAGACGACCCGGGAGGGCGAGCTTCATGGCACTGACGATTCGATCTACACGGGACATCGCCGAGGAGCTGCGCGACGTCTATCAGTCGTTCGATCGGGACAGCGAGGGAGCGCTCTCGCGGCTTGGTCTCCTGTACGACCCAGGCGTCGTCTTTCGCGACCCCCTCCAGACTCTGGCAGGGCGTGAGGCCTTCGTCGCCATGAACCGCCGCGTCGTGGCGCGCGCGCGCCGCGTCGCGTTCGACGTGACGGACGCTCTGGGGCGAGAAGAGTCCGTCTTTCTGGCGTGGGTCATGACCTACGAGCCTCGCCGCGGCCCGACCTTGGTGTTCGAGGGCGCCACGCACGCGCGAGCTCGCGCCGGTCTGATCGTGGAGCAGCGTGACTACTGGGACCTGCTTTCCAGCGTCGCACGGGCCCTCCCGATCGTCCGGAGCGTCTACGCCGCCCTCGCGCCCCGGCTGGGGTGAGGCGAGAGCCGTGAAACGCGATCACGCGCACGGCAGGCGGACCGAAAATACCGCGCCACCCTCGGGGTGATTTCGCGCCGATACCGTTCCGCCATGGGTGTCGGCGAT
>Ga0302279_10006686_pt1 | contig 12133 bp, 1 predicted proteins | sample III_Bog_N3_3_FD_194541 | JGI IMG/M metagenome (GOLD analysis project Ga0302279, IMG submission 194541) | Peat permafrost microbial communities from Stordalen Mire near Abisko, Sweden - III_Bog_N3_3 | ecosystem: Environmental > Terrestrial > Soil > Wetlands > Peat | place: Sweden: Abisko...
TCGCCGAACGACCCCACCGCGTGGCAGCCGGTCTTTGCCGCCGGGATCAAGCGCGAGATTCATGTGAGCGCCCTCGGGGAGGGCGAGTCCAGCCCAATTCAGGTTAGCTTCAGCTACTTCGACGGATTCGGGCGCACGATCCAGCAGAAGCAGCAAGCCGACCCCGGCCCGGTTGTGGAAGGAGGCCCGACGGTCAATCCCCGCTGGGTGGCAAGCGGCTGGACGATCTTCGACAACAAGGGCAACCCGGTGCGCAAGTATGAGCCATTCTTCAGTGCGCTCCCGGCGCGCGGCCATCAGTTCGAGTTCGGCGTCGCCGCCGGCGTCAGCTCCATCGTCTGCTACGACCCCACCGGCCGCGCCGTCGCCGCTGCGCATCCCAACCAGACCTTCTCGAAAGTGGCATTTGATCCCTGGCATCAGCAGAGCTGGGATGTGAACGACACAGTTCTCATCGGCGACCCGACATCGGACCCCGATGTGGGCGACTGGCTGGCGCGCCTGGCCCCGGCCGACCTGACCCCCACCTGGTACCAGCAGCGCTCCGGCGGCGCGCTGGGCGCGTGGGAGCAGGACGCCGCCGCCAAGGCCGCCGCCCACGCCAATACGCCCGCCACGTTCTACTTCGACACCTTGGGCCGCTCGATACTCACCGTTGCGGACAACGCGGCCTTCGGCAAATATCAGACCCACGCCGCGTTCGACATCCAGAGCCGGCAGCTCTCGGTCACGGATCCTCTGCAACGAACCGTCCTGACCGCGGTCTACGACATGCAGGGCACACGCCTCACCCAGGCCAGCATGGAAGCCGGGCAGCGCTGGCAGCTCCTTGACGTGCTCGGCAAGACCATCCGCAGCTGGGACAGCCGCGGACATAACGGTCGCGCCACATTTGACAGCCTGCGCAGGCCCACCGGGTTCTATGTCTTCGGCACCGACGCCGTCAACTCCGACTCGCGCACGCTCGCCGCGGAGGTCTGCTGCGAAACTACGGTCTACGGTGAAGGCCAGCCTGGCGACCAGGCGCTCAACCTGCGCACCCGCGTTTACCAGACCACAGACGAATCCGGAACGGTGACCAGCCTCGGCCTGAATCCCGCCACCGGTCAACAGGAGGCCTACGACTTCAAAGGCAATTTGCTGCGCGGCACGCGCGCCTTTGTCGCCGACCCGAAGGCACTGACTAACTGGGGAGCCGGGGCGCCGCCGATGTCGGCCTCCTGGATGAGTTCCTCGGCCTATGACGCGCTGAATCGGCCCACCTCCGTCACCACACCCGACGGGAGCATCACCACGCCGGTTTACAATATGCGCAATCTGCTCGCGTCAGTTAGCGTGAACCTGCGCGGGGCCGCGGCGGCTACGGATTTCGTCACCGCGATCGACTACAACGCTCGAGGCCAGCGGCTCAGAATCACGTACGCCAGCGCTGGAACCAACACTACCTATATCTACGACGTCTTGACCTTCCGAATGACCGGGCTCACCACGACGCGCCCGTCCTTTCCGGTCAATCAACAGACGGTGCAGAACCTGTCCTACGCCTACGACCCGTCCGGCAATATCACGCACATCGAAGACGACGCCGACATCCAGAACACGGTCTTCTTCCGCAACCGCCGCGTCGATCCCAGCGCCGGCTACACCTTCGATGCCATCTACCGGCTCATCGAGGCCACCGGGCGCGAGCAGCTCGGCCTGGCCAGCGATGGCACCCCGCTTGCCCCCGCTCCATCGTCTTACAACGACGTGCCCCGCGCCGGCCTGGTGCAGCCGGGCGACGGCAACGCCTTGGGCATCTACGACGAGCAGTACCACTATGACGCCGCGGGCAACTTCACGAGCTTCATTCACCGCGGCTCGAATCCCGCCAATCCCGGATGGTCGCGCACCTACGCCTACAACGAACCCAGCCAGCTCAACGCCGCGCAGGTGAGCAACCGCCTCAGCACTACCACCATCGCCGGTGGCACGCCTTTCGTGGAAAAGTACGGATACGACCCGCACGGCAACATGACAGCGATGCCGCAGCTGCAGCAGATGGCGTGGGACTACCACAACCGTCTTCTGATGACCCAGCGCCAGGCCGTCAACGGCTCGGACACGGCGGGCCAGACCGCGCAAGGCCGGCAGACCTGGTACACCTACATCGCGTCAGGCACGCGGGCACGCAAGTCAAACTTCTCCTCGGCCGGGGTACTGCTCAACGAGCGCTTCTACTTCGGCAGCGCGTGCGAAATTTATCGCGAGTACGACTCAACGGGAAACGTGACCCTGGAGCGCCAGTCGCTGCACGTGATGGACGACAAGCAGCGCGTTGCGCTGGTCGAAACAGTGACAGTGGACGAGAGCGCCGCGCCGGGCGCGCTGCCCACTGTGACCCAGCGCTACCAGTTCGGCAATCCTCTCAGCTCGGCGCTGCTTGAGCTTGATGAAACCGGTGCCGTCCTGACATACGAAGAGTATTACCCCTTCGGGAGCACCTCCTACCAGGCCGGCGCGGGCACCGCCGAAGTCAGCCTGAAGCGCTACCGCTACACGGGTAAAGAGCGCGACACCGAAACCGGCCTCTACTATCACGGCGCCCGCTACTACGCAGCGTGGATCGGCCGATGGACGGCCTGCGATCCCATCGGCATCAAGGACGGGCCCAACCTCTACGCTTATTGCGGCAACAATCCCATCGTGCTGCACGACCCCGCCGGCACGGACGGCCAGAAGCCGCCGGATACGACAGGGTTGAGCAGCACAGGATGGGAGAAGATCTCCAAGGATCTGCACAAAGCCGCAGCGAAAGCCGCCCACTTCCAGCCGAAATTCCGTCCGCATATTCCCGTCGCGCCGCCCGCGCCAAGGCACCTTACGCCTCCCACGCATCAGCCCCCCGCGCCGCTTCAATCCGGGCCGCTCAAGCTGGAAATCTCTCACCTGGACCCTATCCGGTGGAAATTCGTCGGAGGCCTGGCCGATGACGACGATGACGACAGCACGGACAAGACAGACGACAACAAGGACAAGAAGGACGACTCCGTCAAGGACAAAGACAAGGAAAAGGGGGAAGAGACCACCACGAAAAAGAAGGAGAACGACGACGATGACGACAAGGTGAAGTTGGGCGTTGACGTCTCCGGTCAATACAACCCCGGGGACTGGAGCAAGAACACCTCGGGCAAGTGGACCAATCTGCCGTCGTTTGAGCTGCAGATGGTTTTCCTGGCAAGAAACTCGTCGGTGAAAACCTGGAAGAATCCCTCGCGGTATCTAAGCGAGCTCAGCTTGGGCAAAGAAATCTCCGGGCTCGCCGATTTCAAGTACCACGGCAAGGACGATGCGGGCAACTATACGGACGCGCCGTTGTTCGCATTGCAGGTCAATCTCCTGCTCCTTGCCTGGAAATGGGGTTCGTCGGATTTCATCGAGCTTGGTTTTCCCGGTCAGTTCGGCATCGATATGGTGGGAACCCTGAAAGGCCAGCAGGCGGTGGAGCTGGATATCCACCTGGATCCTGCGCTGAAAAAACTAACGTCGCAAAAGATCACATTCTTTGGGACAGGAAGCTTTGGCGGTACCGCCTGGAGTCCCGACCCGGAGCAGCGCGTGAAGGGTGTCAGCGCTTTAAGCGCCGGGTTCGGATTGAAGGGCTCCTGGTGAGGCGCAACAAATAAGACTGCTCTGGACCGGCATCAGCCGGTTCAGAGATGGAGAATGCGTATGTCTGAAATCAATGCAGATGTTGTTCTTCGCATCAAGGTCCTCAACGCGCAGGGCCAGCCCCTGGGCGGCAAGGTGGACATCACCGCCGCTCACGCGGACCTCGCCAGCCCTTCCTACATTCACGACGCTGATGCTTCCGGGGAGATCGACGTGCGGGGCCTGGCGCGCAACGTCGAGGGCCCCTACCAGGTCACGGTGGCCCAGTCCGGCACGAATCTCGCACAGACCCAGAGCATAGCCGTCCCCGCTCAGGGAGCGGCTGCGGGCGAGTTTACGCTCATCGTCATCGAGGGACCGCCCGCGACAGCCGCCGGCACACTCGTCCTCGATGACGGAACGGCCGCCGCCGGCCTAACGACGCGCCTCTATAGCGTCGGCTACGGCGGGGTGGCAACGCTGCTCGGCCAGTCGACATCCACGCCCACCGGCAGCTGGTCCATCTCCTACCAAAAGCCCGCCTCCGCCAACCTGCAGGTGCGTGTTCTCGACTCCACCGGCAGGGAGGTAACGCTCTCCGCCACGCAGTACAACGCCGGCACGAAACAGACACTGAGCCTGGTCGTCCCCACCAGCGTCCAGCCCTCCGCGCCCGAGTACCAGCAGTTCGCCGCCACCATGAACAAGTCGATCGACGGCGTGGCCCGGCTGAGCATAGCGCAGGAGAACATCGGCCAGCAGGACCTCACGCTACTGAACCAGACCACCAGCTGGGACTCGCGTGTGACCGCGCTTGGCGCCCTCGCCGCACAGCACGCCGCGACAACCGGCATCAGCCAGGAGGCTCTCTACTCGATCTTCCGCACCGGTCTGCCCACAGACCCCCAGGCGCTGGCCACGGTCCCCGCCTCCACCGTCGAGTCGGCGCTCACCGCTGCCGGCGCCGCCGGGGTGACCGGCCTAAACGCCGACCAGATCAAGACTGCAGTCGCCGCGTTCTCGAGCTTCGCCAGCAAGAGCCAGCTTGCCACCATCACCCCCGGCGGCATCTCGACATTCTCCCAGATGGCCGCGGCGCGCATCCAGGATTCCGCCCAGCAGGCGGCATTCACCAATCTCTACTTCAGCAACCTGGCTCCCGAGGAGTTCTGGACCAGCGCCGCTCGGCTAGGCATTAGCGCCGAAGAGCTGAACGCCTTGAAGTTGCAGGGAAAATTCCTCTACCTCACCTTCAACAACGTTCCGCTGGCCAACGCCCTTCAGGAGCAGATTGGCAGCATCGAAAACCTGCCGCAGCTTACGCAAAAGGATTTCGACCAGGTAGCCACCTGGCAATCCACGCTCGAGGCCGTGGTCAAGAACACGCCGAACGGGTCTCTCGATGCGCTGATCCCCGCGGTCTACACCGGCGCCACCACCGCCGACCGGCTGGCCGCCTACGCCGGCGACATGGCCCGCAAGGTGCGCATCAGCTTCCCCACCGAGGTGGCCGCACGCATGCTCGACCGCCAGCAGCTCGCGGTGAGTGGCGCCACGGCGGCGCCCGCCGCGACCTTCCTGCGCGCCGCCGCGCAGCTCGGCTACAGCCTGGGCCGCACCCCGCTCAACGCCTTTCTAGCCAAATCCTCCGCGCAGCTGCCCGCCCTTGACGCCGATACCCTGGCCACAGTCAAGACCCTCCACCGCATTTATCAGGTCACCACCAGCAACGAGTCCTATCAGGCGGCGCTGGCTGCCGGCTTCACCTCTGCCCGCCAGATCGCGGCCATCGAAAAGGACGATTTCATCGCCCAGTACGGCGCCAAGTTTCCGTCTGCCCAGGAGGCCGAATGGGTCTGGGGCCGATCGCAGACCGTTTCCTCGGTGACCTTCAACATCTGCTCTTCGGCCATGCTCATGGACACCGCCCCGCCTGTCTATTCGCTCTCCGCCAACCCCGCGCAGAAGCAGGCCGCGAAGAACTCCCTCATCCAGCAGTTCCCCTCGATCGCCACACTTTTCGGCAACATGGATTACTGCGAGTGCCAGGACTGCTCCTCGGTCCTGAGCCCCGCCGCCTACTTCGTCGATGTCCTGCAGATGCTCGGCCCCCCGAACCCCTCCGTAGGCTCCCTCGGTTCGGCCGCCAACTCCAAGGGCTACACGCCTCTCGACGTGCTGATCGGCAGCCAGAACGGCGTGATTCCCGGTCGCCGCCCCGACCTCGGCGCTCTCCCCTTAAGCTGCGAAAACACCAACACCTCGATGCCCTACATCGACCTAGTCAACGAGATCTTCGAATACTTCATCGCCAACAAGCACCTCGACACCAACCTGGCCTACGACACCGGCACAGCCACCACCGCGGAGCTCACCGCCGAGCCGCAGAACATTCTCCCCGGCGTCTACAACACCAATCTCAAGCAGGCTTTCTACCCGCTCAATCTTCCCTACGATCTTTGGATCGCGACTGTGCGCGGCTTCCTCGGCTACTTCAAGACCACCCTCGCCACCCTGCTAGACACCCTCCGGCCCGTCGATCGCTTGGAGCTCTTCACTGACGCAAACAACCACCCCTACTACCGCGCGCAGATCCTCGCCGAAAGCCTCGGCATCGCACCCTGCGAATACCAACTGCTCACCGGCACCGCCGCCGGCCTCGATCCCTTTGTGTCAAAATGGTTCGCGCTTTACGGCTACCCCTCAGAAGCCGCGGCGCTCAACGGCAACGCCGACCTCGACCCGCTCAGCAAAGCGGAAACCCTCTCCGATGTCCTCGGGCTCACTTATCAGCAGGTCGCGGACCTGCTGGAAACCAAGTTCATCAACCCCGGGCTCTATCCGCTCATCTACCAGTTCCAGCGGCTCGGTATCAGCCTGAGCGACGCCTTCAGTTACACCGGCCAGCCCGGCTATCCGGCGTTCACCGCGGCACAGACCACTGCATTCGAGACCCAGCTGAAAGCGATCACGGCCCGCTACCAGCACCTAAACCCCGCCACCAGCTTCGAGGCCATCGCCTGGCTCAAGAGCGCCGTTTCCGCCAACTACTCAAAGCAGGTCCTGGTGCTCGCGAACCCCAACTCCGGCTGCAACTTTTCAACCACCACCCTGCAGTACGCCGACAACGCCACCGCCGCCGCGGCCTACGACTTCCTCCGCATCAACCTCTTCGTCCGCCTCTGGCAGAAGCTTGGCTGGACGATGGGCGAAGTAGACCGCGCGCTCTCAGCATTCTTCCCCACCGGCCTGCCCGCATGGACCGATCCCGGCTTCAGCGCCTCATACAGCGCCGCCTGGAAGACAGCGCTCGTCTACCTCGCGCATCTCGACGACCTCAACACCCGCCTCCAGCCCGCGATGGGCCGCGACGCCCTGCTGCCGCTATGGTCGAACCTTCCCGTCCAGGGCCCGAATCCCCTGTACGGCCAGCTTTTCGTCGTCTCCAGCGTGCTCAACAATGACTGGGCCTTCGACGACCCGGCGGGCAGCTTCCCGGTCCCGATTGCCGACCTTACGGCGCAGTCGCTGCAGACCTTCTCCTCGCATCTCGCGTCAATCCAGGGCGTCCTCGGCCTCGCCGCCACCGACATCGACGCCATCTTCGCCGACCCCGGCGTCAACGCCGACCTGGTCCTGGTCAACGGCGTCAAGGTGCCCGCCTTCACGCTCACGAATCTCTCCATCTGCTATCGCTACAGCATGCTGGCCAAGTGTCTGAACCTCTCAGTGACAGACACGATCCATCTCAAGCAGATGTCAGGCATCAATCCCTTCACACCCGTCACGGGCGCCTCCATCTCCACGCTCGACCAAGACGTGCTCTTCAACACCACGCTGCAATTTGTAAAGAACGCGCAGGCAGTCGAGGGCTCGGGCTTCGCCGTCGAAGACCTGCAGTACCTCCTGCGCCACCAGTTCGACCCGGTGGGCAAGTACCAGGTCGATCAGAACGCGCAGCTCACCCTGCTGCAGCAAACGGCCGCCGGCCTCGTCCAGATCGCCGCACAAAACGCGCCGCCCGCGAACCTGATGACCATGCCGGAGTCGCTGCTCGACCAGAGTCTCTCCGGCCTCATCCCCGCCGCGATCCTCAAGAGCCTTTTCACGCTGCTCACCAACGCGCAGGCCTTCACGGCCACGGCCAGCGCGCCCGCCGCGATCGACCCCACGCCCTTCGCCGCTGAAACTGAATTGAGCTTCAGTTACGATTCCTTCAGGCAGATTCAGTCCGTGACCTGCACGGGCCTGCTGCTCGACTGGAAAAAGGCCGAGCTTCTCAAAATCGACAACACCGCCGAGTTCAGCGGCCTGCTGGACGGCCTGCAGGAGGCGGCCATCACCGCGCTCCGGCAGAACATCGCCAACATCCTCGGGGTCTGGGCAAGCCTCATCGAGTACGAAGCCGTCGAGACCGGCGTCGCCCAGGGCTTCGCCGCGGCGCAGGTCGCCGAGCTCACCGCCATCGACCCCGCGCTCAGCCTCAGCTACGACGCTGTTGGCCAACTGCAGTGGGCCGGCTATCGCGGCGTGCTGACCGACGCCAACAAGAACGCGCTTGCGGCCGTCGCCATGCCCACTGCCGCGCTCGCCAACCTGCTCTCGCAGATCCTCACCGACCTGCAGTCGCAGGCGCTGAAGACCTACGCATCCCTCGCTGGCAGCCTGGTCGCCATGCTGGTCAACGCGCAGACATTCGAAGCCACATCTACGCCCGTTACCGCAGCCAACCAGGTCAACGCCGCCGCTTTCGCCGCCGCCGTCGGGACCGCGCAGCAGAACGGAACGATTACCGCGCCCGTTCCGCCTATCCAATTCACCTACGATGCCGGCACCGAGACGCAAAGCATCACCATCCAGGGAGTTCTCACCGACGCCCAGCGGGCCACCATCAGCGGCCTCGCCGGAGTCTCCGCCGCTGCGCAGCCGCTGCTGCAATCAGCCCGCACCAGCATGGCCTCGCTCTACTCGTCGCTCGCCGGCTCCCTGATGACCGTGGGGCCCAATGATCTGGATACCAACGTCGCCCCGTTCCTCGGCCTCAGCGCCACCCAGTCTCAGCGCCAGGCCAAGGCCGGCCTCATCGAAGTCTTCCTGCCCCTTGAAGCCCAGAGCCTCTCGCTCAACTTCATGGTTGAGACCCTGAGCTCCAACCTCTCCGCCGACCCCTCGCTCACTGCGGCCCTGGTCACCGACACCGCTCTGCTCTCCGATCCCTCGAATCCCGGCAAGGCGCTGCAAAGCTCGTTCTTCGGCCTGGGCCAGCCCGGCATCAGCGCGTCCTGGTTCAAGGCCGACGGCACCCTGTTGGCCTCGAACATTGTTGCCTATGCCGACACCTCCGCCGCCCCCGCCGCCGCGGCCGGGTACAACAAAGTCGCCTTCACCGGATACCTGCAGGTGCCGACCGACGGCGCCTACCGCTTCTTCGCCGAGCTCGGCGACATTGGCGCAACCGCCGGTTTCGAACTCACCGCGCCGCCCAACTCCCCGCTCCCCGCCAACCCCATCCTCTCCAGCACGGTCGCGGCCACCGTGGCCCACGACGAGATCAGCCAGTTCGTAGCTCTGAAGGGAGGCGTCTTCTACCAGTTCACACTCACCTTCGCGAGCCTGGGCGCGAATGGCGCCAGCCTGCTGGTGCAGAGCGAAAACATGCCGAAGGGGGCGCTCAGCCAGATCGTGCTTTGCCCGCAGACCGCGGCCAACAGCTTCCTGACTTCCTACACGCTGCTCTCGAAAGTCCTCCAAATCCTCGAGACCACCGCAATCGATGTGCGCGAGATCAGCTACATGATCGCAAACGCTCCGCTGTTCGCCAGCCTGCGCCTCAGCTCGCTTCCCACCGCGCCCAGCGACGCCAACATGACCAGCCTCTTCCAGCAGGCGCTCATGCTCATCGATTACGCCGACCTGCGCAAGAACCCGGCGCGCGCAACCGACGGTCTTATCGATGTTTTCGAAGGCGTCGGCGCCACCATCACCGAAGCATCGGGCAGCGGGGCCAGCAACGCCAACACCGCCGCCCCCTGGACCGCGCTCGCCAATCTCTTCCGCCGCGACGTGGCCAGCGTGCGCGCGATCGCCACATACTTCGGCCTGATCACCGATGTGGTCGCCGGCGTCAACGAAAATGTCACCGCCGTCGGCGACTTCAGCGACAACAAGGGCATCCGCCGCATTTGGCAGGCCCTGCAACTCATCCAGATTCTCGGCATCCCCGTGTCCGCCGCCACCGCCAGCACGGCCATTGCCTCGCTGACCCCGCCGCCGGCCACGCTGCCCAACCAGATCGCGACGAATTTCAAGAACGCCGTCCGGGCGCGGTACACCCTGCAGCAGTGGCTGCCCATCGCCCAGTCCGTTTTCGATCCGCTCCGCCAGCAGAAGCGCGACGCGCTGGTTGCCTACTTGCTGCAAGAGCTCAACTTCGACAGCGAGAACCAGCTCTTCGAGTACTTCCTCGTCGATCCCGGCATGGAGCCGGTGGTGCAGACCTCGCGACTGCGCCTGGGCATGAGCTCGTTGCAAACCTTCGTGCAGCGTTGCCTCCTGAATCTCGAAAACGGCAACCCCAACCCCGCGCTCAACATCTCCCCCTCGGCCATCGACGCGGATTGGTGGTCGTGGATGAAGCGCTATCGCGTCTGGGAGGCCAACCGCGAAGTTTTCCTCTATCCCGAGAACTGGATGGAGCCCGAGATGCGCCTCGGCGCGAGCGATCTCTTCCAGACCCTCGAGAGCGATCTGCTGCAAGGCGACGTCACCGACGACCTCGCCAACAAGGCCTTCCTGAACTATCTCACTGGCCTCGAACTGCGCGCCCGCCTAGACGTCGTCGCCAGCTACTTCGACCAGAACCTGACCAACGCCGGACTCAGCACGCTCCATGTGCTGGCTCGCACCTACGCCCACCCGCACAAGTACTTCTACCGCACCTACACCAGCCTTGTTTGGACGCCCTGGATCGCCGTCACCCCGGACATTGATGGCGACCACATCGCCCTTGCAATCTGGAAGGGTCGGCTGAACATCTTTTGGATCACGTGGATCACACAGACCCAGTCCCCGACCTCGTCCTCATCCGACAACACTCAGCTCAGCACGCTGCCTTTCAGCGCGCTGACCGGGGACATCAGCTCAGCCGGGAAATCCGTCAAACTCATCCAGCCGCAGCTTCACTGGTGCGACTACTACCAGGGCAAATGGAGCACGCGCATCTCCTCAGACATCAACAAGTATTCGCCCATCGCGGTCGCCGACGGCTTCGATCCCAGCCAGGTGCGCATCCGCATCAACAAGGAAGGTGGGGGGGCGACCGCCGGCGAGGGCGCCGTCAAAGTCATCCTCGACTTCCCCCGGGCCAGCATCCTCGATCTCGCATTCGAGATTGCATGGGAACGCTACCGGAACGGGCTCCGCGACCGCCGCGGCCCCCATACCGCCATCCCGCCGCAGCCAACTTACACATTCCGCGTGACCAGCAAGAACTGCGACCTCGTCCTCGAAGACGACTTCTACAACACCTCGCCCTTCAACCCGTACGACGCGACTACCGTCGACGCCACGCTCTTCACGGGCTCCGGCGCGCTATCGGCCACCTTTGACAACTTCATCACTCCCCCCGGGGGCGCCACCACCATGACCACCAACACCGAGCAGATACTTGAGACCGTCAACAGCTTCGCTCTGCTGCCCTGCTCGAACCCGGTCGTGCCATCGCCCTTCCTCGACTCCAGCGAGCCCGACTACATCCAGGCCGGCGCCCTGGTCAGCCCAATCTTCTACAAGGACATGCACGACGCCTCGACTACCGACGAGATGACGTTCTACGTGCAGCCCACGCTGACCGAAACCACCATCGACAACTGGATTGACTGGGCCGTGCGCTATTCCCCGGTGGACACCTACGTTTCCAGCGGTGCCTATCTCAAGGACATCCCGATTCTCTCGCAGGCTCCCAACGCCGGTCCCGGAGTGCCGGTCGAGATCGATGCGGATCAATCCCTCTACGCCATCCAGGACACCGCCGACTGGCTCACCTCGCCTGCCACCACGGTTCTCTACGGCGGCACACTTGTGGGTCAGTACGGCGGAATCAACACGGAGACACAGCCCGCCGAGGTCGCTGTCGGCGGAGTAGCAGCTCAGGCGACGACGCAAGCTGCGGCGGCCAATCGCATCGTAGTCGCGCCGCGCGGCATCGCATCGAGCCAGGTGCACGCGATCAAGAAAGCCGCGTCCCCAGCATCGCCAAGAAACAGCAAAAAATAAATCCGCAAGAGCCGAAAACTGGAACGAGAAGGAGACTCCCATGGCGAACGCAACGAAGTACACCAGCTTTCACAACACCATCGATTCCAACGTCCGAGCCTGGCAGACCTACACCTCCGGGGGCGTGTGGGGGCCTGTGCTGATCAACGTCACCACCCAGGACAAGGTCGCCTACCAGTTCTATCCCTTCTTCCATCCCTATGTGGGCCGCGACCGCGCCTTCGTTCCC
>Ga0302279_10006687_pt1 | contig 12130 bp, 12 predicted proteins | sample III_Bog_N3_3_FD_194541 | JGI IMG/M metagenome (GOLD analysis project Ga0302279, IMG submission 194541) | Peat permafrost microbial communities from Stordalen Mire near Abisko, Sweden - III_Bog_N3_3 | ecosystem: Environmental > Terrestrial > Soil > Wetlands > Peat | place: Sweden: Abisko...
AACACAACTCAAAGGTCGCGCGCCATGGCGACACGCGTCACGGCCATCCACGTCCCCGGGGACGGCACGTTTGTTTTCCATTGCAGACGCACGGAGTTTGAGTACGGCCCCCGCCCCGTCGACAGCCGACTCGTCGTGAAGACGCGCGAGGACGCGCTCACGTTCGTTACGCCGAGGGAGGCCATGCTGATCACCGCGACCGGGCGCACGGTGCCGCCGCTCGCGCAGTGCGTCGTGTATGACGTGCTCGTGGGCGCGGAGGACATCGAGGGGTTTCTGCGCCTCGCGGGACTCGACAAAGACCGGGACGTGCTCGAGGCGTTGTTCGCAGGGTCTTGCGGCTTCAGGAAGGACTTGCGCGCGATGTTTATGCGCCTGGGGGCGCGGCTCGTACACCCGGCCGTCGGCGGCCATTCCGTCAATGTGGTGAACGAGTTCATCGGCAAACGCTTTTACCTGCATCCCTCGGAAATGAGCCTTTACGAGTTTGCCACGCACCCGGACTGGTACGACGCGCTCGTGTTTGTGGACCACGTCACGGGAGCAACGCCGCACGAGTGGTTGTCGGAGGTACTCGTCCGCGTCACCGTCGTCGACGACGGTGCCGCACGGGCGGAACTTTTGCGCACGATCGACCCGAGCGACGTCATAGCGTGGCGCGCGTTTGCCCTCGGGCGCCACCGGCGCGACGCCGTCGCGCGGTGCCGCGACCTGATGCGCGTGATAGCGCGCTTCGTGTTGCCGCCGCGGACGAGGGCGCGTGTCGCGTAACGCCCGGGTCCGTCCGTCCCGCCGCCTCACCCCGCACTCACCCCGTCGCGCAGATGCACTCGGCCTCGTCGGCCTCGTCGGCCTCGTCGGCCTCGTCGTTCTTGAAGCGCTTGGCGGCGGGCTCCACCACCTGCACCTCGTCGTCGCTGTCGTCGCCGGCGACCTCGTCGTCCGTGGCCGCGGCCGCGGTGGTGGCGGTGGTGGTCCTCACCGCGGCCACGGCCTTGGTCCAGGCGCTGAGCGCGGCCCTGGCCAGGACGAGGTGCCTCGCCCCGAACTCCATCTCGAACTCGCGCTCCGCCATGGCCATGCGGCGGGTCTTGGCCAGGGACAGGGCCGAGTCCCAGACGTCCTGGCCGAAAAAGGTGGTGCAGGGCGCGAGGGAGGCGCCGTGGTCGTTCTCCTCGTCCTGGATGTTCGCCTCCTCCACGGCGTCGACCTCCTCTTCGAGGTGGTGCTTGACCACGGCGATGGCGGCGGGCAGGACGTTCATCACCGCGCGCGGCGGGTGCGCCGTCCGGGCCGCGCACAGGACGATCTCCTTCGCGAAGCCGTACCCGCCACTCGCAGATGCGCCGTCGCGGCGCATCTGCGCAAACGCCACGGCGGTGTGGACGAGCTGCCGCTCCTTGACGGTGTTCACCCGCCTGGAGACATCGGCCTCCTCGGCCTCGGCCTCGTCGTACTCGACGTCGAGCACGTAGAGCGCGTCCTGGAGCCTCGTCTCCACGCTGGACGGGAGCGCGCTCGTCGAGGCCGTGGCGAAGTCGACGATTTCGCACGCGAGTTCGCGCACCTCCTCGGAGCGTTTCTCCCCGCTCCCGACGACGAGCGCGCCGAACTTGTCGGCGGCCTTGGTGATGCCCATGCCCTTGGTGCGCGCCATCGTGCGGGGGAGCGGGGGAGGCGGTGGCGGGTCTCGGCGGCTTTGAGTTGTGGGAGTTGTGAGTCCCGCGGGTGCTCACAACTCGCCGTCGCGTTCTCGGGGCAAGGAACGGGTCACAATTCTCCGCGGCGCGTGCGTGGGCGCCGCAGGCGCCCGGCCCCGTGCGCGCCCACGCCGCGTCACCGGGGCGTGCGGGGGCGGGGCGCGGCGCGGCGTGGGCGGTGGCGGGGCAGGGGGCGGGGGCGGTAGCGGGGCCGCCGCGCAGGCGCGCCGCCGAGAATTGTGACCCGTTCCTTGCCCCGAGAACGCGACGGGCGGACTGGCGGGCGTTTCGCGCGCGAAACGGCCGTCAGTCCGCCCCTGCGTCCGCCGCCGCGGGCGCAGGGGCGGAAACGCGAGGCGTGATGCCGGGGTGTAACGCTCCTACAGCGCACGGCAGAGGACAGTTCGTCCCATCTTGCAGTACTGAACCGTGTACTTGGCCTCGCGCGCGCGGTGCTCGCCCCCGTCGACGGGAACGTAGAACGGGGTCGCCCCGGCGGCCATGGCCGCGCGCTCGGCGTTGCAGAACCTGTTCATGATCTGACGAGTTGGCGAGGAGCGCGGCGGCGCCGAGTGGGGTCGTGAGGCCGCTCAGCTTCGCGTCGTCGCCCATGGCGGTCGCCCGTTCGCCGTCGTCGCCGTCGTCGTCGCCGTTCACCGTCGTCGTCGCGCGACGGTGAACGGCGACGGCGAACGGCGACGATGACGCGCGACGTCACACCGAAAATGAGCGAGACTCCCGCCTTCACCGACGCCAAGATGAAGGCGTGGGCGGACGCGTACTTCGGCTACCCCGACGGCACGGACCCGCCGCGCCCCGCCAGCAAGGCCGCCGTTGCTGCGATCGACCTCGCCGTCCGCGACGCCGAGTGGCCGACCACCAGAGCCATGCCGATCTCCTACCGCGATGGGCTCAACGCCCCGTGGCCTCCGGCGACCACCGACCTCTGGCTGAACGCCCTTCGGCTGACCGAGCTCGGGGAGGGCGACGGCGAGGAGAGCGGCGACGAGGAGGATGAGAGCGACGGCCACGACAGCGGCGACGAGGAGGAGAGCGTCGACGACGACGAGCTCGGCGTCGACGAGGGCACGGAGCCCGGGACGTGGCTGGTGCCGCTGAGCTTTACGGAGGCGGCGCGGCTCGCGGGCGTCGACCCGCGCGCCTTCACCGACGCTAGGCTCCAGACGTGGGCAAAGTCGAACCCCGAGGCCGCGCGGCCCCTGGAGGTCTCGACGCGGCCGCGGCCGCAACCCGGGGTCGTCGAGACGCGCCAGCTGGTCACGGCGTCAGAGGTGCTGCTGCACGTGTCGTTCACGCGCGCCGAGGCCGCGACGCACCGGGCCGCGAACGACGCGGCGCACACGGCGCGCAAAGCCGCGCACGAGGCCTCGGTGCGCGACCTACCCTACGCGTTTCCCCCCGGCACCGTCGTCGACTCCGTGGCGTCGTTCGAGCCGCGCGCCCACGACGAGGCCGCGCGAACGACCGCGCCGCGAACGACGCCGCTGCTTTCGTGTCCCGCGTCCTTCACCGGCGTCAACGCCGCGCACGAGAACCAGATCGTCTTTACGTGCGGCCCGGCGACGTACACGTTCGTGGCCGACGAGCCGCGCATCGAGTGCTGCGAGATCTTCGGGGTCGCCATCATGCCGCGCGACGTTTTCGACGCCGACGTCCTCCGCGTCGACGCTGACCTGACCCCGTTCATCGGCGCCACGCTGCTGGACGCCATCTCCCCCGCCGTCGACGCCGGGGCGACGACGCGGATGAAACGGTTGCGCTACCGCGACGGCTGGGACGGCGACGACAACGAAAACTTCAGCCCGCACACGCGCGAGACCGACGAGGTCGTCGTGAGGGCGCTGTGCGCCGACGGCACCGTCCGCTCCCTCCTCGTCCTCGCGTGGTCGGTGTCGCCGGACTGTCACCGCCCGCACTGGCTGCAGCTGTGCGAGGGCGCGGTGGGCGAGAGCGTGAGAGCGTAAGCGTGAGCGTCACCGCCCTCCCGTTCTCCTCGGTGTCGACGCGCGCGATGGCCACGTCGCACGCCGCGTACGAGGCCGTGGCCAAGTCCATGCGCCGCGACTCGATGCTCATCAGGCTGGGCGTCGCGGTGGGCAAGGGCGGCGACGTCTTTAACCGCGCCGACGGTCGGCTGGGACCGAGCGGGGCCATCGCCCTCGGCCACGCGATCAGCGCGATTGGCGTCGCGGCCGCGACGCCCATCACGTCGCTGAACCTGCAACACGAGCTCATCGAGGATGAGGGCGTCAATGCCGTCGTCGCGGCGATCCTCGACGTCGATGCGTTCGACCACACCTCGGTCTCATCGACGCTGACGACGCTCAACCTGAGCCACAACGGCCTGTGCGACGCGGGCGCCCTCGCGGTGGCCAGGTTGGTGCGCGACTCGCCCGTGCTGCGCGTGCTCGACCTCAGCTACAACCGGATCGGCAGCGCGGGCATCGAGGTCGTCGCCCGCGCTGTCGGTGGTCGCAAAACCCTTGCGACGCTCTGGCTGAACGGCAACTACCGCTGCGGGGAGGACGGCGCCCTCGCGCTCGCCGAGGCCGTCGCAGCAAACCCCAACATGGCGGTGCTGGACATCGGCGGTACGACGCCGTTTTATACGGCCGGCGTCGTCGCCATCGCGCGCGCCGCGGCCCACAACCCCTCGATGACGCACCTGAGCTTTGACGGTTTACGGATCGACGACGCCACGGTGGCCGCGATCGCCGACGAGCTGGCCGCGACCAAAACACTCAAAACGCTGAACGTGTCGGCCAACGCGTTCGGGGACGCCGGCGCCGCTGCGCTGGCTCCTCTGCTCTCGTTTCTCACCCGACTCGACGCGTCCTACAACGGGAGGGTGGGCGACGCGGGCGCCGAGGCGTTTGCGCGCGCCGTCGCGCAAAGCGAGACCCTCGTGCGCCTCAGCGTCAATGGGTGCAGCCTCGAAGACCCCGGCATCGCGGCGCTGGCGGCGGCGCTCGCGCGGTGCGCGCAACTCGAACTCATGGACGCGGAAAACCAGACAAACGGCGACGTCGACGGCGCGGCTCAGCAAACGCTGCGTCGCGCCGTCGAGCGGTGCGCCACCAACAGGCGCATGCTGGCGCTGATGAGCGCCCTCGTGCCGCGTTTGACTCTGAGGGCGCGGCGCGCCCGCGCGTTTCTGCGGAGCGACGGCGACGACGCCATCGGGCACCGGGTGATGGGGTTTCTCGTGTAGACGCGTTACTCGCGACCGCGCGTTCGCCGTCGTCGTTCGCCGTCGTCGTTCGCCGTCGTCGTTCGCCGTCGTCGTTCGCCGTCGTCGTTCGCCGTCGTCGTTCGCCGTCGTCGTTCGCCGTCGCCGATTTTTCGCCCATGGCGGTCGTTTCGCCGTCGTCGTCGCGCGACGACGGCGAACGAATGAAAAAAAGAAAAATTGACGACGGCGGACGACGACGACGGCGGACGACGACGGCGGACGACGACGACGGCGGACGACGACGACGGCGGACGACGAGACGGGGTGTTGTCGTGAGTCGTCCCGGTTACCGCATGCACCGCCCTCCCTCCCACCGACACGTCCCCGCCGCGGCCGCGCACGCGTTGCGCGTCGCGAAGCCGCACCACGCGGCCGTCTTGCACTTGTAGTGGACGCCGCGCCAGAGGCACCGCGTTTTCGGGTACGCCGCCGTGACGGCGGAACACTCCTTGGCGGAGCGCTTGTGGCACGGCGGCAGGATGCGCGTCTGCACGCGGTCGAACGGATGGGTCGCGCACGGCATAGACGTGATTGGGTCATAGAGCGCGTTGGCGAAGGAGGCCAGCAGCGTCGTCGCGGCGGCCACGTGCGGCGGCAGCTCGTACGCGAGTTGTGTGATCCAGGCGCCGTGCGGCATCAGCGCCGCCACGACGAGGACGCCGTCGGCCACGAGGACGGTGCGCGTCGTGACGTCGCGCGAGTCGCCCACGAGCGCGACCCGGACGCCGTCGACCTTGAGCGCTAGCCCGCGCCCGTTCGCCGCGAGCACAAGCGTGTTATTGGCGGCCTGGTGCGGCCGGAACTTGGCCGGCGGCGCGGCGGCGTACGCGACGGTCATCTGCCACAGCGTCGCGCGCACGGCCGTCGCGCGCACGGCGCGGCACGACCCCGGCGCCGACGCCGACCGCAACGCCCACTCGCCGCGCCACTGCTCAAAGTACGGCGAGGCGTCGATGCGGCCCAGCGTCGCGCCCGGCCGCGGCCCCGTCACGTACGCGTTGGCCGTCCCGTCGGGCACGTCGCGCACCATCCCGCTCCGGAGGCCGTCGACGTACAGCTCCTGCACCTCGAGGGCGGTGAGGTACGGGTTGAGCTGCCAGGTCATCGCGAGCGTTCCGGCGACGAGCGGCGACGCGAACGAGGTGCCGGCGACGGGGACGTAGGCGGGGTTTCCGCCTGCGCCTGCGCCCCCGGGGTATGCCGAGCTGGCCGTGATGTCGCCCCAGCCGGGGGCGAGGACCTTGACGCACTTGCCGTACGCCGAGAACGAGGCCTCGAACACGGGCACGGCGGGCGGGACGGCGACGCTGGTGGCGCCCGCCCCCAGGACGTTTACGGCCCGCCCCGGACTGTAGTCGCACGAGTCGACGTAGTTTCCCGCGGCGGCGACGAAGGCTATTCCCGCCGCGACGGCGTCGTTGGCGATGGCGTCCAGCACCGCCGAGGCCGACCCTCCGCCCGACAAGTTGATGATGCATCGCGCCTTGGCCCCGGCCTTTGTCTTTGCCTTGGCCTTGGGCACGCACTCGCCCACGACCCAGTCGACGGCCAGAGCGAGCCCGGCGGACGACCCCGAGTCGCCCGCGCTGAAGACGCGCACGCACGTGTAGTTGCTCTCGGGGGCGATCTGGACGGCCGCGCTCAGCACCGAGGTGCCGTGCCCCAGCGCGTCCTCGCCGACGTCGGGCTCGCTCGAGATGTACGACGGGCCCAGCGCGACGGAGACGTGCGCGAACTCGGGGTGGGACGCCAGACACCCCGAGTCCAGCACATACACGCGCACCCCGAGGCCCGTGGCGGTGGCGGCGGTGGCCGCGCCGAGCCCCAGAACCGACTCGCGCAGCGCCGAGGGCGCGGTCGCCGGCGTCGTCGGGGCGCGCGTCGGGGTTCGCGTCGGAGCGCGTTTGCGCTCACGCTTTGCGGCCACCACCGCAAAGAGCACGACGCTCTTGTCCTCCTCCTCGAGCTGGCCGGGGCTGGACTCGGTCGCGGGCGTCTCGAGGACGGTGACGCGGCGCCCTGCCGCCACCACGCGCGCGTCGCGCCCCGGCCGGATGTACGCCGCGTTCGCGTCGCGGTGGTAGACGACGACGCGTCGCGCGTGCGTCGGTGTCGTGGCCACGGCGACGGCGAGGAGGGCGACGCGCATGACGGCGCGCATGGCGGCACGTACAACGGCGCGTGCGACGGCACGTACGACGGCGCGTGCGAGGAAAGTTGTGTGACGACGGCGAGGCGACGACGACGACGACACGACACGACTCAGCCGGGAAACGCGAGGGCGAGCACGGGCGACGGCGAAACGACGGCGGGTGCGGCGGTGCGCACGGGCAGCGTGCCTCGCGGGGCCGTGAGGCAGTGGTACGCGTAGGCGCACCAGAGATGCGCCTTGCCGCCGCACCCGACGGCGCCGTCGTGCTGCTGGGCGCGGTGGATGACGCCGTCGTGCTGCTGGGCGCGGTAAATGACGCAGTAGTTTGTGTGGCCGAAGAGGACGGCCGTGCAAAAGACGCAGTGGGGCACGCTGCCCCTCTTTGAAGGCAACTTCCACCCGATGTCCATGGCCTCGAGCTCGGCCTCGGAGTGCGGGTTCGTCCACCACCTGTCGCCGAACCTGGTGTACCAACGCCGGTCGGCCAGCACGAACTCGCGCACGGCCGCCGTGGGGAACACGAGGCCCTGGACGCGCGTCGTCGGGGACGCGGGGTCCGGAACGTCTGGGAAGAAATTGGGCGGCATCACCCTGTACGTCTTGAGGGAGTGGTCCGGGTCCGCCACCTCGGGCGAGTACGGCCCCCGCCCGACGTGGCGCCGCTTGGCCGGGGCCGAGGCCGAGGCCGAGGCCCGCGGCCCGGCGGTCACGTGTCGTCCTCCGGCGTCGTCGTCCTCGGTCTCGTCGTCGCCGTCGCCGCCGTCCTCGGTGCCGGAGGACCACGTGTCGCTCCCCCGCGTCGCCGCCGCCGAGGCCGCGGCCGTCGGCGGGGAGGGAGTCGCCGTGTCGCTGTCGGTCGCCGCGGGGTCGGCCGCCGCGGCCGCCGAGGCGGACGCGCCGCTGCCGCCGCCGGAGGACGACACGGCCGGCCTGTCGAGGAACGCCGCGAGCATGGAGACGAGGTCGGCGGCGGGGACGTCGCACTCGGCCTCCACGCGCGCGATGGCGGCGACCACCGTGGCCAGCTTCGCGCTGAGCGCGACCCGCTTCACGTTCAGCTCCGCGAGGTACCGCGCGTTCGCCGCGCGCGTGGCCCGGTCGCTCGCCACCGCGGCGGCGGCGAACTCGGCGAGCTTCTCCACGTGGCTCTTGGGGGCGGCCGGGGCGGCGGGGGCGGCCGGGGCGCTCATCGCGGCGCGGGGTTGTGACGCCGCGACGTCGCGACGTCGCGTTCCTCGGCGGGGGAACGCCTCACAACTCGACGGCGCGGCGGCGCGGCGGCGCTGCGTCACAAAACACAAGACGCACGCGAGTCGGTGGCGACACAACCGAGACATGCAGAAACCAGAGGACGGCGCGCGCGCGGAGAAGGCCCCCGCCCCCACCACCGCCGCCGACGTGGACGCGGAGAAGGCCTCGGCCTTGGCCAAGGCCAAGGCCGAGGCCAAGTCCACCATCGTGTTCGCCCTCCTCATGGTGCTGCCCATCGTGTACGCCCTCACGCTCCTCGCGGTCGGGTACATGGGGTACGGGGTGCACGTCCTGGCGTGGGCCGTCCCCGCGCTCGTCCTTTTGTGGGCGCTCCGGGTCACCGTCGGCCGCGGGCGAGAGGACACGTTCATCGCCCTCCTCGTCGCGATCAACGTCATCGTGAGCGTGTTTGCGACGAGCATGCTCAGCGCGCTCGCGTACGGCCACGTCGTGGAGCTGCGTGACAGCATGGATGTCTTCTTCGCGACGTACCTGCACACCGCGACCTTCCCCCTCGCGCACGTCCCCGCCGCCGTTCCCGCCGCCGTGACGAACGCGACGGGCCTCGTCGCCCTGCCCGTCATATACGTGCTGCTCATGGTGATCATGGTCGCCGGGCTCCTCGCGATAGCCGCCGACGCGCTGCTGGTCGTCTCCCCAGTGGCGGTGCTGGCGCTCGCGGCGGGCAAGGGGCTGCAGATGCTGATGGCCCAGGCACGTTGAGTACACACCGCCCATCACTCGTCGCAGCAGCACCCCGGCGTGGACGCGGAAAAGGCCGCGTTCCTCGACGTGGACGCGGCGGCACGGTGACGCGGCGTCACGACTCCGGGGTGCCGACGGGGACGGTGAGGCAGCGGTACACGTAGGCGCACGGCAGACAGGACTTGGAGGGGCGCGATTGCACACGCCCCTCCACATCGACGTGGACGTAGTAGTCCGCATCGATGTGGCGCCCGCACATCCAGCACATGGCACAGTTGCGCGCCACGTTCGCCACGGGCGCGTAGCCGATGGGAACTGCCAGCAGCAAGGCCTCGCACCTGGGTTGTACCAAACGCCTGTCTTGTATGGCCACGTGCCACTTCTTCTGCGCGCGCACAAAGTCGCGCACTCGCGCCAGGGGAAACGTGAGCCCGGGGATGTGTGCGTGGTGTCCCACCGGCCTCCTGTAGTCGGGAAAAAGCTCGAGCTGCGCCAAACACGGGGCCTTGAGAGGCCACTGGAACGCCGCGTCGTGGACGACGGCGTCGTAGACGACCGCGTCGTGGACGACCCTGCTCCTCTTGGCCGCGGGCGCCGGTGGCGCCTCCTCGTCCGCGTCGTCCGTGTCGTCGTCGTCGTCGTCGGCGGCGGCCAGCGCCGCGGCGCCCTCCGCGAGGACGTCGCCGATGGTGACTGCCGCGCCGGCGTCCGCGGGCATGCGCAGAAACTCCATCGTCGCGTCACAGAGCTCGTGTCTCGGGACCTTGGGCGGCCCGTCGTCCTGGGCGCGCGCGACTCTGTGCGCGGCCTCCGCGCGTGCGCGCGCGGCGATCTCGAGCTCCGCGGCCTCCGCGAGCGCACGCTCGGCGGCGTCGTGCGCCCGCGCGCGCACCGTCGCCACCAGCGCCTCGGCCTCGGCGAGCTGCGTGCTCAGCTCGTCCGCCAACGCTTTGCGCGATTTGAGGGTGACCCTCAGCGCCGCCTCGCGCTCCTCGGCGGCGCCGAGGGCCGCTCCCAGCGCCGCCAGCCCGCGCGCGTACTCGTCGTGCACGGCGGCCTCGCGTTTCTTGATCGTCTCCACCAGCGTCACCGCGGCCGAGGCCCATGCGTTCATTTTGTGTTTTGTGTTTTGTGACGTGCTCCGTCACAAAACACAAGACGCACGGGCCTCGGCCGCGGTGGCGGCACAACAAGCACGCCGAGATGAGCACCATGACCCACTGCATCACCAGCACCAACGTCCACGTGCTCGCGGACGTGACCAACATCAAGGCGTCTGCTTTTCTGCTGCTCGCGTTCACCGCGCGTCTCCCCGACACGGTCATCCACGACGCGCGTGGTCCAAGGACCTACCAGCGCAACCTGTGGGAGTTTGCGCAGCCGACGAGCGTCGTGCACGTGCAGCACGACCTCATGCCCGGCAGTGTCGTCACGCCCATCTCGCACGAGGAGTACCTCGCGCTGTCGGCGGGGGCGACGGTGGCCAAAGTGTCGTGGCCCGACGCGAAGGAGTAGGCGGCGACGGCGGGCGCGGAGGCCGCGGCCCGTGTGTTTTGTGACGTTACGGCGACGCGACGTCGCAAAACATGGCGGCGATGAGGGCACGCCTCACGCCCGCCGAGCGCTTCCAGGCCTCGTCTTGAGTCGACCACATTATGAGCACCGTCTCGTAATTCAGCACGGGCCTGAACGCGGCGATGCGCGCCTCGCACGCGTCCGAGTACTTGGTGGGAAAAGTCCCGCTCCGCTCGAGCGTTGGCTTGTCGTCGTCCATGAGAGCGTCGTGCTGGACGGGGTCTAATTTTGTGACTCACACGCACGCGACGTGCTCCGTCGTCGCGACGACGGAGAGGTAAAACGCCGTCGCCGCGTAAAAGTCCGCCGCGGCCGCCGTCGCCGCCACCGCGGCCGCCGTCGCCGCCGTGACGACGTCGGCGTCGCCGCGCGCGTCGCCGTGCGCGACCCAATGCAGCGTCGCCGCGTACATCGCCGCCGCCGCCACCGTCGACGTCGTCGCGGCGTGCCCCCGCGCGGCGTGCATCGCCAGCTCCGCGCGGCACCGGCTCACTCGCGCGAGTTCCGTCGTGACGCAGATGGTGGGCGACGCCGCCGCGACGACGCCGAGCTCGGAGGCGTAGGCGTCCAGCCACGCGATGTCGCTCGCCAGAGCTTGCGCGTGCGCGCGCGCCAGAACCAGGGCGGCGCCGGCCTCGCGGTGCGCCACCGCGAGCGCGAGCGTCTCGATGTTCGGCGGCATTGTAGTGTGTGTGTGTGCCTCGTAACTCCGCCACACTGCCCCGCGCACGCACGCACGCTGCCTCACGCGCCGGCGGCGACGACCTTGGGCTTCTTGGCGACGCGGGGGGGCTTGGCCGCGAGCGACTCGTCCTTGCTCTTCTCGTAGCGCGCCACGGCCTCGCGCCCGTCCTGCACCACGTTCATGATGAGCTGCCTCTCGATGCTGGTCTTCTGCGACGCCGGGAACGACATCATCACCGCGCACTCGATGGCGTCCTGCCCCATCGTCACGCGCTTCGCGTTCGCCTGGAGCGCCTGCGCCGCAGAGGCGACCTTGCCGGCCTGGTGCAAGATGGCGTCCGCGACCGTCTGCGCCGCCGCGCGAGTGAGCGCGTGCGGCGTCGCGTGGTCGCCCTTGGGGTAGTTGACCTTGTCCTGGCTGTTGATCCTGGCCAGCTCGGCCTCCTCGGCGTTGATGGCGTCGTTGAGCTTGTAAACGTACCCCACGATCGTCGCCGGGCCGCGCTTGCGCTTCTTCTCCTCCTTGGTCGTCGACGTCGCCAGCTTGTACGCGCTCTTCCCCCCGCGAGCCTGAAACTGGGTGGGCGGCGCCATTTTCGGCTTTTGTTGTGGCGCGCCGTCGTCGTTTTGTCGCCGCGGGCGGCCGTCGTCGTTCGCCGTCGTCGTTCGCCGTCGTTCACCGTCGTCGTTCGCCGTCGTGCATTTTTCGCCCATGGCGCCCGATCGTTCACCGTCTTTTTTTTCAACGTCACGCGACGACGTCGTCGCGTGACGTTGAAAAAAAGACGGCGAACGGGGGAAAAAGAAAAA
>Ga0302279_10006691_pt1 | contig 12126 bp, 10 predicted proteins | sample III_Bog_N3_3_FD_194541 | JGI IMG/M metagenome (GOLD analysis project Ga0302279, IMG submission 194541) | Peat permafrost microbial communities from Stordalen Mire near Abisko, Sweden - III_Bog_N3_3 | ecosystem: Environmental > Terrestrial > Soil > Wetlands > Peat | place: Sweden: Abisko...
AGCATCGCCCAGCAGCAGATGGTGGAAATTGCCAAGGCCATCTCTTTCGATTCCAGGATCCTGGTCATGGACGAGCCGACCTCCTCCCTGACCACCAAGGAGACCGATGCGCTGTATGTCCTGATCGAACGTCTGCGGGACACCATGGCGATCGTCTACATCTCCCACCGGATGGAGGAGCTGTTCCGGATCTCGAACCGGGTCACGGTCCTGCGCGACGGCCAGACCATCGGGACCCGGGAAACGGCGCACACCACCAGCGACGAGCTGATCGAAATGATGGTGGGCCGCAAGCTGCAGGACCTGTTCACCAAGACCCCCACCGAGCCGGGGGAGGTGGTGCTGGAAGCCCGGAACCTGTGCCGGGGTCACAAACTGCAGGATGTGTCCTTCTCGGTGCGCAAGGGCGAGATCCTCGGGGTCGCCGGCATCGTCGGAGCCGGGCGTACCGAGCTGATGCGCTGCCTCTGCGGCATCGACGGCATCGATTCGGGCGAGATCCTGGTCCGCGGCAAGGCTGCGGCCATAAGGCAACCCAAGGACGCCATCCGGCTGGGCATCGCCATGGTGCCCGAGAACCGCAAGGAGGAGGGCCTGGTCCTCTGCGGCTCGGTCGGATTCAACATCACCCTGGAGGCCCTTGGCGATTTCATCCACGGTTGCCGGTTCGACGCCAAGGCCGAAGCCAACATCATTGAGGACTACACCCGGCAGCTGTCGATCCGGACCTCCTCGCCGGAGGTCCTGGTGGAGAAGCTGAGCGGCGGCAACCAGCAGAAGGTGGTCATCGCCAAATGGCTGGCCTCGCGACCCTCGGTGCTGATCCTGGACGAGCCGACCCGCGGGGTCGACGTGGGCGCCAAGGCCGAGATCTACGCCATCATCGACGCCCTGGCCCAGCAGGGGGTGGCGATCATCATGGTCTCGTCCGACCTCCCGGAGGTCATCAACATGAGCGACCGGGTGATGGTCATGTTCCATGGCCGGAAAATGGCGGAACTCTCCCGGCAGCAACTGACCCAGAAAATGATCATGAAATACGCCACCGGAGACAGCCAATGAGCTCGGTCCTCACCCCAACCCTTCCCCAGCCCAACATCGCCCAGCGCGCACTGGCCGTGCCCATCCGACTGATCAAGCCCAAGCTGGGCATCCTCATGGGGCTGTTCCTGATGTGCGCGGCACTGAGCTACCTCTCGCCGGCCTTCCTGACCACCTCCAACCTGATCAACGTCCTGCGGCAGGTCTCCACCAACGCCAACCTGGCCTTCGGCATGACCCTGGCCATCCTCATCGGCGGGATCGATCTTTCGGTCGGCCCGGTGCTGGCCATCTCCGGCACCCTCGCCGCGGGCCTGATCGCCCTGAGCGGACTGCCGGTGTGGCTCGCGGTCCTGATCGGCCTGGGCTGCGGCACCCTGATCGGGTTCTGCAACGGCTTCATCATCTCCCGGACCGGCATCGCCCCGTTCATCGTCACCCTGGCCACCATGCAGATCGCCCGGGGAATGGCCTACGTCTACACCGGCGGCAACCCGGTCAGCTGCTACGTGGACAGCTTCAACGCCATCGGCAGCGGTTATGTGGGCCGGGTGCCCCTGCCGGTGATCTACACCGCCGTGGTGTTCCTGGTGATGTGCTTCCTGCTCTACCGCACCAGGTTTGGCCGGTACGTCTATGCCCTGGGCGGCAACCGCAACGCCGCGGTCTATTCCGGGATCAACATCAACCGGGTCCAGGTGCTGGTCTATTCGATCATCGGCTTCCTGTCCGCCGCCTCCGGCATCGTGCTCTGCTCGCGCATGTATTCCGGCCAGCCGACCATCGGCAACGGCTTCGAGCTGGATGCCATCGCCGCGGTGGTGCTGGGCGGGACCAGCTTCTCCGGCGGGACCGGCACCCTGGGCGGCACCCTGCTCGGCGTGTTCGTGATCGGCATTCTCAACAACGGCCTGAACCTGTTGAACATCAACTCCTTCTGGCAGTTGGTGATCAAGGGCGTGGTGATCCTGCTGGCGGTCTACGTGGACATCCTGAAGAAGCGCGGCAAGGGCGCCCGATAATGAAGCATGCGGGACACGGTGGGACGCTACCGGGTGCCGTGAAGGCCGGGGCCAGGGCAGCGGCTACCGGCTGCCCAGCCCTTGGACCAGTAGTGACTTGCCGTCCTCGGCCAGCTTGAGGATCCTGGCGCCGCCGAGGTTCTTGACGGCGACGTCGGGGGTGGCGGCGGTGGCGGAAAGGGTGAACGTCGCCCGCTGGTCCATGCTGACCAGGACCAGGCTGCTGGCGGCAACGTCCCGGAAGGCGGAAAACACGATCTTGAAGGACTTGGACGGAGCCAGGGTGGCCCGTTCCAAGCCGGTGTAGGTCCCGTTCTTGCGGTCATTCAGTCGGCCATTTTCCAACGCTTCGTCCGTGACCGCATCCAGGACCGTCACGATCGCCTGGTCCTGGTTGTCGGCGGCCATGCTGAGGGTGGCCGGGTCCTGACCGGTGGTGATGATGAAGGTCGGCGCCGGCACCGGTTTGGCCGCTGGCGCCGTTCCGCCGGCCTGGGTGGCCAACACCAGGGAAACCAGGAAAGAGGACGGAAGCAGCATGAAAACCTCAGGCAAGGGATGGGATGAAGAACTGAAAGTATAAAATATTATTTCTTGGCGACAACCCCCCAAGGGACGGGCGCCGCTTCCATCCTCCACCATCCGGAGCCAAAAGGCTCAAGATGCGACGGGATCTCACGCGAGGGGCGCGAGCGGTTACCATGCTTGCCCCTGAATGGAGATCGCCCAGCCCATGCTTCCCTATCTGCACCTTCCCACCCTGGTCGGCTGTCGCACCCCCGCCGCCGCTCCCGAACCCGATGGCAGCCGCACCTTGGGCATCGTTCCCCCGTACCGGGCGGAACCCGCGCCTCCGGACTGGCTTCGGAGCACCTCCCACGCCCTGGTGACCTCCGGTGGGCCGAACACGAAGCACTACCTCTACGAGGTTTATTCCGACCGCAACAGCAGTTGGCTGGTGCGCTACCTGCGGTTCCCCGCCGATGGGGAAGAGCTTGCCGAGACCCAGGTGGTGTTCGTCTTCAGTTCCGATCCGTTGGCCAAACCCTGTCCCGTGCAGCCGGCGGAGCTCCAGGTCAGGCCCAGGAACGCCCGCTGGCGGGAAACGGAGTTCGTCCTGGTGGATCGCCGTGACCTGATCCTCACTCGGGGCCCTTCTCCACGGTCCCGGTGATGACGGAAGCGCCGGCGGGGCGTTTGACCGCGCCGAATGCGTCCTTGTTGACGCTCACGAAGGTGGCCATCAGGAAGAACAGGAACGCCAGCAAGGGCAGTCCGCGCCTGGATTTGGCCAGGGATTTTCCGCTCATCTCGGAGCACATCAGCAGCAGGAAAACCAGCGCCAGCTTGTAGTGCAGGTAGATGGCCTCGAAGGGATGATCGCCGTCGCGCATCCTCATCACCAGCAGAGTGATCCCGAATACCACGGCCAGCCGGAAGGCCCAGGCGGCGGTGCGCTTCCAGAGGATCGAGGTCATGCCGTGGAGATCCTCCCGGCTGTCTTCGAACCCCACGAGAATCAGGATGATCATGACCGATCCGCCGCCCAGGGCGATGCAGATCAGGTGCAGCCATTTCAGGAGGTCGTAGGCGGTAAAATTGGGCATGGGTTCCTCGGGGCGGGAAGACGTTGGCAGGCTGCTGATTCTCTCCCATTCTCCTCCCCGCGGGAAGTTAGTTGGCTTTTCAAGGGGTTGGACCGGTTAAAATCCATGCCATTCAACGACCGGAAGAACATGGCCAAGCAGATCGGCAAGTATGAAATCCTGCGGACCCTGGGCCAGGGCGCCATGGGGGAGGTCTATCTGGCCCACCATCCGGCCATCGGCCGGGAGGTGGCGATCAAGACCATCCTGCCCAACGTGGCCAAGGGCGAGGACGCCGAAGGCCGGTTCCGCCGTGAAGCCGAAGCGGCGGGGCAGTTGAATCATCCAAATCTGGTCACCATCTTCGATTTCGACAAGGATCCGGTGCAGGGCGTGCTGTTCCTGGTCATGGAGTTCGTGAAGGGCGACGACCTGGAGGATCTCATCCGGGAGAAGGCGCTGTCGCCCCAGCAGTACCTGGAGGTACTGGCCCAGGTGTGCGACGGGCTCGGTCATGCCCACCGTAACCACGTCATCCACCGGGACATCAAGCCGTCCAATGTGCGGGTGATGCGCGACGGCCTGAACCTCCAGGCCAAGGTCATGGACTTCGGCATCGCCCGCAGCGCGGACAGCAACATGACCGCTACCGGCATCGTCATGGGCACCGTGAACTACATGGCCCCGGAGTACATCCGCGAAGGACGCGCCACCGCCCAGTCGGATCTGTTCGCGGTGGGGGTGGTGCTGTACGAGTGCCTGACCGGACGCAAACCGTTCGCGGGCGAAACCACCACCACTACCCTGTTCAAGATTGTCTCCGATGCTCCCGCGGCCCTGGAGATGGAGGCCATCACCGGCATCAGTCCCAGCATCCGCGACGTCCTGGACAAGGCCCTGGTCAAGGATCCCGCCAACCGTTTCCAGACCGCGGAAGATCTGGCCAAGGCGCTCCGGGCCTGCAAGGATCCCACCTGGTCCGGCGCCCCGGACGAGGCTACGTCCAGGCTGGTGCGGCCGGGGGCGACCAGCGGACTTCCGGCGTCCCCAACCCGAATGGAACGGTTGCCGGTTCCGGATCCCACCGCGGGCGTCGCCAAGGGCGCCGCCGCGAGGCACCGCACCTGGCTTTATGCCGGAACCGCGGCCCTGCTGGCCGGGGGCGGCGCCTACCTGGCCCTGCGCCCCGGAGCCAAGGCGCCGGTTCCAGCCCAGGCCGCCGTTCCGGCCGGAACCTTGGCCAATCCGGTCCAGTCCCCGGCGGCCGCCCCGGTCCAGCCTGCGGGAGTTCCTCCGGTCCAGGCGAGCCCAGCCACGGACAACCGAGCGCCGGTCCGCGCCGCGGCAGCCCCGGCCCCGGTTCCAGCCAGGCCCGCACCGGTTCCCGTCACCCCGGCGCCGGCCCAAGTCCCCCCGACGACCCCTCCGGCGGCGACAGCGCCGGCCGTGCCCGCCAATCCCCCCCCGGATAAGCCCCCCGAAGATCCCCTGAAGACCATCGGCAAGGTCATCGACTCCGACCCGCAGCAGGCGGTGGCCCTGCTTAAACCCATGGCCCTGGCCCAACCGGGCAGCCCCACCGTGCAGGGCAACTTCCTGGCGGCCCTCTACCGGAGCCGCAACGCCCAGGATTTCGAACGAGCCCTGACCCGGGCCACGGTGGCCGGGGTCACGGTCAAGGTGATGCTGGGAGTGCCCGCCTTCCGCGCGGCCATGGCCGATGAAAGTCGGCTCCAGAAGACCAGGCCGCCTTCGGGGGTCCTCTCGTCGGAAGTCATGGCCAAGGTGGTCGAGGGCCTGTAACTCGCTGTTCAGCCAGCGGCTGGAATTGCTTATTGATATAGGTAGGCCCAGGGTTATAAAGTGGCATGATATTGGTGCAAGATCTTTCTTGTTCCGTGCCTGGCCTGTTATTTTCCCCGTTTGGCCCGGTCGGCCTTCTCTGGTCTAATCAGGCAAGACACCTTCCGTTTCCAGGAGCAGCCATGCGATCGTCAATCATCCTTCCCTTGGGGCTGGCCCTGGCTGGGCTCGTGGGATGCGGAACCAAGCAGGCCCCCACTACGATTCCGGTCACCAGCACCCCGGCGAAGAATGCTCCCACCTGGATCGACAACGAAGAGATTCCCGATGGCCTGGCGGCGGTCGGCATCGCCCAGTCCAACCCCATGGGCGACAAGTCCCTGCAGCGCACCGTCGCCATCGCCGACGCCCGCACCAAGCTGGCCGGCAAGCTGAAGGTCCGGGTCCAGAACATGTTCTCCCAGCTCAACCAGCAGGTGACCACCGCCGCCGCCGACAGCAGCCAGAAGCCGGTCAAGACCGACGTCATGAACCGGGTCATCGAGAACGTCACCCGGCAGCTGGTGGACCAGGAACTGGCCGGCACCAGCACCCGGGCCTTCTGGACCGACCCCACCGACGGCAACCTTTACGTGTTCGTGGTCATGACCAAGGACACCATGGACCGGGCCCTGGCCGGCGCCGCCCAGGCCCAGATCAAGCGGGAGATCGCCCAGGGCGAGCACTCCCTGGACCACGCCCTGGACAAGCTGGACGCCGCCATCGCCGCCAGCGCGACCCCGGCCCAGTAGCGAGTTCCAGTCGCCGTAAGGGCGTTTGCCTTAGACCAACTTGTCGAGGGTGATCGGCAAATCCCGGATCCGCTTTCCCGTGGCGTGGAAGACCGCGTTGCCGATGGCGGCCGCCACCCCGACGACGCCGATTTCGCCGATGCCTTTGGCCCCAAGGGCATTGATCTGCGGATCGGTCTCATCGACCACGATGATGTCGATGGAGCCGACATCGGCGTTCACCGGCAGGTGGTATTCCGCTAGATTGCCGTTGACCGCCCGACCGGTGACCAGGTCCATGTCGGTCCTTTCCAGCAGCGCCATGCCGATGCCCCAGATGATGCCGCCCATCAGCTGGCTATGGCCGGTCTTGCGGTTCACCAAACGGCCGACCCCATAGGCGCCGACGATCCGGGGCACGGTGATGATGCCCAGGTCCGGGTCGACCTTCACTTCGGCGAAGACCGCGCCGAAGGAGTTCATGGAAAATGCCTTGGCCTCGGCGCCGGGCCGGGTTTCGAGGGTGGCTTCCACGCCCTGGCCGCCCTGGCGGGCGAGGCAGGCGGCGTAGGTTTCCCGCCGTTCCGGGGCCGATTTCAAGTACATCCGCCCGTCTTTGACGGCGATGTCCTCAGGGCTGGCGCCGTGCAGGGGCGACTGGGGATCCCCCAGGGCGAGCGCGACCAGTTTGGCCCGGGCCGCCAGGGCCGCCGCCTGCACCGCCGGGCCGACACTGGCCATGGACTGGGAGCCTCCGGATACCGGCGCTTCAGGGAGGGCAGAGTCGCCCAGTTCGAACCGGACCTTGGCCAACGGCAGGCCGAGCGCATCGGCGGCAATCTGGGTCATGACGGTGTAGGTGCCGGTGCCAAGATCGTGCGACCCGCTCTGGACCACGGCCGAACCGTCCGGCAGGATCCTGGCCGAGGCGCTGGCCGGGCTCCGGTGGGCCGGGTAGGTGGCGGTGGCCATGCCCCAGCCGACCAGCCAGCGGCCGTCGCGCATGGAGCGGGGCGCAGGGTTCCGGCGGGCCCAGCCGAACCGTTCGGCTCCGGCCTCATAGCACTGGCGCAGCGACTTGCTGGACCAGGGAAGGCCCTTGTCGAGGTCCATGGGCGCGTCATTCTTCACTCGCAGGGCGATGGGATCCTGCCGGGCCGCCCAGGCGAGTTCATCCAAGGCGGTTTCCAGGGCGAAGCTGCCGCTGGCAAAGCCCGGGCCCCGGGTGAAGGTGGGTGTGCCGTAGTGGAGGGGCGCCAGGCGATGGCTGGTCCGCTGGCTGTCGCTGGCATAGAGCAGGCGGGTCACGATCGCCGAGGGTTCCAGCCATTCCTCCTGGAAGGACGTGCCGGCGATGACGTCATGGCCGACCGCGGTCAGCCGCCCGTCGGCGGTGGCCCCCAGCCGGAGGTGCTGTTCGGTCATGGGACGGTAGCCCACCATGCCGAACATCTGCGGGCGGTCCAGGACCAGCTTGACCGGATGCCCGGTTTGCCGGGTGGCCATGGCCGCCAGCAGCACGTGGGACCAGGTGCTGCCCTTGCAGCCGAACCCGCCCCCGACGAAGGGACAGATGACCCGCACCCGCCCGGGTTCGAGGCCAAGCCGCTTGGCCACGGTGGTTTTCACCCCGGTGATGTACTGGGTCGAGTCATAGACGGTGAGCTGCTCGCCATCCCAGGAGGCGATGGTGGCGTGGGGTTCCATCGGGTTGTGGGTTTCCACCGGAGTGGTGTAGACCGCGTCGATCCGATGGGTGGCGCGGTTCCAGCCGGCGGTGAAATCCCCGCGCTCGCTGTCTGCCGGCTCCCTCACCTTCCCCGGGGCATGGGCGGCCGCCTTGGCCTTGGCGAAATCCAGCTCGGCCGGGGCAGGGGCATAGGCAACCTGTACCGCCCGGGCCGCGTCCTGGGCATGCTCGAGGGTGTCGGCCACCACCAGGGCTATGGGCTGGTTGTTGTAATGGATCCGGTCATCCTGCAGCAGGTTCAGGATGCGGCCGGCTGGCGGGTTGACCCCGGCCTGGCCACTCTCCGGCAGCCTGGGCGCGTTGAGGTGGGTCATGACCAGCGCCACTCCGCTCATCTTCTCGGCCCGGGCGGTGAGGATGCTGAGGATGCGGCCGCAGGGGATGGTGCTGGTCACCAGGACGGCATGGGTCATGCCCGGCAGGTCATGTTCGGCCGAATACACCGCCGTGCCGGTGACCTTGGCGTGGCCATCGACCCGGTCGACGGCCTGGCCCACCAGCCCCGGGCCGGGCTGGCTGTCCATGGGCTGGAGGTTGGTGCTCAAGCCGCACCTCCCGGGGATCGCCCCGCAAGCTGGAGCGCCCGGACGATGGATCGATGGGCGAGGGGGATTTTGAACTGGTTGCCTTTGAAGGGACGGGCGCCGGCCAGGAGGGTCTCGGCCACGGCAGCGGCCCGGCGGTCGAATTCCCGGGTTCCCGGCCGCTGGCCCAGCAGGGGGGCTTCGGCGCCGGGGATCCGCCAAGGTTTTGCCGCCACGCCACCCAGGGCGACCGCCGCCTGGTAGACGACGCCGCCCGCCAGCGCCAGGCCGACCGCCACCGAAACCAGGGCGAAGGCATAGCTGGCGCGGTCGCGCACCTTCAGGTAATGGGAATGTTCAGCGAATGGCGACGGCCCCAGGAGGATGGCGGTGATCAGTTCGCCCGGGGCCAGGACCGTATCGACCTGAGGCTGATCCCCCGGCAGGCGATGGAATTCCTGAATCGGAATCCGGCGTTCCCCCTGGGGGCCGCATACCACCACTACCGCGTCCAGGGCAGCCAGCGCTACGCACAGGTCCGAAGGATGGGTGGCGATGCAGGCGGCGCTGGCGCCAAGGATCGCGTGGATCCGGTTGATGCCCTCCATGGCCGCGCAGCCGGAACCGGGCACGCGCTTGTTGCATCGGGTGAAGGCCGGGTCGGTGAAGTAGTAGCAGCGGGTGCGCTGCATCAGGTTGCCGCCATTGGTCGCCATGTTGCGCACCTGGGCCGAGGCGCCCGCCAGCAGCGCCTGGGAGAGCAGGGGGTAGCGTTGCCGCACCAGGGGATGGTTGGCAGTATCGCTGTTCCGGGCCAGGGCGCCCAGGCTCAACCCGCCGTCCGCGGTGGCGGCGATGGCCTCGAGGCCGGCCCGATTCAGGTCGATCAGCCGGGAGGCGTGCATGACGTCATTTTTCATCAGGTCGAGCAGGTTGGTGCCGCCGGCGATGAATCGGGAGTCAGGCTGCTGGGCGAGGCCGACGGCCTGGTTCGCATGGGTGGCTCGGTCATAGAAGAAAGATTGCACGTCGTCTCCCGTGGTTCAGCGGGCAGTGGCGACGGTGCGGACCGCCGCCACGATGTTTGGATAAGCACCGCAACGACAGAGGTTGCCGCTCATGCGCTCGCGGATTTCAGCCTCCGTGGCCACCGGCTGCGGCTGCCGGACATCAGCACTGACGGCGCTCGCGTCCCCGGCCCGGAATTCGGCCAGAAGCGCCGTGGCGGAGCAGAGCTGGCCCGGCGTGCAGTAGCCGCACTGGAAGGCGTCGCTCTCGATGAAGGCCGCCTGCAAGGGCGCCAGCCGGCCATCCCTGGCCAGGCCTTCGACGGTGGTGATGGCCTCCCCCTCGTGCATGATCGCCAGGGTCAGGCAGGCATTGATCCGGCGGCCATCCACCAGTACCGTGCAGGCGCCGCATTGGCCGTGGTCGCAGCCTTTCTTGGTGCCGGTCAGGCCGAGGGTCTCGCGCAGGGCGTCCAGCAAGGTGACCCGGGGTTCCAGGCCGAGCTCGTGGCGCTTGCCATTGACCACCAGAACCACCGTCACCGGTTCGGCGAACGGCGCTGGGACGGGGGCGGCGGTTGGAACCGGGGTGGGGGTGAACACCGGCGCCACCGCGAGGGGCAGGCTGGCGGCCGAGACCGTGGTCGCCGCGCATTGCAGGAAATCCCTGCGCGACATGTCCGGGGACCCCCCGCCCGGGGCGCTACGTAGCTGTTCACCCGCCCTCACGGGTTGGGCACGGTGGCTCATCTTCTGCTCTACCTTTCAGCCACGCCAAGGCAGGCTAGGCCCGTCTGGAAATCATGCGGGAACTGAACTTCCGGGCCAACCACGGGGCTGGCCGCCGCCATGCATCTTGAATGAAAGGTCTCGGAACGCTGAACAAAGGTTGTGGGTGATCCGCATTCAAGTCATACCGAGCGCCGGATCAAGCGTTCGGGAGGAAAATATAATGTAAAATCGAACCATGCGCAAGTTTTTACCGGGCAACGTCTGCGCCGCCCGGGAACGGCCCCCTGTGTACACCCGCCCCAAGATTTTTTTGGGTTTTCAATGGCATCATGGAGTGAGGGAGATGTGCCGTGCGCCTGCTGCTTCGATTCCTGTTCTCCGCGGTGGGCCTGCTGGTCGCCTCGTTCCTGGTGCCTGGAATCCAGCACGGAGCCTTTCTGGACCTGGTGGCTGTGGCGGTCCTGCTCGGGGCCCTGAACGCCACCCTGGGCATGCTGCTGAAATTCATCGCCCTGGTGCCCATGGCCTGCAGTTTCGGCTGCCTGAGCCTGTTCATCAACGGTCTGGTGTTCTGGTTCGCCGGATGGCTGGCCGGGAACCTCGGCCTGGGATTCCGGGTCTCGGGGTTCTGGGCGGGGGTTTTCGGCGCTCTGGTTTCAAGTCTGGCGGCCACCGTCCTGGAGTGGATCTTTCTGGGCCGGGGCAGGACGATTCCGCCGGAAGGCCCCCGGCAGATCAAGCAGATCAACTAGACAGCCGTTTGCTTACTCCGCCAGGGCGAATACGACCTTCTCGTTGCGGAACCGGTCCTTGGTCAGGATCTTCACCGTGGCGGCGCTCTTGTCCTCGCTGATGGTCAGGGTGTAGTGCTTGTCCTTTTCCAGCGAACCGGGGATCACGCTGACCTTGCCGATCTTCTGCAGGCCCGCATCGGCGGCGGTGAAGGTGATGCTGTCGCTGGAGCGCAGGTCCAAGGACTGGGTGAAGACCCCGTCGCTCCAGCTGGTTCCGGCCCGGTCCTTGGCGAACACCGGCACCACGATGACGCCGTCCTTCTCCAGGGTCTTGCGGTTGCCAACCAGATAGTGGAGGGAATTCAACCTGGCCTTCTGGGCCTCGTTGGTGGCCGAAAGGCTTTCCATTTCCTTGATCATGTTGGTCTTTTCAGTCCGCAGGGCGTCGATGTCGGCGGTGATCTTCTCCTTCTGGGCGTTCAGGTCGGCCACCTCCTCCTGGAGCTTCTGGCTCTTTTCGTTGGCGAGGTCCCGCTCCCCTTCAGTCTTGGCCTTCTCCTCGGCCTGGAGGGCGGTGGGACTGATGGCGGCCCTGCCCTGGGAGACCCAGGAACCGTAGACCCCATGGCTGTAGAAATGGTAGACCTCGAAACCAGGGGCCATCTTGTCCATGATCAGGACCCGGCTGATCAGCTGCCTGGCCTTTTCCTCGGGGACGCCCTTCTTCCGGAGGAAGCGCATGGCCATGCCGTAGTGGCTGTCATTGGCCTTGGCCACATCGGGCCTGGGCAGCACCGCCCTCAGCTGGCCGATCTTTTCGTTGAGGGTCTTGATCTCCTTATCCTTGTCCAGGACGTCCTGGAGCAGGGCCTGGTAGGAACTGTTCTTTTCCGCCTTGATGCGCTCTTCCAGGGCCAGCTTCTGCTCTTCGGTGAGCTGCAGGGTGGCCGCGTTGGGCCGAACGTCGTTGACCCCCGCCTCCCTGAGTTTCTTGGTCTGGTCCGCACCGGAGGCGCCCGCCTGCTGGCTCAGCTGGTCCAGCTCAGCCGCCTTCTGGGACAGGTCCCTGATCTCCTTGTCCTCCCCCGACCGTTTGCAGGCCGGCGCCACCACCAGCACGGCCAGGGTCATGGCGCACAGAAAAAACCCGGAAAGGC
>Ga0302279_10006692_pt1 | contig 12124 bp, 13 predicted proteins | sample III_Bog_N3_3_FD_194541 | JGI IMG/M metagenome (GOLD analysis project Ga0302279, IMG submission 194541) | Peat permafrost microbial communities from Stordalen Mire near Abisko, Sweden - III_Bog_N3_3 | ecosystem: Environmental > Terrestrial > Soil > Wetlands > Peat | place: Sweden: Abisko...
CCCGGCGGATCATCCGCACGGCCAGGCGGATGGGCGTGCGCACGGTGGCGGTCTATTCGCAGGCCGACGCCGGCGCGCCGCATGTGCGCGAGGCCGACGTGGCGGTGGCCATCGGCCCGCCGGCGGAGCGGGAAAGCTATCTCAACGCGGACGCCATCCTGGCCGCCGCCCGGTCCACCGGCGCCGAGGCGATCCATCCGGGCTACGGCTTCCTTTCCGAGAACGCCGAATTCGCCGAGGCGGTGCTCGCCGCCGGGCTGGTCTGGGTTGGGCCGCCGCCGTCAGCGATCCGGGCCATGGGGCTGAAGGACGCCGCCAAGCGGCTGATGGCCGAGGCCGGCGTGCCGGTGACCCCGGGCTATCTCGGCGAGGACCAGTCGCCCGAGCGGCTGGCGCTGGAGGCGGCGGCGATCGGCTGGCCGGTGCTGATCAAGGCGGTGGCCGGCGGCGGCGGCAAGGGCATGCGCAAGGTGGAGAGCGCCGCCGAGTTCGAGGCGGCGCTGGCCGGCGCCCGGCGCGAGGCCGCCTCGTCCTTCGGCGACGACCGGGTGCTGCTGGAGAAGTTCATCGCCCGCTCGCGGCACATCGAGGTGCAGGTGTTCGGCGACGCCCACGGAAACGTCGTGCACTTGTTCGAGCGCGACTGCTCGTTGCAGCGCCGCCGGCAGAAAGTGATCGAGGAGGCGCCGGCGCCGGGCCTGGGGCCCGCGGACCGGGAGGCGATCTGCGCCGTCGCCGTCCGCGCCGCCAAGGCGGTGGGCTATGTCGGCGCCGGGACCGTGGAATTCATCGCCGACGCATCGGCCGGGCTGTCGGCCGAGCGCATCTGGTTCATGGAGATGAACACCCGCCTGCAGGTGGAGCATCCGGTCACCGAGGCGATCACCGGCCTCGACCTGGTCGAATGGCAGCTGCGGGTCGCGTCCGGCGAGCCGTTGCCGCTCACTCAAGGCGAGATCGTCATGACCGGCCACGCGGTCGAGGCGAGGCTCTACGCCGAGGACCCGGCCAGGGGTTTCCTGCCGTCGACCGGACCGCTGACCCACTTCCGCCTGCCGGACTCGGTGAGGGTGGATTCCGGGGTCGAGGCGGGGGGCGAGATCAGTCCCTGGTACGACCCGATGATCGCCAAGCTGATCGCCCATGCGCCGACCCGTGCGGCGGCGATCCATCAGCTCACCGACGCCTGCGCCGAGGTCGAGGTCTGGCCGGTGAAGACCAACGCCGGCTTCCTCGCCCGGCTGGCCGGCGCCGAGGCTTTCGCGGCGGCTGAGGTCGATACAAATTTCATCGACGAGCATCTGGACGCTTTCGCCACGCCGCCAGCGCCGTCGCCGCAGGCCCTGGCCGCTGCCGCCCGCGCCCTGACCCCCGCCGGCGCCGGCTCGCCATGGACCGCCAACGCCGGCTTCCGCCTCAACGCCCCGACCGCGCCGGCCTGGCTGCAGTGGGGCGACACCGCCCTGGCCGCGCCGCTGGACGCGTCCGCCGACCTTTCGACCTTGCGCGCCGGCGACCAGGCGGTGGTGTTCGAGCGCGGCGAGGCCTTCGCGGTCACCCGGCCGCTGGCCCGGGACGCCCAGGCCGAGACCGCCGGCGATGGCCAGGTCCTCGCGCCCATGCCCGGCAAGATCGCCTCGGTGGCGGTGAAAGTCGGCGATCGGCTGCCCCGGGGCGCGACGGTGCTGACCCTGGAGGCGATGAAGATGGAGCACGCCCTGACCGCGCCTTTCGACGCTGTGGTGGCCGAGCTGCGGGCGAGCGTCGGCGATCAGGTCACCGAAGGCGCGCTGCTGGCCCGGCTCGAACCGGCGGGCTGAGAGCCGGCGTGGCGCTGAACCTGATCAAGCTCTGCGTTGGCGCCGACACGCCCGAGGACCTGCGCGACTGGCGCGCCGCCCGCAAGGCCGCCGGCCACCGGCTCTTCGTCCACACCCGCCAGACACCCAAGCGCGCGGCGGAAATCCTGGATGGCGGTTCGCTCTACTGGGTGTTCAAGGGGGTGATCCTGATCCGCCAGACCGTGCTGGCCATCGACACCGTGGGCGAGGGCGTCGCCAAGCGCTGCGAGATATTCCTGGACGAGCCGCTGATCCCCACCGCGCCGCAGCCCCGCCGCGCCTTCCAGGGCTGGCGCTATCTCGACCCCAAGGACGCCCCGGCCGACCTGGCCGCCCTCACCGCGGGCGGCGACATGCCCGCCGATCTGGCGCGGAGGCTGAGGGAGATCGGGGCTTGGTGAGTTTGGGGTCCGTGGGGCGCCGACATGGTGACTGACAGCGCGACCGAGTTGGGGGCGCCGGACCCGCGGCAGCCGCGCGCCACTCGGCTGATCTTCTTCGCGCTCGGATTCGCCGCCGGCGCCTGGGCGCCGCTGGTGCCGTTCGCCAAGGCGCGCCTCGCCCTCGATGACGGCGCGCTCGGGCTGCTGCTCTTGTGCCTCGGAACGGGCTCCATTTTCGCCATGCCGCTCGCTGGCGCGCTCGCGGGCCGGGTTGGCTGCCGCCGCGTGCTGCTGAGCGCCGGGCTCGCCGCCGCCGGCGCCTTTCCCTGGCTGGCCATGGCGTACTCGCCGATCCTGCTCGGCGCAGCGCTCATCGTCTTCGGCGCCGCGATCGGCTCGATGGACTGCGTCATCAACATCCAGGCGATCGCCGTCGAACGTGAGCGCGCGCGCCCGATGATGTCCGGCTTCCACGCCCTCTACAGCCTCGGCGGCGTGGTGGGCGCCGGAGCGGTGAGCGGGATGGTCGCCTTGGGCCTCAGCGCGCCGGTCGCCGCGCTCATCGTCGCGACAGGCCTCCTGGCGGCGACCCTGATCGCCTGGCCGGGCCTGCTGGCCCGCGGGGACCCGGGAGGCGGCCTTGCCTTCAGACTCCCGCACGGTGTCGTCGTTTTGATCGGTGTCGGGTGCTTCATCCTCTTCCTGGCCGAAGGCTCGGCGCTGGACTGGAGCGCGGTCTTTTTGGGGACGGTTCGCGGCGCGCCCGCCGCGGAAGCCGGCCTCGCCTATGCGGCGTTCTCGGCGACCATGACGGCCGGGCGGATCTTCGGCGACCGCCTGGTGGCGCGGGCGGGTCTGCGCCGGACCATTGTGGCAGGCGCCGTCATCGCCGCCGTGGGCCTTGCGGTCGCGACCTTGGCGCCGAGCTGGGAAGTCGGGATCGCAGGCTACGCCGTTCTAGGCGCCGGTTGCGCGAACATCGTGCCGGCGCTGTTCACACTCACGGGCCGTCAGACCGCGATGCCGGAAAACGCCGCCGTCGCCGCCGTATCCGTGCTCGGCTACGCAGGGATTCTCGCCGGGCCGGCGGCGATCGGCTTTGTGGCCCGAGCCACGAGTCTTCCGACGGCCCTCCTCGGCGTCGCCGCCTTGCTGCTCGTCGTCAGCGCCGGCGCGACGCGCCTATCCGACCTCCGTCATCCCGGAATCCGCGCAGCGGATGTCCGGGGCCCCTGAGCGCAGGCCAGGGATGCTGGGTCCCGGTCTTCAGCCGCTTCGCGGCCGAAACCGGGATGACGGCCTGGGTAGGGGCTTAAACCGCCCAGTTGTCGATCAGCCGCGTCTTGCCCAGCCCCACGGCGGCGAACACGCGGGCGGGGGCGCGGGCCTTGCCGGGGCCGAGGCGGCGGAGGTCGTCGCCACAGCGGACCTCGAGATAGTCGACGGAGCCGAAGCCGGCGGCGGTGAGCGCGGCGTGGCCGGCGGCCTCGACCGCTTCCACGGACACGCCGCCGGCCAGGTCTTCGGCGGCCTGGCGCAGAATGGCGTTGAGCTGCCCGGCGATCCGGCGCTGGTCGGCGGTGAGGTAGGTGTTGCGCGATGAGAGGGCGAGGCCGTCGGCGTCGCGGACGATCGGGCCGCCGAGGACCTCCACCGGCAGGTCGAGATCCCGGGCCAGGCGCTTGATCACCAACAGCTGCTGGTAGTCCTTCTCGCCGAAGATCGCCACGTCCGGCAGGCACTGGGCGAGCAGCTTGCTGACCACCGTGGCCACGCCGGCGAAGTGCGTCGGCCGGGCGGCGCCGTCCATCGGCTCGGTGAGGCCGGCGACGCTGACCGTGGTGGCGAAGCCTTGGGGGTACATCTCCGCCGCGTCCGGGGCGAACAGCAGGTCGCAGCCGGCGCCGGCCAGCAGGGCGGCGTCGCGGGCCTCGTCGCGGGGATAGGCCTCGAAATCCTCGCCAGGGGCGAACTGGGTCGGATTGACGAACAGGCTGGCGACCACCCGGTCGGCCCGCGCCTTGCCGAGGCGCACCAGCGACAGATGGCCCTGGTGCAGGAAGCCCATGGTCGGAACCAGAGCCACGCTCTGACCGGCCCCGCGCCAGCGGCGGACGGCGGCGCGCAGGTCGGCGACGGTGCGGACGATTGGCAGGGCGGGTTCGGTCATCGGCGAGCCGGCTTATGGCCGCCCCGGGCGGGCGATGTCCAGCATCCTCGGGTGCGGCATCGGTCGCGTTGACGCCTCCGTGGGCCGGGTGTCTCGTAGCCCCCCATCGGGCGGGGAGTGATTCCCGTCGACAAACGCTCAAAGGGGCGCGGTTCATGCGCATCATCGTCGTCGGCAATGAGAAGGGCGGGGCGGGGAAATCCACCATCGCCGTGCACTTGGCTGTCGCCCTGGCGCACGACGCCTCGAAGGTCGCCGTGCTCGATCTGGATCAGCGCCAGCAGTCGATGGCCCACTTTTTCGCCAACCGGGCCCGCTGGATCGCCGCCAACGGCGCGGCGCTGCCGCAGCCGACGCTGGTCGAGGGCGTCAGCGACGTCGCCGGCCTGGGCGCGGCGCTGGATGGCCTGGACGGGATCGAATATCTGGTCATCGACACGCCCGGGGCCGACACCGAACTCAGCCGCGCGGCCCACCAGCGGGCCGATCTGATCGTCACGCCGATGAACGACAGCTTCATGGACTTCGACATGCTGGGGGTGGTCGATCCGGTCAGTCTCGATCTGGTCCGCCCCAGCCTCTATTCCGAGACCGTCTGGGAGGCGCGCAAGCTGCGGGCCGCCGAGCGCGGCCGCTCGATCGACTGGGTGGTGCTGCGCAACCGACTGTCCTCGTCCGAGCCGCGGAACCGCAAGCGGGTGGACGAGCGGGTGAAGGCGCTGTCGCGGAGGGTGGGTTTCCGCACCCTGCAGGGACTGCGCGACCGGGTAATCTATCGCGAGCTGTTCCCGTTCGGCCAGACCGTGGCCGACCTGGGTCCCAGCGTGCGGCCGGTGCAGATATCGCTGAGCCACGTCTCGGCGCGTCAGGAACTGCGGGTGCTGATGAGCGACCTCGGCCTCGGCCCCGCGCCGGGCGCCATTCTGGCCGCGGAGTAGCTACAAGGGCGCATGATCTATCTGGCGCTCGGCGCCCTCGTGCTCCTGCTGATCGCGGCCGGACGCTGGCCGTGGCTGGCTCGCGGCCTCTTGCGGTTGCTGCGGCCGTCAGGCCCCAAGCCTGACATGAGCCTGACCGAAGCGCGCGCCACCCTGGGCGTGGGCGAGGCCGCCACTCGGGTTGAGATCGAGGCCGCCTATCGCCGCCTGATGCTGCGCGCCCACCCGGACCAGGGCGGCTCGACCGGACTGGCGGCGCAACTCAACGCGGCGCGGGATCGGTTATTGCGCCCTCAACAATAATTCGCTCATCCCCGCGCAGGCGGGGACCCATTGAGCTGTTCCATCAGAACGCACCGCATCGCCGGCCGCATTCTCTCCTCAACCGCCAGCGCCGTGGGTCCCCGCTTTCGCGGGGATGAGCGGGTTGGGGGAGCCCGAGTGAGCGGGTGGATCGAGTGCTAGCGCGGCGCGACCATGGCGCAGGGCAGATCCCTGGCCGAGACAGTGGCGCAGGCGTTTTTGGCTTCGTCGGCGGTGAAACCAGTGAAGACGGCGCGGAACTGGCCCGCCGAATGGTCGACCTGGCCCTCGCGGTCGTCGAAGATCGCCTTGAACTTGTCGGCGATGAAGTCGACCTGCCGGGTGGCGAGGCGGCCCGAGCGGAACGCGCCGACCTGAACGGTCCAGTTGCGCGCGGCTGCCTGCGCCGCGGGTGCGGCCGGCGGCGCGGCGGCGTAGCCGGCGTGACCGCCGAGATCGGCGACCATGCCCGGCTTGGCCGGCGACGACAGCTGGGTCGCGGAAGCCGGGACGATGGTCACCGGGGCGCCGCGATTGGCGGCGGTGAGCACCATGTCGATGGGGTCGGAGGCGTCGCCTTGCGCATATTGCGGCGCGGCAGGGACCGCCACCGGCGGCGCTTCGAACAGGTTCTGGGTCGAGGCGATGACTTCACCGTGATCGCGACGTTGTTCGATGTCGAAGCCGGTCAGCAGCAGGTCCTCGACGTTGGCGTTGCGCGAGGCGCCGGACGAGCCGCCGAGCACCACGGTGATCAGCCGGTGGCCGTCGCGGACTGCGGAGGCGGCGAGATTGAAGCCGGCGGCGTTGGTGAAGCCGGTCTTCAGCCCGTCGACGCCGGGCATCTTGCCCAAGAGGCCGTTGTGATTGTTCATCACCTGGCCGCGGAACACGAACTGCTCCTGGCTGAAGTAGCCGTAGTATTGCGGGTAATCGCGCAGCACGGCGCGGGACAGGGTGGCGATGTCCCGGGCGGTGGTGATCTGACGGCTGTCGGGCAGGCCGTTGGCGTTGACGAACCGGGTGCGGGTCATCCCCAGTTCCTGCGCCTTCATGGTCATCAGGGCGGCGAAGCGGCTTTCGCTGCCACCGAGCTTTTCAGCCAGGGCCACGGCCATGTCGTTGGCGGACTTCACCGCGATGGCGTGCATGGCGTCTTCGACGTCGATGGTGTCGCCGGGACGAAGGCCCAGCTTGGTGGGCGCCTGGGCCGCGGCGTGGGCCGAGACGGTGATCAGGTCGGTCTCTTTCAGGTGTCCGGTCGCCAGCGCTTCGAACGCCAGATAGAGGGTCATGATCTTGGTGATCGAGGCCGGGTAGCGCGGCGAGTCGGCGCGCTTTTCGTACAGCACCTCTCCCGAGCCGGCGTCGAGCACGATGGCGGCGTAGCGGGGCTCGGACGAGGGCACCCGCAGATCCGGCGTCGCGATCTGGGCGGGCGCTCCGTCTTCCTCGTCAACCTGCGGCAGTGGGCCTTGGGCCAGAGCGGGCGTGACGGTCATGGAGACCATCGCGGTCACACACGCCAGGACAAGTGCAACGCGGCGGGCAGGCTCGAACATGGGCGGGCTCCGTCGTACGGGAATACTGTGGTCAGCGAGATTCGTCGCCGAAGAAGGTCTTAGCATGGCTTAACCCATGTTTCGCCAAGGTAAACAGACCATGGGCGAAACCGCCGCAGGGGCGGCGAACACATAAGCTTGATCGAAACCGTTGATTTTCGGCCTATGTTGCACCGCACAAAAAATTGTTGACTACCGCACTGCAGCATGAGAGAACGGCGGTGTCGCACCGAGGCAAATTGGCCGCCGGCGCGACGTAGTCGCCCCGCCCCTTTGCCTCCGCCCCGGACCACCCAAGGAGATACCCTCATGGCAGCCACTGGCGCCGAAACCCTGAAGACCACGGTCGAGAAGTTCACCACCGCCGGCAATCAGGCGTTCAAGGATTCGATCGAAAAGTCGCTGAGCTCGCTCGGCGAGATCAACACCCATTCGAAGAAGAACATGGAGGCCGTCGTCGCCTCCGTCACCGCCGCCACCAAGGGCGCCGAAGCCCTGGGCGCGCAGGCGATGGCCTTCTCCAAGAAGAGCATCGAAGACCAGGTCGCCGCGGCCAAGAGCCTCTCCTCCGCCAAGAGCGTGCAGGAAGTCGTCGAGCTGCAGACCGCCTGGGCCAAGAGCACGATGGAATCCTACATCGCCGAAATGACCAAGGCCTCGGAAACCGTCGCCGCTTCGGTGAAGGAATCCTTCCTGCCGATCAACGAACGCGTCACCGCCTTCGTCGAGAAGGTGCAAGCCGCCCGCTAAGGGCTACTCGCCACTATCATCGACAAGACGCGGCCGGGATTAGCCCCCTCGGCCGCGTTTTTCGTTTGGGCGGCTTCCAGCCCGCCTGGGGACGGGGTAAGGCGGGGGCATGTCCGAACTCGAGACCCGCCTGGCCGACCTCGGCTTGACCTTGCCCGAGCCCACCCGGCCGGTGGCCAACTATGTGCCGTTCGTTCGCGTGGGCGACCTGGTCCACATCTCCGGCCAGGTCTCCATCGGCGCCGACGGCGGCGTGCGAGGGGTGGTCGGCGAGGAGCTGGACCTGGCGGCGGGGCAGGGCGCCGCCAAGCTGTGCGGGCTCAACCTGATCGCCCAGATGAAGGCCGCCTGCGATGGCGACCTGACCCGGGTGAAGCGGGTGGTGAAGCTGGGCGGCTTCGTGCAGGCCGGGCCCGGCTTCTTCGAGATCCCACAGGTGCTGAACGGCTGCTCGGACCTGATGGTGGCGGTGTTCGGCGACGCGGGGCGTCACGCCCGTTCCGCCGTCGGAGTCTACCGCCTGCCGATGAATTTCGCGGTGGAAGTCGACGCCGTGGTGGAAGTCCGATGAGAGAGCGCTTCGGCCTTGCCTGGGATATGCTGTTCGCCCCGCCGATCGCCCACCGCGGCCTGTGGTCGCCGGGCGGCGCGCCGGAGAACTCCCTGGCCGCTTTCGAGGCCGCCTGCGAGGCGGGCTACGGCATCGAGCTGGACGTGCAGCTGAGCTCCGACGGCGAGGCGATCGTGTTCCACGACACCGACCTGGAGCGGATGACCGGTCAGCCCGGCCGGCTCGCCGACCACACCGCCGCCGACCTCTGCCGGATGGGTCTGGCCGGCAGCGAGGAAACCCTGCCGACCCTGGCCGAGACCCTGACCCTGGTCGGCCACCGCGCGATGGTGCTGATCGAGATCAAGACCCCCAACGGCGCGGTGGGACCGCTGGAGCAACGGGTGCACGAGGTGCTGATCGACCACAACGGCCCGACCTCGGTGATCGGCTTCAATCCCTATTCCCACGCCTGGTTCGCCGAGCGGCACCCCAACGTGCTGCGCGGTCTGGACAGCTACAGCTACCGCGAGGGGCGCATGGCCCCGGAGCTGCGCCGCAGCTACGCCAACCTCGAACACGTCGCCATCGCCCGGCCGCACTTCCTGGCGCTGGGCATGGACATGCTGCCGAGCGCCAAGGCCGACGAATACCGCGCCGACGGCATGCCCATCGTCGCCTGGACGGTCCGTTCTCCCGGCGAGTGGGACGGGGTCAGCGCCCACTGCGACAACCTGATCTTCGAGGGCTATCCTGCGTGACCCTCCTTCGCCGAGGCTTCGGAGAATGCATCGGGCTTGTCCTGAATAGCTCCGGCAGGAGCGAAGCGGGATGACCAAGCTGCGGGCGGAGATCAGCATCCACCGCCGCATCGCCGAAATCGGCCGCAACGCCTGGGACGCCTGCGCCGACGCCGTGGGCCCGGCCGCCAACCCGTTCATCGCCTACGACTTCCTGGATATCGCCGAGGAGTCGGGCTGCGCCACCGAGCGCACCGGCTGGGCGCCGCAGCACCTGGCGGTGCGCGATCAAACGGGCGAAGTGGCGGCGGTGATGCCGCTCTATGTGAAGTCGCACAGCCAGGGCGAATACGTCTTCGACCACTCCTGGGCCGACGCCTACGAGCGGGCGGGTGGGCGCTACTATCCGAAGCTGGTCTGCGCCGCCCCATTCTCGCCGGTGACCGGACCACGGCTGCTGCTGCGGCCCGACGTCGACCCGGACGAGGGACGGCGGATGCTGCTGTCAGGCGCCATCACCCTCTGCGACAAGGCCGATATCTCCACGCTGGGGATCAACTTCCCCACCGGCGAGGAATGGCGGTTCATGGGCCAGGCCGGGCTGCTGCAGCGGCAAAACCAGCAGTATCACTGGCTGAACGCCGGCTATGAGAGCTTCGAGGCGTTCCTGGGCGCGTTGTCGTCGGGCCGGCGCAAGACCATCCGGCGCGAGCGGCGCGATGCGGTGAAGGGGCTGGAGATCCTGCGCCTGACCGGCGCCGATCTGGCCGAGGAGCACTGGGACGCCTTCTACGCCTTCTACATGGACACCGGCTCGCGCAAGTGGGGTCGGCCGTACCTGAACCGGCGGTTCTTCTCGCTGCTGGGCGAGCGGATGGCCGACAAGGTGCTGCTGATCCTAGCCCGGCGCGACGGCCACTACATCGCCGGCGCCCTCAACCTGATCGGCGGCGACTGCCTCTACGGCCGCAACTGGGGCTGCCTGGAGGACGTGCCGTTCCTGCACTTCGAGCTCTGCTACTACCAGGCGATCGAATGGGCCATCGACCATGGCCTGGCCCGGGTGGAAGCCGGCGCGCAGGGCCAGCACAAGATCGCCCGCGGCTACCTGCCCACCGCCGTCTATTCCACCCACTACATCGCCGACCCTGCCTTAAGGAACGCCGTCGCCCGCTTCCTGGAAGAGGAACGCCGGGCGGTGCAGGGCGAAATGGACTGGCTGGCCGAGGAATATTCGCCGTTCAAGGCGGCTTAGGGCCTAGCCACCAACCCCAAAAACCCGCTCATCCCGGCGAAGGCCGGGATGAGCGGCCTTTGTGGGTGTGGCTAGGACCGTTCCCACGCCGCTTTCAGCAGCGCCGCGATCTCACCATCCACCTCCGAAACCCTCGAAATCAGCACCCGCGCCTTCAGCCGTTCGGACCAGCTTTCATTCCTCGGCGCTTCCAGCCGTGCATTCAGGTCCGGCGGCGCGGCCAGGCCCAGCATCAGCTTGCCGCCCTTGACCGGTCTCGCGGCGGCGAACTGCACCTTGCGCGACCACGCCGTGTAGCCTTTGCGAGCGGTCTGGATGACTTCGCCCTGCGCCCGGGCGGCAACGTCGATCGCCTCGAAGATCTCGCGGGACGCGGGATCGACCCACAGGGCCTCGATCAGCTTGCCGGGCTCCTGCCACGACATGGTCGATCCAAAGGCTTCGCTCAGCACATGGCTGCCGTGGTTCTGCAGCAGGCCGTGGTTGTCCTTCAGCCATTTCAGCCGCGCCCGGTGGCCGGTTTCCGGGCAGGTGCGGGCGATGGCGACCCAGTCGGCCAGGCTCTTGCCGGTGTTGCGTTCCAGGCTGGCCTGGACCGAGGCGAACCATTTTTGCTGGCGTTCGGTGAGGTTGGGTTCCGACATGGCTCTCATCTGCGCGGTTTGGTAGGACGATAGCCCCCGGACCGGATGGCGCAAAGACCATGGACCTCGACGGCGACTACGACCCCGACAACATCTTCGCCAAGATCGTGCGCGGCGACATGCCCTCGGCCAAGGTCTACGAGGACCACGACACCCTGGCGCTGATGGATGTGTTCCCGCAGGCCCGCGGCCACACGCTGGTGATCCATAAGCGCGCCCATGCCCGCAACATCCTGGACGTCGAGCCCGAGCCGCTGCAGGCGGTGATCCTGACGGTGCAGCGGGTGGCTAGGGCGATGCGGGCGGCGCTGCAGCCGGACGGGCTGATGGTCAGCCAGTTCAACGGCGCGGCCTCGGGCCAGACCATCTACCATCTGCACTTCCACATCATCCCGCGCTGGACCGGCCAGCCGCTCGGCCGGCACGCCGGCGGCGGCATGGCCGACCCCGCGGAGCTGGCCGAACTGGCCAAGGCGATCGCCGCGGAGATCGCGTGAGCGCGCTGCTGACTCTGCGGTTCACCCGCGTCTCGCCAACCCATCACGCCTTCGAATACCGCAGAGCCGACGGGACCGGCGAGGTGCTGGAGATGGAGACTCACAGCCTGCTGCGGCACGACCTGCTGCACTACGCGGTGGAGAGCGAAGCGGCCTTGAAGGGTTCGTTCTTCGGCATCCTCGCCAAGATCGGCGGCTATGAGGAGCTGGCCGTCGCCGGCGGGACGGCGCTGGGCGGCGAGATCGCCATCACCGAGCGGGTGGTCGGCATGCTGACTGTCGCCCTCGACGCGCCAGACTTCGACGCCGACGCCGTGGTCGCGCGGATCAGCGAATTCCTCGACCTCTACGACGAGCGGACGCCGCGCTGGCTGACGCCGGCCTACGTCCTGGCGGTGAAGGAGCGGATGCGCCGGCTGGACGGCCAATGGAAGGCGACCCCGTTCGGGGCGACGATGGAACTGGCGTTCGGCTGAACAAGCGGCCGTCCG
>Ga0302279_10006693_pt1 | contig 12118 bp, 11 predicted proteins | sample III_Bog_N3_3_FD_194541 | JGI IMG/M metagenome (GOLD analysis project Ga0302279, IMG submission 194541) | Peat permafrost microbial communities from Stordalen Mire near Abisko, Sweden - III_Bog_N3_3 | ecosystem: Environmental > Terrestrial > Soil > Wetlands > Peat | place: Sweden: Abisko...
CCATGAACCACGCCCGCGACTCGCTCCCGTTCGCCGCCACCCTCGCCCCCGAGTCCGGCGTCAGCCTGGTGACGCCGCGCCGCGACCTGCTCGACGCCCTCTTCGTCTCGCGCCGCCACCGGACCCTGGTGCGCCTGGCCGCGGCGGCCGAGCTGACGGAGGACCTGGCCTCGGGCGGGCCCTTCACCCTCTTCGCGCCCACCGACGACGCCTTCGCCGCGCTGGGCGGTCAGCTCGACGCCTGGCTCGACGCCGACCGCACCGAGGAGCTCTGCGATCGCCTCGAGTACCACCTGGTGCGCGGCGCCCTCGAGCTGGGGGAGGCGCTCGCCGCGGGGGCGCTCCGCTCGGTGCACGGCGCGGAGCTCCACGTGCGCCACGACGCGGGCCTCGTCCGCGTCGATCGGGCCCGGATCGTGGCGGAGCCGCTGGTGTGCTCCAACGGCGTGCTGATGGTGATCGACGCCGTGCTCGCGCCCCGAGCGCTCGCGCTCACGGAGGTGAAACCGAGCGCCGCCGCCACCCGTACCGCCCTGGATGAGCTTCGAGGGCTGCACCGCACCACCCCGCGCGATCAGGCCCGCGCGGCGCTGCTGCGGCTCTCGCCCCTCCGGCCGCGGTACCTCGACGACGTGCGCGGCGAGGCGCCGGGCGCGACGCCCGTGGGGGCGGCGGCGCTCCGTGCCTTGCGCTCGGGGTGAGTTCGTGGTGAGAGCCCCTGTCGCTCCACCCCCAGTCCCACGGCTCGAACCCAGGTGTCCCCCTCCACCCTTCAGCGCGTCGCGAGCGGCGAAGAGGCCGCGGTGCGGGAGTGCCTGGATCTCCACGGCGCCCTGGTGTGGTCGCTCGCTCGCCGGTTCTCGCCCAGCCTTTCCGACGCCGAGGACGCCGTCCAGGAGATCTTCCTCGACCTGTGGAAGAGCGCGGCTCGCTTCGACCCCGCCGCCGCCTCCGAGGCGACGTTCGTCGCCATGATCGCCCGGCGCCGGCTCATCGATCGCCAGCGGAAGCGGCAGCGACGCCCCGACACCGAGTCGCTTCCGGACGTGCCGCCTCCCTCCGAGGCGCTGGCGTCCGCGACTGCGGAGATCTCCGCCGAGGCGAGCCTCGCCGCGCGCGCGGTGGCCCAGCTCCGCCCCGAGCAGCGCCAGGTGTTGCTGCTCGCGACCTGCCAGGGCCTGTCCCACGAGGAGATCGCCACCTCCACGGGCATGCCCCTGGGGACCGTGAAGGCCCACGCGCGCCGCGGGCTCCTCCGCGTTCGCGAGATCCTGGACGACCGCCGCCGAGAGCCCGTTGCCGAGGAGGAGTCATGAGCACGAACGACGAATCCCGCCGGGTGGAGCTGCTCTGCGATCGGGCGCTCGTGGGCCTCTCCCTCGACGAGGCGGCCGAGCTCGACGCCCTGCTCGGGGCCGACGGCGACACCGACGCCTTCGACCTCGCCGCGGCGGCGATCGATCTCGGCTGCGCGGGCGGCGAGCTCACCCCCATGCCCGCCGCGCTGCGGGCGAAGATCGCGGTCCCGAGGGTCGCCCCTGCCCCCGTGCTCCCGGCGGCAGAAGCTGCTCCCCGCGCCGTTGCGCCGGTGGTCCCGATCGCCCGCTCCCGGACGCTCGCGTGGACGGGCTGGCTCGCGGCGGCCGCGTGCCTGGCGCTGGCGGCGTGGTCGTGGTCGTCGCGTCCCGAGGTCCCGCCGGTCGCGGTCGCGCCGGCGCCTCTGCCCTCCGCTCACCCGGTCACTCCGCGGCCGCCGACGGTGGCCGACGAGCGGGCGGCGCTCCTGCTGCGGGCGCGCGACGCCGTCCGCGTCGAGTGGTCCGCGACCAAGGACGCAGGGGCCCGCGGCGCCTCCGGCGACGTGGTCTGGAGCAACCGCGAGCAGCGCGGGTACATGCGCTTCCACGGGCTCGGGCCCAACGACCCGCGGCTGACGCAGTACCAGCTCTGGATCTTCGACAAGGGTCGCGACGATCGCTACCCGGTGGACGGTGGCGTCTTCGACGTCGATCCGGCCACCGGCGACACCATCGTCGCCATCACCGCCAAGCTCCACGTGGGCCAGCCGGCGCTGTTCGCCATCACCGTCGAGCCGCCCGGCGGCGTGGTGGTGTCGAAGCGGGAGCACATCGTGCTCACCGCCGCGATGAGCTCGACGGGCTAGCCCCCGACGCTCAGGCCTTCCTGGCGCGAGGGAAGCCGCCGTCGCGGATGATCTTGGCGGCCGTCCAGCCCACCAGCAGCACCACGCCGAGGATCGCCCAGCTGTAGTCGTTCCCGTACGAGATGGTCGGGTAGTGGTTGCTGATCATGATGAAGACCAGCGGTACCACCATGAACGAGTTGTGCCGCGAGCGCTGCGGCCCGCGCGCCTTGATGGCGCCGTCGGCGACCTTGCCCTCCTTGGCGGCGGCGATCATCTTGCGCTGCGCGGGGAGGATCCGCATCCACACGTTGGCGGCCATGATGGTGCCCACCATGAAGCCGATGTGGATGTAGGCGGCGCGGCTCGACATCACCTTGCGCAGGCCGAAGGCCGCGGCCACCAGCAGAACCCAGCCGATCGCGGCGATGACGGCGTCGTGCTTGCCCAGCGGCGAGAGCACCAGCAGATCGTAGACCACCCAGCCCAGCACCACGATCCCGATGCCGCAGGCGTGGGCCAGCCCCACGCTCTGCTCCGGCTCCACCAGCAGGCCGCCCATGTAGTAGGTGACCACCAGCAGCACCAGGCCGGAGAGCCAGGTGGTGGCCGACTCCCACTTGAACCAGTGGAGGACCCGGGGCTGCAGCTCGGGGTTCTTCTGCTTCTCGACGAAGTAGAAGCCCCCTCCGTGCACCATCCACAGGCTCCCCATCACGTTGGGCCGGGTGCTCGCGTCCGTCTCCAGGTTCTTCTCGAACCAGTTGAAGAGGTACGTCTGGCCGATCCACATGATCGCGGCGAAGACGTGGACCCACCGCACGATCGCCTTCAGCCACTCGAGGATGTCGTCGGTGCTCATGAAAGGGCGGAGCCTACCGTCCCGCCTGCCCGCGTCGCAACTTCGAGGCTGATTTCGTGATCGGGTGGTAGAGTCCCGCCGCCCCGATGCGATACGAAAAGCTCCCGCTCCTCGCCGCCGCGCTCCTCGCCGCCGCCTGCGGCAACAAGAACGCGACGCGGTCCACCGCCGGCGCCGGCACCTCCACCGCCGGGGCGGTCGTCGATACGCCGGCGCCCACCGGCACGGCCGTGCTCCGGGGCGTCATCAAGTTCGAGGGGACGGCGCCGCCGCCCGACCCCTGGGGCGGCGCAGGCAACGCCGAGTGCAAGAGCCTGCACGGCGCCACCGTGCAGCTCGTCAAGGTCAAGGACGGCAAGCTCGAGGACGTCTTCGTCTACGTGAAGGCGGGCCTCCCCAGGGGCTCGTACCCCACGCCGACCGAGCCGGTCACCTTCGATCAGAAGGGCTGCGAGTTCTTGCCGCGCGTGTTCGGCATCATGGCCGGGCAGCCGTTCGCCCTCGCCAACGACGACAAGCTCATGCACAACGTCAAGTCGCCCGAGTTCAACCAGGCCTTCCCCTTCGGGGCCAAGCGGGTGATGACGCTGAGCGAGCCGACGGTGATGGCCACCATCAAGTGCGACGTGCACCCGTGGATGCGCTCGTACGCCGGCGTGATGGAGCACCCCTACTTCGCGGTGACGAAGGAGGACGGCGCCTTCGAGATCAAGGGCCTGGTCGAGGGCGAGTACACCCTCGAGGCGTGGCACGAGAAGCTGGGGACGCAGCAGGTCAAGGCCAAGGCCTCGGCGACGCCGGTCCCCGTGGAGCTGACCTTCAAACCGAAGTGAGCGCGGCCTCGGCGGCGTCGACGGTGCGGGAGATGTCGCCCTCGGTGTGCGCGCCGCCGAGGAAGGCGGCCTCGAACTGGGACGGGGGCCAGTAGATGCCGCGGGCGAGCAGCCCGGCGTGCCAGGAGGCGAAGCGCTTGGTGTCGCAGCCGGCCGCGTCGTTCCACGAGCGCACCGGACCCTCGCGGAAGAAGAGGGTGATCATCGAGCCCACGCGCTGCACCGTGGCGGGGACGCCGACGCGCTGGGCGGCGCCGCGCAGGCCCTCCTCGAGCTGCGCACCGAGGCGCTCCAGCCGGGCGTAGAGCTCTGGCACCAGGTGGGCGATGGTGGCCAGCCCCGCGGCGACGGCCACCGGGTTACCGCTGAGCGTGCCGGCCTGGTAGACCGGGCCGAGCGGCGCCACGCAGCTCATGATGTCGGCGCGCCCGCCGTAGGCCGCGAGCGGCATGCCGCCGCCGACGATCTTGCCGAGCGCGGTCAGGTCGGGCGTGATGCCGAAGCGCTCCTGCGCGCCGCCGCGGGCGAGGCGGCAGCCGGTCATCACCTCGTCGAAGATGGAGACCGCGCCGTGCTCGGTGCAGAGCGCGACGATGGCCTCGAGGAAGCTCGGCTCGGGCGGCACGCAGCCCATGTTGCCGACCACCGGCTCGACGATGACCGCCGCGATCTCGCCGCCGCGCGCGGCGAAGAGCGCACGGAGGGCCGCCACGTCGTTGTAGGGCAGGCTGAGCGTGGTGCGCGCGGTGCCCTCGGGCACGCCGGCCGAGTCGGGCACGCCGAAGGTGGCGAGACCGCTGCCCGCCTTGACCAGCAGGTGATCGGCGTGGCCGTGGTAGCAACCCTCGAACTTGACGATGAAGTCGCGCTTGGTGAAGCCGCGCGCCACCCGGATGGCGCTCATCGTCGCCTCGGTGCCGCTGGAGACCGTGCGCAGCATGGCGATGCTCGGATAGAGCTCGCGCACCGCCTCGGCGAAGCGCACCTCGCCGGCGGTGGGCGCGCCGAAGGAGAGGCCGCGCGCGGCGGCTTCCTGGACAGCGCGGACCACGTCGGGGTGGGCGTGGCCGAGGATGGCGGGCCCCCAGGAGCCGACGTAATCGACGTAGGCGGCGCCATCCTCGCCGTAGATGCGCGCCCCTTCGGCGCGGGCGATGAAGACCGGCTCGCCCCCGACGGCGCGGAAGGCGCGGACCGGGCTGTTGACGCCGCCCGGGATCACCGCGCGAGCGCGCTCGAAGAGGGCTCTGGATTGGAGGTCGGACATGGCCTCCCTATAGCAGCGGGGACCCGTGGAGGCGGCAGGACTTCGCTGCCCGGCCCCGCCGACCGCACGCCGCGCTAGGAGCCGCCTTCGTCGGGTGGCCGAGCCGACCAGCGCGACACCTGGCGCTGGAAGTGGGCGAAGCTGGGAGATCGCTGCGCGAGATCGGTGGCGTCGAGGCGCAGGACGCACTCCACCGCGAAATCCGATTTCGTGGCGAGGCCTGCCTCGCGCTGCTCCATTTCCGTGAGGTCCTTGAGCTGCGGCGGGGGGTCGGCACCGTAGACGCTGCGCGCGACGGGCTGGTCCCGCCACCCGCACTGCGGCAGGGTCGCCTCCTGCGGGTAGCGCGCGGGGTCTATCATCAGCAGCAGCCAGGCTTCCATCATCTGGACCGGAACCGCGATCGCGCCGGGGATCGGCCAACCGTCGGGCGTCGCGGCGTGGATGGCGCCGTCGAGGTCGCAGTGGCGACAGCCGGCGGCGCGCGGCACTGTCGGCTCGTGCGCGGAGTGCTGGGGAGCGCGATCGTTGTCGATGGCGACGACGAAATAGGTGTCGTCGACGTGCCCCGTGCGCCGTATGTGCTGGAGAAAGAGCGGCAGCTTCTTGCGGACCTCCCCGATGCCTCCGCCGCGGCGCAGGCGGACGGCGACGGGATCGACGCGCGTCCCGAGCAACGCCTCGAGGACGTACAGGTAGACCTCGTCGTCGAAGTCGTCCTCCGACAGGATGTAGACGTGCGCCACGGACCTCAGCCCGCTTTGCGAGCAGGCGAGGGGGGCAGATGCTTCACGGGGACCACGGGCACGCCGCCGACGAGGCCCGAGTACCAGATGCCGCCGAGCGTATCGGCGCTCTTGTCCAGGCCCTGGAGGCGCTCGCGGAGCGTCGTGAAGGTGGTGCTCGCGTCGACCTTCTCGACGATGACGACGCTGTCCTCGTCGTCGATGAACTGATCGACCACGTAAGGGTTGTGCGTCGTCGCGATGATCTGCGGCGCCCCCGCAGTCCGCACGAGGGCGCGGCACACCTCCACGATCTTGCCGAAGAGCGCCGGGTGGAGCCCGTGGTCGAGATCCTCGATGCAGATGATCGAGGGCTTTCGCTCCTGATGGACGATCGTCAGGAGCGTGAGCACGATGCGCGTGCCCTCCGACAGCTCCTGGACCGGCACCGGCGTCGGGATACCGGCCTCCCGGACCTGGAGGCTCTTGTTGCCACTGCCCGGCGCGAAGCTGAGCTTGCGGATCTCGGGGATGAACGTGCAGAGCTGCCGCTCGATCGTGTCGAAGAGGTCCTCGTGATCGCCGGTCTTGAGCGCGTCGAGGACCTGAATCGCTCCGGATCCGTTCCGGTGCACCTCGGGTGCAGGAACGACGCTCTCGCTCCCGGCGATCTGGGCCGGGTCGATGGAAAACACCCTCACGTTGGCGAGCTCCGGGGGCGGGTCTTCGAGCAGTGCCCCTAACCGGAGACCATCTTCGTAGATGCTGCGGCCGGTCGACGTGGTGAGCTCGATCCGTCCCTTAACGTCGGGCATGCGAAGGTGGCGCTCCAGAGGCCCCCCGCCCGCGTGAGACAGACCATGGAGCAGCCTGAGCAGGTTCGACTTCCCGCTCCCGTTCGCGCCCAGCAGGACCGTGAACGGTTGCAGCTCGACGCTCGCGTCCGCGATCGACCGGTAGTTCTTGATCTGGATCTTCTGGAGCACGTCGCACCCGGCGCGGAGCATACCGCTCCGCACCTGGGCCGGAAAGCGACGTGGGTCGGTGGCGCCCCCGAAGGGGCGTCAGGCTCAGGCCCTGGCAGCCTGAATGCGCGCGACGAGCTCCGGCACGGTCGCGAAGAGATCCGCCACCAGCCCGTAGTCCGCCACCTGGAAGATCGGCGCGTCCCCGTCCTTGTTGATGGCGACGATGACCTTCGACCCCTTCATTCCGGCGAGGTGCTGGATCGCCCCCGAGATGCCGATGGCGAAGTAGAGCGAGGGCGCCACCACCTTGCCGGTCTGACCGACCTGCAGATCGCTGGCGGCGTACCCCGCGTCGCAGGCCGCGCGGCTGGCGCCGAGGGCCGCGCCGAGGGTGTCGGCGAGCGGGGCGAGCACCTCGTTGAAGCGCTCCTTGAGGGCGCGGCCGCCGGAGACGACCACGCGCGCCTCGCCGAGCTCGGGGCGTTCGTTCTTGATCTGGTCGAAGGAGACGAACTCGACGCGCGCGGCGGCGGGCTCGGCCGCGGCGACGGCGACGTTCTCGATCGGCGCCGAAGCGCCGGCGGGCTCGGCCGCGGAGAACGCGCTCTGCCGCACGCTCACCACGTGGATGGGCGTGGTGATCTTGGCGATGCCGTAGGCGTTGCCCGCGAACATCGGGCGCTTGTAGGTGAGCTCCGCGCCCGCGGCGATGACCTCGCTGATGTCGGTGGCATAGCCGGCGCCGAGGCGGGCGGCGACGCGGGGGAGCAGGTCCTTGCCGAAGGCGCTGGCGGTGCCGACGACGACGGCGAAGCCCTTGCCGACCTCGGCCACCGTGGGCGCGTAGGTCTCGGCCAGGTAGTTCTTGAGCGAGGGGGCGTCGGCGACCAGGACCGCCGCCGCGCCGAGGCGGGCCGCCTCTTGCGCGGCATCGCCGACGCCGGAGCCGACGATCAGGATCGAGTACGTCCCGCCCAGCGCTGCCGCGGCGTGCCGCGCGAACGTCACTGCCGAGTGGGTCGTCTTCTTGAGCTTGCCCTCGGCGACCTCTGCCACAACCAGGATGTTGGCCATGTCTGTCTTCCTCTTCTCGGTCGGTGGCGGGTCTTAGAGGACCTTGGCTTCGTTCTTCAGCTTGTTGACCAGCTCGGCCACGTCCTTGACCTTGATGCCGGCCTTGCGGGCGGGGGGGGCCTCGAACCTTGCGTACTGGACCTTGAGCGCGGCGTCGGCGGTGAGGTCAGCGACCTTGACCTCGACCAGCGGCTTCTTCTTGGCGGCCATGATCGCGGGCAGCGCGGCGAAGCGGACGCCGTCGTTGTACTTGAAGGTGGAGGCCGTCTTAAGCGAGTAGACGCTGGTGGGGGCGACGATGCGCAGGTCGACGGTGACCACGGCGGGGAACTTGACGCGCAGGGTGATGACGCCGCCGTCGACCTCGCGGCCGACGAGGAGGCCGCCCGCCTCTTCCCGGATGGTGGCGGCGAAGCTGGCCAGCGGCCAGCCCAGCAGCTCGGCGAGGATCTGGCCGACCTGGTTGGAGTCGCCGTCGACGGCCTGCTTGCCCATCACGACGACGTCGGGCTTCTCCTTCTCGACCAGCGCGGCGAGGCAGCGGGCGACCAGATCGCCGTCGAGCTTGTCGTCGGTGACGTCGACGCGGATGGCCCGATCGGCGCCGGTGGCGAGCGCGGCGCGCAGCGTCTGCTCGGTCTCCTTGGGGCCGAAGGTGACCACCACGACCTCACCGGCGCGGACCTTGGGAGCCTTGCCGTCCTCGGTGAGGCGGAGGGCCGACTCGAGGGCGTACTCGTCGAAGGGATTGGGCTTCCACTCGAGGCCAGTGGTCTCGATCTTGTCGCCGGCGGCGGGGATCTTGACCTTGTTGGCGTTGTCCGGGTCGGCGACGCGCTTCAGCGGAACGAGGATCTTCACGGCGGCGAGCTCCTTGGCGGGAGTTGTTCGCAAAATTTTCGGGGTGCGCTCGCGGGCGCTCCCTCGATGAATTGCGCGGGCTCGCCATGACAGGGCTGGCCCTTTGCGTCAAGGAGCCTGCTACCCTGCCGCTCCGTGACGACCACGAGCGACTTTCTGGTCATCGGCAGCGGGATTGCAGGGCTCACCTTCGCCCTCGACGCGGCCGCGGCGGGCACCGTCACCATCATCACCAAGCGCACCCGGGACGAGGCCAACACCCGTTACGCGCAGGGGGGCATCGCGGCGGTCTTCGCGCCCGGCGACACGCCGGAGGCGCATACCCAGGACACGCTCGTCGCCGGGGCCGGCCTCTGCCACGAGGTGGTCGCCGAGATCTGCGCGCGCGAGGGCCCCGACCGCGTCCGCGAGCTGATCGAGCGCGGCGCCCGCTTCGACGAGGAGGACGGCCACCTCCACCTGACGCGGGAGGGCGGGCACTCCGCGCGCCGCGTGGTCCACGTCGCCGACGCCACCGGCGCGGAGGTCGAGCGCGCCCTCCTCGAGGCGGTGGAGGCGCACCCCAACATCCGCATCGTCGAGCACCAGACGGCGATCGATCTGATCATCCTCTCGCGCTTCGGCGGGCCCGACCAGTGCGCCGGCGCCTACGTGCTCGACGAGAGCGACCTGGAAGGGGCCTCCGGAGGGAATCGCGGGCGCCACGTGGTCGAGACCTACCTGGCGCACGCGACCATCCTCGCCAGCGGCGGGGCGGGAAAGGTCTACCTCTACACGACCAACCCCGACGTCGCGACCGGCGACGGGGTGGCGATGGCGTACCGGGCGGGCGCCGAGATCGCCAACATGGAGTTCTACCAGTTCCACCCGACCTGCCTCTACCACCCGCAGGCGAAGAACTTCCTGATCTCCGAGGCCCTCCGCGGCGAGGGCGCGGTGCTACGCCTCCCCGACGGCACCGCCTTCATGGCCAACCACGACCCGCGCAAGGATCTGGCCCCGCGCGACATCGTCGCCCGCGCCATCGACTTCGAGATGAAGCGCCTCGGCTCCGAGTGCGTGTACCTCGACATCACCCACCGCCCGCCCGCGTTCATCCTCCACCACTTCCCGATGATCCACGCGGAGTGCCTCAAGTTCGGCTTCGACCTGACCATGCAGCCGATCCCGGTGGTGCCCGCCGCCCACTACATGTGCGGCGGCATCAGCACCGATCTCCACGGCCGCTCCAGCATCCCCGGCCTCTGGGCCATCGGCGAGTGCGCCTGCACCGGCCTCCACGGCGCCAACCGCCTGGCCTCCAACTCGCTGCTCGAGGGCATGGTCTTCGGCCACCGCGCCGCGGTGCGCCTGGTCGCCCAGATCGAGGAGCTGCGGCAGAGTCCCTTCCCCGAGGTGCCCGCCTGGCAGACCGGCGCCGCCGTCCCCAGCGACGAGGCGGTGGTGGTCGCCCACAACTGGGACGAGCTCCGCCGGACCATGTGGAACTACGTCGGCATCGTCCGCTCCGACGCCCGCCTGCGCCGCGCCGCCCGCCGCATCGCCCTCCTCCAGGAGGAGATCCGCGAGTACTACTGGAAGCACCTGGTCACCCGCGACCTGCTGGAGCTGCGCAACATCGCCACCGTCGCCGAGCTGATCGTCAGCTGCGCCGCCGCCCGCCACGAGAGCCGCGGGCTCCACAGCACCATCGACTACCCCGAGACCAGCGCTCGCTTTGCCGCCGACACGGTCGTCAAGCGCGGCGTCGTCCCGCACCTCCGCGGCCGATGAGCGACGACGACTCGCCGCGAGGGCCCTCCCAGCCGTCCGAGGGGCCCCCGCCGCTCAACGCGCTGGCCGCGACCGGGTGGGCGCTAGGCATCACCTTCCTGTTCTTCGTCTTCGCGGTGACCCTGGCCAAGGTGCGGCCCGGCTCGGAGCTCGACGTGGTGAGCGGCGTGGCCTGCCAGGCCATCGCCTACCTGGCGGGGCTGTTCGTGATCCTGCGCGTGCACGCGCCGGACGCCGGCATCCGCGATTTCCTCGGGGTGCGGCCGACGCACTGGCTCTTCTACCCGCTCGCGGTGGCCCTCGGGCTCTCGCTCCAGCTCCCCGCCAACGCCCTCTACAACGCGGTGGTGCGGTGGAGCCACGACACCTCCAAGGACAGCTTCACCGAGGTCTTCCAGGCCGCCTCGTCGCCGAAGCGCGCGGTGATCGCGCTGGTGGTCATCCTCGTCGGCCCGGTGCTCGAGGAGGTGCTCTTCCGCGGCGCCCTCTTCCGCCCGATGCTCAAGGCGCACCCGGCGCCGGTGGTGATCGGGGTGACGGCGACGCTCTTCGCCATCGCCCACCCCTCGGTGCAGATGTACCTCCCCATCGGCCTGGTCGGGCTGGCGCTGGGCATGGTGCGCTGGACGAGCGGCTCGCTGGTGCCCTCGGTGCTCCTCCACGCCACCTTCAACGCGGTGCCGTTCTACAGCATGGCGGCCCAGCGCCCCGGCGCGCCCGAGAGCGAGGGCTCGGTCCCTCTTGCGTACCTGCTGGTGAGCTGCGGCGCGGTGGTGATCCTCCTCGCGGCCATTCGCCTCCTCGGGAGCCGCAGCCAGCTTGCCGGGATCGCCCGGGAGTTCGACCGAAGGTGAGCGGCGAGGTGCAGCGCCCCTCCTGCGCGCTCTCGCTCCCCGGCGGGGGGCTGACCGGCGCGCTCTACCAGGTCGGCGCGCTCGCCGCGCTCGAGGACGGCGTGCTGGCGCGCGACGGGCAGCGCTACTCGGCCTACATCGGCAGCTCCAGCGGGGCCTCGGTGGCGGCGGCGCTGGCGGGGGGCATCGCGGTGGACCGGCTCTACCGCGCGCTCCTCGATCCGGTCGACAACTTCTTCCCGCTCGAGCGCGGCCACCTCCTCCGGCTCGATCTCGACGAGTGGCGCCGCGCCCTCAGCACCGGGATGGTCGCCCTCCGCCACGCCCTGGTGCGCGTCGCCCGGCGCGGCGATCGCAGCTCCCGCGCCCCGTCGATCCCCTTCCTCTGGGAGCAGATCGATCGCTTCAACGACTCGCTCCCGGCCGGGCTCTTCGCCCTCGATCGCTACGAGCGCCTCCTCGCCCAGGTCTTCCTCCGCCGCGCCATCCCCAACGACTTTCGCGTCATGCCCTGCGCCCTGCGCATCGCCGCCCACGACCTCGACTCGGGCGAGCGCGTCATGTTCGGCGGCGAGGGTCACGCCCATGTGCCGGTCTCGCTCGCCTGCGCGGCCTCGATGGCGCTGCCGCTCTTCTTCTCGCCGGTGCGCGTCGACGGCCGCCACTACCTCGACGGCGGCCTCGGCCACGTGGCCCACCTCGACGTCGCCGAGCGTCTCGGCGCCTCGCTCTGCATCGTGGTCAACCCGCTGGTGCCC
>Ga0302279_10006697_pt1 | contig 12107 bp, 13 predicted proteins | sample III_Bog_N3_3_FD_194541 | JGI IMG/M metagenome (GOLD analysis project Ga0302279, IMG submission 194541) | Peat permafrost microbial communities from Stordalen Mire near Abisko, Sweden - III_Bog_N3_3 | ecosystem: Environmental > Terrestrial > Soil > Wetlands > Peat | place: Sweden: Abisko...
ACCCCAAGGGGTTATTGGGCTTTCTTCTTCCGAGGGACCAGGACTGTTGTGAGAAACAGCGGCATTCGCAGATGGCAGTTCAGGCATCGATTCCCTCCCGAATTTCAGCACTTTCCCCGCGAAAATGCGGCGCTGCCCAGTGCCAGGCGACGTCGCTGGTACGAACGGGGACGCCGGCGTCGTCGATGAATCCGACTCGAGCAGCTCGCCCGGAACTCTTGACGCGACGAAGGACGGTCGGACCCTCCTCTCGCGGCAGGTGATCGTCCCCCCACTGTTGCAGGGCACTCAAAGCGACGAGGAGTTCCTGCCCCGCCGGGGTCAATCGGTACGCGAAGCGGACCCGGGCGCCGGGGTCCTGATACGGGGTGCGCTCTAAGACGCCGAAGTCAACCAGTGTCGCCAAGCGGTCACTCAAGACGTCCGGGGCGATCTTGAGATTCGCTCGAAACTGAGAGAAGCGCGTCGATCCCGCGAGGGCGTCGCGCAGTATCAAGAGCGTCCAACGCTCGCCGAGCACCTCGAGGCTGCGTGCTATCGAGCAAAACTCTGGCAGCGGCTTCTTCATAGCCGTACCCTACCACCTAAGTTGTACTTTCCTAGTGAGCATGCTAGGTTCTTTTTTCAAACCTAGGAGGTCATCATGATCATTGAAGGAAGCGTGGCGCTCGTGACGGGGGCCAATCGAGGACTCGGCCGTCACCTCGCCGAACAGCTTCGCGACCGAGGCGCGACGGTCTACGCCGCCGCCAGAAACCCCGCCGCGGTGACATTCGCCGGCGTGACGCCCATCGCCCTCGACGTCACGGACCTCGAGTCGATCGCCCGCGCAGCAAAGATCACCGGGGACGTGACGCTGTTGGTCAATAACGCCGGCAGCGGCACGGGCGCCTCACTGTTGTCCGGTCCGCTCAGCGATATTCGCACGGAGATGGAGACCCACTACTTCGGCTCCCTCAACGTGATTCGAGCCTTCGCACCTCAGTTGGCGCGCGGCGGTGAAAGCGCCATCTTGAACGTCCTCTCGGTACTCTCGTGGATGAGCGTGCCGGCGCTCGGAGCGTATAGCGCGGCAAAATCCGCAGCGTGGTCGATGACCAATGGCCTACGCCAGGAACTCGCCGCGCAGGGCACCGCCGTCACTGCCCTCCACGTGGGATTAATGGACACCGACATGACCCGCGACATCGACGCGCCGAAGAGCGACCCGGCGGAGGTCGCACGTTTCGCCCTCGACGGTATCGCCGCGGGGCGAAGTGAACTCCTCGCCGATTCGCTCAGCGAGCGGGTCATCGCTGGTCTTTCCGGCGGCGTCGGCGCCCTGTATCCGGCCTTCGCGTGACGGCGAGCGCCGTTACGGCTACTTACACCAACTGCGGATCAGCACTTCACCGCTGACCGAGTTCTTAGAACCCGTCTCGCCGATCAGTGCCCAGGCGGCCAGGTAGAGCGCCACGCCGATACCGCTGAAGAAACTGAGGACCACGAAGATCGCCCGGACGAGGACGACGTCCACGCTGAAGAAGCGCGCGAAGCCCGCCGCGACACCACCGATCAGTCGGCCGTCCACGGGGCGCTCGAGGGGGCCCGAGTCGACGTGGTGTGAGTTGGGTTGTTCGTTCATGGTGGTCTCCTGACCGGTCTCAATGAGAGCATTGCTCTCGTTATAAGAGCAGTGTACACACTTCTTGAGGTCGCGTCAAGGAAATCCTGGATCCCTTAGGGTGCTTGGGCTCTAGCATTAGGTAGTACTTCCGTACGACCAGGTCAGTTGTGAGCACGACACCACTTCGAGCGCAGCCGCTTGGAGGACGTGCTGGCCCCGTACGTAGGTCGAAAATCAGGCAGACGCCGGCGTTAGAGACCCCGCCGGGAGACTCAGGCCGGGCGAAATCCGACGAAACGGCCCATGGCGTCGATGGCGAACTCGAAGAAGGCGTCGGTGTCCTGGACGAGACCATGGAGTTGACCGAAGACCTCGAAGCTGATCTGTCCGAAGAGCTGGTTCCACGCCACGAGGGCCTTGGCAACGATCGAGGGCGCGACGCCCGGGATAGCGAAGTCAGCCAACGCTCGCATCTCGGTGTCGAGAGACGTCGGAAGGACCGTTGACGGGTCTTCGACCAACTCACCCGCATCGTTGGCCTCGGCGAGGAGGGCGGCCAAGGCGAAGAGCACCCGGCTGGCCGGTGCGACGGTCAACTCCGGCGCCTGGTAACCCGGGACCGGCGAACCGTAGATGAGGGTGTACTCGGTCGGTCGCGACAGCGCCCACCGGCGCACCGCACGGCACGCGTTTCGCCAGTGCTCGAGTGACCCCTGTCCCAGTGTCGCCGCGGCCTCCGCCTCGGCACCGAGTGAGTCGTAGGCCTCGACGATGAGGGCCGTCAGGAGGTCGTCGCGGGATTTGAAATAGCGGTATACCGCCGAGGAGGCCATGCCGAGCTCTCGAGCGACGGCCCGAAGGGACAGCGCACCGGCGCCCTCGGTCGCCAACTGGGCCCTCGCCGCAACGATGATCTCTCCCCGGACGGCGTCTCTAACGCGTTCACGGGCACTGGCGACGACTCCACTGGGTTCCATGGAGCCAGTATGCCACAAGATGAGAGCACTGAACTTATTTTCTTACTAATGCTCTTGACAAGCCGTCCTCGATATGTAACTATTGCTCTTTTATAAGAGCACTGCTCTCATTTGCGGAGCTCACGACAGAAGGAGATGCCATGAACGAAGCAACCACGATGGAGCGCTGGGGCCACTGGTCCTACCGTGCTCGCCGTCGGATCCTCTGGGCCGCACTGGGCTTCGTCGCCTTCGCCGTGATCTGGGGAACCGGAGTGTTCGGGAGCCTGGAGAGCGCCGGCGGGTTCGACGCCCCGAACAGCCAGAGCCAACACGAAGCGGCCCTGGCGGCGAGCGCGTTCGGGCGCGACGCGGGTGACGTGGTGATCCTCTATTCGAGCCCGCACGCCATCAACACCGCGGCGAATGGTACCGCGATCACCCACACCCTCGAGGCGCTGCCAAAGAAGTACCTCGACTCCTTCGCCACCTACTGGACGACCGGGAGGAAAAGCTTCCTCAGCACGAATGGCCGCTCGACGTTCGCGCTCCTCGAACTACGCGGGGCCAGTGACGACGCCCGACAGAGCAATTTTGACGCTATCAAGACCGAACTCGCGGCTCCCGGGCTGACGGACCAGATCGGTGGCCTCGTGCCAACCGATGAGCTAATCAGTGCTCAAACGAGCAAGGACATCGGCCGGGCCGAATCGCTCTCCATGCCCATCTTGCTCCTGTTGTTGCTGCTCATCTTCGGCAGTCTCGTCGCCGCGAGCCTCCCCCTCGCCATCGGCGCGGTCGGCATCCTCGGCTCATTGACGGCGCTGCGACTCTTGACTCTGGTCACCGGTGTTTCTATATTTTCTGTCAACATCACCACGATCCTCGGTCTCGGGCTCGGCATTGACTACGGACTCTTCATGGTGAGCCGTTTCCGCGAGGAGTTGCGGCGAAACGAGACGACCGAGGCGGCCGTCGCGCGCACCATGGCCACGGCTGGTCGCACGGTGCTCTTCTCGGGCATCACGGTCGCGGTCGCGCTCTCGGGCCTGATGCTCTTTCCCGAGACGTTCCTGCGTTCGATGGGCTACGGCGGGGTGTTCACGGTCATGATCGACGTGCTGGCCGCGTTGACGGTCATGCCCGCGCTGCTCTCCGTACTTGGACCGAAGGTCAACTCGCTACGCATCCGCCGCTCCCTCAGCGCGGAGCCCCCGCCCACCGAGGGTGGCGCCTGGTACCGACTGGCCAAGGGCGTCATGCGACGCCCGATTCTCGTGGCCGGCGTGATCATCGTCGTGCTCGTCGCCCTCGGCTCGCCGTTCCTCAAGGCCGCCTGGGGTGGGACCGACGCCACGGTGCTCCCCACCGCGACCGCGCCCCATCAGGTACAAACGGCCCTAGCGACGGGATTTCCCGGCAATCCCGCAGCCCCCATCGAGTCGATTCTCCAGTTCCAACACCCACTGTCCAACTCGTCACGCGAGATGAGCGAACTCCGCGCCTACGACGCGACGCTTCGCCACCTCCCCGGCATCACGGGTGCGGCGATCACGGGCATCAAGGGCGATCTCGCCAGGATCGACCTCAGTTACCGTCCGAGCCCGTACTCCCGCGCCACTCAGGTCCTCGTCGCGCGCGCGGCGAACGTCGCGGCACCGGCTGGAGCCACGCGCTTCATCGGCGGCGAGACCGCAGAACTCACTGACACGCTTTCAAGCCTCGGCTCGGTCTTGCCGTGGATGGGACTGATCGTGGTACTCGCCACCTTCGTGTTGTTGTTCCTCGCCTTTGGATCGATCATCTTGCCCGTCAAGGCGATTGTGATGAACATCCTCTCGCTCTCGGTGATGTTCGGGGTCCTGGTGTGGGTCTTCCAGGAAGGTCACCTCTCGAGCATCCTCGCCTTCAGCTCCGACGGGACCATCAACCCGGCGACGCCGATCCTGATGTTCGCGATCATGTTCGGGCTCTCGATGGACTATGAGGTGTTCTTGCTCTCACGGATCCGCGAGCACTACCTGGCGACGGGTAACAACGAGGCGGCGATCGCCACCGGGCTGCAAAAGACCGGTGGGGTCATCACCGGTGCGGCCCTGATGCTCGGGGTCGTCATCGGTGCCTTTTCCCTCTCCAACGTGACTTTGACCAAGATGATGGGCGTCGGCATGGTCGTGGCCCTGATCGTCGACGCGACGATCGTCCGGCTACTCCTCGTGCCCTCGACCATGAAACTCCTCGGTCGGGCCAACTGGTGGGCGCCGGCACCGCTGCGTCGACTGCACGACCGCCTCGGTTTCAGCGAAGGGTCGGATTCCACCGAACTGTACGCCCCGGAGGAGGAGCTGGTTTTACTTGGGTAACGAACCGACAATGCCCCCGGAGGCCGCGGCCTCCGGGGGCATTGTCGTGTTTACTTAGCGGCCGTCGTGGTTCGAAAGCGCCGCAGCGCGAGCGGCACGCAGACGGCAGTTATCAACGCACACCAGAAGATCATCGACACGACGGGGTGGGTCAACTGCCACGAGCCGCTCGAGTTGGTCCCCTGACAGACGTGTCGGACCGCCGCGACCAGAGCAGAAAGCGGGTCCCACTCCCCGATCGTGCGCGGAATGAGCTTCATCCCCGAAATGGGCACGAAGGCACCCGCCAGGAACGTCAGCGGGAATACCACGGCGAAGCCGATGCCCTGCATGGCGTCCGCGCTCTTGAAGATCATGCCCATCAACACGCCGAACCACGTGAAGGCCGTGAGGCCCAACAACATCAGCCCAACCAGCTCGAAGGCGGATCCGACGTTGAGGTGCGGCCGCCACCCGAGGCCGATGCCCACGGCCGCGACGATCACCAGGCCAAGGATCTGTTCGAGGATCTGACCGACCACCTGGGAGGTGATGACCGAAAGGCGCGTCACCGGGAGGGACCGAAACCGGTCCACCACTCCGGTCGCGAAGTCCGTCGCCGTGGCGGTCCCCGCGCCGATCACCCCGAAGGCCAGACTCTGGCCGATGAGTCCCGGCAACAGGTAGTCCTGGTAGCGGATCCCGGGGATATGGATGGCCGAGCCGAAGACGTAGAGGAACAACAGGGTGAAGATCAACGGCTGGATGGTGACGTCGCTGAGTCGAGAGGGCACCCGGGGAATCGTCCGCAATCCCCGCCCGACCAGCAACGCGGTCTCGGTGAAGAAACGGCGAAAGGGGGCCGGGCGGGGCGGCAACGCGGCGTAGTCGCTCGGACGCTCGATGTCGATGACGGTCATGAACGGGACTCCTCTAGGTCGTGGTCGGTCTGATCCTTCGCGAGCGGCTGGCCGGTGAGGGCTAAGAACGCGTCGTCGAGGGTCGGTCGGCGAAGGGCGATCTCGTCGACTTCGACCCCGACGTCGTGCACCGCGCTCGCGACTTTCGCGAGGTCGTTGACATCGTCAGGTGCCGGGATTGAGACCATGCGTTGTTCGGCCGAGACCGTGAGGTGGAAGTTCGAGCTCAGACCGAGCACTAACTTCTCGAGTCCGGCGGCGTCGGCCGCCACGACGTCGACCCGCTGGTCGCCGATCTGGGACTTGAGGTCGTTGGCCGTGCCCCTCGCGGTGGCGCGACCGTGGTCGAGCAGGACGATGTAGTCCGCGAGGGCATCGGCCTCTTCTAAGTACTGGGTGGTCAGAAAGAGCGTGACGCCCGTCGCGACGAGCTCGCGGATCGTGCTCCACACCACCTGGCGGCTCCGTGGGTCGAGTCCGGTCGTCGGCTCGTCGAGCACCAGGACGCGAGGCTCAACGACGAGGCTGGCGGCTAAGTCGATGCGGCGTCGCTGTCCGCCCGAGACGGACTTCACAAGCTTGTCGCGAAACTCGCCGATGTCGAATCGGTCGATGAGACCGTCGGTGACGTGGGCGGCGTCCTTGCGCGAGTAGCCACGCAGCCGCGCCATCAACACGAGGTTCTCGCGAGCGGTCAAGTTGTCCTCTAACGCCGCGAACTGCCCCGTCAAGGAGAGCACGCTGCGCACCGCGTCGCTGTCCCTGACGACGTCGTATCCACAGACCGTCGCCGATCCGGCGGTGGGCTTGATCAGCGTGGCGATCATGCGCACGATGGTGGTCTTGCCGGCTCCGTTGGGACCGAGCAGGGACACGACCGTACCGGCCTTCACCTCGAGGTTGAACCGGTCGACGGCGACGAAGTCGCCGAAGTGTTTGCTGAGGCCGTCGGTGACGACCACCACGTCATTGTGTGCCATGGAACTCCCTTCGATGAAAAATACTACAGTAACTAAAAAGATTTAGCAACTAGAAGTATCACCGATTTTCCGCTAAAGTGGCACCATGCGACGCCAGCACGACGACGAGGTAGCGAGTTTCAGCGAGCTTCGCCGACGCATGCGCGAACACCTCGACGAACACGACCCGGATATCAAGGGCCTTCGTGAGCGCAAGAAGGACCTGATGCGCCAACACATCTCGGACACCGCAACGCGCATGTTCTTAGAACGTGGCTTTGACGCCGTACGCGTCGCGGACGTCGCCGTGGCCGCGGACGTCTCGGAAAAGACCATCTATAACTACTTTCCGACAAAGGAGTCGTTGCTGCTCGACCGCGAAGAGGACTCCGTTCGCGAGATCGAAGAGGCCCTCGGGCCCACGGGACTCCACGTCTCACCCGTCGACGCGGTGCTGGCAATATTGACCAGAGAACTCGACGAGATCGTCGACTACCTCACGACCGCTCCCGCAGAAGACCGCCAGATGATTCTGCGCTTCAACGACCTCATCAACGGCACCCCCGCCTTGAAGGCGTACCGCGCCGACATGATGGATCGCCTAGCCCAAGTCGCCGCCACGGCGCTTGCCGCTCGTGCCGCGGTCGACCCGATGGACCCCGAGCCCCAAATCGCGGCGGACGCGTTGATGAGCCTCTGGCGAATCTTCTATAACGCGCTCATCAAGTACTCGAGCAGTCCGATGACGCCGAGCGATGTTCGCAACGCCGTGCTGGCAGATGTTCGACGAGCGGCTCGACTGATTGACACGGGGCTCTGGTCGTTCACGACCGTCGTCCAAGGGGCTAAGGGCCGCCAGCAGTTCCAGGCCGCGGCGGCGGCGTCCGACGAAGCCCGCAAGCAAGTGGTCCTAGCCCTCAAGGAAGCTCGATCGGCCTGGCGTCAACTAAAGAACGACTTCGAAGCCCGGGGTCGAGACGAAGTCGCCGCCCAGCGCCGCTCGCTCTCGTCGCTGCACACCGAGGCCCGCGAGATCAAACGCCAGACCCAGCTGCAGCGCCAGGAGTTCAAAAAGGACGTGAAGGACGCCGTCAAAAGGGCCCGTAAACCTTCGCGGTAGTTGGTCGTTCTGGAACGACGCGCACAACTGCCCATATCGTCGTTGCAGTGAGGCGAGGTTCGCTCGATAGCTCGTCGCAGTTTGTTACCAGCGCAGCAAGAAGGAGGACGACGTGGACGTGAAGGATCTGATGAAGCGGGTGGGAGAGAACCTGTCGGTGGGTCGTTCCTTCGGGTCCGCGTACGAGAAGGACGGACTCCTCATCATTCCCGTGGCGATGGTGGCCGGCGGAGGTGGCGGTGGTGGTGGACCAATGATCGACGAATCAGCCACGGAGGAGACCGATCCGGAGCACACCACCGGTGGAGCAACGAATGAAGCCTCGGGCGCCGGGTTTGGCGGCGTGGTCCTGCCCGTCGGCGCCTACGTCGTGAAAGACGACGACGTGCGTTGGGTGCCCGCCGTGAACGTGACGCTTATCGCCCTCGCTGCCCTGGCGGTGCTTCGAATGTCTATTCGCTCGCGGTCAAAGCGGCCGCGACACCGCTGATCAGCGCGGGTCGGGACGATCGACGTTCCAGTGGCGCCCGACGATCGCCATCCAACTCCCGTCACTTCGCGGGAGGAGGAGGAAGCGACTGATCATCCGTTGACCGCCGGTGTAGTCCCCGTAGAGCAGGTCGACGATGAACCGCTCGCGTCCTTCGACGAGGTCACGGGTTTCTAGGAACGCAGGTTCACGGGGATCTCGATAGACGCCCTGCCAAAACGACACGTCCCCCGAGGCGACGAAAAGGTCGCGAGTCAGCCGGCGAAAGGAATCAACCGCCGGTCGAGCGACGTTGTTGGGGTCTTGCGGCACGTCGGTGCGCCAACCGTGCAGGACCGCGATACCGCTACCAACGTTGCGCACTGACATGGTGAGATAGATCGCGTCGTCGGTGACCTCCGCCGTTCCCCCGCCGCCGGGGAGGAGAACGAAGTGTTCGTCGATGAACGTCACCTTGATTGGAGCGTCCTCGGGTCGTGAGGGGAACAGGAGCGGTCGCAGGCCCGAGAGCAGCGACTCCTCGGCCACTCTCGCTGATCTATTGGCCGAGCGCACCGAGGAGAACGTCGCGACGGCGAGAACGAGAGTGCCCGCGGCGGTCGCCAACGACGACGCGATGACCCAGTCATTCATCGGCCCATCGTAGGGGGCGATTGTGGCGAATTTGAGAGACCGTTGCGCCGAAGGTCGACAATTAGCGATTTCTTGTAGATACCCTTGAAGGCATGAAACTCGACGTCTACCGCAGTTGCACCCGTAAGGAGAAGATGGAGGTCCTCAATATCTTCTGGCGGCGCAACATTGAGGCGTCGTCGCGTATTCGAGAAGCGGCCCTCCAATACGGACCCGTCGCGGTGGCGTGCCTGATCGCCATCGCGGCCGAGTTGGCGCTCGTGATAGGAGTATCGCTCACTCGCGCGCACGTGATCGGCCTCGTAGCAACTATCTGTGAGGTCTTCGTCGTGTGGTCGCTGTGGTGGGCACTCGCTCGCACCCGCGACATCAAACGCCTCACGAACTAGTCCGCTCGGCGCTCACGTCCCCTGGGCTAGGACTGAGCGAGTTCCCGGTGGCTTGAGGAGTGCGACGCGCCCGTCGAGTTCTGTCCGTCGATCGCCTTGCGCAAGAGATGCGCCAAGTTCGCCCGTTCTTCTTCATCGAGCGCGCCCAGCATCTCGTCTTCGAGGCTCTGTTGAGCGGCCTCGGCGCGCTGGAGCGCGGCACGTCCCTCGGCGGTCATCGAGACGATGTGGCGACGACGGTCTAACGGGTCGCGGCGACGTTCGACGAGATCGGCCGACTCGAGATCGTTGAGCAGTAACACGCAGTAGTTGGCGTCAATGCACAGGCCATCAGTGAGGGCCTGCTGGGTGGTCTCTTCGTAGTCACGAAGAAACGAGAGCGCCGCGAGTTCTTTGAGCGTCTGGCCGAGGAGTTCGGGCGTACTACGTCGACTCACCAGACGCGAGAGTTGCGTGAGCAAAAGAATCGGACCCGTAGAGGAATTTTCGTCCACGGACGTTAATGGTAGTGAGGTGTCGATATTCATGCTATCATGATTATAACGCTCCAGCGATGATACAGACTCGCAGTGCAGTGTTACCACGATAGCAACGAAAGGCTTCGCCTATGCAATTAACTTTACCCACTTCACCAGGAAGAACAGACCGTCGCCGATGGATTGCGCTCGTCGTGGTGTGTATGGCCATGCTCATGAGCGCCCTCGACTCCTCGATCGTCAACGTCGCCCTGCCCTCCATTCAAAGGGACCTCCACTTCACCCAATCCAGCCTCACCTGGGTCGTCGACGCGTACCTGATCGCCTTTGGCAGCTTCTTGCTCCTGGCGGGTCGCCTCGGCGACCTCATTGGCCGGAAGAAAGTCTTCTTGAGCGGCGTCGCGATCTTCACCCTCTCCTCGCTCATCTGTGCCCTCAGTCAGAATCAAGCGGAGTTGATCATCGCCCGGTTCTTCCAGGGCCTCGGCGGCGCGGTGTCGAGTTCGGTCATCGTCGCGATCATCATCACGGAGTTCACTGGTGCGAAGGAACGCGCCAAGGCGATGAGTTCATTCATGTTCGTCACCGTCTCGGGTGGTTCCATTGGCCTGCTCGTCGGCGGGTTCCTCACCCAGACCGTCAACTGGCACTGGATCTTCGTCATCAACATCCCGATCGGGATCGCCACCTTGATCCTCGGCTTCTTCCTGATCGAGGAGAACGTCGGTCTTGGCGTTCGCGACGGCGTCGACGTCACCGGCTCATTGCTCATGACGACGTCCCTCGTGCTCGGCATCTTCGCGATCGTCAAAGCCTCCAGTTACGGCTGGGGTTCGGTGCACACGCTCGGTCTCCTCGCTGTCTCGGTCCTACTGATGGGTTCTTTCGCCATCGTCGAGTCACGCGTCAAGCGCCCGATCGTGCCGCTGCGTATCTTGAAGATCAAGAGCCTCACCGCCTCCAGCGTCGTCCGCGGTCTCGCGTTCTCCGCGATGTTCTCGGTGTTCTTCTTCGGCGCCATCTACTTAGAGAAGGTGCTGCACTACAGCCCCCTCACGACGGGTATCGCGTTCTTGCCGATGACGATCGCCATGGCGATCATGTCGCTCGGCCTAACGAGTCGTCTCCTGATGCGCTTCGGCCCCATGCGACTGCTGGTTCCCGGGATGTCCTTCGTGATCGTCGCGTTGCTCTTGCTGTCGCGCACCGGGGTTCACACCAACTACGCGGTGTCGATCCTCCCGGCGTTCCTCCTCATCGGCGTGGGCATGAGCATCTCGGCGGTGCCGTTGCTCACCATCGCCATGGCCGACGTCCCCCACGCGGACGCGGGTCTCGCCTCGGGCTTCGTGAACGTGTCAGTGTGGCTCGCTTCTTCCGCCGCACTCGCCGTCTTTGGCACGCTGGCGGCCAGTCGGACCCACGCCGTCGCCGCCCTCGGTAAGGGCGTGAACGCCTCGCTCGTCGCGGGCTACCACGTGACCTTCCTCATCGGCGCGCTACTGGGCGTCGCTGGCCTGGTGGTGTGCGTGGTGCTCCTTCGCGCGCCAGCGAAGGAAGTCCTCGACGCGCGAACCAGTGGCACCTTCACCGAAGAGGATGAGCGCGAGTTGCAGATCGCGGCCGCCGAGTTCTAAAGCGTCCCACGCCGTAGCGAATCGCCGTCGCCCTCGGGCGGCGGCGATTCGTGTTACGTCCCGGAATCGTCCATGTAAAAGGTGAACATTTTTTCCGCCGCGACGCGTGCTCCGAGCGAGTCCGTATCGTCGAGCCAAGTCTCAAAGTCAGGCCCCGCGGTGGGCAGGTAGTGATCGAGCATGGCCTGGCGAAGTTCGTCACCCGCACTGGAATGCACGTCGAAGAGTTCGGCAGTGCCGTGGACGGCAATTGAGAGCTTCTCGCTCGGAAGGTGAAGGGCGCTGATGTGAGGACGCATGGCGAGGTGGCGCATCTTGACCGACTCGCGCCCCGCGCTGAAGAAGAACGAGCCGTGGAGAAAGTACCCGTCGACCGGACCGACGAGAGGACGTCCATCGGAGGTCGTCGTGGCCACCGACAGCAACCGCATCCCTTGAAGGCGCGCGCACATATCCTCCGCGCTGAGTCGACGTTCCGTCGTGATGATCTCGGCCATATGGGGTCCGGCGACGCTGAAACTTTCGTCGAGGAGTCGTTGCAGGTGCTCTATTTCGTCGGGACTTTCGAACATCAGTTCC
>Ga0302279_10006698_pt1 | contig 12104 bp, 10 predicted proteins | sample III_Bog_N3_3_FD_194541 | JGI IMG/M metagenome (GOLD analysis project Ga0302279, IMG submission 194541) | Peat permafrost microbial communities from Stordalen Mire near Abisko, Sweden - III_Bog_N3_3 | ecosystem: Environmental > Terrestrial > Soil > Wetlands > Peat | place: Sweden: Abisko...
GCCACGACCACCGGGGTGGAGCTCGACGACGACGAGGACGACGACGGTGGTGTGGTCGACGGGTTCTGGGCCGCCGCCTCCTTGGCGATCACCGCCTGTTGGGCCGCCAGCTTGGCGTCGGTGCCCGCCGGGAGGGTCGTGAGCTTCGACGACGCCGGGGGCAGGGTGTCGGCCGGCACCGGCTCGCACACCGGGTGGAAGCCCGGGGCGTAGATGTCGCTCGACGTGGGGGGCAGCGGTCCGACGAAGGGGTTGAGCGGGGCGGGCAGGGTGGGCGGGTCGAGGAACGGCGGGGTCGACGCGGTGAAGTCGAAGAAGTCGAGCATGTCCCGGGCGTTGGCGTCCCGGTAGGTGAGGGCCGGCAGATTCCACTTGGTCTCGACCAGTTTGAGGATCGAGGTGTGGTCGTAGACCTGGTGGGAGACGTAGTCCCGCTTGGCGTAGGGGGAGACCACGGCGACCGGTACCCGGAAGCCGGTGTAGTCGTAGGCGCCGGGCTGGTCCGGCGGCACGGTGATCTCGGGCGGCACGTCGTCGGGACGCACGGCGGGCTGGGGCGGTACGTGGTCGTAGTAGCCGCCGTGCTCGTCGTAGGTCCAGATGAGGGCGGTCTTCGACCACTGCGGTGACGTCAGTACGGCGTCGATGATCCGCGCCGCGAAGGCCTCACCGATCGAGATGTCGTTGTTCTCCTCGGAGTAGTTGGTGTAGGGGTCCACCAGGCTGAACTGCGGCAGGGTGCCCGCCGCGGCATCGGTGAAGAAGTCGTTGATGGGGACGCACTTGCTCCCGTCCTCGATCAGGGTGGGGAGGAAGATGGCGGCTGTCGGGACGTCCGGGTAGTAGTCCTTCCACGTGATCCCGTACTTGTTCAGGGTCTGGAAGATGGTGCCGTTGGGGGGGAGCGTGTGGGAGATGCCGCTGGCGTCGGTGCTCACGTCGCCGAGGGCCGTCGCCGCGGTGAGGAACCGCCGGTTGGGGTAGGTCTGGGCCATCACCGAGCAGAAGTAGCGGTCGCCGATGGGGAACACCCCGGCCAGGCCGTAGTAGAAGGGCAGGTCAGCCTGGTCCCAGTAGCCCATGGCCAACGGACCGCAGGCCCCGACGAACCCCATGTTGGTGCCGTTGTCCCACGACAGGTGCGAGGCGTTCCACGACTGGGTGACCCCGGAGTGGTCGGGGCCGCAGGTGTTGGGTTCGTGGAACGAGGTGACGTATCCGCCGGCCGGGTCGGGGTTGTAGTTGATCGGCTGTCCGTCGCTCCCCAGGGTGAACCCGTCCCCCCGGCCGAGCATGCCCAGGTGGTCGTCGAACGAATGGTTCTCCATCATCAGCACGACGATGTTCTCGATCTGGGGAAGGGTGTCGGTGCCGGCCGGCTTGTCCGGGTAGGGCCGGCTGCCCGGGGCCAGCAGGGTGCCACCCGGGCCCAGTCCCACCGCCCGGGCCGGCGCCGCCCCGGCCGCGTCCAGACCGATCCCACCGGCGGCCAGCCCGGCCAGCCCGGCCGTCGCCCCGCCCCGCAGCAGGTCGCGGCGCGAGATGCGGGCCGACCACCGGGCGATCTGCTCTTCGGAGATCGGTCGGGACGACGGGGAGGGCTCCATGCCCCCGCACGATAACGGATGACCGCGTCCGATGAGGGTGCGGTCGCCTACCGCCGGAGGTGGTCCGCCCCGGGGCCGGCGGGCCTCACGTCGAGGCCTCGATCAGCGAGCGTCCGAACCAGTCCGATGACGACTGCACGCCCGGGAGCACGAAGAAGTACCCGCCCCCGGTCGGGCTGATGTAGTCGACCAGCGGCTCGTCGATCAGCCGGGTCTGGACGGCCTCGAACTGACGGACCGGGTCCTGCTGGTAGCAGGTGAACACCAGCCCCTGGTCGAGGTTGCCGTTGACGTCGATCCCCCGGTCGTAGTTGAACCCGCGGCGCAGGATGCGGCTCGGGGCCGTCTCCGGGGTGCGGGGGTTGGCCACCCGGATGTGGGCGGTGAGGGGGATGACCGCACCGGCCGGGTCGAGCTGGTAGTCGGGCGTGTCGTTCTGACCGTTGCCGTCGAGGGGCGCACCGTTGTCCCGTCGCCGGCCGATCATGAGCTCCTGCTCCTGGAGGGACACGCGGTCCCAGAATTCGACCAGCATCCGGATGACCCGGATCACCTGGTAGGTGCCGCCGGTCGTCCAGGCCGGTTCGGACCCGTCGGTCCGGGCCCAGACCAGCGAGTCGAGCACGGCCGTCGAGTCCACGTCGGGGTTGGCGATGCCGTCCCGGAACCCCAGGTAATTGCGGGGCGTCCCGGAGGGCCGGGGCGGGCTCACCGCCCCGTCGATGCGCCAGCGGGGCTGCATGGCCCCCCGGGTGTGCTTGGTGATGTCGCGCAGGGCGTGCACCGTGGTGTCGGCGTCCTCGGCGTAGAGGGCCAGGCTCAGGTCCCCGTGGCACTGGGACTGGTCGAGGTCGTCGTTGGGGAACGGGGTCATGGTGGTGAGCGAGCCGGGCTGGAGGGCGGCCAGGCCGAAACGGTCGTCGAACAGCGACGCCCCGACGCCCAGGGCCACGGCCAGTTGGCCCGACGGGAGCACCGGGCCGAGGATCCCGTTGTCGTCGGTGGGCGCCGCCGGTCCGGCGTCGTCGGGTTGCCCCCCGGCGGTCAGCAGGCGGGCCCGGTCGGTGATGGTGCGGAACAGCCCGGCCAACTCGGCCGGGGACCCGGCGGTCACGTCGAAGGAGGTGAAGAGGGCGGCCCGGGTGGGCGGGGCCAGCACGCTCCACTGGTGGGCCCCGTGGAACGGGGCGATGGCCGAGGTGGGCACGGCCCCGTCCGCCGCCCCGGCGACCCCGCCGCCCAGGGCCGCCGTCACGCCGAGGCCGCCCGCCGCGGCGGCCCCGGCCTGGAGGAAGCCCCGGCGGGAGATGCGGCGGGCCGGGTCCCCGGTCGGACCGGTCACGGGTTGTCCTGTTCCACCGGGAGCTCCAGGATGTCGGGGATCGGGGAGAGGGTCTCGAGCAGCCCGCTGACGTCGCTGTCCAGGGCCTGGCGCTGGGTGGTGGTGAGGGAGCCGAGCGGGGTCCACGACCCGTCCGGGAGCCGGTAGGTGGTGAGGGTGGCGGCCAGGCCGTCCAGCCCGGTGTCGGCGGCGGCCAGCAGCTGGGGGTTCCGGGTCTGGAGCAGGGGGGCCAGGACGCCCAGGGTCATCTCGGTCCCCTGCACGTTGGCCAGGGCGGTGGCCAGGTTGGTGTGGCTGCCCTGGTCGGTCTCACCGGTCAGCTCGAACTGCAGGGTGTTCTCCAAGATCTCGTGGGTGCGCAGCGAGAGGTCGTTGGGGTCCGTCTGCTGGTCGGGGAAGGCCTGGACGAGCGCGTGGACCTCGCGGTCCAGCTGGTCGGCCACCGGGGTGAGGACGGCCACCGACTGGCCGTTCCACAGCCCGTACTCGAGCCGGAGGAAGCCGGTCCAGTTCGGGTCGCCCACCCCACCGGGCAGTCCGTCGGGCCGGCCGTCGATGGCCTCGTCGAACTGGCCGAACGTGTCGTAGGCCGCGCCCAGGCGTTCGTAGTCGAGGTGGGCCACCAGCCACTGCCGCCGGGCGGCGGTGAGGTCGCCCCGGTCGACGTCGGCCTGGAGGGTGTCGGTGTCGACGGCCAGCTGGTCGAGCCCCGACCGCACGTCCAGCCGGTAGGCGCCCACCGCGGTGTCCATCTCGTCCTGGGTGGCCGGCAGGTAGGGGTGGGCGTCGTCGACCGGTGCACCGGTGACCGCCACGGTGGCCGAGTCGAGGATGATCTCCCCGGGGTAGTCACAGCGCACCTGGTAGGACCCGGGGGGGAGGGTGGCGGTCATGGTCCGGGTGGTCCCGGGCCCCATGGCCTCGAGCTCGCCGTAGACCAGCGACGTCCGGGGGTCCACCAGCGAGATGTCGACCACGGACGTGGCGGCGTTGACGACGTCGATCACCCGGGTGCCCGACGCCGGGGGGACCCACCCGGTGGCGCACGTGGCGTCGGTGACCCGGAGGTCCGTCGCCGGAGGGACGGCCGGTGCCGGCGAGGACTGGCCGACCAGTCGCGTCACCACGACCAGCACCACGAGGACCAGCACGATCGCTCCCACCGGGAGGAGGACGAGCCGGGTGCGACGGCTCATCGGGTGGCACCCACCGGGCGGTCGGTGTGACGGGGCATCCCTGAAGTTTCGCACCTCCGGCCGGTGGTGGACGGTCGGTGGTCGGCCGGGTGGCGCCGGCGTGGCCGGCGCCACGGTCCACGATCCCGGTGTGGGGCGATGCCAGACTGTCCCCATGGACCCGAGGTGGTGCGCACCCTGCCGGCGGGCGCACCGCTCCGCCTACGGGGCCCCGTCCGGCGCCGGGTCCGGGGGGGTGTCGCGATGAGCCCCAACCCGCTGGGCGGACGGGTCGACCAGCTGGCCCAGGCGGTGGCCGAGCGGGTGGTGGCCATCGTGCTCGACGCCATCGACATCAACGCCGTGGTGTCCCGGGTGGACATCGACGCCCTGGTGTCCCGGGTGGACGTGGACCGGATCGTGTCGACGGTGGACATCGACGCCCTGATCGACCGGGTCGATGTGGAGAAGATCATCGAACGGGTCGACGTGAACGCCATCGTCGGGCGGGTCGACATCGACCGGATCGTGGGCCAGCTCGACATCGACTCGTTGATGGAGAAGACCGAACTGGGCTCGATCATCGCCCGGTCGACCACCGGGGTGGCCTCCGAGGTCCTCGACCTGGTGCGGGCCCAGGGCGTGGGGCTCGACGACTTCTTCGCCCGGTGGACCAACCGGATCCTCCGCCGCGACCCGTCGGAACTCCCCATCGGGCCCCCGTTGCTCGTCCCCGATCGGCCGGCGCTCGGGGCGGGCACGACGGACGGGGAGGCGGCGTGAGCCTGGTTCCGCCACCCGTCGACCTGGCCGAGGGGCGCCAGGGACACTACGCCGGAGCGGTGAGCCGCCTGGTGGCCTTCGGTCTCGACGTCGGTATCTCGTGGGGGCTGTTCACCCTGGGCGTCGGGGCGTTCTCCCTGGCCTGGAACCTGGTGACCGGCCGCCAGATCGTGCTGGGCCACTACCAGGTGGCCAGCATCGTCCTCCTGGTCGCCTGGGAGTTCATCTACTTCGCCTACCAGTGGGCGCTCGGGGGCAAGACCATCGGCATGGCCCTGCTGGGGATCCAGGTCGTCCAACAGGACGGGAGCGCCATGCGGCCGAAGAACGCCGTGGTCCGGACCCTGGCCTTCCCCCTCAGCATCATCATCCTCGGCCTGGGCTTCCTCGGGATCCTCACCGGACGCGAGCGCCGGGCCCTCCACGACCGGATCGCCGGGACGTCGGTGGTCTACGCCTGGGACGCCCGGGCGGCCCGGCTGCGGTGGCTGGCCCGCAAGGACGTGACGGTCCCGGCGACCGAACCCTCCTGACGGCCGGGCCCGCCGGTGCCTCCGAGGCGAGTGGTCGCCGTCCCCGGCATGGGGTAGACCGGTGGCATGTCGATCACCAGGTACGTGGCCCGTCCGATGCTCGCCGGGATCTTCGTCTACCGCGGGGCGGCGGCGATCCGCGACCCGCAGTCCCGGGTGGCCGGGGCCGAACGGGTCGTGCCGACCTCGGGCCCGGACACCGTGCGACTGATCCGGATCCACGGGCTGGTGCAGGTCAAGGGGGGCCTGCTGCTGGCCCTGGGGTTCGTGCCCCGGTTGGCGTCGCTGATCCTGGCCGGATCGCTGGTGCCCACCGTCCTGGCCGAGCAGCGCCTGGGTGAGGAGGACGGCGGCCTGAGCGGGGCCGACCGGCGCACCGCGCTGCTGACTGACGTGGCGCTGCTCGGTGGACTGCTGATCACCGCCGCCGACCACGACGGCCGGCCGTCGCTGGCCTGGCAGGCCCGGCGGGCCCGGCGGGCCATCCGGCGGACGACACGGGTGGCCGAGTTCTTCCTCCCGAGCGGCGACTGAGCGCCTCCGCCGCCGCCCCGTCGGTTAGGTTGCGGCCCGTGAGGAGACGTCCCCGCCTGGCGCTGCTGGTGTCCACGGTGCTGGTGGCCGTGCTGGCGGCGGCGTGCTCGGGATCGTCGGGCACCCCGTCGGCCGGTTCGTCGGCCGCGTCGGGGGCCGAGGCGCCCGCACCGCAGTTCATGGTGGACCAGAGCGGCCGGGTGGTCGTCCTCCACGGGGTGAACTTCGAGGGTTCGTCCAAGGACGCCACCAACGGGAACCTGCCGACGTCCCCCGAGTCCCAGGCCCTGCTGCTCAAGTCGGTCCTCGGGTTCGACGCCGTGCGGTTCCTCATCTTCTGGTCGGCCATCGAACCGACCGAGGGCCACTTCGACCAGGCGTACCTGAATTCCGTGGCGCAGTGGGTGGACTTCTTCGGGGCCCACGGCATCCACGTCATCCTCGACATGCACCAGGACATCTACAGCTCGGTGTTCGACGGCGACGGCGCCCCGGCCTGGGCCGTGTTCACCGACGGGCAGACCTTCACCCCGGCCCCGGCCGGCGCCCCGTGGGAGGAGGCGGTGGCCAACGGGGCGGTGCAGGCGGCCTACGAGAATTTCTGGGACCCGTCGAAGGGCCACCCGGACCTGCAGGCCAACTACATCGACAGCTGGGTGCACGTGGCCGAGCGCTTCGCCCACGACCCGACGGTCCTCGGCTTCGATCTGATGAACGAGCCGGGGTTCGCCAACGGCGACCTGGCCGAGACCCTGACCCAGGTACCCGAGGCGGCGGCCGGGACGTTCCACAATCCGAACCTCACCGGGTTCTTCCAGCGGACCATCGACGCCGTGCGGAAGGTCGACACCTCGACGTGGCTCTACGTCGAGCCGACGTCGCTCCTCACCCCGTTCCCCTACGCCGGCGACCTCCTGTCCCTGCACGACCCGAGGAACGGCCCGCCCCGCCTGGGCTACGCCCCCCACCTCTACGACGCGAACGCGGAGAGCCCCGTGGGCTACACCGACTTCAGCTACGTGCCCACCTGGGCCTCGTTCCGCGTGGCCGAGGCGGCGAAGCTTCCGGGGCCGCTGTTCATCGGGGAGTTCGGGCGGAGCGGCTCGACCCCCAACGCCACCCGGTTCGTCGACGACGTGACGACCATGGCCGACCAGCACTGGGCTTCGTGGACCTGGTGGAGCTGGGACCCCGGCTCGTGGTCGCCGATCGCCGGGTCCACCCCCACCACGGTCGGGCAGGCCCTGATGCAGGTCTATCCCACGGCACTCGCCGGCAATCCCGGCACCTTCTCCTACGACCCCACCACCCGGGTGTTCGACCTGACGTGGACCAGCCGGAGCGGGGTGGGCGGTCCGACGGAGCTGGCCGTGCCGTCACTGCTCTACCCCGGTGGCTTCACCGTGCACCTCACCGGCGGCGGGACGGCCACCCCCGACGCCGCCGACCAGTCGGTGGCCGTCGTGGTGCCCCCGGGCCGCCCGCACGCCCTGTGCCTGGCCCCGACGGGCACGGTCTGCACCCCGCCGGCCACCTGAACGGCCGGCCGGTCCCCGGTCGCCGGCCCCGGACCGGGTCCACGGGACCGGTCGGACGTCCCCGGCCGCCGGGCCGGTGGCGGAGCGGTCAGGCCGTCGGTCGCCCAGGGACGAGCCTGATCGACGCCACCCGTCCGTCCGCCGCCAGGTCCACCACGGCGGTGGCCACCTGGCCCCCGGCGGGGGCCACGGCTTCGGGACCGAAGGCCGTGGGATCGAAGTCGGAACGGGGGTCCCAGCCGTCGACGTGGAGGGAGTACATGGTGCCGTCGAGCGCGTCCAAGGCGGCGTAGGGATCCGGACCCTGTACTACGAGGTCCACCGGACCCCGGGGCACGTGGGCCTCGATGTCGGCGGTGGCCGTCACCGTGACGGCGGTGGCCGGCCAGGGGTCCTCGCTGGCCGGTGTGGCCGCCGGCGAGGGGCTGTCGTGGACGGCAGCGGCCGTACCGGCCAGGACGAGAATGACGGCGACCGACGCCATGCCCACCCGGGTCGGGACGGCCGGTCCGGCGCCCGTCCCGGCCGGACGTCGCCGGTGGGCCGGGGCGCGACCGCTTCCGCCGGGGCGCCAGCGCCGGACCACGGTGACGGCCGCCCAGAGGCCGACGGTCCACACCGCCATGCCGGCCGGCCACAGGACGAGCTCGGCGTACCCGAGGACCAGGGGCTTGGACAACGCGCTGAGCGAGGCCACGGCGGCGAGGGAGGCGATGAGGGCCACCACGGCCAGGGCGGCCAGGTCCACCGCCCCCGAGCGCAGGCCGAGGACGGCCACCAGCACCAGCAGGGCCAGTGTGGCCAGGGCCACCCAGATCCGGCCCTCGACGAGCCGGAGGATGTCGGGGAAGAGGGCCAGCGTCCGTGACGTGGCCCACACGGGGACCGGGGTGACGGCAGCGGCCAGGGAGCGGGTGGCGAACGTCCACCCGAGGGTGGTCTGCCCCCGGGAGTACCCGGCCAGCAGCGTGAGGTTGCCCGGGTGGGACCTGAGCTGCTGGGTGAGGGGTGCCGCCCAGCACGCCAGCCCGACGACCAGTCCGGTCGCCACCGAGCGGCGGTCACGGCGGCGGTCGCGTCGGCTGGTGCACCAGCCGAGCACCGGGGCCGCGAGCACCAGGCCGGCGGCCCCGAGGGCGTACATCTGATGGGCCTGGGCGGACAGCGACGCGGCCACGACGAGCAGGGGCCACCACCGGAGGCGCCCACCGGCCACGCACCAGGCCAGCGACACCGAGGCGAAGAACCAGATGAGGCCGCAGTAGGGGTCCCAGACGGGGTTGAGGACGATGTTGGGACGGACGGACACCGTGGTGAGGATGGCCGCCGAGGCCACGACGGCGGCGGGCCAGCCGCGTGCGCACCAGGCCGCCTCGACGGCCAGGGCCGCGGCGACGGCGCAGAGGACCGCCCCGGCCAGGAGGATCCCGTGGTCGTGGTCGAGGCGCACGGGGACGGCGTAGAGCCAGGTGAGAAGGGGCCCGGGGTGGTAGACGGCGCGGACCGGGGTCGTGAGCGTGCTCTGGGAGCTGTCGCCCACCAGTGGGGGGTGGGACGAGAAGACGTCCCAGGCCCGGTAGGCGAAGGCGGCATCGTCGGACGTGGGTCGCCAACCGTAGGCCGAGGCCACGACGGCCGAGATGACAAAGGGGAGCTCGCAGGCGGCGTGGCAGCTGAGGCGGACCCACGTCGGTCCCCGATGGGGACCGGGACGGTCGGTGGGGTCGGTGGGGTCAGGTGAAGCGACGACGGTCGGGTCGTCGGTGGCCGTTCCGGTGGCCGGTCCGATGGCCGCCTCGGTCGGCACCTCGAGGAACGGTGCCTCGAGGAGATCGGGGTCGAGTAGCAGGTCGATGCCGATCGCAGGATGATCGGTGAGGGCGCTTTCCGTCTCGACCTTGGGTGCTGCGCTCATCCGTGACGACCTTCGGGGTGGTCACTCCCGGAGCGACGTGCCGGGCCACGTCGTCCGCCGAACCGGATAGGTCCGCCACCTTCTCCGGATGACCGTACTCGGAACCGGTCAACGCGTGGCGGAGGTTGCCGTGGCCGGTGCCCGCGTCTCCCCGGCCGAATTTCGGGACGTCCACGCCGCCACCCACCCCGCCGAGCGGGCGGCCCATCAGGGTCCGGTCGATAGGCTGGAGACATGACCGAGTTGCACGTGCCGGTCCCCGACGACGTGGCCGAGAAGCTGCTGCAGACTGCAACGGCACGGGGAACTTCGACCGAAGAGGTCGCAGCTGACGCCCTGGCGTCCTATGTCGACGCCCGTCGTCCCCTGAGCTTCGCCGGGACGCTTCACAGTGGGCGGGGTGACCTGTCTGAGCGGGTCGAGGAGATCTTGCGCTCCGAGCCGCCTCGGTGATCCTGGTCGACACCGAGCCGCTGGTCGTGGTCCTCGATGCTGACGACCACCATCATCTGGAGTGGACGAACCTCCTCGAGCAGGTGTCTGGTCCGCTCGTCGTTCCGATTACGGTCATCGTTGAGGTGTGCCAGATTGCCGAACGGGTGCGGGGCCCGGTGGCGGAGGCGGCCTTCCTCCGATCAATCACCGCCGGAGAGCTCGTGGTCGAACAACTCAGCTCAGCCGATCTGGTCCGGGCTGCCGAACTGGTCGACGTCTATGCCGACCTCGGCCTGGGCCTGGTCGACGCATCCGTGGTCGCCATCGCCGAACGCCTCAACATCACGACGATCGCCACACTCGATCGCCGGGACTTCCATGTCGTCCGTCCCCGACACGTCGACACCTTCGAACTCATCCCCTGACGCTAGGACCCGGCGTCGGTCGGTGGCGAGATGCAAAACTGTGAACCAGTGCCCACGACCGTTGACGTCAGCCCGCAATCGAATCGTCGCGTTCGATGCCGTGTGGGCCCCTGTCATCTGGTCTCACCGGACAGCGGACGAACACACGCCGAAAACGGCGCGACGCGCTCCCGCCGCTTCCGGCGACCGGCGATGGCCGACGTCATCGGACAACATCCCAGCTCAACCGGGGCGCATCGACCTTGCACATGGCAACACGCACCCGGACGCACAGTTCACCGCTACTATGACCCGACGACCGGGGAGTTCCTGACGGTGGACCCGGATGTAGCGGCGACCGGGCAACCGTATTACTACGCGAGTGGCAACCCGGTAAATGAGACAGATCCGAGCGGTCAATGGTCCCACGGATACTGCCTCTCTGGCTCAGCCGAGCTGCTGGCACTTGTGGCCGCAGCATCAGGAACCGTTTGTGCAATTGAGAACTATCAAAGTCAGCCAGAACTGCTTACGTCCACTAGCAACGGCCTAATTATCAAGCCGCACAATCTAGGAGACTTCCTAACTGACCTCGACTCAGCGGTAGAGAATGGCCTCGGTGCAGTAAGCGTTACAGCCTCATTTTATATCGCATTCACGGACAGCCTTTCGGCTCAGACCGGAAGCTTCGGAAGCTACTTTGGCAGCCTAGGTATCGGTAAATACTTCGCTGTTCAAGGCACGTATTTCTACGGAGATGGTGACGGAAACGGAAAATGCGGAACCACCATAAGAGGAGGGACGACAGGAGGCATGATTGGAATATCGGCGGGCGTGGCACTCGGGATACCGATCCCAGTATCGGGAGGAAGCTCGGTTTATGACATGAGTAGTCATCCATTGACTAGTATTGAATCCGACCTTGTGCTTGGGGGCATTCGGGCGGCAGATTCATTTAATCCCTTGGCAAATATCTTCAACGGTGCGAACTCGATCCAAGAGAATGTATAGATGAAATGCAGGTGGACGCTCGCATTGAGTATGTATACAGTTAACGGGCCAAGGTTCACTTTAAGTACAAGGATTATCTCGTCAATTTCAGACAGCGCGTTGAATCGATGGTGAAATATGGATGTCCTTGTACTTCTGGTGGCACTTATTGCGGCCATAATGTCAATAATTCAATTCTTGCGATTGAAGAGACATTAGTAAGATTTGAGACATATATGTCTAGGACATTCTGTAAATAAAGAAGGACTAGATCAATCAGGAGGCTGAAGATGTCAATGGCAAATTCTCGTCGCAGTTCGTGGCTGATCATTACTACTGCAATTGGGCTTTCACTAATAACAGCTGCTTGCGGTAGCAAATCCTCGGCCATTCCCCACCCTATGTCCCCAACCACGTCAGTACCTACAACTGAAGCGCCATCGAGCGGTCAAGTGATTGTTCCCAATGTTGCTGGCGACCAGATGGAGAGTGCCATTAGCGCAATCCAAGCCGTTGGTCTTGCACCCGGAGGCATATATGTAGATCCGTCCGGACCCAAAACGGACACTGTCATTAGCACGACTCCAGCGGCTGGATCCCAAGTATCTCCCGGTACCAAGGTGATATTCAATTTAGGTAGCGGAAACTGAAATGAGTTCGATGTCGCTGAAGCAAGATACTATGTTCAGATCGAACAATCATGTGTAATATGTCTTATAGCCGACGGGGCAATGGACGAGGAAATCATGCGATCGGGCGGGCGGACCTGTAGAGTCGTTCAGTTTCATTACGAGCGGAGTCACTTTCGTGGTGTGATCTGGAAAAGAAAGAGGTGATTTATGAATGGT
>Ga0302279_10006701_pt1 | contig 12101 bp, 11 predicted proteins | sample III_Bog_N3_3_FD_194541 | JGI IMG/M metagenome (GOLD analysis project Ga0302279, IMG submission 194541) | Peat permafrost microbial communities from Stordalen Mire near Abisko, Sweden - III_Bog_N3_3 | ecosystem: Environmental > Terrestrial > Soil > Wetlands > Peat | place: Sweden: Abisko...
TCGGCCTCCGCATCAACGTGCCAAATGTATTGAGATCCTGATCCATAGTGCCTCCTCGATAAGTTGGTACCACGTGTTCGCGCAGCGCACTCCAGACGCTGTCCCGCAGCGCGCGCCAATCGCCATTGCCGTTCTCCAGCATCGCTTCAAATTCCTCGCCATACCGCTCCCTCCACCCCGGCGGATACAGCCGTGTCAACAATCGTGCCAGTCTGGGATTCATAGAGGCTCCAGCCTTCCCAGTCCAATCTCCGCGAACCGTCTCATCGTCCGCAGCCGCGCACTGAGAGCCCGCGTACCCTCCGCCGTGATGCGGTAAGGCCGCCGCCGGTCCTCCGGCGCAAGCGGCTCAATCCAGCCGCGCTGCTCCAACCGGGCGATCGCGCCATACAGCGTCCCAGGCCCCAGCCGCGTTCCGCACATCCCGGCAATGTCCTCGATCATCGCGTGGCCATGCTTCGGCCCGCTGGCCAGACTCGCCAACACCAGTATCGGCGGGTCGGAATAATGGCCCAACTCCGCGCCGCTATCGTCATCAGCTACGTTTCGCGTACTACGCATGACGTAGGTATCTCACAATCTTGCACCCCGCGCAAGAAAAATCCTTCGGCGCGAATGCCCGACCCACAACCCAACAGTCAGCGACCCCGCAAAAAGCGTTTAGCATAGACCCTATGCCTACCCTACCCGCAGGCGTCACCATCACCGCCCCCATCTCCACACGTTTCGCCGAAGTCCTCACCCCCGAAGCCATCGCTTTCATTGTCGGCCTCCAGCGCAAGCACAACGCCCGCCGCAAGGAACTCCTCGCCGCACGCACCACCCGCCAGGCCACCCTCGACGCCGGTCAGAAGCCCGACTTCCTTCCCGAAACCGCACACATCCGCGAGTCCGAATGGGTCGTCGCCCCGCTTCCCGTAGACCTGCTCGACCGCCGCGTCGAGATCACCGGCCCCGTCGATCGCAAGATGATCATCAACGCCCTCAACTCAGGCGCCAAGGTCTTCATGGCCGACTTCGAAGACTCCACCACCCCCACCTGGGACAACCTCATCGACGGCCAGCTCAATCTCCGTGACGCCGTCCGCCGAACCATCACCTTCGAAGACCCCACCACCAAAAAGAGTTACAAACTCATCGACCAGCCCGCCGTCCTCTTCGTCCGCGCGCGAGGCTGGCACCTCGAAGAGCGCCACATCCTCGTCGACGGCGAACCCATGTCCGGCTCCCTCTTCGACTTCGGACTCTACGCCTTCCACAACGCCAAGGAACTCCTCGCACGAGGCTCCGGCCCGTATTTCTACCTGCCCAAAATGGAGTCGCATCTCGAAGCCCGCCTCTGGAACGACGTCTTCGTGCAGGCAGAATCTGAACTTGGAATCCCCCCAAAATCCATCAAGGGCACTGTTCTGATCGAGACCATCCTCGCCAGCTTCGAGATGGATGAAATCCTCTACGAGCTTCGCGATCACTCCGCCGGCCTCAACTGCGGACGCTGGGACTACATTTTCAGCTTCATCAAGAAATTCGCTGGCGACCCCACTGTCCTGCTTCCCGACCGCGGCCAGGTCACCATGACCACGCACTTCATGCGCAGCTACTCAAAGCTTTGCATCAAGACCTGCCATCGCCGCAACGTGTCTGCCATGGGCGGCATGTCCGCGCTCATCCCCATCAAGTCCGACCCCGTCGCGAATGAGAAAGCCATCGCCGGAGTTCGCGCCGATAAGGAACGCGAGGCCACCGACGGTCACGACGGCACCTGGGTTGCACATCCCGGCCTGGTCCCCATCGCGCTTGAGGTCTTCAATCGCGTCATGCCTCAGCCGAATCAAATTTCAAAGCAACTCCCCGAGTACCACACCACTGCCGCAGATCTGCTGCAGATCCCCGCCGGCTCTATCACCGCAGCCGGCCTCAAGCAGAACGTCGCCGTCGGCCTGGGCTACGTTGAAGCGTGGCTGCGGGGCATCGGCTGCGTTCCCCTCTTCAACCTGATGGAGGACGCCGCCACCGCCGAGATCAGTCGCGCGCAACTCTGGCAGTGGGTCCACCACCACGCCGTTCTTGAAGACGGCCGACCCGTAACGACCGCGCTAGTCGAGCAGACCATCGCCGACGAGCTCAGCGTGACGCGCCCCAAGGTCGACGACATCCGCTTCTCCGCCTACCAGCGTGCCGCAACCTTGATGCGCAAGCTGATCGAATCGCCGACCTTCCCGGAGTTCCTCACCGTTCCAGCCTACGCCGAAGTGCTCGCCGCCGAAAAGTTCTAGCTGACGACCGAGCGCGGCTCGGACTCACCCCATGGCACGATCCCGTCCACATTAGCCCTCTGTCGGTGGCGAGCCAAATCCTCGCGAAGGATCTGGTTGGTTCGAAGGAGTTCGCAAACCATCATCTCGAGATTCGCCAGGCGGATCGAACTCTCGGATCGGCAATTGGCTTCGTCATGAACACCTTGCGCGCACATATTCCCCTCCGTGGCATCCCGTTGGTTTCAGGCAGTGGTCTGCGAACAACTCTCGCACTTTATGCAGCGCGGACGCCGGAATGCTCGCCGCCTTTTTCCTTCTCGTTCGGCTGCCCTTTGCCCGTAGCAATCAAGTTGCGCAAACTGTCATTGATATAGAAACCCCACGCGCCGGAGCAGCCACCGTAGCACTCAAACGCCGGAACCAGGCCAACGTGCGTAAAGCGAACCTCGGTCTTGTCGCCCTTGCTCGCGATCTCAAAGACCACCTCAGTGCCGTTCCATTCGTTCTTGTCTTCGACAAAGTTGAGCTGAGCCTCGGTTACGTGCCATACGACTCTCTTCCCCGGCACCAGTTCGGTAATCTTCTGCGTGCTGCGGTGAATGTCTTTGTATCGATACGTAAACACCTCGCCGAGCTTGTCGGTACTGCCGTCGATCTCTCCTGACCACCACGCGCGAACATCGTTGATAGCGTCAAAGACCTCTTCGGAAGATTGGTCTACCAGGAACGAAGTGGTGAAATCCTCAGTTTTCATCGTCTCTTATCCTTTCGGTTTAGGAAATATTGTTAGCGAGTCTCGGCTTGCTTCCGAACGCGGTCGTGCATCGAAGCCCAGCCCTTATTCATCCCGGCCTTGTGCTCGTCGGAAACAAAACCGAGCGCGGTGTGGTTGAAGGTGATCAGCGTTCCGCCATCGACTTCGCTCAGCCGGTATTGCACATTGGAGACAAACGGGAACGACGCGAATAGTGGCCCAACGAATTCCAGCAGCGTGGGTCGCATAATCGCTTTCACATTGGCCCAGAAATGCCCGTTGCCATCGCCCATGTCGCGATACCATCTGCCGCCAGGCCAAGCTTCGATCTTCATGTTCATAGACTTGCCGTCCGGCGTCTCATTGCCGGGTCCCAGTTGCTCCAGCAGCGCGGCAAAGGTTACATCCAGGGGTGCCTGGACACGGATTTCCTGGTTGATGGTGAGGGTCAGGTTTTCGAGAGTCTGTTCGGTCGCAAGCATGATTGTTTTCTCCTAGAGTTTTTTGGAATTCCCATCTGCGCCTTGGCGGATAGTCGCTTCCGCCAGTTCTTTCACTCGGTTCAACTGGTGCTGCCAATACCGCTCGAACGTCCCGGCCCATTCATGCAGTGGCCGAATCGCATCGGCGTTGGTCCGGTACAGCTTTTGCCGGCCCTGGCAGCGCATCCGAACCAGCCCAACATCGCGCAGTACGCGCAGGTGCTTCGAGACGGAAGGCTGCTCCAGGCCCAGCGCCGTAACGATGTCTCCGACCGGTCGCTCGGTCCCGGCGAGATAGTTCAAGATCTCCCGCCGGCGGGGCTCAGCCACCGCGTTGAAGGCATCCGAAGTGGTGCTTGCTCTTGCCATAACGAGACAATACATACCCATATAGGAATATGTCAAGCGCTTTTTCAATTCTTTTTTCTGGCGCCGAAGCCATGCATCGAAAACTCGCAACGAAATGCCGTATCTTCTTCGCCAATAACACCTTCGTACATCTTGACAGCCCGCTCAGAAACCTAAATCATCTGGGATAGCTGTCCGCGAGGTGTCTTTTGGCGCGTCCGTATTGGTCCGGTCACATCCAAATCTCTCTCGTCTCCTTCGGTGTCAAGCTATTCGTCGCCACCGAAGCCAAGGGCGAGATTCGTTTTCATCAGATCAGCCGCTCGACCGGTGAGCGTGTGCGCCATCAGAAGGTGCTGGCCTCCGCGCTTGAGGATGCGCCGGGCGAAGCCGCCGCGCCGGTCGAAAAAGATGAGATCGTCAAAGGCTACGAATACAGCAAGGACCAGTACGTCATCATCGAGCCATCCGAGATCGCCAACCTCCGCGTTCCATCCAAGCACACGGTCGAGGTTCAGCAGTTTGTCGACCTCGACGAAGTTCCGCCCGAATACCTCGAGAAGCCCTACTTCGTCGTGCCCGAAAACGATATCCAGGCGGAGGCCTTCGCCGTCGTCCGCGCCGCCCTCGCCAAATCGAAGAAAGCCGGCCTTGGCAAGATAGCCTTTGGCGGCCGCGAGCACATCCTCGCCATCACCGCCGCGCCCAGCGACGAGCTCGGTATGATGGCCTACACCATGCGCTACCAGGAAGAACTCCGCAAGCCCGCGGAATATTTCAGTGACATCAAGAAGGTGAAGGTTGACGAAGACTCCCTCGACCTCGCCGAGACGCTCATCAAGAAGCGCTCTGGTAAATTTGATCCGTCAAAGTTTGTCGACGGCTATGAGATCGCCCTGAAGGAACTCGTCGAGGCCAAGATCAAGCACGCGCCGATTCCGAAGGACGAACCCGTCCAACCGCAGCGCGGCAAGGTCATCAACCTGATGGATGCCCTGCGCAAGAGCGTCAGCAGCGCGGATGCCCCGCCCTCCACCGGAAAGAGAAAGCCGCCCATCCACGCAGCCACTCTTTTCCCAGAGCAAGAAGAGAAGGCCGGCCCCACGCTAGTTAAGTCCCCGGCAAAATCGTCGCGTAGTTCCGCCTCCAAAGCCGCTAAGGGTCAATCAAAGCGCAGGTCAGCCTAGCTGCACGCAACGCCAATCGAACGCATCTGACAATTCAGTTGGAGTGAGCCGATGGCCGCCGTCGCCGCAAAGAAGAGCGCAAAGCCCAAAGCCGCAAAGTCTGCTAAGAAAGTCGGAAAGCCCGCGTCGAAGAAATCTGTCGACACGGCCTCGGCAGCCGTCGATGAACAGCTCGCACGCTATCGCTCCATGCGTGACTTCAAAATCACAGCAGAACCTGCTGGCGGCAAGAAGTCCCTTAAGAACGAGAACAGTAGGAAATACCCCTTCTGCGTGCAGAAGCACGCGGCCTCGCATCTGCATTACGACTTCCGTCTTGGATGGAAAGGCGTGCTCAAGTCCTGGGCCGTAGCCAAGGGTCCCAGCTACGTTGTCGCCGACAAGCGCCTCGCCGTCCAGGTCGAAGACCACCCCATGGAATACGGTGGCTTCGAGGGCGTCATCCCCAAGGGCCAATACGGCGGCGGCACCGTCATGCTGTGGGACCAGGGAACGTGGGAGCCGCAGCCTGCCTACCCGGATGTCGATGCCGGCTTGCGCACCGGCTCGCTGAAGTTCATCCTCCACGGCACTAAGCTCAAAGGAAAATGGGCGCTCATCCGAATGCACGGCAAGTCCGGCGGTTCCGAAGCCAAGCCAAACTGGCTGCTCATCAAAGAGCACGACGACTTCGAGCGCCCGTCATCCGCCCCCGCCGTCACCGATGCAGAACCCAACTCCGTCGTCACCGGCCGCTCGCTCGAACAGATCGGCAGCAGCGAAGATCACGTCTGGAACTCAAAGGACACGCGCTCCGGCAATCAGGCCTGGTACCGCCAGGACAGCAGGGACAATTCGCTTGGGAACACCGTCATCCTGAGCGAAGCGCGCAGCGCGAAGTCGAAGGACCTGCCACCCAACTCGCATCAGCAAATTAGCGCGCACTTTTCCGCCAAACGCCTCGCCAACCTCCCCGAAGAATCCCAGCCCATCTTCCTATCGCCGCAACTAGCCCAGCAAGCCGAGTCGCCCCCCGCCATCGACGGCTGGCTCCACGAACTCAAGCTCGATGGCTACCGCATCCAGGCCCGCAAGTCGGGCGCGAAAGTCCAACTCTTCACCCGCACCGGCCTCGACTGGACCCACCGGATGAAGGCCATCGCCGCCGAGGTCGCCCGCCTCCCCATCGATCAAGTCACTCTCGACGGCGAGGTCGTCGTCCTCGCTCCCGACGGCACAACCAGCTTCGCCAGCCTCCAGGCCGCCTTCCAGGATGGCGCCAAACATCAGCTCACCTACTTCGCATTTGACCTCCTCCACCTCAACGGCCGCAACACGCGCAATCTTCCTTTGCGCGACCGCAAAGCCCTCCTCGCCGAAGTCCTCGCTGGTGCTGACCCCCACGCCCTCCACCTATCCGAGCACCTCGAATCCGATGGCCCAACCATCTTCCACAACGCCTGCAAGCTGCGCGCCGAGGGCATCGTCTCCAAACGCGCCGCCGCAAAATACGCCGCAGGCCGCAGCTCCGACTGGATCAAATGCAAATGCCTCCACGAGCAAGAACTCGTCATCGGCGGCTATACCCTCCCGGGCGCCGGACACACCGGAATGAAGGGCGTCGGCGCGCTGCTGCTCGGCTATTACCGCGGCGGCGAGCTCATCTACGCCGGCCGAACGGGTACCGGCTTCACGCAGAAAACCCACAGGCTCCTCCACGACAAACTGAACCCTCTTGTGCAGACCTCGAGCCCGTTCGAGAGCGTACCCGCCGAAGCTCGTCGCGGTGCATTCTGGGTCGAGCCCGCGCTCGTCGCGCAGGTCCGCTTCGCCACTTGGACGGCAGACAATCTCGTTCGCCAGGCCGCATTCCTCGGACTCCGCGAGGACAAGCCAGCCGCCGAAGTCACCCGCGAAACATCCGCCCCCACCCCAAAATCCTCAGAACCCACCGCGCAGAACACCGCCGCCCACGTCCTGCACCCGATCGCCGCAAAAATCCACTCCTCCAACCTGCAACCTGCAACTTCTCATCCCCCCGTCCGTCTTACCCATCCAACCAAAATCCTCGATCCCGAATCCGGCCTTACCAAGCAGGCGCTTGCCGACTATTACTGGGCAGTCGCCGCGCGTATGCTTCCGCACATCGCCGGCCGCCCCGTTTCCCTCGTGCGATGCCCCGAGGGCTCCGCGAAACCCTGCTTCTTCCAGAAGCATGTGAATGCGACGCTGCCGAAGGGCATAGGCTCGGTGGATGTGCCGGACAAGAAGACAGGGGTGATTGAGCCCTACATCACGCTCGACAATCCGGAGACACTGGCGGGGCTAGCGCAACTCGGCGTCCTCGAAGTCCATCCCTGGGGCTCGAGCAACGAGAACCTCGAGCATCCCGACCGACTCATCTTCGATCTCGACCCCGACGAATCCCTCCCCTGGTCCACCGTCGTCGCCGCCGCAACCGATGTCCGCGCGCGCCTCCGCAAACTCGGCCTCACCAGCTTCCTCAAAACCACAGGCGGCAAAGGTCTTCACGTCGTCATCCCCATCGAGCCAAAACTCGACTGGCCCACCGCAAAGAACTTCGCCCACAGCTTCGGCCTCGCGATGGAGCGCGCCAACCCTAAGCTCTACCTCACCAAGATGTCGAAGTCCGCCCGCACCGGCCGCATCTACCTCGACTATCTCCGCAACGAACGCGGCGCCACCGCCGTAGCCGCCTACTCCCCTCGCGCCCGCGCCGGAGCCGGGGTCTCCATGCCGCTCGCCTGGACTGAAATTGCTCCCTCCGGCGAGTTTGCCACCACCCGCCCCACCTTCCGCGTCGCCGACTTCCCCACCTGGCGCTCCCGCCTCACCAAAGACCCATGGAAGGCCATCGCCACCACCCACCAAACCGTCACGTCGAAGACCGTCGCCGCTATCTGACGGACATGTGACGCCCCACACATGTATGACGCACGTCACCGCGCCTCGCCCTCCCGCCTGCTAGCGTGGACTCTGGACACTGGTCCGAGGAGTCTTCATGCTGTATATCGTCATTGCGATGACTGGTTTCCTGATTGCCATTCAGGCCGGCTGCAACGCCACATTGGAGAAATCGCTGCAGAATCCCGTACTCTCAGCTTTCCTTAGCTTTTGCGCCGGCACCGCCGCACTGCTCCTCGCTTACGCGGTCTACGCCGCCATCACCCGAACGCCGATGCCGCGCGCTGCCCAGTGGTCCTCGGTACCGTGGTGGGGCTGGGTTGGCGGAGCGCTCGGCGCGGTCTACATTCTCTGCATGGTGCTCACCGCGGAAAGGGTCGGCTCCGGCATCTTCGTCGGTCTCACCGTCACCGCCACCATCGTAGCCTCGCTGGTCATGGACCACTACGGGCTGCTCGGATTCAAGCAGCACACTGCCGGCCCCGGCCGCATCCTCGGCGGCGTCCTAATGGTCGCCGGCATGCTCCTCATCGGTAAGTTCTAGGGGCTGCCCATACGTTGCCTTCGGCCCATGCTTCCGGAAGTAGTGCCGATCCAGCAGCGCCTGCGTCACCACATTCACCTCAGACTTGAGTGTCAGAGTCTTGTATGCCATCTTCGCGCAATACTCCAGCACCACCGCATTGTGCGCGGCGTCGTGCGCATCTCGCCCCCACGCAAACGGCGCATGCCCCGCCACCAAACATGCGGGCACGGCCAATGGATCAACCGCCGGATGCTCCGCCGTGGCTGCAAACCGGGCTACAATCGCCATCCCCGTCTCATGTACATACCGCCCTGAAATCGCTTCGTCTGTGAGGGGAAGCGTGCACGGCACCGGCCCATAAAAATAATCCGCATGGGTCGTCCCCAGCGCCGGAATCGCCATCCCCGCCTGCGCAAAGCTGGTCGCATATTCCGAGTGCGTATGAACCACCGCACCAATCGTCGGAAACTCACGGTACAGCAGCGTATGCGTGTCCAGGTCCGACGACGGCTTCAAATTTCCGTCAACAATCTTGCCGTTCAGATCGGTGACCACCATGTGTTCCGGCCGCAGATCGTCATAGTCAACGCCCGAAGGCTTAATCACCACCAAGCCCTGCTCGCGGTCAACTCCCGAGGCATTTCCAAACGTATAGAGGACCAGCCCAGCCTTCACAAGTTCAAGGTTGGCATCGAGGACAGCGGTGCGAAGTTCTTTCAGCAGCATGACCAACAGGATACAACCGTCGTCAACATTCGCAACGGAATCATGCTTGCGACCATCGGGAGCACCAGGCGAAGCCCAGCACAAGTCACGAAGTGACCGCTGCCCGCACAGGGCGCCCGTCCGGCAGGACTATTGCAGCAGGCTCTCTTCGCTCGACCGCAGCCGCAGAATCCGGTCGATCGCATACGGCGCCCGATGGCTCGGCGTATGGAAATGCCTCACCTGCAGTTCCCCAAGCAGCCCGATCCCCAGCATCTGGATGCCCGCCAGAATCAGCACGCCTGCGATCACGAAGATCGGTCCGTGAACCGCCATCACATGCTGGTCGGTAAAGATCTTCAGCGCCAGCAGCCACATCGCCAGCCCGCCACCACTGATCATTCCCAGCGATCCTATCGAGCCAAAGAAGTGCAGCGGACGCGTCATATACTTCAGCAGAAATCGGATGGTCAGCAGATCGAATGTGACGCGCAACGTGCGCGACAGATTGTAATGGCTGTGGCCATACTGCCGCCGCGGATTGGAGATAGGAATCTCGCAGATGCTGGCGCCGTACCACGCAGCCAGCGCGGGAATAAAGCGGTGCATCTCGCCATACAGCGGAATATTGTGGATCACCTCGCGGCGATAGGCCTTGAAGGTAGTGCCAAAGTCGTGGATGTCCACCCCGGAGATGCGCGCAATCAGCCAGTTGGCGCAGGCCGAGGGAATGCGCCGGAAAATCAGGTTGTCCGCGCGGTGCGAGCGCCACCCGCTCACAACATCGTAGCCCTCTTCCAGTCGCGCCAGAAAGCTGGGAATCTCCTCGGGATCGTGTTGCAGGTCGCCATCCATCGAAATCAGGAACTCGCCCTGCGCGTGGTCGAACCCGGCCGCCAGCGCCGACGTCTGCCCGAAGTTGCGCCGCAGTTTGATTACCAGCACGCGGCTGTCGACCGCGGCAATCTCTTCCAGCAGGCGGTAGGTGCGGTCGCGCGAGCCATCGTCCACAAACACCATCTCGAAGGATTCGCCCACCTGCTCCATCACCAGCTTTACCCGGTCATAGAGCGTCGTGACGTTCTCCTCTTCGTTGTGGAACGGCACGACGATGGAGTATTTCGGCACAATAATATCTTACCCCCGAAAAATCCCAATTTGTGTGAATTCCGACCGGTCAGTTTGAAGCCCGCTCGAATGAGACGGAGAATGATAGGGTTGTAGGAATTCCCGGGGGCCGCGTGAACCCTTCTGCCTGCTGCACGTTTCGTCGTTGGCACTATCCCCGTCGGTTGCAGCTCTAGCTGTTTGCGACAGCCTGGTTGTGCACCAGACTCGTCGCACCCGCCCTTCACGGTCAAACCTTTGATGCCACCAACCTGCACGAGCCTGTCGAGATTGGAACTCTGGGGCTGGTGCAAGTCGGCGACGATCCCGCCTGGTCCCGTGTCGACTTCGACGACTCTAAATGGCTCCCCGTCGACGCGAAGACCCAGCTCCGCGAAGACTTCCCCGGCAAACATGCCGACATCGTCTGGCGCCGCATCCACGTCAAGGTCTCGCCGCAAGAAACCTACCTGGCCTTACAGGCCTACTCCCTCTCCCGCGCCTACGAGGTCTACGTCAACGGCGAGAAGCTGATCGCCTCTGGCCAGGTGAAACCCTATGTCCCCTACAGCCGCAGCGCCCGGCTCATCGTGCACATTCCTCCGGAGCAAGTCCGCGCTGGGTCGATCACCATAGCGATTCGCGCCCGCGCTCCACGGTCCTGGTGGACAAGCGTCTCTCCAGGCTTCGTCGGCTCCCGGCTTACGTTAGGCAATGAGGCAACCCTCCGCGACCGGAACGCACTCTGGGTAATCGGCGATGAGTTCCCATGGTTCCTTGAGAACCTGCTTTCCCTCAGCGTCGGCCTGGTGGCCCTTGCACTCTTCCTCGGCCAACGCCAGCGAATGGAGTACTTTTGGATATTCGTCCTCGGACTCCTCAACGTGGCATCCCTGCCACTGATTTACCTGTTGGGGGTTAGGGACATTCCCACCAGCTAGTGGGTGATTAATATCGTCCTGGAGGGGGCAGGGGATCTGGCCTACGTGCTCGTAGTCCAGGCCTTTCTAAGGAAACCTTTTGGTAGATTTCTTTGGTCCGTCATTATCATCCTCACATTTGTGCCCCCCACAAAAGAACTCCTCGGACTCTGTGGCGCTCTTCCAACAATCTACGACCAGCTACTGGGCGTCCCCCAAACGATTGTTCTTGCACTGATTCTCCCGCTCGTGCTCATTCGCCAACTAGTCCGCGGCGACCGCTAGGCCGGCATCATTTTGATACCTGTCGTTCTTACATCCATCGCTTCCTACACCCAAGTGTTTTTGGGGTTCCTTGGTTCGTTCAGCCCAGCAGCATCCAATGCATTGCAGAGTACCTATAACATTCGAGTCGGCATTCTCAACCTCCAGCTTGCGGACTTTGGCTATCTCTGCTTCAATTTTCCCTCGCCATCATCATCGTCCTGCGCTCCACCCGTATGAGCCGCGAGCAGGCCATGCTCGAAGGGGAGATGGCCGCCGCCGAAGTCCACTCTTCGGCTTCGACCGCGCCAGGGCGATCTCCCAGCCCGCCACAACCATCGTCGAAGCGGCCACGCAGTTTGGGCCGTCGGATGACATCACCGTCGTCACCATCGAACACCTTGTGCCCTACGCAAACCCTGTCATGGTAAGTACCCCTCCCCTTCTTATCCCTGCATGATTTGCTAAACGCGAATCCGATGCAGGATGATCGGCCGCCTAAGCCCCGCATGACTCTGGCTTGGAGAGTGTCATTGGACGCTCGACATCAGTGATGGGCCACTCTTCCCCCTCAAGGGAATCAAACATGGTTCCCAAATCGTCAGATCGACCCTCGACGCCAGAATCCGCTGCGCTGACAATAAAT
>Ga0302279_10006702_pt1 | contig 12100 bp, 4 predicted proteins | sample III_Bog_N3_3_FD_194541 | JGI IMG/M metagenome (GOLD analysis project Ga0302279, IMG submission 194541) | Peat permafrost microbial communities from Stordalen Mire near Abisko, Sweden - III_Bog_N3_3 | ecosystem: Environmental > Terrestrial > Soil > Wetlands > Peat | place: Sweden: Abisko...
GGCTGAGCAGGGCGAAGAACCCGACCAGGCTCAGCACCGCCGGCGTCAGCAACCCACGCATCGGCACATGCGCATGCCCGCCCGGCGGCGCATGCGCCGCGACCGAACGGTCCAGCCAGCCCGCCGCGAGCAGCGGCACCGCGACGATCACCCCCATGGCGCCAGCCGCGGCGATCGCCGGGCCCAGGCCCCACCAGCGCGCCATCAGCAGCATCGCCATCGGTGCGACCGCGCTGCCGAGGTAACCCGAGAAGGTGTGGAACGAAAACGCGCGTCCCAGGCGTGACGGCTCGATCACCGATCCGAGAATGGAATAATCCGACGGGTGGTACACCGTATTGGCGATCCCCAGCAGCACCGCCGACACGAGGATCCACGGATAGACCGGGAACAGCCCGATCGAGACGAAGGTCAGCCCGCCCAGCAGCAGCCCGCCCACCAGCATGCGTCGAGCCCCGAAGCGGTCCACCGCGTAGCCGATCGGGGTTTGCACCAGCCCGCTGGTGACGTTGGCGATGGTGATCGCCAGTCCCAGCTCGACATAGCCGACGCCCAAGGTCTGCTTCAGCAGCGGGAACAGCGGGACCAGAACCAGATAGTAATAATGACTGACGAAGTGGGCCGAACAGATCAGGCCCAGGGCCTGGTATTCCGCGGCTTTGCCGGTGCGGTCCGCCATCACGCGAAGGCCTGCTTCACGCGCGCCCAGTCCTCGATCGCGTGTTCCTGGCCGGGGGTGATCGGGATCACGAACTGGTTCCAGCCGGCATCCCGCAGCGCCTCGATCCGTTGCTTCAGTTCCTGTTCGGTCGCGGTGAACGTCGTGCGGCGGATCAGGTCCGCGGTTATGAAGCGGCGTTCCTCGGGTTTGACGAAGACGAAGTGGCCGCGGTGGTTCATCAGGTAGCGGGCATCCGCCGGTTCGAACTTGCGCGCGAGTTCCAGATAGCCGTTCACGCTGTCGGCGACCGAGCCCGGCACCTCCGAGGTGTTCTTCCACCCTTCCATGTCCTGGTCCGCGGCCCTGTGCAGCAGCACCGCCGCGCGCGGCCCGGCCTGCGCGACCGCCCGCGGGCTATCGGCGGGTTCGTTCGGTTCCAGCACGCAGCCGCAGACCCAGGCTGTGGTGTACAGGTCGGCCACGGCGCGCCCCGCCGCGGTCCAGTCCTTGCGCATCCCCTCCAACGCGCCCAGCGCCCCCGGCACGTCACTGATGAAGGTCTTCCACGCCGCACCCAGCTTGCCCACCAGCGCCTGCGACTTCGGGCCATAGGCGGACACGTGCAGCTTCACCGGATCAGTCAGGTTGATCAGCCCCGCGTCGGGATTGAGGAAGCGGATCTTCCGGCGTTTGCCCTCGATCGTGGTTTCCAGCGTCTCGCCGTTCAGCAGGCCATAGACGACGCGGATGTATTCCTCCATGTCGGCCAGCTTCATCGACCCCAGCCCCATCGCGCGTCGCGCCGAAAACCCGGTGCCGACACCGAAATCGATCCGCCCCGGCGCCATCGCGTTCAACGTCGCAAAGGCGTTGGCGGTAACGGCGGCGATGCGGTTCGACGGCACCAGCACGCCGGTCCCCAGACGGATGCGCGACGTCTTCAGCGCCGCCGCCCCCATCGCCACGAAACAGTCCGCGGTGATCATCTGGGTGTCGTAGAACCAGGCATGGGTGAAGCCGAGTTCCTCGGCGCGCTGGGCGAGCTTCCACGAATCGTGCGACGTGGCGATGCCGATGCCGAACTCCATGGCCGCTTCTCTCCTCCGCATTCCGTCGCGTGATGCCACGATTGAACCAAACGGGGAACTGCCGAGGTTGCAACCCAGGGCGTTGCTATCATCTTCTGTCGCCTGACCAGCCGGCACAAGGGGAGCGCCGCCATGGACACGACCTGGACATTGCTGGACCTTGCCGGTGCGGTCGCGCTGCTGCTGTGGGGCACGCACATGGTGCAGACCGGCATCCAGCGGGCGTTTGGCCCCGAACTGCGCCGGTTCCTCGGCACCGCGCTGCATAACCGGTTTGCCGCCTTCGCCGCGGGCCTCGGCGTCACGGCGGTGCTGCAAAGCAGCACGGCGACCGGGCTGATGGTGGCCGGCTTCGCCGCCGCCGGAGCGGTGGCGCTGCAGCCGGCGCTGGCGGTGATGCTCGGGGCGAATGTCGGCACCACGTTGATCGTGCAGGCTTTCTCCTTCAACGTCGCCGGCATCGCCCCGCTGCTGATCCTGCTGGGCGTGGTGCTGTTCCGGCGCGGCACAGCCACCCGCACCCGCGACCTCGGGCGGGTGTCGATTGGTCTCGGGTTGATGCTGATGGCGCTGCACAGCCTGCTCACCCTGCTGACCCCCTTCGAGGACCAGCCCAGCTTCCGCCTGATCCTGGGTGCGGTGACGACGCAGCCGGTGGTGGACGTGCTGCTGGCGGCCGGATTGACCTGGATGGCGCATTCCTCGGTCGCGGTGGTGCTGCTGGTGCTGTCGCTCGCGGCGCAAGGCACCGTACCGCCGGAGGCGGCCTTCGCGCTGGTGCTGGGCGCCAATCTGGGCACCGCGATCAACCCGGTGCTGGAGGGTTCGGGCGGCAGCGACCCCGAGGCGCGCCGGCTGCCGGTCGGCAACCTGCTGACCCGGGTGGCCGGCTGCGTCGTGGCGCTGGCCTTGCTGCACCGGATCGGACCGTTGTTGATGACGTTCGAGCCGGACCCGGTGCGCGCGGTCGCCGATTTCCACACCGGCTTCAACCTGGTCCTGGCGGTGCTGTTCCTGCCGGTGCTGGCGCCGTACGCCGCTTTGCTGCGCCGCCTGCTGCCTGCCCGGCTGGCGGCCGACGATCCGTCACGCCCGCGCTATCTGGACGCGGCGGCCATGGACACCCCGCCCATCGCGGTGGCCGCGGCCGCGCGCGAGGCGCTGCGCATGACCGACACGTTGGAGGTGATGCTGACCGGCGCCGCCGACACGTTGGACAGCACCGACCGCCGCCGGATCGCCGAGGTGCGGCGGCTGGACGATGTGCTCGACCGGCTGAATGGCGCGATCAAGGCCTATCTGACGGCTTTGGATCCCGAGACCCTGTCGGAGGCCGATCACCGCCGCCTGACCGAGATTTTCGTCTTCACCACCAACCTGGAATCGGCCGGGGACGTGATCGACCGCGACCTGATGGGGCTGGCGGCGAAGCGCCTGAAGCGCGGCCTGATGATGTCGCCCGAGGAACGGGTGGAGGCGACGCGCCTGCTGCAACGCCTGACCGGCACCGCGCGCGCCGCCGCGGCCGTCTTCATGCAGCAGGACCCCAGGGCCGCGCGTCTGCTGGTGGCGGAGAAGGAGGCCTTCCGCGCCCTGGAAACCGAGGCCACGGCGGCGCATTTCGCGCAGATGCGGCAGGGCGGGGCAGGGGTGGCGGCCTCGTCGCTGCATCTGGAACTGCTGCGCGACCTCAAGCGGGTGAACAGCCATCTGGTGGCGGCGGCGGCCTATCCGGTGCTGGAGGGGACGGGCGCGCTGCTGCCGACCCGGCTGCGGGACGATCCCTAGGGCGATTTCGCCGCGGTTCGAACATCATATCGCCTGTGTCATGGCCCCGCCCGGCCATCCGCAATGGGGGTCGCGACGCGCGCGGGGTTGTGGCAGCGGAATGCCGCGACGCCCTTGGCGGCGCGGGCGCCCAGGATTTTCAGCACGGCGTTAGCCAGCGGCCGGGGCCGCACCGCCATGGCTGAAAATGACCACGACAAGCCTGACGTGGCGGTGAGGGCCATTTGACGGTCACCGGCATAACTTCGCCGGCAATGTCGTTGACAGCGACGAATGCGCCGGCAACGCTGACACAGACGACTTTAGCCCGGGAACGCCCATGGCGCGCTCTGTGGCACTCCGTGCGAACTCAGTGATACTCCGTGTCCGTTTCAATGTTGACCCGGCTGCGCGGGGCCGGAGGTTCGATAATGATGGCCGGCCACATGGGCCACCCTGTACCGCCTGGCTGGTCCGCATTGCAATGGACACGGAGTATCACCGAGTTGGCAAGGAATCCAACGGTGTGAACACGTGGATTTGGATGTACCGCAACGCCCGGCCGAACCTGGACGCGACAAGCCTTGGCGTGGCGGTGACGAGCCGCTGGCGCTATTTTCATGGCAGGACAAGCGAGTCCACGGTGATCACGGAGCTTCCTCAGCTCAGAAAACTTCGTGATCACCGTGGACTCGCTTGTCCTGCCGTGAGACTTGAGCCACCGCCGCGCCGGTGCCTGTCGCGACACGTTGCAGCCCTCACGGTGCGGCCCCGCCCGCTGGCTGGCGCCGAACCAGGATAAGCCGACGGCCCATCAGCCTGTCGCCCGCTGAGCGACGGCGAAGTGCCGGCGTTGTCGATCCTTCGCGCGTGGCGCGACGCCGTCACACAGCCCGCCCACGGACAACCTGCAATTGTTGGCTTGCCAACCCGTTCGGCAGTCGCGATAGTGTGATCAGCAATAGAGCGGGCGGGGGACGATCGCGGTGCAGCGCCGGCGGCGGACAAGCGTAACCGGGCTCGGGTTGGCAAAAAGCCTGGCCCCAGCATTGCTATGGGCCGGGCTCGGGTCGGCCGTGCACGCCCAGACGCCGCCGCGCGTGGTGCCGCCGCCCGGCTCCCCGCTGCCCGGTATCGTGCCGCAGGAGGCGCCCAACCTCGGCCGCCCCCTCGCCCGTCCGGCCGCCCCCGTTGCACCCAATGTGGCCGCCGAGGGAACGACCCATCCGGTCTCCACCGTATCGGTCGAGGGCGTCACGGCGTTTCCCGACTCGGCCGTGGCCCCGCTGACCGCGAACCTGGTCGGCCCTGCCATCGGCGAGAACCAGGCCGAGGCCGCGCGGCGCGCCCTGGTCGATCTCTACCGATCCAAGGGCTATGTTTACACCACGGTGCGCGCCGTGTTCGACCAGGACCGCCTGCTGTTCCGGGTCACCGAAGGCGCCATCGTCGATGTCAAGATCGAACCCGAGGGCGATGTCGGTCCGGTCGGCACCCAGGTGCTGCGCTTTCTCAACCACCTGAAGGGCCTCAAGCCGCTCAGTTCGGCCGAACTGGAGCGCTGGCTGCTGCTGGCGCAGGACATTCCCGGCCTGACCGTGCAGTCGGTGCTCAATCCGTCCGAGGGCGACCCCGGCGAGTTGACCCTGATCGCCAAGGTCACGCGCAAGAAATACAGCGGACTCGTCTCGGCCGACAACAGAGCCTTTCCGCTGACCGGCCCGGCGGAGGGGCTGGCGGTGCTGAATTTCGACAGTTTCAGCGAGTACGGCGAACGGACGCAGCTATCGCTGTTCGGCGCGTTCAACGAAACCAACGTGTTCGGCCAGGTGTCGGAGGAACTCTATCTGGGCGGGTCCGGCCTGAAGCTGAAGGTCTATGGCGGGATCGGCGTTGCCAATCCGTCGGGAGACCTGAAGGCGATCGGCTACTCGGGCGCCACCCGGGTTCTGGGCGGGCAACTGACCTACCCGTGGCTGATGGCCCGCAATCAGCGCCTGAACCTGGTCGCGGCGCTGGATGCAACCGAGAGCGAAATCACCAACCAGCCCGGCTCCGCCACGACCTCGTCGCGCGTCAGCTACGACAGCCTGCGCATCCTGCGTCTCGGCGCGGACTACGACCTGCTGGACCAGGTGCTGGGCGGCGGGGTGAACAGCGTGAGCGGACGCTTCAGCCAGGGGTTGCCAATCCTGGGTGCGCTCAACAACGGCGACCCGAACACCTCGGCCCGCCAGGGTGAGAAGATCGACTTCAGCAAGCTGTCGGGCGAGCTGACGCGCACCCAAACCCTGGCCGAGTTCCCGGACGGGCGGTCCTTCAAGCTGCGCGAATCGTTCGGCGGCCAGTTCACCGGCGACCTGCTGCCGCCGTCGGAGAAATATTACCTCGGCGGCCCGCACTTCAACAGCGGTTACTACTTCGGCCAGGTCAGCGGCGACAAAGCGGCGACGGTCTCGTCGGAACTGCAATACAACTTCCCGCTGCCGACGCCGCGGCAGGTGCCGTTCGAGCTGCGATCGCAGGTCTATCTGTTCTACGACTACGGCGTGGTCTGGCAAAGCGGCCTCGCGAACGGGTCGAACGTTGCGCTGAAATCCGCCGGCGGCGGCGTGCGGCTGTTCGCCGGCGCCACGGCGGAACTCGACCTCGAGGGTGTCTATCGCATGAGCCTCTACCCCAACGGCCAAAGCGCCGGCAGCTCGCCGCTCGATTCGGCCGCGTTCTACTGGCAGTTGCTGTACCGGTTCTGAGCGCACCCGCGCCAGGACCCGACGTATCCGATCGCTTCTGGAAGAGCAGGACGATGAAGCAGGCTAAGCGAGCCAAGCGGCGGCAGACCCCGGTTTCGGGCTGGACGGTGCTGCGCCACTGCACCCGCCGGGGGTTGCTGCAAACCACCGCCCTGCAGGCGGTGACCGCGGCCGCGGTGCTGATTGGCCCGGTCCCGGCCTTTGCCCTGCCGCCGAACACCCAGCCGACCGGTGGGCAGGTGGTCGCCGGCCAGGCCAGCATCGCCCAGACCCAAACCCAGACGACGATCACCCAGACATCCCCCAACGCCGCGGTGAACTGGACCACCTTCAATGTCGGCCGCGCCCAGACGGTGCAGTTCAAGGACCCATCCGCCAGTTCCGTGACGGTCAATACCGTCACCAGTCCCAACCCGTCGGAGATCGCCGGGCGCATCACCTCCAACGGCACGGTGGTGCTGATCAACCGCGACGGCATCGTGTTCGAACGCGGCGCGCAGGTGGATGTGGGCGGGCTGGTGGCCTCGGCTGCGGGCATGACCAAAGCCGATCTCGCGGCCTTCATGGCCAACGGCCACATGGCCTTCGACCAGGCCGCCAATCCCGGGGCGAGGATCGTCAACAACGGCACGCTCAGCATCGCCGATCACGGGCTGGCCACCCTGGTCGCCCCACAGGTGCGCAATGCCGGCACCATCCAGGCCAAACTCGGCTCTGTGGTGCTGGCCGGGGCCGAGACCTTCGCGCTCGACCTGTACGGCGACGGCATGGTCGGGATCAACGTGACCGGCCAGGTGACCACCGCGCCGAACGGCACCAAAGCGCTGATCACCAATGAAGGCGTGATCTCGGCCAATGGCGGCACCGTGGTGCTCAGCGCCAACGCGGTCGATGGCGTGGTGCAGACATTGGTGAATGCCGGCGGCACGATCGCGGCCAACAGTGTGGGTGCGAAGACCGGGCGGGTGGTGATCGCCGGCGCCGGCGGCGACGTGATCGTTACCGGCAAGGTGACGGCGGACGGTGGCGCAGCCGGGACGACGGGCGGGGCCATCGCGATCAACAGCAGCGGCACCGTGACCCTGGCGTCCGGCGCGAAGGTCACCGCCTCCGGACCGGCCGGCGGCGGCACGATCGCGGTCGGCACGACCCTGAAGCGGGCCGCGGGCGGTCCGTCCGTCACCGCGGCGCATACGGCGAAAGCCGTGGTGGTGGATCATGGCGCCACCATCGCCGCCGATGCCACCACAGCCGGCGACGGCGGCACTGTGGCCGTGCTGTCCACCGCCAGCACGACGATGAACGGGCTGATCACCGCAAAAGGCGGCAAGAAGGGCGGGAATGGCGGCAAAGTCGAGGTCTCCGGCGGCAGCCTCAGCATCACCACCGGCTCGATCAACGTCGCCGCGCCGCTGGGCAGCCTCGGCACCATCCTGTTCGACCCGCTCAATCTGGATATCGTCGCCAGCGGCGGCAACCTCGACGGCACATTCAGCGGTTCGGTGACGACGGCGCAGGACACCGGCAACACCGACAGCCTGTCCACCTCGGTGCTGAACAACTTTGTCGGCAACGTGTCGCTGCAGGCGCTGCAGACCCTCGACGTGCAGAGCTCGTTCAGCCTGGCCGCCGGCGCGCTGACCATGGAAGCCGGGAAGAACATCAGCATCGAGACCGGCGTCAGTGTCGGCGCCAGCGGCAACATCATCCTCGCGGTCGGTGGCGCCGGCCCCGGCACGCCGCCCGCCGCCTCGGCCAGCCCGCTGATCAATGTCGCCGGCACCGTCGCCTCCAGCGGCGGATCGGTCAGCCTGCTGACCGGGCCCGGCGGGACGATCGCGATCGCGACGAACGGCTCGCTCAACGCCCCGACCAGCGGCAAATCCATCACCCTGCTGACCGATGCGCTGTCCAGCACCGGTGCGGTGACCGCGCTGTCGGGCACGATCGAGGTCGCGCCGGCGACCCAGGGCAACGCCATCGCCTTCGGCGCGGGCGGCGCCGGCACCTTGCAGGTGTCGTCCGCCGTTCTGGCGGGCTTCAAGGCGTCGGTGCTGCGGCTGGGCGCCGCGACGATCAACGGCGCGCAAACGATCTACGCCGGCGATATCAATTTCGATACGACCGTCAATCTGACCGGCATCGCCAGCACGCTCGACGTGCACGGTTCGGGCGACATCACCCGTTCCGCCGACACCAACGTGCTGACCGTCGGCACCCTGACCGGCAGCAGCGGCGGCGATCTCAACCTGGCCGGCGGCGTGAGCACCGGCAACGTCATCGGCACGATCGGCAGCTTTTCCGTCGGATCGAACAACCAGTTCGAGCTGCTGACCAACGGCGGCGTGACCATCGCCGGGCCGGTCAATGCCGGCACCCTGTTCTATGCGGCCGATGTGTCCGGCGCCAACCCGACCATCGCCGTCACCGGCTCGATCGGCGCGACGCAGAGCGCGATCCTCAGCAGCGTCGCCGGCACGATCGGCATTTCCGGCACGATCAATACGCCGTCCTTGACCCTGGGCACCTACGGCACCGTGCAGATCACCGGCGCCTCGGCGGTGATCGGCCAGGCCGCCGGCACGCTCGCTTTGGGTGCCGCCGGCGGGGCCACCGAGGCCACGACCGGCACGATCCTCGCCGGCACGATCCTGCCGGTGAGCGGGATCGGGCTCGGCAGCATCAGCCTGCCCGGCACCGCCAACACCGTGTCGAACCTGGGCAGCCTCAACGTCACCGGCAGTTTCCTGCTGGCCAGCAAGAGCGCGCTGACCGTCAGCGACACCCTGGCGGCGAGCGGGGGCGTGGTCCTGCAAACATCGGCGGCCGGCGGCATCACCGTCGCCGCCGGCGGCAGCCTGACCGCGAGCGGCAGCCGCATCAGCCTGCTGGCCGATGCCCTGACCAACGGCGGCACGATCATCGCCGCCACCGTGGAGATCGCGCCGAATTCCAGCACCGCCGTCAGCCTGGGCGGCGCGGGCGGGCTGTCGCTGTCGCAGGCGAGCCTGTCGAAGATCGCGGCGACGACCCTGCGTCTCGGCGGCGTGACCATTCCCGGCGGCGGCATCACCACGACCGCGTCCGGCATTTCGGTCCTCGGATCGGTCAACCTGTCCGGCATCGCCACCATCCTCGATCTGCAAAGCAAGGGCGCGGTCAACGAGGGGGGATCGGGCACCCTGACCCATGTCGGCACCCTGACCGGCAGTACCGGGTCGGTGGCGCTGACCAACGGCGGCGACAGTGTCGGCACGATCGGCGCCTACACCGCCGCCAGCGGCGGCCTCTTTGCGCTGACCCAGGCCGGCAGCGCCGTCATCGCCGGCCCGCTGAGCGCCAACAACGTCGCCGTGAACACGGGCAGCGCGCCTTTGTCGGTCACCGGCAGCGTCGCGTCGTCCGGCACCGTGGCGCTGAACGGCGGGACGGTCACCCTGTCCGGGTCGGCTTCCGTGTCGGGTTCGGCGATCACCCTGACCGGCACCAACGGCATCACCCTGACCGGCAGCGCCGCCCTGGGCCAGGCGGCGGCCGTGGTGGACCTGGATGTCCCGGTGTCCGGCGGCGTCTCGCAAGCCGCCGGCGCGACCATCCTCGCGGGCGTGCTGCAAAGCTCGGCGGGCGTGACCGGATCAGTCGCGTTGTCCGGTGCGGCCAACACGATCGCCTCGGTCGGCAGTTTCACCGTGACCGGCGGCGCCTTCGCCGTCACCAGCACCGGATCGCTCAACCTGGCCGGATCGCTGGCGGCGTCGGGGACCGTGGCGGTGAATGCCGGCACCATCGGGGTCGGGTCGGCGGGCAACGTGCAGGGCAGCACGATCACCCTGACCGGCAGCCACGGCATCGCACTGGCCGGCGGCGGATCGGTCGGCCAGACCGGCGCGGTGGTGGACCTCGACGTTCCCATCGCCGGCGGCGTGACCCAGGCGGCCAACGCGACCATCGTCGCCAGCACGTTGCGGAGTTCCGCCGGCGTCGCCGGCTCCGTCAAGCTGCCGGGCACCGCGAATGCGATCGGCGGCATCGGCAATTTTGCCGTCACCGGCGGCGACTTCCTGCTGGCCGACACCAAGGCGCTGACGATCGGCGGTCTGCTGACCGCGAGCGGCAGCCTCTATTTGCAGACCAGCGACACCACGACGGGCATTCAGGTGACCGGTTCGGCCGCGGCGGGCGGCACCTCGCTGGTCAGCTTCCAGGCCGACAAATTCGCCAACAGCGGCACGATGACCGGCGGCATCTTCGAACTGGCGCCCAACACCACCGGCAACACGATCGCCCTGGGCGCCGGCGGCTACCTCGCTTCGGTCGCCGGGATCGGCACCCCGGTCGTGCGGATCGGCGCGGTGACCGAACCCGGCGGCACGCTGACCACGACGGCTGGTTCCATCGCGGTGACCGGCGCCTTCGGGTCGGGCACGACGGCGCTGCAACTCTACGCGCTGGGCACGATCAGCGAGACCGCCGGTCTGGTCCTGACCGCCAGCACCCTGTCGGGATCGGCCGCCGCGATCGCGCTGGGGAGCAGCCTGAACGCGATCGGCAGCTCTGCCGGCCTGACCAGCGGCGGGAACCTCAACCTGGGCGACAACCAGCCTTTGACCGTCACCGGCAGTCTCGCTGTGGGCAACGGCGACACGCTGACCCTGTCGACCGGCAGCGGCGGGATCGCCATCGGCGTTTCGGCGGGTTCGGCCGGGGTGCTGAACGCCGGCACCGTCGTGCTGAGTGCCGCGGGCGGCATCACGGAGCCGAACGGGTCGGTGATCGCCACGGCGCTGACTGCGACCGCCGGCGCCGGATCGATCCTGCTGACCAATCCCAACAACGCCATCGGCACCGTCACCGGCCTTGGCGCCGGCAACGGCAATGTGGTGCTGGTGGTCGATCCGCCGACGGTGCTGACCGGCGCTTACACCGGCAACAACCTGTTCTTCGAGGTCGCGGTCAACGGCGGCACCCTGCAGCTTGGCTCCGCCGCGACCGGCGCGACCCTGAGTGCCACCGCCGCGTCGAACCCCCGCATCGGCTTCGTCGCCGACCACGTGACCGAGGGCGCCACCGCCAGCACGATCACCGCGACCGGCGGGTCGGTGGAACTGGCGCCCTTCAACGCGGCGACCGCGGTCGCGCTGGGCGGCGTGGCCGGCACCTGGGATCAGACCCTGCTGGGCCTGATCGCCGCCAGCGGTGCGACGACCCTGGTCGCCGGTCCGTTCACCGATGTGCCGAACGGCAGCACAATCAGCCTGATGACCGGCAGCCTGGGTGTCGCCGGGACGGTCACGATGGCCAACGTCGTGTTGAATGCCGGCACCATCGGGATCGGTGGGTTCGTGAACGCGGCCACCGCCCTGGCGCTGGGGGCGAGCGCCGGAGGCGTTTCCGAGACCGGCGCGATCACCGCCGGCACCCTGGCCGGCATCGGCACCATCGCCGGCGGGGTGACGCTGGGCGGCACCAACGCGATCGGCACGATCGCCGGCGTCGCGGTCGGCAGCGCCGGTTTCAACCTGGTCGATAGCGGCAATCTCACGGTCGCGGGTACGCTGACCGCGCCCGGCAGCGTGGCGATCAGCACCGCGGGCGCCGGCGGCATCTTCGTCAGCGGCAGCATCGGCGCCGGCACCACCCTGTCGATCGACTCCGGCAGCAACGGCATCCTCTTGCAGAACAACGCGCTGGTGACCGCGCCGACGATCGACCTGAACAGCGGCGCCGGCGGCATCACGATCGCCAACAACGCGGTCCTCGGCAACACCGGCGCCCTGGTGGACCTGACCGCCGGCGGCACCATCGCCGAGCTCAACTTCGGCAAGATCATC
>Ga0302279_10006703_pt1 | contig 12099 bp, 10 predicted proteins | sample III_Bog_N3_3_FD_194541 | JGI IMG/M metagenome (GOLD analysis project Ga0302279, IMG submission 194541) | Peat permafrost microbial communities from Stordalen Mire near Abisko, Sweden - III_Bog_N3_3 | ecosystem: Environmental > Terrestrial > Soil > Wetlands > Peat | place: Sweden: Abisko...
CCCGAGGATTTCCCCACGCTTGACCGCCTCCCGAACGGCCCGCTGGGCGTCCGGACCCGACCACGGTCGGTCCGGTCCGGGAACCCGGATCAGGCGGGGGGAGCCGGATCGTGGCCCGGAGCTCCGGGGGGGTCGTGCGCCGAACCGCCGGTGTCGCCCGCGCCCACGTCGCCGTCGTCGGGTGCCGTGACCGGTGGGAGGAGTGGTGCGGCGGCGGACTCGATCGCCGCGGACGTCGCAGGGGTCTGGGCCGGTGGCGCCGGGTACGGAGGCACGGGAGGCGCCTCGTGTGACTGAGCGGGAGGCGGCGGGTAGGGCGGTGCCGCCGGGTACGCCGGTGTCGCCGGGTACGCCGGTGCGGGCGGATCTGCCGGGTACGCCGGGTACGGCGGCGCGGGTGGGTACGCCGGTGGCACCGGGGCCGACCAACCCTGCTCCGGCGTCGCCTGTTGGGGATCGGCGGGTGCGGGATAGGTGGGCGCCGGGTACGCGGCAGGCGGCGGGGTCGCCGTCGGGTAGGGGGGAGCGACAGGCGGATAGGACTGCGGTGAATGGGCGGTCGGCTGTTCGGGGTAGGGCGCGGGCGGCGGGACCGGTCCGGTGCCCGGGGGCTGGGCGGGCCACGCCGGGGGCGGATAGCCGCCGTCGACGGGGGTCCCGGGATACGGCGGCGACGGGTAGGCCGGAGGTGCCCCGTACACCGGCGGTTGGGTGGACGGCCAGGCGGCGACCGGAGCCGCCGGGGTGCCCACCACGGCACCGGCACCGACCAGCGCCGCGTGTTCGTGCAGGCCGAGGGGGGTGTAGGCCGGGGTCCCGGTCAGTTCGTCCTGGTCGGCCGGGCCGTCGACGCCGTCCTGCTTGGGCTTGCGGAGCACCCAGATGAGGCCCACGCCGGCCACGGCCAGCGACACCACGAGTACGGCCAGCGAGGCCAGACCCCGCCGATCAGCCAGGGCCTGGCACTGCTGCACGAACGTCTGCCACTGGTGGTGTCCCGTGGTGTTCGACGTGGAGGGCTCCGGGCCGGCACCGATGGAGCCGGGCTTGGCGAGCGCCTCGAGCGCGGTCTCCGAGCCGGTGCTGGGTCCGCACGTCCCACCGATGGCCGGGGCCGGCAGCGCGGTCAGCATGCCGGCGGCGGCATAGGCGACACCGAAGCAGCCGATGAACACGAAGAGCAGGACGAGCAGGATGCGGGCGGGGGACAGCTTCATCAGGTTTCCTTTCGGGCCTCCGCGATCGTAGCCAGCGGTCCGGCACCGGCGGCCGCGCCCCGGGCTCCGGCGCCTGTCCCCGGCTGGTTCCGGCCGACGAGGGGGAGCGGGCTATCGTCGGACCCCGCAGGGCCCGGGCACCGCCCCGCCCCACCGGCCCCCGTGTCGACGACAGGAGAACCATGGACATCGAGGAGTTCTACAGTGCCGACGAGCGACGCCGGCAGTCGGCCGAGCTCGAGTTCGGCAACAACTGGTTCGACACCAAGGGCAGCCGGTACGAGCTGAGCTGGATCGAGGACACCGGCGAGCTGTACGCCATGCTCGAGCTCGTCCCCGAGGCGGACAGCTGGACCCCCTTCGGCGACATCGAGGTCGAGAACGTCAAGGTCGACTCCCTCCTGGTGACGGTCCTGGCCGTCATCCCGACCCGCGACGCGGTCGAGCAGCTCCTCGACGGCTGGGCCGAGCAGATGGCGAAGCCCGACGGGGTGCACTGGGTGGCCGACCGCCTCACGTCGGCGGGCCTGTCCCGGCCCACCCTCGACTGAGCGGGGACGACGGGGACGTGGTGGTCGAACTCCGGAACGGACGCGGTCGCCCGGCCGGCCGCACACCCGGCGGCGCGGCGGATGGCCACGGCGGGAAGCCGGCCCGTGCGGCCGGTGGGAAGTGGATCGATGACGATGGTGCCGACCGGGCCCACGTCGAGTGGAGGGATGCCTGATGCGGTTCTCGTATGCGGAGTCGATGGTCGACCCGACCTACTACCTGCCCCTGGCCAGGGCGGTCGAGGAGGCGGGCTACGACTCGATGGTGGTCCCCGACAGCCTCTGCTATCCGGAGGTGTCGGACTCGACCTATCCGTTCAATCCCGACGGCTCCCGTGAATTCCTCGACGGCAAGCCGTTCCTCGAGCCGTTCTCGCTGATCCCGGCCATGGGGGCGGTGACCGAGCGGATCCGCTTCGTCACCTTCGTGCTGAAGCTGCCGATGCGCCATCCGCTCATCGTGGCCAAGCAGGCCACGTCGGTCGCCGTCCTGACCGACAACCGGTTGTCCCTCGGGGTCGGGGCCAGCCCCTGGCCCGAGGACTACGAGCTGGTCGGCGTGCCGTGGGAGGGTCGGGGCCGGCGCATGGACGAGGCCGTCGCCGTCGTGCGCGGCCTGTCCGCCGGTGGGTACTTCGAGTTCCACGGCGAGTGCTACGACATCCGGTCGGTCAAGCTCAGCCCGGTGCCCTCGAAGCCGTTGCCCATCCTGATCGGCGGCCACGCCACACCCGCCCTCCGGCGGGCGGCCCGGTGTGACGGCTGGCTGCACGGCGGTGGTGACCCGGCCGACCTGCCGGGTCTGCTCACCAAACTCCACCAGCTCCGCGAGGAGGAGGGCACCGCCGACAAGCCGTTCGAGGTCCACGTGATCTCCCTCGACGCCTTCACGGTGGACGGCATCCGCCGGCTGGAGGAACAGGGTGTCACCGATGTGATCGTCGGCTTCCGCTGGCCCTACGAGGTGGGTCCGGACACCGAGCCGCTGCAGGCGAAGCTCGACAACCTGCGCCGGTTCGCCGACACCGTCATGTCCCAGGTGGAGCGGTGACGGCCCCCGGGGCCGCCGGGTCGGGTCCGACGGGCGGGGCCCGTCCCACCGCCCGGGAGCTCGGGCAACGGTCCATGGCCGCGGTCGAGGCGGGCGACCGCGACGGCTGGCTCGCCCTGTTCGGCGACGACGCCGTCGTCGAGGACCCGGTCGGTCCCTCGATGTTCGACCCCGAGGGGACGGGGCACCGGGGGCCCGAGGCCATCGCCGCCTTCTACGACAACGTGATCGGGGTGAACGAGTCGATCCGCTTCACCATCCGCCAGTCATTCCTGTGTGGGGACGAGGTGGCCAACGTCGGGACCATCCGGATCAACTTCGTGGGTGGCGGCGCCGTCGAGGTGGACGGGGTGTACTGCTACCGGGTGGCGGCCGACGGCCGGCTGGGCGGGATCCGGGCCTTCTGGGAAGCCGACCAGATCCGCAGCGTCGAGTAGGACCGACGCGCCGCCGGCGCCGGGCTGGGGGAACGCCGACCCGGCCGGACTCAGGTCCCCGGCGCCTCCCGGACCGACAGGGGGGCTTCCCAGTCGGGCATGGCCAGGACCATCTGGACGTCGGAGATGTGGCGCTCGAGGAACGCCCCCTCGCAGTAGCAGAGGTAGAAGTGCCAGAGCCGCTGGAACCGGGTGTCGAGGCCCAGCGCCGTCACCGCGTCGGCGCGGGCCGTGACGCGCTCGTCCCAGCGGCGCAGGGTCTCGGCGTAGTGGCGCCCGATGTCCTCGACGTCCACCACCAGCATCGGGGTCGCCCGGCGCAGCGACCGGGTGATCGCCTCGAGCGACGGCAGGCATCCGCCCGGAAAGATGTACTCGCGGACGAAATCGGTGCCGTTCTTGGCGCGCTCGAAGCTCCGGTCCTCGACGGTGATCGCCTGCAGCGCCATCAGGCCCCGGTCGTGGAGCAGCCCGGCGCAGGTGGCGAAGAAGGTGTCGTGCTGGCGCCAGTCGACGGCCTCGATCATCTCGATGGACACGAGCTTGTCGTAGGTGCCGTCGAGGTCCCGGTAGTCGCTGTTGCGCACGGTCACGAGATCGGCCAACCCCTCCTCGACCACCCGCTTCGACGCGTAGCGGAACTGCGCGTCCGAGATCGTCGTGGTGGTCACCCGGCAGCCGTAGCGGGCGGCGGCGTGGCAGGCGAAGCCGCCCCATCCGGTGCCGATCTCCACGACGTGGTCCTCCGGGCCGAGGCCGAGCTTGGTGCACAGCCGGTCGAGCTTGGCCCGCTGCGCGGTGGCCAGGTCGATGCCGGGCTCGGCGAAGAGGGCCGAGGAGTACATCATCGTCTCGTCCAGCATCAGCTCGAAGAACTCGTTGGAGACGTCGTAGTGGGCCTGGATGTTGTTGCGGTCGACGTGCTTGGAGGGCGGCCGGAGGCGGCGCAGCCAGTCGGTGGAGGTGCCGACGACCTGGCCCACCCGGTCCTGGACGGCCGTCACGGGGCGCAGGCCGCGGTTGAGCACCCGGGTCAGGGTGGGGAGGTCGTCACAGTCCCACAGGCCGTCCGCGTAGTCCCGACCGAGCCCGACCGAGCCCTGGCGCAGGGTGTCCCAGTAGACGACCGGGTCGTGCACCGTCATCGTGACCTCGGGCCCCCCGTCGCCGAACCGGTGGGTGCCGGTGCCGTCGACGACGACGAGTGTGCCTCCCCGCAGGTGGGTCGCCATGAACCGCAGGAACCCGGTCGCCACCGGGGTGCCCGCCGTGGCCCCCATCCAGCTCACGGGGAGTTCCGCCATGCCTAGCGCTCCTGTCCGTCGCTCGTGGCGCCGACAGCCGTCGCCGCCTTCCGGTCCGGGTGTGCAGGGACCTTCCGGTCCGGGTGTGCATGGAAGGGTACGCCCTTGCGACGCAACGCGAGGGCCTGCCGGTAGATGCCGAGCGACACCCGCAGCGTCATCAGGGGGAACCGCCACAGCAGGCGGCCCTGGGCCCGACGTCCGACCGGTGCCCGGGTCAGGGCCATGGAGGCGGCGAAGACCAGGTCGTGGTCGTCGAAGTCGTCCACCGCGAGCGTGAGACGCCGCCCCGGCTCCCCGATGGTGAAGCGGTGGGTCAGGCCCATGGGCAGGAACGGGGAGACGTGCATCCCCTTCGCCACCCGGTGGACCCCGGTGCCGGGCAGCACGTAGGCCGTCCGCTCGTGCCACGGGGTGTTGGTCACCTCGACCACGACGGTCTCGACCTCGGTGTGGGTCGGGTCCCAGCAGAAGTAGGTCGTGATCGGATTGAACAACCAGCCCCACGTGCGCAGCTGGGTGAGCACCCCGACCGGCCCGGTGGGACGGGTGCCGGTCCGTTCCTCCACCAGGTCCCGCACGGCATCGTCCAGGGGCACGGAGGGGTCGCCGAGGTAGTCGGCACGGCGGAAGGTGACGGCGTTGCGGCCCTCGCGGCTCCACAGCGGGTGCAGTCGGCAGACCGCGGCGATCTCGGACAGATCCAGGTAGACGAGGGCGATCCGGTAGGTGAAGCGGTGGTCGACCGGCGTGTACCGGTGGTGGACCACCCGTCCGGTGTAGATGCCGCTGCGCAGGGCGCCGGCCGATCCGCCGGGGTCTGTGGCCGGCTCGGCGGCCGGCTCGACGGCCGGCGCAGTCGCACTCACAGGTCCACGCCCGCCAGCCGGCGGCACACCACCCGGGCGCTCTGGACACCGTCCTCGTGGAAGCCGTAGCCCCAGTAGGCGCCGCAGTACCAGGTCCGCTGGACGCCGTTGAGCTCCTCCTGGCGCCGCTGGGCGGCGATGGCGGCCGAGTCGTAGACCGGGTGCGAGTAGTCGAACGTCCGCAGCACCGTGGCCGGGTCGATGGCATCGTCCCGGTTGAGGGTGATCAGCAGCTCGTCCCGGGAGGCGACACCCTGGAGGGATCGGAGGCGGTACGTGAGGGTCGCCTCGGTCGGGTGGTCCGGCAGCCGGTGGTAGTTCCAGCTCGCCCAGGCCCTCCGGTTGGCCGGCAGCAACGACACGTCGGTGTGCAGGGTGGCCCGGTTGGGCTGGAAGCGGATGGCGCCCAGCACCTCCCGCTCGAGTCGGCTGGGGTCCGACAGCAGGTCGAGGGCCTGGTCGCTGTGGGTGGCCACGACGAGGTGGTCGAAGTGCTCGGGGCCGCGGGCGGTCACGATCTCCACGCCGTCGTCGACCCGGGTGATCTTGGTGACCGGCTCCTCGAGGCGCACCGACCGGCCGAGCGGTGCGAGCACGGCGTCGACGTACCGCTTGGAGCCCCCGTCGACGGTGCGCCAACTGGGCTGGTTGCCGTACTCGAGCAGTCCGTGGTTGGCGAAGAAGCGCGCGAAGGTCACGGCGGGCATGGCGAGGAAGGTGGACGGGTCGGCCGACCAGATCGACGAGCCCATGGGGACCAGGTACCAGTTGAGGAACTGCGACGACCAGCGCCCACGGTCCAGCAGGTCGCCGAGCGAGACCGCAGCGTCGTGGGGGTCCTCCAGCAGGCCCCTGGCCATGCGGTTGAACCGGACGATGTCGGCGAGCATCCGGAGGAACGAGGGCCGGGCCAGGTTGCGCCGCTGGGCGAACACGGTGTCGAACGTCGAGCCCTTCCACTCGAGGCCGGTCACCTCGTCGGTGACGCTGAAGCTCATGTCGCTCGGCTTGGTCGGCACCCCGAGGTCGTCGAACAGCCGGATGAGTCCGGGATAGTTGCGCTCGTTGTAGACGAGGAACCCGGTGTCCACGTCGAACGAGCCGTCACGGAGCTCGACCGTGACGGTGTGGGCATGGCCGCCGGGTCGCGCGTCGGCCTCGAACACGGTGACGTCGTGCGCACGGGACAGGAGGTGGGCGCACACCAACCCGGAGACCCCGGTGCCCACGATGGCGATGTTCATCTGTCCGGTCTGCTCCCTGATCGTGCCCGTCGTTGCCGACAGGTATTCGGAGGAGCCGACGGACCGGGATGAAGCCGATCGGAAACCCCAGGTAGATCATTATATTTGCGATGGAGGCCGCACCGGACGGTGGGCCCGGACCACGTGACGAGGAGGAGCCCCATGGCCCGCTACCGGGGAACGGTGATCTCGACCCGGCCGGCCGAGGAGACCTTCGACTACATGGCCGACTTCGCCAATGCCGCACAGTGGGACCCCGGCACGGCGGACGCCGAACGGCTCGACGACGGCCCGGTCGGCCTGGGCAGCACCTTCCGGCTCGGGGTCCGGGTCGGGTCCCGGGTCGTGCCGCTCGACTACCGGATCGTCGCCTACGACCGACCCCGCCGGGTCGTGCTGCTCGGGGAGTCGGACACCATCCGGTCCGAGGACACCGTGACCGTGGGCCCGGCCGCCGACGGGGGCTCGATCCTCACCTACGAGGCCGACCTCCGGCTCAAGGGGCCGCTCGCCCTGGTCAACCCGCTGCTCCCTCTCGCCTTCGACCGGATCGGCGACAAGGGGGTGGCCGGTCTCCGGCGCGCCCTGGGCGGGCCTCCGGTCCCCACGGAGCGGCCCCAGGCCGGACCGGTGGTGGCCCGGACGTTGGACGAGGCACTCGAGGCCACCGTGGTGGGGAGCTTCTCCTCGATCGGCCCCGCGCTGCGCAGCCGGACGGCGGGCTGGACCCCGCCGCCGTCCCTGGGGGGCCGGACCGTGCTGGTCACCGGGGCCACCTCCGGTCTCGGACTGGCGGCGGCCAGGGGTGTGGCCCGGCTCGGCGCGCGGGTCGTCCTGACAGCACGGGGCCACGACCGGGCCGGGCGCGCCGTAGACGAGGTGCTCCGGGCGGCCCCGGACGCCGAGGTCAGCTACCTGCTGGCCGACATGGGCGAGTTCGACCAGGTCCGCGGCCTGGCCGAGGAGTTCCTGGCGGGGCACGACCGGCTCGACGTCCTCATCCACAATGCCGGCGCACTGACCAAGGACCGACGCGAGTCGGGCTCGGGCACGGAGCTCACGGTGGCGTCCCAGGTCGCCGGCCCCTTCCTGCTGACCGGCCTCCTGCTGCCGGCCCTCGAGGCGGCCGCCCCGTCACGGGTCATCCAGGTGTCGTCGGGCGGGATGTACACCCAACGGTTCGACCTCGGCTCGCTCGAGATGACCGGCGACGCCTACGACGGCACGGTGGCCTACGCCCGGGCGAAGCGGGCGCAGCTCGTACTCCTCCACGAATGGGTGCGTCGGACGGCGGGCACAGGCGTGTCCTTCCACGCCATGCACCCGGGCTGGGCCGCCACGCCGGGCATCCAGGACAGCCTGCCCGGGTTCGCCCGGGTGATGGGCCCGCTCCTGCGGACGGCCGACCAGGGAGCCGACACGGCCGTGTGGCTGGCGTCGGCCCCGGCCGGCATCGAGACGAACGGCGGATTCTGGCTCGACCGACGGCCGCGCTGGGAGCACAAGGTCCCGTGGACGCGACTGTCCGATGCGGACTTCGCCGATGCCGGTGCGGCACTGTGGGCGTGGTGTGCGGCCCGCACCGGATGGGACGGTCCGACACGGCCGGTCTGACCCGGGCCCCCCGGCCGACCTTTGTTTGACTGCGCCGTGCGGTGTCGCGCCGTGCCGTGTGGCGCCGGCTGGCGACTCAGCTGGCGAAGCCGTACCGCCGGTGCGGTCCCATGGCGGCGAACTCGAACATGCCGTACCCGACCTGGTCGCCACAGGTGAACCTGGCGGCGTACTCGGTCAGCCCCCAGGCCGTGTAGTTCGGGTCCGGGGCGACGATCTGCCCCTGGGTGACCAGGTCGCCCTGGAACATGCCGTGCTTCCAGTCGGGCTCGAGTCCGTAGCCCGAGCCGAGCAGCAGGGGGAACGCCAGCAGCGGCTCCACCTCGACCACGGCGGTCAGCTCACCACGGGGGCCGAAGTAGGAGAGGGTGGCATCCGTCACCGTCCGGGTGCCCTCGACGAAGCGCACGTCGTGCTCGGGGCGGCCGAGCCACGTCACCTCGTCGCCGGAGCCCAGCACCGGGATGCGGTGGGCGTCCTGCATGATGCGCTCCCCGGAGGGCCGCTCCTGGATGATGGTGATCATGGCGTGGTCCTCGAACCGCACGGGGGCGTAGATCCAGAAGAACCCGGCCTCGGTGTCGGTCACCCGGATGCCCGGGGGCTCGGACTCGCCCACGGGGCGGATGCCCCACGAGCGGTCACGCGAGCCCCACCACTTGTCCGGCGTGAGCGTCACCTCACGGTCACCGACCTTGAGGGTGCCGGTCCAGCCGCCCACCTGGGCGAACCGGGTGGAGTCGAAGATGACCCGGGAGAACTGGCGGTCGAAGTGGCGTGACTCGAGGTGCGCCTCGCAGAACCCGTCGTAGACGGCGTCGAGCTCGATGCCCCACTCGTTGGGCTCGAGGATCACCCGGAGCTGCTCCAGCCCCTTGACGACCTCGACCCGGATGGGCCCGACCGAGGCGTCCATGCGGTCGGCGCCCAGTGTCTTGGACGACCGCACGACCCGGTGGTCGTCGCCCCACTTGACCGACACGAAGGCGTCGGCCACGCCGAGGTTCGGGTACTGGCCCACACCGATCACGCAGAAGAGCTCCTCCTCGGTCCCGTGGACGTCGCCGGTCCCGTGGATGTTGAAGTAGTACCGGTCGTAGAAGTTCCGGTCCGAGGTGCCGACGTGGCGCATCGGCTCACTGATCTGGTGGACCGGGTAGTCGTCGAGGGGGGAGAGCACGTCGGACTCCACTTCTCCGGGCGGCGCCGGCTGTCGGTGTCCGCCTCACGGGCGGTCTGGTCGGCCGAGCGTACCTGTACCGGCACCGGGGGTGGGTGGCCGCTCCGGCCGGCGGGGACCGTCGCGGTGCGGCGTCACGGCAGGGTGCGGACTACGATCGAAGACGGCTGTACCGGCGTCCGGATCGGACGGGGGACCGGCCGGGCACCACCGCAGTACGTGCACCACGTCGACCAACCGAGTGCAGTTCGCCTGCACCGTCGCCATCCTGGGAGGGACCATGAAGTCGTACGACCGCCTGTTCATCGGAGGGGAGTGGGTCGCACCGTCGTCCTCTTCGGTCTTCGACGTCCATTCCCCCTCGACCGGCGAGCTGGTCGGCCGCACGCCCGAGGCGATGGAGGCCGACATCGACAAGGCCGTGGCCGCCGCCCGCGAGGCCGTGGACCACGGGCCGTGGCCGCACATGACGCCGGTGGAGCGCGCCGCGGTGCTGAGCCGGGCCGCGGAGGCCGTACGCAACCAGATGCAGGACCTGTCCGAGCTCATCTCCAACGAAATGGGCTCGCCCGTCTCCTGGGGACTGATGGCCCAGGTGCTGGCCCCGACCATGATCCTCGACTACTACGCCGGCCTGGGCTCGACCTTCGCCTTCGACACCATCAAGGACGGCATGCTCGGGCCGGTCCTCGTGACCAAGGAGCCGATCGGCGTGGTCGCCGCCATCACCCCGTGGAACGTGCCCTTCTTCCTGGCGGCGGCCAAGCTCGCCCCGGCCCTGCTCTCGGGCAGCACGGTGGTCTTCAAGCCCGCCCCGGAGACGCCTCTCGACGCCAACGTGTTCGCCGAGATCCTGGCCGACGCCGGCCTCCCGAAGGGCGTGCTGAGCGTGGTGCCCGCCGGACGCGAGGTCGGCGAGTACCTGGTCAACCATCCGGGGGTCAACAAGGTCTCCTTCACCGGCTCGACCGCAGCCGGCAAGAAGATCGGCGCCGCCTGCGGGGCCAACCTCAAGCGGTTCAGCCTCGAGCTCGGCGGCAAGTCGGCGGCCATCCTGCTCGACGACGTCAACCTCGACGAGTCGCTGCCGTTGATGCTCCCCAACGCCATCATGAACAACGGCGAGGCGTGCATCTCCCTCACCCGCATCCTCGCTCCCCGGGACCGGTACACCGAGGTCGCCGACGCCCTCGTCGAGCTGGTCCGGGCCATGAAGGTCGGCGACGCCCTGGACCCGGCCACCGAGGTCGGCCCGCTGGTCGCCGAGCGGCAGCGCGACCGGGTCGAGGGCTACATCCGCATCGGCCAGGAGGAGGGTGCCAAGGTCGCCGTCGGCGGCGGACGTCCTGCCGGACTCGACACCGGATGGTTCGTCGAGCCGACCGTGTTCGTGGACGTGGACAACTCGATGCGCATCGCCCAGGAGGAGATCTTCGGCCCGGTGCTGTCGGTCATCCCCTACGACGACGACGCCGACGCCGTGCGGATCGCCAACGACTCGGACTACGGCCTCTGCGGCGGCGTCTTCACCGCCGACAACGACCGTGGCCTGGGCATCGCCCGTCAGGTGCGCACGGGCACCTACATGGTCAACTCGTCCATCCCGATCGACTTCTCGTCGCCCTTCGGCGGCTACAAGGAGTCGGGTGTGGGCCGGGAGTTCGGCGAGGACGGCCTCGAGCTCTTCCTGGAGAAGAAGACCATCAACCTGCCGGCCGGCTGGACCCCGCCGGTCTGAGCCGGGCCACCCGCTGACCCGCCGGGGTGGTCGACCGGCGGGCCACCTGCGTGCACACGAGCAGTCACATCCCACGGGGCGCCCTCCGGGACGCCCCGTGGTCGCGCCGGTGCGGTCGGTGGGACCGGTCGGCCCGATCCCCGATACCGGCTGTACAGGGGGTGTCCCGGCGGCCCCGCGTCTGCGATCATGGTGCCCTGATGATCCGCCCGACCCGAGACCCCGGGGCGTCCTCCCGGCGCGCCGGGGTGCCCTTCTGATGACCGACGTCGCCGACCTGGTCGGGACCGACGCCGCCCCGGTGGAGGACGTGCCGTCCGCGCCCCGGGGGCGCACCATCGTGTTCGGCTACCTCCCGGCCCTCGACGGGATCCGCGCCGTGGCGGTGCTCGGCGTCATGCTGTACCACGGCGGTGCGCCCCTCTCCACGGGTGGCTTCCTCGGCGTCAACATGTTCTTCGTACTGTCGGGCTTCCTCATCACCTCGCTCCTGCTGGGCGAGTGGGCCCGGCGCCTGACGATCCGCCTCGGGCAGTTCTGGGTGCGCCGGGCCCGCCGACTCCTGCCGGCGCTCCTGCTGCTCCTGATCGGCGTGGCCGCCTACGCCCGGTTCGTGGCCACCCCGGGCGAGTTCGCCTCGCTCCGGCTCGACTCGCTGTCCACGCTCTTCTACGTGGCCAACTGGCACTTCATCGTGGGCGGCTCCAACTACTTCACCCAGTCGGCCCAGCCGTCGCCGCTGTCCCACATGTGGTCGCTGGCGATCGAGGAGCAGTTCTACCTCGTGTGGCCCCCGGTGGTCCTCGGTCTGCTCCACCTGGGCCGCCGCCTGCGCCCCTCCCGGCAACTGTGGCCGGTGCTCGCCGTGGCCGTCACCGGGGTCCTGGCGTCGGC
>Ga0302279_10006704_pt1 | contig 12098 bp, 9 predicted proteins | sample III_Bog_N3_3_FD_194541 | JGI IMG/M metagenome (GOLD analysis project Ga0302279, IMG submission 194541) | Peat permafrost microbial communities from Stordalen Mire near Abisko, Sweden - III_Bog_N3_3 | ecosystem: Environmental > Terrestrial > Soil > Wetlands > Peat | place: Sweden: Abisko...
CCGCGAGCTGGCCGACGCGCGCCTCCGCCACGAGACCGAGACCGAGCTGCGCGTGGCCCAGCAGCGCTTCTCCGCCACCTTCAACCAGGCTGCTGTCGGTATGGCCCAGACCTCCACCGAGGGCCGCTTCCTGCTGGCGAACCAGCGCCTTGCCGAGCGGCTGGACACCCCGGTGGAGAAGCTGCTGTCGCTGCGCCTGTGGGACTTCCTTCTGCCCTCCGAGCGCCATCTCGATGATGCTCTGTACGCCGGTCTGCTCGCCGGCACGGTGCCCGGATATTGCGTGGAGCGCACCTTGCTGCGCGGCGACGGAACCACCTTCCCGGCGCAGCTCACCGTGTCCCTGTTGCGCCATGAGGCCGTCGCCGGCGGCGATCCCGACACCAGCGTGCTTTGGGTCGTCGAGGACATCACCGCGCGCAAGGCCGCCGAGCGCGAGACGGCCGAGCTGATGACGCGGCTGATCAACTCTGAGCGTCTGGCCGCCGCCGGTCGCATGGCAAACACGCTGGCCCACGAGATCAACAATCCACTCGAAGCCCTGACAAACATCGTCTTCCTGCTGCAGGACCAGGACCTCACCCCGCAGGCGCAGGAGCTGATGGCCATCGCGAGCCGCGAGCTGGACCGCGTGGGCCACATCACCCGCTCGACCCTGAGTTTTTACCGCAAGGTGCCCGGCCGCACCCTCGACCTGCACTCGCTGCTGGAGGAGGTGGTGCAGCTCTTCCAGTCGCGCGCCACCCAGCAACATGTGGAGTTCGTAACCTCCTTCGGCAAGGGCGTCTGCGAGGCACACTACGACCCTGCGCTGCGCCAGGTCTTTGCCAACATCGTGGGCAACGCGCTGGAAGCCATGGAGGGCAGCCCCGGCCGGATCCTGCTCCGCGCACGCCTCTGCGAAAACTGTGCCGTCGTTACCATCTCAGACACCGGCCACGGCATCGACCGCGCCAACCTTGCCAGCATCTTTGAGCCGTTCTTCACCACCAAGGGCGAGCGCGGCACCGGTCTGGGCCTGTGGGTCACGCGCGGCATCGTGGAGGAGCAGGGCGGCAAGCTCCACTTGCGCTCCAACAACTCCGGCCCGCGACGCGGCACCACCATCCGCATCACGCTGCCCAGCCATCCGCAGCCGTAGGTTCAAGGTTGTTGGTTATAGGTTGTCGGTTCGAAGCCCAGAACCGAGAACCTAGAACAGGAACCTGCAACCAACAACCTGCTCTACAATCACTGCATGGATACCACCGGCACCAAGCTCTCGACCCAGAAAAACGTCCTCGGCCAACCACTGGAGTCCTGCAGCACGGACCCGCTCACGGGCTTCTATCGCGACGGCTGCTGCCACACCGGCATTGACGACCTCGGCGTGCACACGGTCTGCTGCATCGTGACGGCGGAGTTCCTCGAGGTCTCCGCGCGCCTGGGTAATGACCTCTCCACGCCCATGCCGCAGTTCGGCTTTCCCGGCCTGCGCCCCGGCGACCGTTGGTGTGTCTGCGCAGCGCGCTGGCTGGATGTGCACCGCGCCGGCGCCCCTTGCCCGATCGTGCTGGAGGCCACCCACGAGGCCACCCTGGAGATTATTCCCTTCGAGATTCTGCTCCAGTTCGCCGTCATCCCCAAAACCTTGCACTAGAGGACGCTGCACCAGCAGCCTCCGTGTGGCGTCCTGCCACCACCCGGTTCCTCTGCGCCCTCCGCGTGAAGGTTTTTGCCTTTGTTTGTTCTTAATTCAAATACTCGCCTCTCCATCAAAGCCGCCGCATTCATTGCGTAGCGACTGACTTTTCACCGTCCGTTGTCCGCCCTGTGATTGACAGCGCAGCCGCCATCGGCGATGCTTAAAGCGACACCTTTACTGAAATCTGGCCGGTTCTGAAACCGGAAGCGTAACCCCTGTTCGAGAGGTCCGCTATCCGTGCATTCCTACACCGGCGCAACCGTATCTCCAACACCTTAGGAGCCTGTGCCGCCTATGTCATCCCCCCTCATCCATCGCCTGCGGTCTGTCGTTGCGACGTTCCTCTTCGCCACCTGCTGCGCCCTGCCTCTGGCCGCGCAGTCCGCAGGCACCGGAGCGATCGCCGGAACCCTGACGGACACCGCCGGTGCGCTCATCCCCAATGCGCCTGTTGTGGTTACTGATACCGACACCGGTGCAGTGCGCACCACCAGCACCAACTCTGCCGGGGACTTTACCGTGCCCTTCCTGCAGCCCGGCCACTATGAAGTGGTGCTCGGCGGCGGCACCTTCGCCAAAATTGACCGCAAGGGCCTGGTCATCACCGTTGGCGACACGCTCGGCCTGGACACCGTTCTCCCGGCGGCCAGCGTCAGCACGGAGGTCGTGGTGACCAGCGACGCGCCGGTGCTGGATACGGAGAAGACCTCGGTCTCTCAGACTGTGGATCAGGCGGTGATTACCAACCTGCCGGTCAATGGCCGCCGCTATGACAACTACGTGCTGCTCACCCCGAACGTCGTCCCCGACGGCTCCAGCGGCATCCTGAGCTTCCGCGGCATCTCCGGTCTGTACAACGAGAACCTAGTCGACGGCACCAACAACAACCAGGCGTTCTTCTCGGAGGCCCGCGGCCGCGCCAGCGGCGCACCGTACGTCTACTCGGAGGACTCCATCAAGGAGTTCGCAGCTTCGGCCTCCGGTTACTCGGCTGAGTTCGGCGAGTCCGCCGGCGGTGTCATCAACGCTGTGACCAAGTCCGGCTCCAACCAACTGCACGGAGATGCCTTCTACTACCTCCGTTACCCCGCGCTGAATGCGCTCGATCCGTACTCCAAGTGGAGCGCCCTGCACAACGGCGGAAATCCCACCCTGCTCACGCAGACTGTGCACCAGCAGCAGCAGTTCGGCGGCTCGGTCGGCGGCCCCATCATCGAGGACAAGCTCTTCTTCTTCTTCACCTATGACGGCTACCGCAAGGTGAACCCCATCCTCTACACCTCGTCGGTAGCGTCCGCAACGCTGCTGGGCTACGCCAACTCCACCACTACCTGCCCCACACCGCTCACCGCGGCGCAGTGCACGGCCGCGGCGAACTACGTGCTCTCCGTGCTTGGCTCCTTCCCGCGCACCCTCAAGCAGGACATCTTCTTCCCCAAGCTGGACTACCAGATCAACCAGCGCAACCACGTCAGCACGCAATTCCTCTGGGATGACTTCCACCAGCCCAACGGATATAACTCCTCTGCGGTGGTCAACAACGGCTCGGTCACGCAGAACGGTACCGCCAACTTCCATGAGCGCATCTTTATTGCCAACCTGGAGTCGCAGGTCTTCTCCAATGCCGCCAATGAGCTGCACACGCAGTGGCCGCGCGATCTGGAGACGGACACCACCAACTCTCCCGGCCCGGCCGTCAGCGTCACCGGCCTCTTTGCCTTCGGCGAGACCAGCGCCCTGCCCCGTCCCAAGTTCCCGGATGAACACCGCTGGGAGGCCTTCGACGTCTTCACCTTCTCCCACGGAAAACACACGCCCAAGTTTGGCGTAGACCTGAACTTCATCCATGAGCAGCTCCAGAACCTCTTCCAGGGCGACGGCAGCTACTCGTACGGCGGTACGGCCTCCGCGGCCTTCGGCAACTGGGTCCAGGACGTCTACGGCCTCAATGGCGCCAAGCACTACACCAGCTTCACCCAGGTCACGGACGCCATCAACACCACCGCTCCCGGACTGGATGACTTCTGGGACAAGAACCTCGGCGGTTTCGTTGAGGACTCCTGGAAGGTCACGCCCAAGCTGCTGGTCAACGCCGGCGTCCGCTACGACGTGCAACTAGTGCCCCAGCCGCCCCACCCCTACACCACCAGCTATAACGGTGTGCCCAGCCCGCTCGGCAACTTCTACACCAACACGATCCACATCAACTACAAGATGTTTTCGCCGCGCGTGGGCTTTGCCTACAATGTCCTGCCCGGCACGGTGCTGCGTGGCGGTTACGGCATGTTCTATGGCCTCAACTCCAACTCGCTGTACTACACCACCCGCGTAGAAAACGGCGTGTACCAGCAGCAGTACAACATCACTTCGCCGACGGCCGCCAACGCGATCGCTGCTCCGAACGTACTGTTTGCGCCCCCGGGCCCTCCGCTCGCGGCTCCGTTCGCGGGTGCGGTCACTCCTGCAGTCGTCGCCGGCGGCGGCAAGCTGCCGCTCACCTTCCGCGGCATCAGCCCCACCTTCACGAACCCGTACACGCACTCCTTTGATCTGACGGTGGAGCAGCAGCTTCCGGGCCAGATGACCCTGTCCATCGGCTACGTCGGCACCCGTGGCATGCGGCTGCCCTATGATATTGACGCCAACCAGCCTGCCCCCACCGCAACCCGCACCTACGAGATACTTACCGCGACCGGTGCGGTCGATACCACCAAGGGCGCCAATGGCTTTGTAACGGTTCCCTTCACTCCCATTACAGCTACCCGTCCGTCGCCGAATGACGCCATCATTCTGGTGGGATACTCCGGTGTAAACAGCTGGTACAACGCTGGTGCCTTCTCCATCAAGAAGCCCTTCAGCAAGGGCCTGGAATTGCTGATCAACTACACCTGGGCCAAGGCGATGGATGAGTCGCAGGTGCAGGGAGGCAACTCCGTGCAGAACAGCGGCGGCGGAACCTTCCAGGGAACGAACATCATCCTGGATCCCTTCAACCTCAAGGGACACTACGGCAACGGCGTCAACATGACCCGCGAGTACGGACGCTCCGATCTGGACATTCGGGGCCGCTTCGTCGGCAGCTTCGTCTACACTCCCACCTTCCACACCGGCCTGCCGCACTATGCGAACTACGCCGTCAACGGCTGGGAGCTCTCCGGCACCTATACCGCCTCCAGCGGCCAGCCCCTTACCACGCTCGTCAACAATACCCTTCCCACCGGCACCTACCAGGGCCTGAACGGCGGCGCCACCGGCGAAGCCGTTACCCTCAACGCCTCCGGCGGCGCGGGCCGGGTTCCATTCCTCGGCCGCAACAACACGGTCTTCTCCGGCATCCACAACATGGATATGCGCGCCGGCCGAACCTTCGCCATCCACGAGCAGACGAGCTTCTCGGTCTTTGCCGAGGTCTTCAACCTGGCGAACCACCGTGAGGTGGCAGCCGTAGCCTCTTCTGGCTACCAGTACGTTCTCCCGGGCGCCACTGGCGCTGCAGGCGAGACGGCCTGCCCTGCTGCGAATACGGCGCCGTGCTTCGTGCCGCTCACTCTGGCGAACACCACTACGCCCTTCGGCGTACCCACCACCACCAGCGGCGTGCTCTATGGCGCCCGCCAAATGCAGTTCGTAGCTAAGTTCAACTTCTAACCCAGCATCCATCCAACCCGACGGCCCGGAGGCAAATCCGGGCCGTTTCCATTTCCTCGTCTATAACTTTGTACGTTGTCTGTAGACAATGTACAGAGAGATCCACCACTAAGTCTATATTTATGCGGTTCTTAGCCCAAAAACCAGGGGGAGGGGTACCCGCGGACCGCTGGAAAATTGGACGCGAAGAGCCTTCGGATCAGGTCTGCTGACCGCCGTTCATCTCCTTGGCGTCAGAGAGCGTGACCTTCAGGTTCAACTGCCGCTGTCCGCGGAAGAGCGTGATGGTGACCACGTCGCCTGGATGGTGCGTGGAGAGAGCTCCGGCCAGGTCCTGGGCCGTGGCGATCTCCTGGCCGTCAAAGCCCACGATAAGGTCGCCGCCCAGCATCACCGGCGTGTAGCCCATGTACATGCGCTGCGTGCCGCCGTGGATGCCGGCGTGCTCGGCGGCGCCGCCGGGCAGAACGCGCTCCACCAGGATGCCGTTGTCCGCCGGCAGGCCGAGCTGCTGCGCGATGTCCGGGCCGATGGGAATGGTGACGATGTCCAGCGAGGGACGGCGCGCGTGGCCGTACTTGGCAAAGTCATCCAGCACCGCCTTGGCGGTGGCGATGGGGATGGCAAACCCGATGCCGGCCGACTGCTCCGCGCCGCCGTTCGGGTTGGAGGCGATCAGCGTGGTGATGCCGATGACCTCGCCGTGGGAGTTCAGCAGCGGTCCGCCGGAGTTGCCGGGATTGACCGAGGCATCAGTCTGGATGGCGTCCTCAATCTTGTTGCCGCTGGGCATGGCGATGGAGCGGATCGCCGAGATGATGCCGCGGGTCATGGTGCCGGAGAAGCCGAACGGGTTGCCGATGGCGTACACCCGTTGGCCGACCATCAGGTTCCTGGAGTCCGCCAGCGTGGACGGCTGCAGGTCAGCTGCGCCCTGGATCAGCAGCAGCGCGATGTCGTGGTTGCGGTCCGCGCCCACGACGGTCGCCTTGTACCGCTTCTTGTTCCACAGCGTCACCTCTACTGACTGCGCGCCCTCAATGACGTGGTTATTGGTGAGGATGTGGCCCTGCGTGTCCAAGATGAATCCCGAGCCCTGTCCCTGCTGCGGGTACGGGCGATAAAAGAAGTCGTAGGCTACCTCGGTGGAGGTGATGTTCACCACGCTGGGGAGCGCCTTCTTGTAGACGCCGATGTTCTCCTGCTCTTCAGCGTCAAAGGCGGGAGCGGCAGAGGCCTCGGTGAGGGTGAAGTTCCCGACCGGGCCGCTCAGGGTGGATTCGGTGGTGCCGGACACCTGGCCCAGCCCACGGTGCACCAGTCCGGCCAGCGCGCCGACAGGCATCAGCCGCGTGGTGAGGTAGTAAAAGACGCAGAGGAGAAGCAGGACCAGCAGGACAGGACGCAGTTTCATCGATCGGGACCTTCGCCGGCGCAGAGGCGCACTTGTTTGATTTTAGACGCGCCTTGAGGTGCCTTTCGAGACACAAATCGGTGTCTTGAGCTACCTTTCAGCGCGCTCCATCGCCAGCAGGCGCTTTTTCCGCTCCAGGCCCCAGCGGTAGCCGTGCAGGTTGCCGTCCGAACCGACGATACGGTGGCAGGGCACCACGACGGCCAGCAGGTTGGCGCCGCAGGCCGTCCCCACGGCACGCACCGCGTGCGGCGAGCCGATTTCCGCGGCGATCTCTGCGTAAGTGCGCGTCTGGCCGCGCGGGATGGCGAGCAACGCCTGCCAAACGCGCTGCTGAAAGGCCGTCGCGCGCACGTGGAAGGGCAGCGACGCGGCAGTCGGACTCTCGCGCAGGCGGCTAAGTACGAAGCTGACCGCCTCACCGAGGCCGGAGTCGTCGCGGCGCAGCACGGCCTGCGGAAAGCGCTCGCGCAGCTCCGCGGCAGCCTCCGCGTCGGAGTCCGCAAAGAGCACGGCGCACAGCCCGCGCGTGGTGGTCGCGACCAGCAGACGCCCCAGCGGCGACTCGGCGACGGCATAGCGAATGCTCTCGCCCGCGCCGCCGGCCTTCATCGCGGTGGGGCTCATACCGAGCGTCTGGTCCACGGTCTCGTACAGGCGGCTGCTGGAGCCGAAACCAGCTTCGTAGACCGCGTCAGTGACGGAGAGCTTCGGGGCGCGGACCTTGGTGCGGAAGCGCTCCTTGCGCTGCTCACGGGCGTACTCGCCGGGCGTGACGCCCAGCACGCGCTTGAAGCCGCGCTGCAGCGCAAAGCGCCCCAGGCCGGCGGCGGCAGCCAGCTCGTCCAAAGAGGTGCGCTCGCCGGCGCGGCGGCTCAGCAGCTCCGCGGCCTTCGCAATCGCAGCGGCCTGCGGGTCAGGCTTCGGCGCGGCGAGCGAGGGCTCGCAGCGCAGGCAGGCGCGGAACCCCGCGGCCTCAGCCTGCGCGGGCGCGGGGAAGAAGCTCACGTTCTTGCGCTCCGGCCGGCGGCTGGGGCAGCTCGGTTTGCAGTAGATGCCGGTGGACTTTACTGCGTAGACGAACTGTCCGTCCGCCGCAACGTCGCGCGCCAGCACCTGCTGCCACGCCCTGCCGGCGAAGACCGCGGGCGCAGTCGGGCCGCCGCTTTTCTGGTTGTTATTCCCGGAGGGAATCTGCTGTTGTCTTGCCATCGTCTCGAATTCCGCCGCTTGCGCGGTCGCCCAACTCATCGTCGCCATGACAAGTATCGTGCATCACGGCATTGGATGCGACACTCCGCCGATTGCGGGCAAACTATCTTCCTTAAGCCATCGCTCATTAGATTTAGTTCACCGTCGGCTTGTCGCGGCGCAGCATGGCGCGGTCAATCATGGGCAGCACCAGGGGCAGCAGCACGACGACGGCCAGCAGCGCGGCTCCGCCGTCGGTGAAGAGCATGGCGCGCAGACCGTAGGTGTCATGCACCCAGCCGTCCAGCTTGGTCATGCTGCTGATGGGGATGTTGGAGGAGGCGCTCAGCACGGCGATCATGGTTCCGGCCAGCGCGTTGCGTGGGCCGATAATCTCCAGCTCCAGCGCGGTCAGCGCCGTGTAGTTGAAGCCCTGGAAGAAGTTGTAGGCCAGGAGTCCCACGGCAAAGATCACGACCGTATGCGGCAGAAGGCCAAGAAATACCGTCGCCGCGGCCGCGCCAACGCCGGAGAGCAGATAGATCGACCGCCGCTGAAACCGGCGGCACAACGGAATCGCCAGCAGGCAGCCGACCGAGCAGACGATGGCAACCGCCGGCCCATTCAGCGCGGTCACGGCGGTCTCGGACGCGCGAAAGTCCTTGCCCAGCGACGAGAAGAGGTTGGTCAGCGCGAAGCACACCGGCGAGAGAAAGATCAGCAGACCGACCCAAACGCGCCCTTCCTTGGCGACACGGCGCAGGTCGCGTCCCATGGCGGCGAAGTTCGCGGCCAGACGGCCTTCCGGCTGTGGGGGTGCGGGGAAGCGCAGCAGCAACAGTGTGGGCGCCAGCACCAGCAGCGTCAGGCAGGCGGCGGCGAACGGCAGCGGCAGAACGCGCACCAGCACCACGGCCACTGCGCCAAAGACACCGGCTGCGCCCAGGTTGGCGATGTTCAGCCATCCGCTCATGGTGTCTACCTCGGCGTCGCCGACGATGTCCGGCGCCCAGCCCTGCACAGAGGTGGAGTACAGGACCACCGCCAGACAGCTCAGCGTCAGGGCCGCGGCGAAGACGGTGAGGTTGGCCACCGACAGCACCGTCACGCCCAGCCCCAGCGCGGCCAGCGTGGCGAAGACGAAGGCGTACGTCCGCTTGGTGAAGTGGACGTCCAGTACGGGAGAGAGCAGCCAGCCCCAGAAGGTCGGCGAGAACGCGACAAAAGAGATTGTCCCGATGCGGTCCACCGAGACCCCGCGCGAGACCAGCAGGATCCCCATGGCGGTAGTGATGAAGCCATAGATAAAGCCGGTCGGCGCGTTGGCCAGGCCCATCGCCCACACCGGAAGTCTGCGCACGCTGCCTGACATGGGCTTACTTTACCCCAGCACCGCCGCAGCTTCGTCCGTTACACTTTCCTCTATGCGCCTCGCTACGTTGCTTGTTCTCGCCGCTTCGTCCGCTACAGCCCTTGCCGGAACCGCTCCCGACCCGCGCCTCGCGGGAAGCTACCGCCACAATGAGGCCGGATGGACCTACGTGCACCTCGCCGGGACGCCGGAGCAGGTCGGCTTTCAGCACGGCACGCTGCTGGCGAAGGAGATTGAGGACAACGTCCACGTCTACGCAGTCGAAGCGCCGAACCTGTACCAGCGCGAGTGGAGCTTCTTCCGCGAGGCCGGGCGCACCGTGCTGTGGCCCAAGCTCGACCCCGAATACCAGGCGGAGTTGAAGGGCATCGCCGAGGGGCTGAAGGCGCAGGGCTCGAAGATAGACCTGTGGGATGTGGTCGCGGTGAACGGCGATGAGGAGCTGACCGGCTACTACCTGCCGTGGCTGAACGCGAAGGAGCACAAGCCGAATCCGCCCGCGGCAGTGGCTCCCGGCAAGTGCAGCGCGTTCATCGCGACGGGCTCGGCGACGAAGGACGGCAAGATCGTCATCGCGCACAGCAACTGGTCCAGCTACGCCGAGGGCGAGCGCTGGACGGTGGTCTTCGACATCGTTCCCGCGAAGGGCTACCGGATGCTAATGGACGGCACGCCGGGCGTGATCACCAGCCAGGACGACTTCGGCGTGAACTCCGCTGGGCTGATGATTACGGAGACCACGCTGCCGCAGATCGTAGGCTTTGACGTGAATGGCATTGCGGAGTTCGACCGTTCCCGCAAGGCGATGCAGTATGCGGGCAGCATCGACGAGTACGCGGCGATGATGCGCGCGGGCAACAACGGCGGCTATGCGAACTCGTGGATGATCGGCGACCGCAAGACCGGTGAGATTGCGTATCTGGAGCTGGGACTGCATCACACTCCGCTGACGAAGAAGAAAGACGGCTACTTTGTCTCGTCGAACTTCGCTGCCGACCCGCTGCTGATCCGCGACGACACCAGCGGCTTCGACCCGAAGAATCTGTCCAGCTCCATGAACGCCCGGCATGTGCGTGCCGAGCAGTTTGTTCAGCAGCACTATGGCAAGCTGGACACTGCGCTGGCTGAGGCGTATCTCTCCGACCACTACGACAGCTACGAGAAGAAGGTCGACGTGGGTAAGCGTAGCCTGTGCGGGCATGAAGAGCTCTCGGCCGAGGGTGAGAAAGTGTGGGACAACCCGCCGTACTCACCGTCGGGCGCGGTGACGGGCAAGGTGATGGACTCCGACATGGCGGCGAAGCTGAGCTTTACAGCGCGCGCCGGGCATCCGTGCGGCGAGGACTTTGTCGCGGCGCCGTTTCTCGCGGCGCATCCGGAGTTTGCATGGCAGAAGCCGATTCTGCATGACATGAAGGCCGGGCCGTGGACGACGTTTTCGGCGGGGGAGTTTGGCTCCGCCTCACAAGTCTCCGCCGGGCGTTAGCGCCAACTGCGCGGCTGCGGTGCAAAGCGCGAGAATGCGCCCGGAATGTGGTGGAACTCCACGCCGGTCTCCAGCAGGTAGACCGAGAGTACGTCAAAGCGCACGCTCACTGATGCACGGTGCGGCGCGGGAAGCTGCAAGAGAAACGCATGCGCCATCTTTCGCAGGATGGTCTGCTTGTGCGAGTCCACCTGCACCTCGGCGGGGTATAGATCGCGGGCGGTGCGGGCCTTGACCTCAAAGATCACCAGCTTGTCGCCGTCCCACGCAACCAGGTCGAGGTCGCCCGCCTGCCGTTCGCTTCGCCAGCGCCGCGCGACGATGGTATATCCCAAGCCGCGCAGATGGAAGAAGGCGGCATCCTCGCCGCGCTCCCCGGTCAGAAGGTGAGGAGCTTGCTTGGAGCGGCGGTCGGCGAGGGATCGCAGGGCGGTATAAGTTCTGCGTTCCGCAGACAGCGTGAGCGATGCCAAACTCATGGGGAGAGCATAAACCCGGCGCGCGGCTTAGTACCACAGCCCCACGACCTGGCCGCTATGCGCCTTCGCTGTAAGCTCGCGCACGAACAGGTCTGCAACATCCGGAGGGTAGATGAACTTGTTGCCGCCGGGAAAGACCAGCGAAGTCTTATAGCCGCCGCGGCGCGGACCCTCCTTCACCCATGGGCAGCCGGCGAGCATCCAGTCCAGCCCGGATTGGGAGACCAGCGCATACGCACCGTCGTGGTCGCGGATGGCGTTGCCGACGGGCGTGAGCCGCAGGATGATGGTTGAGAGCCTGCCGATCAGGGTCTTACTCGGCATCTCAGCGGTGCCGGTTACGCCCAGGTATCGCGGCACTCCCGCCGTCTTCACGGCTGCCAGAATGGAACGAGCCGCGTCGGTGACCAGCGTGGAAGGCTTGAGCGGATCGCCGCCGATCGCGACCACCACGGCGTCAAATCCCTTCCGCAGCGCGGCCTCTACTTCGGCGGAATCGAGACGTTGCGTTCGATGACCTGCACCTGGCCCGCGCCGACGGTCAGCCGGCGGGCGTCGAGCACAAAGGCGGAGACCTGATGCCCGGCGGCCAGTGCCTGCTCCACCACGCTTGATCCAATGCGGCCGGTGGCCCCAAAGACCATGATTTTCAGCATAGCGTCTTGCCGCGGTAGTCAGGTTAAGTAGCCAGGTTAAACGGACGGCAACGACGGTGGAAAATTCATTCCATAGCGCTGCGATATACTAGATTGTGCACATCACGCACAAACCAAACGCACAACTGAAGAGGTCGCGGCCATGTCGGCAAAGTACATCTTTGTGAC
>Ga0302279_10006706_pt1 | contig 12096 bp, 8 predicted proteins | sample III_Bog_N3_3_FD_194541 | JGI IMG/M metagenome (GOLD analysis project Ga0302279, IMG submission 194541) | Peat permafrost microbial communities from Stordalen Mire near Abisko, Sweden - III_Bog_N3_3 | ecosystem: Environmental > Terrestrial > Soil > Wetlands > Peat | place: Sweden: Abisko...
TCCGCATCCTCTCCGGTGACGGACTCGTCATCGGCAACTCCTTTCCGGCGCACGTGCGCCGGGAGATCACGGTCCCAAGGACCGCCGATGATGCGCCTACGCCTCCAAAGTTGGCTCGCGCGCATCGTTCCCAAAGATCAACGTCAGCGGAGACGGCTCGCATACTCACCTATCCGGTCTAGACCGTACCGCCCTCGAGCCGTGATTCTGCGGAGCAATCGTATACGGCGCATCTCGAGCGGAGAGCGGGTTGACTCTGCCTCTTCATTCGGGCACGTCCACCCGGTTCGATGGGGGATCGGACGACGCTCGACGTCCGCCGCGGCAGGAGCCAATACGTGTCGATAACCCCTCGAACACACCCCCGTCGCAAGGCGAACGGTTCCTTCATCGGCAGCGCTCGCGCTCACGGTGCGGCCAACCAGCCATGACGACGGGCCGGGTCTTGATCATCGACGATGATCGCAGCATGTGCGATGCGCTCGACGCCGCCCTCACCGCGCGAGACTTCGCGGTCCATTGCAAGACGTCCGCCGACGATGGGCTCGCCGCGCTCCACGAGCTGGATGTCGACGTCGTCATCTCGGACCTGAACATGCCGAGGATGTCGGGCCTCGAGCTCTGCCAGCGCATCATCGCCAACCGGGAGGACATTCCGGTCGTCGTGATGACCGCCTTCGGGAGCCTCGAGACGGCGGTGGCCGCGATCCGGGCGGGCGCATACGACTTCATCACCAAGCCTGTCGAGATGGAGCACCTCGCGTTGACGCTCTCCCGTGCCATCGAGGACAGAGCCCTGCGCGACGAGGTGCGGCGCCTTCGCACGGCGGCGCGCGAGCCGCAGCAGTTCGACGAGATCATCGGCGCGAGCGCCACCATGTCGCGCGCCTACGATCTCATCTCCCGCGTCGCCGACAGCGACACCACGGTCCTCATCACTGGCGAGAGCGGCACCGGGAAGGAGCTCGTCGCGCGGGCGATCCATATGCGGAGCGCCCGCAAGGACGGGCCGTTTGTGGCGATCAACTGCGCTGCGATGCCGGAGTCGCTCCTCGAGAGCGAGCTCTTCGGACACGTGAAGGGCGCCTTCACGGACGCGCGCCAGTCCCGCACGGGCCTGTTCGTGAAGGCGTCCACGGGGACGCTCCTGCTCGACGAGATCGGAGAGATGCCTGCCGGTATGCAGGCCAAGCTCCTCCGCGCGCTCCAGGAGCGCACGGTGAGGGCAGTGGGCGGCGACGCTGAGATCCCGTTCGATACGAGGATCCTCGCCGCCACCAACCGCGACATCGAGGCAGAAGTAGGGGCGCGGCGCTTCCGCGCGGACCTCTTCTACCGCATCAACGTCGTACGCGTTCACGTTCCCCCCTTGCGCTTGCGTGGCAACGACATTCTCCTGCTCGCGCAGCACTACATCACGCGGTTCGCGGCGCAGAGTCGGCAGAAGGTCGTCGGAATTTCGACCACGGCGGCCGCAAAGCTGCTCGCCTACACTTGGCCCGGCAACGTGCGCGAGCTCCAGAACTGCATCGAGCGAGCGGTCGCGCTGGCTCGCACCGACCAGCTCGGCGTCGACGACCTTCCCGAGAAGATCTCGGAGTACAAGGCGACGCGGGTCGTGATCGAGAGCGACGACCCGGCGGAGCTTCTCCCGATGGATGAGGTCGAGCGTCGGTACATCTTCCGCGTGCTCGAGGCCGTCGGAGGCAACAAGACCCTCGCCGCGCAGACGCTCGGGTTCGACCGGCGGACGCTGTACCGCAAGCTCGAGGGCTACGGCGTAGCCGACGCTGAGCCCTTCAGGGACGCAGGTGGCCGAGGGCCGTAGCGAATGACGCCCTCGATGCGTGGCTGAGGTCATCGCCTTCGAGAGACGCACGCCGTCAACTCTTCGGCTCCCACCGCGCCTTGCGCACTCACCCCTGGACATCGGCGCCAGCGAACAGGGACGCGCGCACGACGGCTCGCGCCATTCTCGCCGAGCCGGCGCGCGCCTAGCGCTAGTGCTTTTCCGTCCCCGGCTCGGCCCTCTTCCTGCGCGGCTCGGCCATCACACCGCCCATGGCCGATACCAAGGGGCCGGGAGGTGATGCCGCGGGCGCGCGGCCCGCCAGATTTTGCACTGCCTGGACGAGCGTCTCCTGCGCGACGGGCTTCGAAAGGTGGAGCTGGAAGCCTGCGTTGAAGGCGTCGACATGGGGTCCGTCGGCCTCCGTGAGAGCGACCGCCGGCGCATCTATTCCAAGATCGCGGATCCTGCGCATGAGCGAGCAACCACTTTCCGGCTGCAGCTCGAGGTCGCTCACGACCACCGTGGGCGTCCAAGCGCGTCCGAGCAGGGCGAGCGCGGCCCGGGCGTTGGGAGCGCCCTTCACATGAGCACCCTCTCCGCGAAGGACGTACTCCATCAACTCCCGATTCTCGTCGTCAGTCCGAACCACGAGGATGGATACTTGGCTGAGCCTCATTCGCGTCTGACGAGGCAGGTGACGTGCCATTGGCGTCGGCCAGAGGCCATCCGCTATCTCACGCGGTCGCGGTGGCCATGAACTGCGCGCTCGCCATGCGGGCGAAGGGGCCGTTGCGGCTCACGAGCTCGTCGAAGGTGCCGCTCTCCACGATGCGCCCGCCGTCGAAGACGACGATCCGCGTGGCGCCTCGGATCGTGGAGAGCCGGTGCGCGATGACGACCGTTGTGCGCCCTCGCCTCCTCGAGGGTGTGCTTGACCCTCGATTCCGTCCCGGCATCGAGGGCCGACGTTGCCTCGTCGAGAATGAGGATTGGGGGATCCTTGAGTAAGGCGCGCGCGATGGGCAGGCGCAGACGTGCCGCATGGCCTGCGCGCCATCGAGCATCACCTTGAGGACCCGACCGGAGTGGGTCCCCGTGTGAAACATCGGCTATCACCGCGACCCGGCGCCGGTGGGCGAGGCGGTCGGCATGGAGAGCGGTGAAGGCGCCGGAGCTCATCGTGATCAAACCGAAGGCGCCCCAGGCGAGCATGAGCGGCAGGAGCGGCGAGCTTCCGTGGCCGTCCATGCTCCCCCGCTGTGACGCGTAGAGGGCGTCGATGATCCGACCGAAGAGGACGGGCTCCGCGAAGGCAGCGATCGCCAGGAGGACGTTGGCCAGGGCGAGCCACGCGCCGAGCCGGCGTTCGGGACCGAGCTGACCGAAGACGCGAAGGTATCGACGAAAAATGCGCACGGAGGTGAGGGCGGAAGAGCAGAACGCCGGCGCGCATCCTGCCCCGTCGTCCGCGGGCCTCCGGGGCAATACCGACGGGCGCGTGATCGGGACCAAGCCCGTCCCACGTGACAGGATTCCGTCATGCCTTCGTCTGGTTGTGCCCTCGCTTGCCCTGCGCAAACTCGACGGAGTAGCCGTCCGGGTCGAAGGCCGTCATCGACCGCTCCCACGGCTCGTCGTGGGGCGGGTGATGAAAGACGACCCCCTTCGCCTTCAGCTCTTCGTAGAGTCCGTCGAGGTTGTCCGTGGTGAACTCGACGTGGATGCCTCTCTTCTGACCGCCGATCGAGTCCTCGACGCCTTCCTTCCGTGCCTCGGCAACGGCAAGAAGGCCGATGGTGCCCGCGCCGGCCCGGATCATCGCGAAGGCTGGCAGGGCGTTCCATTCGACCTTGAGTCCGAGCTTGCCGCCGTAAAAATCGATAGATCGTGCGACGTCCTCGACAGTGAGCGTGAGACCTTCGAAGCGCATGGGTTCCGTCATGCCCGGAAAGCTAGGGCGGCGCCGGCTTGCCGTATCGTAGAAATCGGACACGCGAGCCGCGTCCGGCGTGCGTGGAAACCGGTGCTACAACCTCTTCGTGCCGCTCGAGCGTGAACACAAGCTAGAGGTGCCCGCCGCTCTGCGAGAATACGTGACCGACATCGGGTTCGCGCGGTCCGACGGGGCCTGCCGCCGCGCGGCTCTCTTTCCGCCGCGCGCGGAGCCGTCGATCCTCGTGCGATGGAGCCCGCAGGGGGAAGCCGTCGTCAACGTCCTCGGGCCGCTGACCCGCGCCCAGCGCAAGTCCTTCGACGCGCCGCGGCTGTACGTGCGGGTCGGCCTCCAGGCCAGTCGAGCGCGCGCGTTGCTCGGAGCTCCCATCCATGAGGTCGCAAACCGCGTGGTTCCCATCGAGGCCCTCTGGGGCGGCGTGGGCAGGCAGCTTCGCCATTCACTCGCCTCGTGCGACCTGCCCCGCGCGGTCATGCGAATCGAGACGTCCCTCCTCGAGCGGTTCCGTTCCGCAAAGGCTCCGACTTCGCGCGAGGCCCAGGTCCTCCGCGCCATGCGGTCCCTCGATGACGGTGCGGGGGACGTTTCCTCGGCTGCGCGTTGCGTCGGGCTCAGCGATCGGCATCTCCGCCGCCTCTTTCAGGAGGACCTCGGGATGGCGCCGAAACACTACGCGCGCATCGCGCGTCTCCGTCGGGTTCTCTCGCTTTGGCGTTCGTCGTCCTGGGTCGGTCTCGCTCTCGAAGCGGGGTTTCACGACCAGTCTCACTTGATCCGTGAGTTTCGCGACCTGCTCCAGATGACGCCTTCGACGTTCCGCAAGGGTGAGCTGACGAAGCGTGAGCTCGACCATCTCGCAGCCGACCTCAGCCCGGCGATTGGGGCCGTCCTAGAAGCGGCGCAAGGAGGAGCTCCTCGACCGCGCGGTGCCCGTGACGGCGCGCGTCGTCCAGAGGTGTGCCTCCCCAGCGGTCGCGCGCGCTGACGTCCGCGCCCCGCTCGATCAGCAATCGCACGACATCGAGCTGACCCTCGGACGCTGCGAGATGAAGCGCGGTCCGCCGATCGTAGTCACCCTCGTTCACGTCGGCGCCCTCATCGAGCATCGCGCGAATCCCGTCCCGGTCTCCGAGCGAGGAGGCCGAGCACAACAGAACAGGGCCCAGCGCGCGGCGGATGGCCGCGTCCGGCTCCCCGCCACCCTGCGCCGTCTCGCGGAGCGCGCGCGCGATCGATTTCACGAACGCCCGCTCGCGGAAGGAGAACTGCATGCGCCCGGGTTTCTCGGTCAGCTCCCCGCGAAGGCTGATCGGCATGAGCCGCCGGACCTCGCTCGGGGGCAGGTTCTTCCCGAAGAGGTAACTCAGCTTGGTGAGCGCGGCCTCGGGCGTGAGATCGGAGCACGGTATGACGCCCAGCTGCGCGAGCGCGGCCCCGGTCGCGTATTCGGCGGTCACCGTGCCCCGGTGGCACTGCGTGCAGTTGACGATGACGAGGCCTCGCTCCGCGCCCTCGCGGATCGCGTCGAGGAAGTCCTTGCGTCGATCGGGCGCGTTGCCCGCGCCGTACGTCTCGAGGACGAGGCCCTTCAGCGGCGGCCGGAGGTAGTTCGAGATGATGTCCGCGGTGATCCCGGGAAAGAGGCGCAGAGAGGCGACGTGCGGATCGAGCAGGGTCTGCACGGCGAACGGCTTGGCCGATGGCGCACGCACGCCATCCCAGTTCACCGTCACGTCGACGCCAACCTCCACGAGCGGCGCGAAGTTACTCGACTCGAACGCATCGAGCCCCGACGCATCGCGCTTGCGGGCCCGGTTGCCCCGGAGGAGCTTGTTGCAGAAATAGAGACACACCTCCGGGATCTCGTAGTGGCCCGCGATGGTCAGCGCCCCGAGGAGGTTGTCGATCGCGTCGTTGCGCGTCTGGCAGAGGGGGATCTGCGACCCGGTGAGGATGACGGTCTTGCCGAGCTCCTCGAGCATGAAGGAGAGTGCCGCGGCGGAGTAGGCCATCGTGTCCGTGCCGTGCAGGACGATGAAGGCGTCGTAGTCGTCGTATCCACGCTGCACGTCGCGCGCGATTCGCACCCAGTCGTCCATCCCCATGTTCGAGGAGTCCAGAAGCGGGTCGTACTCGAGGATGTCGTAGTGGACGCGGCGCCCGGACCGGGACGGCGGCGTCGTGAACTTCGTCATCGCGGGGTCGTGGAACTGCGGCAGGCGCGCGAGCTGCTCGGCGAGGTAGCTCGGCGCCGGGGCGTACCCGTGCTCCGTCTCGCGCATGCCGATGGTACCTCCCGTGTACAGGATGAGAACGCGCGTGGGGTCCCGCATGTCCCCAACCATACCCTCTTCGCACCGCGTGTAGACCTACACGGGTCGACCGGGCGTGACACCGCTGGCCCCTGCAAGATGTCGCCTTCGGCGCGCGCAAGCGCCCGCGAGGAGGATCGCCAGGACGGTGCCTACGAGCCCCGAATCGCGCGCCGGCCGGCCGCTGGTCGCACACCCGATGCCGGCTCCTCCGCCGGCCCCCGAAGTCCCTTGCGTGCTTGCGGTGCTCGCGCTCGGCCTGATGCTCGTCGACGTCGCGTTGGCGCCGGTGCCAGAGCTCACAGCGGCGACCGCGGAGTCCCCTGCGCTCGAGGCGGTCGGAGCCGTGACGGTGCCGTCCAACGCGACGGCAAACACGAGCGTCCCCTCGGGTGTCGGTTGAAACGCGCCTCCCGGTGTGACCGCCACCGTGATCACTCCGCTGGAGACCTTCGCGGCAACTCCGTAGCCAGTCGTCGAGGGTGCGATGTCGATCAGGACGTGGTCGGCGACCGCGGTTTGCGCGACCTCGTAGGTGACGGCACCCAGCTGCAAGACGGCCGCGTGGTCGTTGCTGAAGAGCACGACGCCGTTCCTCGCCCCGAGCACCAGGACTCCGACCGCTCCCCCCGTGGTGACGTTGCCGTCGGCCACGGAGAGGCGCACCTCTTCCGGCGGATCTGCCCCGACGCTCACGACGGTCAGCCAGTCGGTCGCGCCGGCGTGAACCGGGGCGTGGTCCTCGATGCGCGAAACCGTGCCCATCATGTTGACGATCTGCGAAGTCACGTTCTCCGGGAGAAGCGACCGGACACTCCCGACCACCGCTCCCGCGACCGAGATGTCGAAGCGCACCTGGGTGGGGTCGCTCGTCGCGACGAGGGTGGGCAAGGTAGGCGTATGCCACGACGTCCACTGGTCGACCGTCCCATCCGCGACCGTCGTACGGTCGTAGGCCACGAACGTACCGGGCCGCAGATACACGAAGTCTCGCGTGAACTGGGTGACGGCGCCGGCAGGCATGTACATGCCCTCGAGGTTCAATCCGCGCGCCCTGGCGTAGCTGCCGCCCTCTTCGTAGTGCACGATGTGAGTCGAGGCCGTGCCGGGAGCTTGCGTGCCCTGCTTGGTTCCCGCCTCGAAGAACGTGTTGGCGAGCAGGCGAGTCTCGTTTCCCCACTGGTCTGCGTAGACGAACGTCTCCCCTGGGTTACCGTCCGCTTCGGCCAACCAGCCCGTGGCGTTGACGAGGACCGGCTGATCGCCCGACACCACGGCGATGCTCCCCTCGTTGAATGACTGCTCTCCCGACGCCTGCGCGTCGATGTACGTGCCGCTCACGAACGAGCCCCAGACGGCGTCTGCGGCCCAGGTCGATCGAACGGCCACGTGGTTCGGGCCACGCGCGAAGTACGAGAGCGGCTGCTGCGTGTAGTCCGCGAGCGGGAGCGACGTGTCCCAGTAGAGAAAGCTCTCCCAGGGAGCGAACACGTCCGAGTTCGTTGCGAGGAAGGCCGCCGTGGCGCTGCGCGCCGTCGCCGCGTACGGGTCGGCGTTCCACGCGAGCATCCCGCTCAGGTAGGCCATCGTTACACCGGGAGGCGTGAGCGGGACCCCGGAGTGCACGGTCCCCTGGTCGTCCATGTGAAGGCGCGACGGCCATGCGAAATAGGTGATGTACGCCGCTTCGTCGCGCGCGTTGGGGGCCTCGCTCCACCAATCGAGCTGCTGCCCCGTCTGCACGGCCATCAAGAACTCGAGGTAATTTTCGAGCGAGCGCGGCCCGTACTCCCATCCTTCCGGCCACCCACCTCCCGACATCGACGCGGTGAACTGCGGCTGCACCAGCTGCGTCCACATCCGCGTCTGGACGTCGGCCCAGTAGGCCACCGTCGATGGGTTGTCGCCCGCAGTGCCGATGGCCGTTGCCGTCTTCGCGAGGAGGTAGCCCTCGAAGTAGTTTCCAATGGGCTCGCCGTTGGAGAGTCCCTGCGCGTCGAACCACGTCACCCAGGAGTTGAGGGACGTGACGACGGCTGCGATGTCGGCGGCGGAGAGAGCCGGGTAGAGCCAGTCGAATCCGGTCGCCATCGCGACGCCGTAGTTTCGAATCCCGTAGCCATCGTCCGTGCTCGGGTCCTGGCCCCCGGCAGCGACCGTCGTGGACATGGCCTCGAGGAGCCGCGCGCCCGCCGCCCCGTGGGTCGCCGCGGAAGCGTCGTCGACGCCGCTCTCCACGCGGTAGCAAAGGCCGAGGTTCATCACCTCGGGAAGGTACCCGTCGCCCTCGTAGCCCTGCCCGACGTCGGGGAAGTTCGGGTAGGCGGGCTGGCTGGGCGTATTGAATGTCCCACCAGCGAGGCCGTCGCAGTGCGCCTTGAGCGCCGTCCACGCGGGATCCTGGGCTGCAGCGCGCGCTTGCAGACTCTGCAGGACCGTCGGGGTCAAGTAGAGCCTCGCCGGGCGACCGCCCGGACCCGCAGGATGCGACTCGTGGAGGCGCCCGCCCACCAGCACCGCGACCCCTACGAGCAAGGAGGATGCCAGCGCGATACCGACGACGCGATGGTCCCTCTTTGGCGGCTCGGAGTCGGGCCCGGGTGGGCGAATGCTCATGGCGTTCGGAGCCACGCTAAGGAGCGGCGTCGGAGGCTCGTGCTGGCGTTCCGTCTCGTTGGGATCACTCGGCGATCGAGGCATAGTTCACCCGTGGGTGGCGGATCAGCTGCTCGCACCGAGCTCTCGGCCCGATCCGGCGCGCCTTTCGCCACCATTCACGACTCGTGTGCAAGGAGCGGGCTCGGCTCGTGGGAGAGCGGCTCGGACTGCACCGTCCTGCCGCTTTCGCGGGGAAAGAGTCCATGCGGCTGATCGCGCGGGCACACCTACGCCGCTGTCCGGCCATGAGGCGCAGAGACGCGTTCGCATCGCGCCTTCGCAAGCTGACAGGGCCGTTTCCAGGCGCGAGCCCCACGTTTCCGTCGATCTCGTTCGCGCCGGGGGAGAAACCGAGCACCGCTGCCGTAGATTCGGCATGAACAAACGCCTCACCCTCCGCCTGGTCCTCGTGGCGGTGGCGCTCGTCGTCCGGGTCGCCTTCTATTCGTCGGCCTGCAGCTCCTCCCACGACTACAGCTCCTTCCAGGCGCCGTCGTTCAGCGGACACGACCCCTCCGCCGACCCGGGCGCCAGCGACCTGTCCGACCTGTCCGACGAAGGTGGCCACGTCGCCGAGCTTGGCGTGGGCCTACACGGGAGCGGAGGCAGGGCTGGGTTTGCGATCGGCGAGGTCTACCGCAACCAGAAGCCTACCCAGTCGTCCCCCTGGCACGCGCCGGCCCCGAAGGGCGCCTGGACGTACTTCGACGCCGAGCTCGCGGGAGATCCCGGCAGCCATGCTGCGCCCATCCCCTTCACGGTCGGCGTTCGCGTACCGGCCGCCGACGCAAGCCGCCCGTTCTCATTTGGCGACGCGGTGATCATCACCTCGAGCCCCGAGGCCGGTCAGCGCTTCGTCGAGCGCTTCGCCACCGCCTTTCACGCCGAGGTGCCGGCCACGCGCGCGCGCCACCCGCTCCAGGCGACGACCTTTGGCATGGCCATCCTCGGGCGCAACATGAAAGAAGGGCCGGCCGGTCTGCACGAGGGCGGCGGAGTGACGGGGACCAAGTGGTTTCTCCAGGACGAGCACCTCGAGGCCGAGGTCTTCTTCAACTTCGATCTCGACGCGAAGGTCGGCGAGTTCGCCGAGAAGGACGAGGACTACCGTCATGATCTGCTGGCGGCGCTCGCGATCCACCTGCGCGACGGACCGCTGCCGGACCGCACGCCTGCGACGGACCCGAGCCTGACGCTCGACGGCCCCCGCCCCCGCGCGCTGCACGCCGTCGGATCGGAGGGAGCAGAGGAGCTGGGTTGGCGCGGACCGTCGCTCGTGTACCGAGAGCCGTCGGACAAGGGAAGCGTGGTCCTGGCGGTCGATCCGCGCGCCGGGGCCCGGCCAGTCGAGGTCGCACGCGTCGACCACCTCGTCGACGGGCTAGCCTGCGCGAGCCCGAAGACGTCCAGTCTCGCGGCCTGCCTGCTGACGGAGCGCGAGTCCACGGAGGAGGGAACGTGGTCGCCCGGAGATGTCCGACACTTCTGGTGGGTGGCCAAGCCCGGAGCGGCCAAGGTGAGGGTGACAGGGCCGTGGGACGACGGACACGCGAACGCCGCCGATGAGCCCGTGTCTCCAGACGGCCGGTTCGTTGCCGTCACCACCTGGAGACCAAGAGCCACCCGCGGCAACGACAGCGTGGTGGACATCGTCGACGTCTCCTCGCAGAAGGAGGTGACCGTGGCGCCCCCCTCGGCCTCCGTCGACGTGGTTGGGTGGCAGGGAAGCGGGGAGGGCCTACGGGCGATCGTCCACGACCGCGTGGGCAACGACAGCTACCTGGTCGACCCGGTGACAGGGAAACTCGGGGACAGCGTGACGACCCCGGGCACGGACAAGTCGGTCTCGCCGGATGGCAAGCGCAGGTGCGAGCTGCGTGCCGATGGGGCAGAGCTGGCGTTCACGGGCGCCGACGGCAGCGGCCCGGAGCGTGTGTTCCACGTGCACCCCGACGACGTCGGCTACACCAAGGACGGGAGCTGCACGTGGGTGAGCCCGAGGTACGTGCTGATCCATACCGATCGCGCCGCTCTGGTGGACGCCGACACGCTCAAGATGAGCTACCCCTACGGCAAGGACGACCGCGCGGCATACGATCCATCGCCGGACTTCCAGTGGGTCGCCCGCTCGGAGGGGGGCCGGCTTCAGCTCGGGCGCATGGGGAGCCCCTAGCACCGAGCTCGTCGACCACGCCGTTTCGCAGGACACCGAGGCCTTCGAGCTCCACCTCGAACGCGTCGCCGGAGCGGAGAAAGATCGTCGGCTTGCGCACGAACCCTACGCCACCAGGCGTCCCCATCGCGATCCAGTTGGCGGCCGGCGGATAGTTCCGGCGCTACGAGATCGCGCCGTTCCTCGGGCGAACACGGATTGCGGCGAGGGCCCTCCTCGTCCACATTGCCGCGACCTTTTCCGGAACCGAGGTGTGTCATGAGAGCAGGGCGAGCGACCGCTGCGTCGGGCGTTGCGTGGGCGGCACTGATCGCCTCGGTGACGCAGTGGACAACCGCGTGCGGGTCGGGTTCCTCCCACCCTTCCTCGGCCACCGTGACAGACTCGGGAAGTGCCCCGTCGGCCGATGCCGCCGTCGCAGACAGCGCTCCCACGGACGCGTCCCAGGGCATGGCAGAAGCGTCCGCGGACAGCTCGACGCCCGGCCCGGGCTCTACAATGGGACCGATCCCGCTGCCTCCGAGCGGGATGCAGGTCGGGGCCACGGTCATCGACGACGCCGGGACGCTCTTTCGGGTGTGGGCACCCAGCGCCTCCGCGGTCAGCGTGTCCGGTGACTTCGCGAACGGCCAGAGCTTCCCGCTCACGGCGGAGAGCAATGGCTACTTCTCGACGACCGTGAGCTCTGCCACGGCGCAGCAGAAGTACCGCTTCACGATCACGACGGACGGTCAGACCTTCACCCGCTTCGATCCGCGGGCGCGCGCCATGCCGAGCGGCTCCGACGTCGACTCGATCATCATCGACCCTCGAACGTACGCCTGGCAGACGCCCCCGTTCACGAAGCCTGCTGCGAACGAGACGGTCATCTACGAGATGTACGTGCCGGCGTTCAACGTTCTCTCCGGTCAGCAGTACGGTTCGTTCCTCTCCGCCATCGCGAAGCTTGGCGCCCTCCAGGCGCTCGGCATCAACATGATCGAGCTGATGCCGTCGGCGCAGTACGGCGGCGACTACGGGTGGGGCTACAACCCGGTGGCCTACTCCGCACCGCAGGCCACCTACGGGACGCCCGACGATCTGCGCCAGTTCGTGGACGCTGCCCACGCTCTAGGCATGGGCGTCATGCTCGATGCGGTATACAACCACTACAATCCGTCGAACAGCGGCCTGTGGTGCTTCGACGGCAACTGCCCCAACGACAACG
>Ga0302279_10006708_pt1 | contig 12095 bp, 8 predicted proteins | sample III_Bog_N3_3_FD_194541 | JGI IMG/M metagenome (GOLD analysis project Ga0302279, IMG submission 194541) | Peat permafrost microbial communities from Stordalen Mire near Abisko, Sweden - III_Bog_N3_3 | ecosystem: Environmental > Terrestrial > Soil > Wetlands > Peat | place: Sweden: Abisko...
GCAGCGCGCGGCGCTGGCACGGGCCCTGGTGTGCGATCCCGAGGTGCTTCTGCTGGACGAGCCGCTCTCGGCCTTGGATGGCCGCCTGAAATCGGTGCTGCTGGAACTGCTCTTTGACTGGCAGCGCGAGCGTGGGGTGCCGATGCTATACGTGACACACGATCCGCAGGAGGCGTACTCGCTGGCGCGGCGGCTGCTGGTGGTGGAGCGCGGCCGGATCACGGCCGATGGCGATCCGCGAAATGTGCTGGAGTCTCCCGTGAGCCGGGAGCAGGCATCGCGCGCGGGCTATGAGAATCTGCTGGAGGCCGTGGTCGAAGAGCGCCACCTTGAACTGGGCACCATGACCTGCCGCATTGCACACGACCTGCGGCTGGAGACGCCGTTGGCGGATGCGCAGGCGGGTGACGCGGTGACCCTGGCCCTGCGCGCGGGAGACATCCTGGTGGCCACTGAAAGTCCTCGCGGGTTGAGCGCACGCAACCTTGTGCCCGGCGTGGTGGAACTGGTGGAGGAGCGCGGCGGCATGGTGGAGCTTTCGGTGCGCTGCGGTGCAACGCTTCTGCGCGTGCATGTGACGCGCGGCGCGCGGCAGAGTCTGGCGCTGGAGGCCGGGCGCGCCGTGTGGCTGGTGATCAAAACGCAATCCATCCGCTACCTTCGCGGATAGGCCGCGCGGGAAAGCGCGGACGCCGGACATTTCGCAAATCCAACTAACTTTAGAAGCCGAGCAGCACGGGTTCCGGCTCGAGGTCGACGGCAAAACGCTCACGGACGCGGCGCTGGATGTGGTCGCGGAGGTGAAGTATGTCGGCGGCCGTGGCGTGGCCGCGGTTGACGAGCGCCAGGGTGTGCTTGCCGCTGATGGCCGCCTCGCCGATGGCGAAGCCGCGGTGCAGGCCGGAGTGCTCGATGAGCCAGGCGGCTGGCAGCTTGAGCGCGCCTGCCGGGGCGGCGTAGTGCGGCACGGGTTCCGACGAGGCTGCGGCGATGCTCTGGTAATGCGCCACACTTACGACGGGATTGCGGAAGAAGCTGCCCGCGCTGCGCGAGTCGGGATCATTCCGGTCAATCACCATCCCTTTGCGGCCACGGATGGTCAACACGGCCTGCCGAACTTCTGCGAGTGAGGGTGTTGGATTGCTGGCGAAGTGGCGCTGCAGGTCGGCGTAGTCCAGGCGCGGGGCCGCGCCCGGGGTAAGCGCGAACTCGACGCGAGTGATGAGGTAGCGGCCGGCATCGGCGGAGTTAAAGCGGCTGTGGCGATAGTGGAAGCCGCAGGCATCGTGCTCAAAGACCGTGGGCGCGAGGCTATCGAGGGCGATGGCCTCAACGCGCACAATACTCTCCGCAACCTCCTGCCCGTAGGCTCCCACGTTTTGCACCGGGGTGGCGCCGACGCTGCCGGGGATTCCGCTGAGACATTCGATGCCGCCGCAGTTGTCGTCCACGGCGCGGGAGACGAACGTATCCCACTCGATGCCAGCGCCCACAAGGTAAATGCGCCGTCCGGCGACATCGCGCACCGTGAGGCCGGCGATGGCGACGTGCAGCACGAGCCCCGCAAAGCCGGCATCGCTGACGACAAGGTTGCTGCCACCTCCGAGGATGAACACCGGCAGGCCGCGCTCGCGGGCCCAGACGAGGGCTTCGGTTGCCTCGTCCACCGTGTGCGCGGCGGCAAAGTAGCGCGCCGCTCCGCCCACGCCAAGGGTGGTCAGCGGGGCAAGCGCGATGTTCTCCTGAATGGCAACCATACGGGCTTCATCATAAATGTTTGGCGGAACCCTGTGCGGAAAACGCAAAGGCCTTAGCGCGCGGGTGAAGGCGTGGGTGCCGGGACAGCGGGGCGCCCGGCCATGGCCAGCCAGCGCGTCACATCGGCGTCGGAGGGGTGAAGGTCGTGCGCTTTTTGCAGGTAGGGCAGAGCCTTGCCTGGCTGGTGGTCGGTGATGAGGAGCAGGCCGGCCTGCAAGTTCTCGTCAAAACCGTTTGGCGCCAACTGGGCGGCGCGCTGCATGGCTTCGATGGCTCCGGGCAGGTCGTCCTGCTCGTAGCGGATGCGGCTGAGGTTGAACCAGGACTCGGGATCGGACGGTGAGAGGCGCGTACCTTGAGTGCAGCTATCGAGCGCGGCGGGCAGTTGCTTCATCTCGCGCTGTGCCACGCAGAGGTTGACCCAGCCAGGGCCCCAGTTGGGGCTCAGGCGCGTGGTGGAGATCAACGGCACCAGGGAGTCCTGATACTGGTGCGCGTCCAGCAGTGCGGTGCCCAGCAGGAACTGCCACTGCACGAGCTCCGGATGCAGGGCAACGGCCCTGCGGGCGTGGGCGATGGCCGAGGTGAGGTCGCCGCGATCGCGGGCATCCTCGGCGCGATCCATCTCCACCCAGGCGAGGTTGCGCTGGACGGCGTAGCGGGCGGCAAAGCCAAACAGCACGCAGAGCGCGATGGTGGCCAGGATGACCCGGCGGCGGCCGAAACGCTCCACCTGCGGCATACCGCTGGGGAAGCAGGCTCCGAGGAAGATTCCCGTACATAGGCCGCCGATGTGCGCGGCGTTATCAATGCCGGGGATAGTCGCTCCGAAGGCCAGGTTGAAGACGACGAAGAGCGCGATGCTGGCAAGCTGCGGACGCAGTGCGCGGCGCAATCTGGAATTGGAATTGTGCGAAAAGGCGAGCGAGGGAAGAAGGGCTCCGGCGATGCCGAAGATGGCGCCGCTGGCACCGACGCTGAGCGCGCCTTCGCGCCATCCAATGCTGGCCAGGCTGCCGCCGATTCCGCAGAGAAGATAAAGCAAGGTGAAGCGCCAGCGTCCGAAGAGAAGCTCCGCCAGCCAGCCCAGGTTGAAGAGGCACCACATGTTGGCCGCGATGTGAATGATTCCGGCGTGCACAAATGTGGAAGCCAAAAGACGCCACCACTGGCCTCCGCAGGTGAGCGCACCGCTGTTGGCGCCCCAGCGCTCAACGAGCGCGGCGTCAAAGTTGACGATGTGGCGCCCCTGAAGTGCCATGGCGACAAAAATCAGGACGTTGATGGTGATGATGATGACCGAAGGCGAGCGCAGCAGCCGTTGTGCCAGGCTGAGCTGCGGCGGCGCGGGCGCGGGGCCTGGCGGAAGAATCGTTGCGGGCGTCGTGGAGAATGTGGATGTCGAGCTGTGAGTGGCGGGCGTCAAAAGCTGCGCGGAACATTGCGGACAGAGCGCCTGGCTCTGCCCGGTGTCTTCAACCTCGCGGCCGCAGCGGACGCATTGACTCATGCTAACCGGCTTTGGATGCGGTTTTGACGGCGATCTGCGAGGGACGCTCGCCGGTGGGAATCATCATAAACAGGCGCGGCAAAGGCGCCAGCACCTTCTTGTCGCGACGCTTGTCCAGGCGCAGGACGCTGACGTCTCCGCTGCCGGAATTGGCCACCAGCAGCATGGTCTCCGAAGGGCTTAGGGCAAGCGCGTCCGGCTGGGTGCCGACCGTGACGGTGGTGACCAGCTTGCGGGTTGAGGCATCAAAGACGGCGATGTTGTTGGAGTTGAAGTTGCTCACGTAGAGCGTACCGTTGTCACTGCTGACGAGGCCGCGCACGGGATGATCGCCGGCAAGAAAACTCTCGCTGACCTCGCCTGCGTATGGGCCCACGGCGGAGATGGTCTGCGCCTCGTAGTTGGAGACGAAGATTTCGCCGCCATCGGGCTTCATTGCCAAATCCACGGGCGTGCCGCCCACCTGCAACAGCGATTCCACCTGGGCGTTCTTGAGGTTGACCACGGCGACCTGGTGCGAACCGGAACATCCGGCCACGGCCTTGCTGCCATCGGGAACCACCGCAAGCGAGTCCGGCGACTGGCAGACGGCAATGGTGGCGAGCACTTTGAGCCCAGCACCGTCGAGGATAGTCAGCGTGTTGTCTGCGTGATTGGCGACGGCGACGAAGTGGCCATCGGGCGAGACGCGTGCGACACCGGGCTGGTGTCCCACGGGGATTGTGGCCAGCGCGCGGTGCGATACCAGGTCGAGGGCGGTGACCGTGTTGCCGCCGGAGTTGGCCACCCAGCCGCGCTTGCCGTCTTCGGTTACGGAGATGTAATAGGGCTGGCGTCCCACAGGAATCGTGGCGGCGATGCGATTGGTCGTGGCGTCAATCACCGTGACCGTTGCGGAGTCGGTGTTGACGACATAAACCTCGTCGCGCGCGGGGCTGGCGGTGACGCCCGTGGGATTGTTGCCCGTGGCCAGCGAGGCCGCGATCTTCAATGTGCCCAGGTCAATGACGGTGACGCGGTTGCTGCCTGAGTTGGTGACGTAGGCAAAGCTGTGCGGCGGCTCGGCGCTGCGTGGCGTGCAGCCGGCCAGCAGCACGAGCGCGGCCAGCGCCGCGCACGCAAACGGCGCCGCGAAGCCCTTTGCAGGCAGCAGCGCCACAGGCAGCAGCTTCACGGCTTTACCACCTGCGCAGCGTGCGCCTTGGGCGAGGACTCCGCTAGCGTGCGGTGCACCACCGGCAGGATGCCCTTGAGCTGCGACATCATGAGAGCGAACTGATCGGGGAACATGGACTGCGGCCCGTCGCTAAGCGCGTGGTCGGGGTCGTGATGCACCTCGACGATGATGCCGTTGGCGCCCACGGCGGCCGAGGCCAGGGCCAGCGGCGTGACGCGGTCGCGCTTGCCGGTGCCGTGGCTGGGGTCGCTGAGGATGGGCAGGTGGCTGAGCTTTTGCACAGCCGGAATGACGCTGAGGTCGAGCGTGTTACGCGAGTGGTCCACGTAGGCGCGGATGCCGCGCTCGCAGAGCACAACGTTGCGGTTACCTTCGCTCATGATGTACTCGGCGCTCATCAAAAGCTCTTCCAGGGTGGCGCTGAGTCCGCGCTTGAGCAGCACGGGGAGCGGCGAACGGCCGGCGCGCTTAAGCAGCGAGTAGTTCTGCATGTTGCGCGCGCCGATCTGAATCATGTCGGCGTAGTCTTCGATGGCTTCCAGGGCCTCGGTGTCCACGGCCTCGGTGACGATGAGCATGCCGAAGCGCTCGCGCACTTCGGCCAGAATCTTCAGGCCCTCTACGCCCATGCCCTGGAAGGCGTAGGGCGAGGTGCGCGGCTTGTAGGCGCCGCCGCGGAACATGCGGGCTCCGGCCTGCGCGACTTTTTCAGCGATGGTCAGCGTCTGCTCGCGGCTCTCCACCGAGCAGGGCCCGGCGATGACCGTGAACTCCGAGCCGCCGATGGCAACGTCGGAGTTGGGGAAGCGCACGATGGTGTCGTCGGGTTTACTCTCCCGGCTGACCAGCTTGAAGGGCTTGCTGATGCGTATGATCTGCTGCACGCCAGGCATGTCTTCCAGGCCGCAGCTCTCCACATCGTGCAAATCGCCGGTCACGGCGATGGCGTAGCGCTCGGTGCCCTCCACGGAGTGGGAGCGGAAGCCGAGGGATTCGATCCGTTCGCAGATCTTCTGAATCTGCTCCCGGGTTGCTTGCGACTGCATGACAACCAGCATGGTGACCTCGTAAAGCCTTTTTAGTGTAGCGGGGCGGCCAGCGCTAGGGCTAGGCCAGCTCCAACTCGATCTTCTTGGCCGCCGCATCTAGCCTGGTGATGCGGTAGCTGCGAATCTGTCCGGCACGCGCGGGCTCATTCTTGCTGCTGGCCGCGGTGCTCGGGCCTTCCTTCCAGCGCGACTTCAGCATCGCGCTCAGCGAGCCGAGATCGGCCTTGGCCGGCGCGGATGGTTCTGCGATGGGCTCCGCGGGCTTGGCCGCTGCGGCCGCAATGTGGCACGTGGCCAGGATTCCTTCGCCCAACTCGACGCGAGCCGTTTCGCCCTTCTCGTCAATCATGCGGCCGGTGACAATGTCGCCCACATTGTGCTCAGCGATGTACTCATCCAGGCCGGTGGGGACCAACTGCTTCATGCTCAACTTGATCTGGCGCTTCTCCAGGTCAAGGGCGAGCACCTGCGCCTCCACGATCTGGCCGGTCTTCAGCACGTCCTGGGGATGTTCAATGCGCTTTTCCGCCGAGATCTCGCTGACGTGGACCATGCCCTCGATGCCTTCGGCAATCTGCACGAATGCTCCGAACTTCATGATGTTGGTGATGGGCCCCTTGACGATTGTGCCCACGGGGAACTGGCTCGCGGCCACGCTCCAGGGATCGCCCAGGGCCTGCTTGAGGCCGAGCGAGATGCGGCGCTCGCCGGGGCTGATGCCGAGGATGATGGCCTCAACCGTCTCGCCGGGCTTGAGCAGGTCGGCAGCCTTCTTGACCTTCTTGCTCCAGCTCATCTCGCTGACGTGGATGAGGCCCTCGATGCCGGGCTCCAACTCGACGAATGCGCCGAACTCGGCCAGCCGCGTGACCGTTCCGGTGACGCGGGAGCCGACGGTGAACTTCTGCGGGACGTCATCCCAGGGATGCGCCTGCAATTGCTTCAGTCCGACGGAGATGCGCTTCTTGTCGGCTTCAATCTTCAGAACCTTGACCTCGACCTGCTGGCCCACGGTGAGCGCATCGGAGGGCTTGCTGACCCTGCCCCAACTGATGTCGCTGACGTGCAGCAGGGCATCCACGCCGCCCAGGTCCACAAAGGCACCGTAATCGGTCAGGGTGCGGACGGTACCGCTCAGGGTCGCGCCTTCTTCCAACTGGCCGTAGCGCTGCTCGCGCGTGGCGCGCTCTTCGTCTTCCAGCACGCCACGGCGGTCCACCACCACGTCTTCTTCGGCCGTATCCAGCTTGATGATGCGGCAGCGAATCTGCTGGCCGACGAGGCCTTCCAGTCGCTTGGCGTCGCGCTCGCCGCTGCGTGAGCTGGGCATAAAGGCCCGCACGCCGACGTCCACGCTGAGGCCGCCCTTGACCACCGCCGTGACGGTGCCGAGGATCGGCGTCTTCTCCGCGAAGGCCGCTTCCAGGGCCGACCAGTCGGTGGGCAGCGTGACCTTCAGGCGGCTCAGCTCGTAGTAGCCATCCTCATTGCGGCCCTTGCTGCTGACCTTAAGCTTCTGGCCCACCTCGGGCTTCTCGCCCTGGTTGGTAAAGGCCGTCAGCGGCAGCATGCCTTCGGTCTTGTAGCCAATGTCCACAAAGACGTTTTCGGCGGTGACTTTGACGATGGTGCCTTCGAGCTGGCGCGTGCCATCGTTGGTCTTGTGAACGTGCGCCTGCTCGAACTGGGCAAGGATGTTCTCAAAGGACTCGTTGGCGTCAGGAGTGGGCTGGTCGGGCTGCTTCGGTTCGGACATGAAAAAGGGGGCCTCTGGCTGGCAATGTGAGTCCTTAGGATAACACCCCTGCCCGGCCTGCGGCGTTCTGGCGCCCCTGCCGGGTTCCCGCCAGCGGGGTTGGCCGCACCGGCCCATCCGGCTTACAATCTGCCCATGCCAAGAGCCGTGAGCAAGAGCGCCACCACTCCGGAAAAAGACATCCTCAAGCTGATCCCCGCCGACGAGCACCGTCCGCAGCCAAAAGGGCGGCGTATCGGCATCCACACTTCCACCAGTGGCGGAGTGCAGACCTCGGCCGAGCGCGCCTGGCGGCTGGGCTGCAACACTCTGCAAATCTTCAGCAGCAGCCCGCGCATGTGGCGGCCATTTGATATCAGCCCGGAGCAGGCCGCCGAAATGGCTAAGTTGCGCGCCCAGTACGACCTGAAGCCGCTGGTCATCCACGCCAACTACCTGATCAACGTGGCGGGTACGAATGAGGAGATCACGGCAAAGTCCGTGGGGGCTCTCAAGGCGGAGATGGAGCGGGCCATCACTATTCAGGCCGAATACGTCGTGCTGCACCCGGGCAGCTTCCGCGGCATTACCCGCGAGGAGGGCCTGGCCAACGCATGCCGCAACATCGGCGAGGCGGCCAAGGGTTTGCAGATGGAGAAGAACGGGCTGACCCTGTTGATTGAAAACACCGCCGGCGCGGAGTTCAGCCTGGGGTCGAGCTTTGAGAGCGCGGGCGAGTTGATTACCGAGCTGCGGAAGGAAATCCCCGTGGCCGCCTGCATTGACACCTGCCACACCCACGTCAAGGGCTATGACATTGTGACCGAGCCGGGCTACCAGGAGACGATGCGGCTGCTGGATTCGACCATTGGCCTGGCCAACGTGCGCGTATGGCACTGCAATGACGCCAAGGCCGAGTGCGGCAGCCATCTGGATCGCCACGCAAACATCGGGCAGGGAACCATCGGCATCGAGCCTTTCCGCCGCCTGCTGAACGATCCGCGCCACCAGCACGCGGCCTTCATTCTGGAGACGCCGATCGAGGAACCTCTCGACGACCTGCACAACATTGAGGCGCTAAAGAGTTTGATCAATGAACATCGCAATTGAAGCTGTTAGATGAAACAAGGAGCAGCTCGCATGCCAGCGCCTTTAATTGGGGAATGCATCCCAGGTGTCAATCCCGGCCAGCCAATTCCTCCGGTGATGGTTCGTTTCTTCCTCACGGAGTCTGAATTGATGGACGGCATGATCGCCCGCAAATCCCTTTACCGGACGAAGCGCTGGTATCGCATCGCAGGCCGGCTCGTCTGTGCCTATGGCGTTTATTTTTTCCTTACCGTTCCATCCAAAAGCGGCACGTCATGGACTGCATTCGCCCGAACCAATCCGCTCGGTGCACTCTTTTTCGCATTGATGGTCATTGTGGATGCATATGTAGCGATTGGCATGCCCGGCATGGAGGCGTTGAATCAGCGCGTGGCTCATCTCGATTGGGAGCGGCAAGTGAGCCTCTCGATGGATAAGGTCGTGATCCGCCATGGCGCGAAATACTACGAGAAAAAGTGGAGCGACTTCCGTTGCTACTATGAGAGCGCGAACGTCTACGTATTGCAGACCTTCGCGACGCAATTCTGGACCGTGCCCAAGCGCGCCTTTGAGCCGGGTGCCGAGCAGCCTTTCCGGCAACTTCTTGCCATCAATTTAGACCGCAAATAGAGTCCCGGCACATTCCCTGATGGAGGTGCCGGGATAGCCTTCCTCTACAGCACGAACGGCACTAGGGCCGCCGTGTGCCTGGAGTACTCCGCGTAGGCTTCGCCGAAGTGCTGCCGCATCCACTCTTCCTCCATGCGCAGCTTGGCCCACAGGGTCACGCCGATGATGAGTACGGCCAGGTAGCCACGCACCGCGGCCACAGCCAGGGCCGAACCCAGCAGCCCCAGCAGGATTCCCGTGTAGATGGGATGACGCACCAGCCGGTAGGGGCCTCCGGTGATGAGTTCGTGGTCTTCTTTCACCGTGACGGCCCGGCTCCAGTTGCTGCCCAAATAACGCCGCGCCCAGATGGCATATCCGATGCCGGCGGCGGTGACGATGGCTCCCGTCCAGAAACTCCACTCGCCCTGCGGGTAAAGGCGCAGGTTAAGCAGCGGCAGCGGGATGCCTCCCCAGCAGAGCAGCACCGTGCCGAGGGTCATCATCAGCAGGCGCAGCTTGCGGCTGCCGTAGGACTCCTGCCGCTCGGCCGGCTTGACCTTAAGGCCCATGGCCCACCAGTAAACGCAGAAGCCTCCCCACAGGGCGAAGAACAGGTAGTCGTAGACGTAGTTCAATGCGTTCTCCTGGAAACAGGTTTGGGCTCGGCTTCCATAGGCCAGTTCCCATAGGAGTGTACGGTGAGCGCGGCCTGGCGGTTCCGTGGCGCGGCGGGCTTCGGCCGGGCGCGGGCAAGGTTGTACAATCAATCTTTACGCGATAGGCCTTGGTGGCAGCCTTGCCAGTGGAGCTTATGTGCGTGATTTTCGCGCATCCAGCGCCATCTTTTTAAGGGCAAATCACCGTTATGGCAGATCCGACCAACGCAGTTCCGGCCAACGCACTTCCCAATAACGCACTCCCGACTAACGAAGCGCCGCAGCGCGCCGCACGGGCAGAAGACGACACCCGTTACGATCCTTCCCCGGTAGAGCAGAAGTGGGCCGCCCTGTGGGAGGCCGACCCGGCGCGCTACGCTCCCGAGCCCATCACCTGCGGCAAGCCGAAGTATTACGTGGTGGAGATGCTGCCCTACCCATCGGGCGCGCTGCACATGGGCCACGTGCGCAACTACGCCATAGGTGACGCCCTGGCCCGCTACATGTGGATGAGCGGCCACAACGTGCTGCACCCCATGGGCTGGGACAGCTTCGGCCTTCCAGCGGAAAACGCCGCCATCAAGAACAAGCGCCAGCCCAAGGAATGGACGCTGAACAACATCGCGGCCATGAAGGCGCAGATGAAGCGCCTGGGCTTCAGCTACGACTGGTCGCGCGAGGTCACCACCTGCCTGCCGGAGTATTACCGCTGGAACCAGTGGTTCTTCCTCAAGCTGTATGAGAAGGGCCTGGCCTACCGCAAAAAGAGCAAGGTGAACTGGTGTCCCCAGTGCGCCACCGTGCTGGCCAATGAGCAGGTGGTGGATGGCTGTTGCTGGCGTCACGAAGACACGCAGGTGGAACAGCGCGAGCTGGAACAGTGGTCGCTGCGCATCACAGACTACAGCGACGAACTGCTCGAAGGCCTTGACACCATGGACGGCTGGCCGGAAAAGGTCCGCACCATGCAGCGCAACTGGATTGGCCGCAGCGAGGGCACCAACGTTGACTTCACCCTGGCGGACGGCTCAAAGGCGAAAATCACGGTCTTCACCACCCGCGTGGACACCATCTACGGAGCCACCAGCGTTCAGCTTGCGCCGCAGCATCCGTTGGTCAAGGAGTTGATTGGCAGCGATATCGCCCGGCAGGCAAGCCTCGACGAGATGCTGGCCGACCAGAAGCGCGCGCGTGAGAACGGCGAGATTGGCAGCATGGAGAAGAAGGGATTCTTCACCGGCCACTACGCGGTGAACCCTTACAACGGCGAGCAGGTTCCCATCTGGGTGGGCAACTACATTCTGATGGACTACGGCACGGGCGCCATCATGTCGGTCCCTGCGCACGACGAGCGCGACTTCGAGTTCGCGCAGAAGTATGGCATTGATATCCGCGGGGTCATCAAACCGGATGGTGCGGCCGAGATGCCGGAGCTGCCCTTCTGTGCCGACGAAGGCGCCTCGGTTTCCGATGGTGGCCCGTTCACCGGCCTCAGCTGCGAAGAAGCGCAGCGGCAGATGTCCGCCTTCGCCGAAAAGAACGGCTTCGGCAAGGCCACCGTCACCTTCCGTCTCAAGGATTGGGGCATCAGCCGCCAGCGTTACTGGGGCACGCCGATTCCGTTCATTTACTGCGACGCCTGCGGAATGTTGCCGGTGCCGGAGGATCAGCTTCCGGTGCTTTTGCCGGAAAACGTGGAGATCACGCTGGCCGGCGGCTCGCCGCTCACCCGCGTCAAGGAGTTCTACGAAGTTGCTTGCCCCAAGTGCGGCAAAACCGCCCGGCGCGAGAGCGACACCATGGACACCTTTGTGGATTCGAGCTGGTACTTCTATCGCTACACCAGCCCCATCAACACCGCGCCCTTTGACAGTGAGGTGGCCAACTACTGGTTCCCCATGGACCAGTACATTGGCGGCGTGGAGCACGCCATCCTGCACCTGATGTACTCGCGCTTCTGGACGAAGTTTATGCGCGACCTGGGACTGGTGAAAAACGACGAGCCGGCCGAGCGCCTCTTTACGCAGGGCATGGTCATCAAGAACGGCGCCAAGATGAGCAAGTCGCTGGGCAACGTGGTTTCTCCCGATGACATGGTGGCCCGCTACGGCGCCGACGCCACGCGCCTGTACACCTTGTTTGCCGCGCCGCCGGACCGCGACCTGGACTGGCAGGACCAGGGCGTGGAGGGCGTATACCGCTTCCTCTCGCGTTTGTATCGTTTCATCACCGAGAATCCGGTGAAGCTGGCGGCGGGCGAGGCGACCGCCTACGATGTGGCCGCGTTGTCACCCGCGGCGCGCGACGTGCTCCGCAAACTGCATCAGACGATTCAGCGCATCACCGGAGACTTCCAGGGGCGTTGGCACTTCAACACCAGTGTGGCCGCCATGATGGAGCTGCTGAACGCCTGCCTGGCATCGCCCGAATTGTGGCCGGCAGACAGCGCGGCGCCTAAGGCTTTCCGGGCTGACGTGCAGCGCAAGATGGTGTTGCTGCTCAGTCCGTT
>Ga0302279_10006710_pt1 | contig 12093 bp, 8 predicted proteins | sample III_Bog_N3_3_FD_194541 | JGI IMG/M metagenome (GOLD analysis project Ga0302279, IMG submission 194541) | Peat permafrost microbial communities from Stordalen Mire near Abisko, Sweden - III_Bog_N3_3 | ecosystem: Environmental > Terrestrial > Soil > Wetlands > Peat | place: Sweden: Abisko...
GCCCTGCCAGCCGTCGAGAAGGAACAGCGCCACGCCGTCGCGGGCCGCGCGCCAGGCGCCCGGCGCCTCGCGGGGCGGCATGACGTTGGGCGCGGCCAGCAGCGGCAGCGCCGAGAGCGCCTCCACCACGGCGACGGCGCCGAACATCCAGAGCGGACCGGCGGTGAGGATCAGCCAGGCGCCGATCAGCGGCGCCACGATGCCGATCACAGCGGAGACCGCCTCGCGGATGCCGACCTGGTGGCCGCGGTGCTCCGCGTCGCCGATAGACGCAAAATAGGCGTGGTAGGAGGGCCAGTAGAGCGTGCTGGCCACGGCGCCGAGCGCACCGTTGAGCAGCAACGGCCAGCCGAGCCCATGCACCGCGGCATAGGTTGGGAACTGGACGGCGTTGATCAACACGCCGGCGATCACCAGGGGCTTGAGGCCCCAGCGTTTGCCGATCGGCAGGATCAGCGGTCGCAGCACAAAGCGGCCGGCGAGCATGCCGGCGAACCAGACGAAGGTCATCGGGATCGAGACGCCCGCGTGCAGCAGGAAGGCGAACACCAGCGTGCCGCCGGCGCCCTGCGCCAACGACTGGATGGCGTAGTGGAAGTTGACGCGGTTGACCGCGTCGTTGCCGAAGAAAGCCATGTGGGGGAGCCGAAGATGAGAGGAGGATCGATAGGCGCGCCCCCGCGCTACCCGCGGGGCGGCCGGCGAGCATGCCGTCTTGGCGCTATCGAATCCGACCGGGCAACTGACCGTGCTCCTCTGACCGGGCCATATGGCGGCAATCCCGCGCGCCGCGCAAGCGCCTCGGGCGCGTGTTGCGGACACGACTAACCTTCCGCACCTGCGCGATCCCCGCCCTTCCGGGGAAGATTTGACTCTTCCGCTTAGCCGGTGAGCGCGGCGGCGAACGCCTCCGGCGGCGCGCCTTCTTCCCAGGCGGGGACGCCGGCGGGGATGTCGATGCCGGCCAGTTTTCGCTTGGTCCAGATGTGGGCGACGATGGTCAGCTCGTCGCTGCGGTCGAGGGCGCCGGCGCGGATAGCGGCGACGCCGGGGCGGCGGGTGTTGGTGTTGTAAACGCGGGTGAAACAGACCGGACAGGCGCGCTGGCGCGACGTGCGCTGTCCGTCGGGGGACGTCAGCTCGAACAGCCCTGGCTCGCCGGTGACCTGCAGCTGGTCCTCCGGCAGGATGAACTGCAGGCTGAAGGCGCTGCCGCTCCAGGTCTGACAGTCCAGGCAGTGGCAGGCGTAGACCCGCGGCAGCGCCGCAAGCGCCGTCCGGTAACGCACAGCGCCGCAGCGGCAGCCGCCTTCTATGGTGTCGGTCATGACGCAGCGGCCTACACCCGGCCCGGCGCCGACGCCAGCGGTCGCCGACCCAGCTGGCGCTGGGATTGCCTAAAGATGATGAGCGGCGCGTTCACCAGCAACTCGCGCGTCCGCCGGGGCTTACTTATGTGGAGCCCGCCGCCATGACCCGAGATGACGTTGACGAGATCGTCGCGCTTTGGACCGAAGTGTTCGGCGAACCTCCAAGCCTGCGAACGGATATCGGGCTGATGGTGGAGATCCTGGTTGGGACGCTGCCGCCGCCGGCAGGACGTCAATGGATCGGACCGTCTCTGGCGCCGCCCGACCTTGACGAATTACCGTAAGTAATGTAATCGCTTCGATGCATCCCGCGCGGATAGTAGCGGCGGTGATCCAGCTATGTCGTCGGGAACGGGGCGGGGGACCTATAACATAGGTGATTATAGGTGGAATCGACCGGATTTAGCGGTCGACAGAGGGTCGGTGAGGCGGCGGATTTCCCCCACCCGGCCGTCGTTTCGCGCCGGCCACCCTCCCCATGAAGGGGAGGGAGGGTTAGGCTGCGGCATGGCCAGCGTTCCAGCCCTGCTTCCCTCCGGCGCCGTCGCCACCCGGCACTGGACCCCCATGCCCGACGGGCGGGTGCGCTGCGATGTCTGCCCACGGGAATGCATGCTGCGTGACGGTCAGCGCGGCTTATGTTTCGTGCGGGCGGCCGAGGGGGGCGAGGTGGTGCTGACCACCTGGGGGCGCTCGTCGGGGTTCTGCGTCGACCCGATCGAGAAAAAGCCGCTGAATCACTTTCTGCCGGGAACGCCGGTGCTGTCGTTCGGCACCGCCGGGTGCAACCTCAACTGCGCCTTCTGCCAGAACCACGACATCTCCAAGAGCCGGGAGATCGACACCCTGGCCGACCAGGCGACGCCGGAGATGATCGCCGCGGCCGCCGTGCAGCTCGGCTGTCGCTCGGTGGCCTTCACCTACAACGACCCGGTGATCTTCTACGAATACGCCATCGACGTCGCCGAGGCCTGCCACGCGGTGGGGGTGAAGACGGTGGCGGTGACGGCGGGCTACATGAGCCCTAAGCCCCGGGCCGAGTTCTTCCGCCACATCGACGCGGCCAATGTCGATCTGAAGGCCTTCACCGAGGACTTCTATTTCAAGCTGACCAAGTCGCACCTGGCGCCGGTGCTGGAGACGCTGGAGTACCTGAGACACGAGACCGACGTCTGGTTCGAGATCACCACCCTGCTGATCCCCGGCGAAAACGACAGCGAAGCCGAGGTGGCGCGGCTGAGCCGCTGGGTGGTGGAGCATCTGGGGCCGGATGTGCCGGTGCACTTCACCGCCTTTCACCCGGATTTCCGCATGCTGGACAAGCCGAGGACGCCGCCGGCGACCCTGGCCATGGCCCGGCTCGTGGCGATGGCCGAGGGCGTGCGCTACGCCTACGTCGGCAACGTCTACGACCTCGGCCGCCAGTCGACCTTCTGCCACGGCTGCGGCGAGCGGCTGATTGAGCGCGACTGGTACGTGCTGGGGCGCTGGGGGATGGACGGCGAGGGCCGCTGCCGGTCCTGCGGCACGCCGGCGGCGGGGGTGTTCGAGGCCGAGCCGGGGACCTGGGGCTCGAAGCGGCTGCCGGTGAGGCTGGGGGCGGTGGAGGCGCAAATGGAGCCGCCCCGCGCCCCCTTCGTCACGTCGCGCTGACGCGCGTCGCGCCACCTCCCCCCGCATCGCCTCCGGCTCGCATGGGAGGAGGACGGTGCGCCGCCTCTTCTCCTCACCCGCGAGGCGGGGGAGGGGGACCGCGAAGCGGTGGAGGGGGCGTGGGCAGGGGCTCAGACCCCCAGATCGCCTTCCCCGAAACTCTCGGTGACGAACCGGAACGCCTCGAAGGTCGGGCTCCAGTGGTCCGGGGTCATGCCGGCTTTCAGCTTCAGGTGGCGCAGGAATTCCGCCGGGTCGGGAAGCTGTTCCCAGACGCTGGGCAGGAACAGGGACTGGCGGGGGCCGTCGCGGATGATCAGGCCGTCGGTGTCCGGGCGCAGCTCGCGCAGCAGCTCGGCCTCGGTGGCGGCGGCGATGCGGCGGGGGGTGGAGAGGATGGAGACGTGGAAGTCGAGGTGCTCCAGTTCGTCCGCGGAGAGCGGCGGGAAGCGCGGATCGCCGTAGGCCGACTGCCAGGCGTTGTTGGCGACGTCGAGCAGCAGCGAGCGGTGCGGGATCAGCGAGCCGCGGCAGCCCCGCAGCTGGCCGGCGATGGTCAGAGTGACGAAGGTGGCGCGCTGGGCGGTGAGTTGGCGGGGCAGGGCGCCATCGATGTTGAGCTGCGGCGCCGCTCCGCCGTGCAGGGCGGCCTGGCGGACGACTTCCCTGGCGAGGTCGAACAGCATCCGCCGGCTATGAGCGTCGACGCGGGCGGTATGGGCGTATTCGAAGGCGAAGGAGCCGTAGCCGACGACACGGCTCGGGTCGCCCTGGGTATCGCCGGAGTTGCGGACATCAAGGGCGGTGACCCGCAGGTCGCGGCGCTGGGCCTGGTCGATCAGGCCGGCGATGCCGGTGTAGCCGCAGGCCCGGTGACCCTCGCAGACGGCGCCCTGCAGCCGCTCGATGCCGACGGCGGTTTCCTCGTCCTTGGCCCGGGCGGTGGCGTAGTCGTGGAAGTGGGAGAGGTCGGAGGAGATGACGATCGCCGTTTCTGGCCCTCCCCATTGCCGCTCCAGGATCGCCGAGACCTGGCCGGGCGCGGGTTGGCCGACCAGGATCGGCAGCACCTCGACCTCGCCCAACGCCCGCTGGATGAACGGCAGCTGCACTTCCAGGCAGTGCTCGCCGACGAAAGGTTGCGGATCGACGGCGACGTTCGGGGTGCGGGCGACGGCGTCGCGGCCGGCGCGGTCGACGGCGAGGGCGCCCAGCGGCGTCGCCCAGGCGTCGGCGGGGTGCAGGGCGACGCCGTTGACCGGCATCCGGTGCGTGGGGCCCACCATCACCACGCGCTTGATTTCGCCCTTGCGCTTGGCCAGCAGGCGGAACGCGGCGCCGGCGATGTCGCCGGAAAAAATGTGGCCGGCGTGCGGGGCGATCACCGCCTTGGGCGTGAGTTCGCTCGGCGCCGCCTTGGCCAGGCTGGCGTCGACGCCGGCGGCCAGCTGGTCCGGGTCGGCGGGGTAGAACATGCCGGCGATGCCGGGAGCGAGCGTGGAGGCGGTCATGGGCGAGAGGTTAGCACCGGCGGCTCAGATGTCGAACGCGAGGTCCGCGTCCCGGGCGGCGCCATCGCGCTGGGCCGGATCGGCGCGGTCGATGTCGAAGGCGCGGCCGATGCGATTGCCGGCGATGTCTTCGAGGATGGCGTCTGCGTGGAGGCAGTAGCGGCCCGGCGTCCAGGGCCGCTTGGGGTGGAAAGCCAGGCGCGTCTCGGCCGCTTCCAGCTCGGTCTCGCCGGGGACGACCAACCCGTCCCGGCGCACCGAGATCGCCCGCGCGGCCAGGGCCGCGTCCAGGGGTCGGCCGACCTCGACCAGCAGCGGGTCGGTGGGCCGAACCGGCGGGGTCAGACGCCACTCGGCGGGGTCGATCGGCGTCCGCAGCGGCGGGGAGACGGTGATGGTCTTGGCGAACGGCTCGGCGAGGAGGCCGCCCCGGGCATCGCGCCAGAAGGTGTCGATCTCCAAAGTGAACCGGTGGCCGACGGTGAGCGGCGGGCCTTCGTTGATGTGGTCGACCAGGCCGCGCTTGATCCGGCCGGGATCGAAGAGGACGGTCAGGCGCCGGCCCTCCGGGTCCCAGAGTTCCTGGTCGATCTCCACGAACATGCCGCCCATCGCCCGGCCGCCTGCGTCCAGCATGCGGATGTGCTCCCAGGCGACGCCGATGCGCATGGGGGCGGAGAAGCTGACGTAGAGCTTCAGCACATTCTCGGGCCAGACGTCGGCGCTGGGAGTGACCTGCAGCACCCGGGTTGTGGGCGCGCGGACGGGCTGCGGCACGCCGCCGAACCAGGCGACCACGGGCTCGCCGGTCAGGGGCCGGAACTCGGCCCGCAGCCGCACCGAGGGCGCCGGGACGAAGCGCGGGGTGAAGGTCACCCCATCGGCGTCGCGGCCATAGGCGCCCAGCATCGCCGGCGCGGCCGGATCTTCGCTGGCGAACACCGCCAGCACTTCGCCCCAGCCGCCGGTCGGCGCCGGTCCGGGCCAAGGGCCGGCGCGGAAGGTCTGGCCGTCTCGGACGATCCGCGCGCCGTCCTCAGGGAAGGGCAATGGTGGTCAGGTTGAGCGCATCGCCGGTGGCCACCATGGCCAGGGCCCGGCCGTCGTCGAAGCGGTCGAGCCGGCGGACGCCCTGCAGCGCCTCGATGGTCTCGTACGGCACGCCCTCGGTGGCGGCGATCTTGTCGGTGATCGGGCCGTAGTCGCCGAGCCGGCTGGCGTCGAGCTTCATCACGCCGCGGTTGGAGTTGGCCATCAGGATGTAGTCCACCCCGTCCTTCTTGTAGGCGATCATGTCGAGGGGGCGGTTCATGTTGCCGAGCTCGGCGATGGTCATCCCCTTGACCTTGGCGCCCGGGGTCAGCTTGGCGACCGGGATGCGCACCAGCGGCGTGCAGGTGTAGCTGGCCAGGATCTCCGGCTTACCGTCGAACTCGTAGCTGATGAAGGTGCGGATCGGCGCGTTGGTCTCGTACTGGCCGTGGGCGCCGTGCCAGATCTCGATGCCGGCGCCCTGGGCCGCGCCGGTGAAAGGATAGGGGATAGCACGCAGGGTGGAGGCGAACTCCTCGTTGGACAGCCCGGCGACGATCACCTTGCCGTCGACGTAGCCGAGGTCGGTGATGGTGTCGGTGCGCAGCGCATTGCCGCGTCGGTCGACCTTGTCCGCGTCCGGCTGGTCGACCAGGGCGACGCGGGTGTGGGGCGTGGCGTCCTGGTCCAGTTCGGTGATCTCGCCGGTGCGGTCGGCCTTCAGGATCAGCGTCTCGGCGTCGGCGCCGGCCCCGCGGGCGACGGCCAGGTAGACATTGCCGGAGTCCGGATTGACCGCGATGTCCGGCACCCGAATCTGGTCGGCGGTTGTGCCCAGCAGGGCGGCGATCTTGCCGGTAAGGTCGTCGATGGTCAGCGGGCCCGAACCGGAGGTGGTCACATCGCCGGTCTCGAAGGCGTAGACCGCGCCGCCGAGACCGTCGCCGACCAGCAACACGCCGTTCGGCGCGAAGGCGATGGCGCTGGCGGATTTCAGCTGCGCGCGCTGGGTCCGGGCCTTTTCAAGGGTGGTGGTGTCGCCGGATTGGGCCATGGGGTCGCTCCAAATGGGTGTGGGTGAAAATGCACGCTCAAGTATCTGGCGATTGTAGACCCACCGGGGACGAGCGCCAAGGCGACCAGGTCCGCCCGGGAAGCGCGAACAGCTAGCCGGCGGCGGCGTAGGCGTTCACCGCGGCCAGATGGCGGGCGATCGCCTCGTCGGGGAGGAACGAGCCCAGGAAGCTGTTACGGGCCAGGGTGGCCAGGTCCTCGCGGGTGAGCAGGCCGGCGACGGCGCGGTAGTTGTCGTTCACATAGCCGCCGAAGTAGGCGGGATCGTCGGAGTTGATCGTGGCGCGCAGCCCGAGGCGCAGCATCCGGGCGATGGGGTGCTCGGCGACCGTATTGACGACGCAGAGCCTGAGGTTGGACAGCGGACAGACGGTCAGGGTCATCGCCTGGCGCGCCAGCCGGGCGGTGAGCACCGGGTCCTCCAGCGAGCGGTTGCCGTGGTCGAGGCGGTCGATCTTCAGGATATCCAGGGCCTCGGCGACGTAGCTGGGCGGCCCCTCCTCGCCGGCATGGGCGACGCGTTTCAAGCCCCGCTCGGCGGCGGCGGCGAACACCCGGGCGAACTTCGACGGCGGATGGCCGACCTCGGAGGAGTCCAGGCCGACGGCCTCGATCCGGTCCAACCACGGCTCGGCCGCCTTCAGGGTCTCGAAGGCGTCGTCTTCGCTGAGATGGCGCAGGAAGCAGAGGATCAGCCGGGAGGTGAGGCCGTGCGTGGCCTCGGCGCCCGCCATCGCGGCCAGCAGGCCCTCCATCACCACGGCCATCGGGATGCCGCGAGCGGTATGAGTCTGCGGATCGAAGAAGATCTCCGCGTGCGCCACCGCGTCAGCCGCGGCGCGGTCGAAATAGGCGCGGGCGAGGTCGTGAAAGTCTTCGGCCGTCCGCAGCACAGCGGCGCCCTGATAGTAGAGGTCGAGGAAGTCCTGCAGATTGCCGAAGTCGTAGGCCGCGCGCACCGCCTCGACGCTGGCGAAGGGGATCGAAAGCCGGTTTCGCCGAGCCAGGGCGAACATCATCTCCGGCTCGAGACTGCCCTCGATATGGATATGCAGCTCGGCCTTAGGCAGGCCGGCGATGAAGGCGTCCGCGTCCATCACCCGGTCATGTGCCGAGCCGGCCGCCAGGGCAAGGCTACTTGCCGACGAACACTGGCTTGCGCTTCTCGAAGAAGGCTTTGCGGGCTTCCTTGGCGTCGTCGCTGGCGAAGGCGATGCGGATGTTGCCGACCTCGTAGCGGAGCTGCTGCTCCATGTCGGTGCTTTCCAGCGACTTGACCATCCCGCGCTTCAGGAGCCGCAGGGTGATCGGCGACCAGGCGCAGAGGTCCTGGCAGTAGGCGGCCAGGCGGTCGTGGAACTTGTCGTCGTCCACCGCCTCGCCGGCCATGCCGAGGGCGACTGCGTCGTCGCCGGTGGCGGTGCGGTTCTCCATCATGAAGCGCATGGCCCGCTCATAGCCCATGGCCTGCGGCAGGGTGATGGTCAGCCCCGCGTCCGGCGAGCCGCCGATGCGGGTGTAGCCGGCCATCAGCCGCGCCGAACGGGCGACCAGGCGCACGTCGGTGGCCATCGCCAGACCCAGGCCCGCGCCCACCGCCACGCCGTTGATCCCGCCGACCACCGGCTTGTCGCAGCGGCGGCGGATGGCCAGCAGGAACTGGCCGACCCACGAGATGTCGTCCAGCTGCGCCGACTGCGGCGTATAGGGGTGGAACCGCTCGCCGCCCGAGAGGTCCAGCCCGGCGCAGAAGCTGTCGCCGCTGCCGGTGATGGCGATCACCCAGACGTCGTCGACCTTGGCCGCCTCCTCGACCGCCGTGACCACGCCCCAGGCCAACTCGTTGCTGAGGGCGTTCTTCTTCTCCGGCCGGTTGAGGGTGATGGTTCGCACATGACCCACGTCGGCGACTGTGACGACATCGCTCATCGATCTTCTCCCGCGCGGCTCTCAGTCGGCCGTCCTCGGGGAGATGTTTAGAGACGGCGGGCGACCTTTGGAAGTCTCGTCCGGAGCGTGAGACGAGGCCGGCAAGCTGACTTCCGTCCAAACGAAAACGCCGCCGACCAGGGCCGGCGGCGTTCGCGCTTCCAAGCGTTCGCTGGTTAGGCGGCTGTGAGCGCCAAGCCGTTCTTGCGCCGCCCGAGCCGCAGGCCGCCGCCAAAATCCAACACTGCGAGTTTCTATCCCCGCGGCCCGCTCGCCGACCGCGGCGCGAACGACGGCCGCAGCACGGTGGCGTCGTCCTGGGGGATCACGTCCACCTCGACCTTCAGCGCCTGCTCGCCCGAGCCCAGCAGCACGCCCTCGATCGGGGCGGTGTCGGAGGCGTCGCGGCCGGCCATCAGGGTGATGTGGTCGTTCTGAACGTAGAGATTGTTGGTCGGATCGAAGCCGATCCAGCCGCGCTCGGGGCCGCACCACAGCCGCACCCAGGCATGGCTGGCGTCGGAGCCCTCCAGGCGGGGCTTGCCGGCCGGCGGCACGGTGCGCAGGTAGCCGGTGACGTAAGCCGCGGGCAGGCCCAGGCCGCGCAGGCCGCAGATCATGATGTTGGTGAAGTCCTGACAGACCCCGTGACGGGCGGCGAAGGCCTGGCCGGGGGTGGTGGCGTTGTTGGTCGCCTCCGGATCGTAGGTGAAGTCGGCGCGGATGCGGCCCATCAGCTCGGCGGCCGCCTCGATCACCGGTCGGCCGGGTTTGAGGCTCAGGCGGGCGTAGTCGGTGATCGCCGGCGTCAGGGGCGTGCGGTTGGTGGGATAGAGGAAAGCCGCTGGACCTTCGAAACCCATGTCCTCGCTGCCGAGGCTCATCGCCCGCAGGGTTTCCAGGGTCGGGCTGTCGGCGGGATGCTCCACCGCCGCGGCATGCACGTCGACCCGGGAGTTGGCCTCGACGACCAGGGTGTCGTGGCCCTCCTCGATGACCATGGTGATCGCCCGCTCGCCGAACGGCCCGGTCCGCTCGTCGGTGCGCGACGGCTGTGGGAGGACGGTGACGGCGAAGTACTCCAGCGTCTGCACCGGTGAACTCTGCGGGGTCAGCCGAAGCACGCAGCGGGCGAAAGGCGCCTCGTTGTCGTAGCTGTAGGTGGTGCGGTGGCGGACGGCGTAGATCACGCCAGCGCGGCCAGTCGGGCGGTGGGCACCGCGTGGGCGCCCTGCAAGAAGTAGCGGTCGGCGACGGCGCCGGAGAGCCTGAGCAGGGTCTGTTCGAATTCGAAGATCGCCTCGCTGTCGAGTTCGCCGGCGTCGGCGGTCTCCACCTCTGTGGCCAGCGGCAGCAGGATGCGGGTGGGCTCTTCCGGCATGCCATCGTCGAGCAGCTGCGGCAGGGCGGCCAAGTGCTCCTTCACCGCGCTGACCTGGAAGGCCAGGGAACGGGTGTTGAACGGGTCGAGCATGACCATGTCCAGCACCGGGGTCAGCGCCAGGCCGACCAGATAGCGGGCGCGGTAGGTAATCTGGCTGTCGGCGAGGTCAAGCAGGAGATCGAGATCGTCGATAGTCGCCTCGCCGCCGACCACGGTGCGGGTGAAGCGGCAGGTGTTGATGCCGCGCTCGATCCGCCGGCCGATGTCGAGGAAGCGCCAGCCGGCCCCGCGGTTCATGTTCTCCTGCGCCAGGCCGGCCAGCGCCGCCAGGATCTGCAGCGCCGCCTCGACCTGCTGCAAGGCCTCGGCCTCGGAAAGCTCATGCGGGGTCTGCTCGAGCAGGCGGTTTTCCAGGTTGAGCAGCAGGGTCCAGAAGTCGGCGGACAGCCGCTCGCGCATGCTGGAGGCGGTGCGTCGGGCGGCGCGGACCAGGGCGATCACCGAGCCGGACGCCTCCTGGTCGTAGAGCGCCTCGGCGGCGACCTGCCGGGCCTGGCGGCCGAGTCCCTTCTCGTCCAGCGCGCCCCAGGCGATCAGCAGCTGCTGCAGGCGGGTCAGGGTCTCGCCGGTGGAGTGCAGGGCGGCCTCGCTATCCATCAGGCTGGTGCAGAGGCTGCGGACCAGCCGCAAGGTGGCCTCGGCCCGCTCAAGATAGCGGCCAAGCCAGAACAGGTTGTCGGCGGCGCGGCTGGGCAGGTTGCCGGGGATGCGGCGGACCTTCACGTCGTCCTTGTTGGCCAGCAGGGTCACCCGCTCGACCAGACGGTTGGCGATCACCCAGACGTCGGCGGTGCGGGCGTCGTCGCCCATGGAGACGGCGCGCACGTCGAGGCGCTCGGAGGTCCGGCAGAAGCCGCCGGGCATGATCCGCATGCCGTTGGGCGTCGCGGTCGCATAGACGCGCAGCACGAAGGGCGCCGGCTCCAGTCGGCCGTCCCGCAGCACCGGCGTGGTCGAGAGGCGCACCACCTCCTGGCCGACGAAGTCGCCCGGGCGGTCGTTGAAGCGGGCGAGGAAGGCCTCGCGTTCGGCGCCGCTGAGGTCGGCCATCAGTCGCGGCCGAGACGAGACGCCGTCGGGACCCTGTCCGTGGAAAGCCGGGGCGATGGCCATGGTCTCCAGGTGGCTCTCCACCAGCGCCCGCTCGGTGGGCTGGCCGCACCACCAGGTGGCGACGTTGGGCATCTTCAGCTCTTCGCCGAGGAGCCGCCGGCAGAGCTTGGGAAGGAACCCAAGCAACGCCTTGGATTCCAGCACGCCGGAGCCCGGCATGTTCAACACCGCGACGCCGCCCTGGCGGATCGCCTCGATCAGGCCGGGGGTGCCCAGCCGCGAGCCGCCGTTCAGCTCCAGCGGGTCGATGAAGTCGGCGTCCACCCGGCGCAAGATCACGTCGGCGCGCTTCAGGCCAGCGATGGTGCGCACATAGACGCGACCGTCCCGGACCACCAGGTCGTCGCCCTCGACCAGCACGAAGCCGAGGTAGCGGGCCAGGTGCGCCTGCTCGAAATAGGTCTCGCTGAACGGGCCGGGGGTCAGCAGACAGATGCGCGGGTCGCTGCGGTCGGCGGCGGCGGCCAGGCCCTTGCGCAGGTCGTCGAAGAAGGGCGCCAGCCGCTCGACGTTCATGGCGTTGTAGAGGTTGGGGAAGGCTCTGGAGAGCACCAGCCGGTTCTCCAGCGCATAGCCGGCGCCTGACGGGGCCTGGGTGCGGTCGTCCAGCACCCACCAGCGGCCGTCGGGACCGCGCCCGAGGTCGGCGGCGTAGACCTGCAGATAGCGCCCGCCCGGCGGCTCGACGCCCATCATCGGCCGCAGGAATTCGCAGCTGCCGGTGACCGCGGCGGCGGGTAGGGCGCCTTCGCTCATCAGGCTGGCGGGACCGTAGAAGTCTCGCAGCAGGGCTTCCATCAGATTGGCCCGCTGCTCGACGCCGGCGGCGATCTGGGCCCACTCGCCTTCGCTGAGCAGCAGCGGCAACGGGTTCAGCGGCCAGCTGCGCTCGGTCTCCTCGCCGTAGATGCGGTAGGAGACGCCGGTATCGCGAATGTGCCGGGTGGCGAGGCTGAAGCGGCTCTTG
>Ga0302279_10006712_pt1 | contig 12085 bp, 9 predicted proteins | sample III_Bog_N3_3_FD_194541 | JGI IMG/M metagenome (GOLD analysis project Ga0302279, IMG submission 194541) | Peat permafrost microbial communities from Stordalen Mire near Abisko, Sweden - III_Bog_N3_3 | ecosystem: Environmental > Terrestrial > Soil > Wetlands > Peat | place: Sweden: Abisko...
CGAGAGGGGCCTATGGTCGCTCGAGGCGCGCGACATCCGCGAGCACGGACTCGGCCGCCACCGCACGGTCGACGACACACCCGCCGGCGGCGGCCCGGGCATGGTGATGCGCGCCGACGTGCTGGCGGCGAGCCTCGACTCGGCGCTCGAGCCCGGCGATCCGCGGCCGCGCCTCATCATGAGCCCGCGCGGCCGGCCGTTCGCACAACGCCAGGCGCGTCAATGGGCGGCGGGACCGGGAGTGGTCATCGTTTGCGCGCGTTTCGAGGGCGTCGACGAACGGGTGATCGAGGGTCGCGGGCTGATCGAAGTCTCGATCGGCGACTACGTGCTTTCGGGCGGCGAGATCGCCGCGCTCGCCGTGCTCGACGCCTGCGTGCGGCTGATCCCCGGCGTGATGGGCAAGATCGAGTCGGGCGAGCAGGAGAGTTTCGAGAGCGGCCTGCTCGAATACCCGCACTACACGCGGCCGCGCGAATGGGAGGGCCGCGCGATCCCCGACGTGCTGCTCAACGGCGACCACAAGGCGATCGAAAAGTGGCGGCGGGAAGAAGCCGAACGCCTCACCCGCGAGCGGCGACCGGATCTGTTCTAGATCGACGCCGATTCGTCATTGCGAGGAGCGCAGCGACGAAGCCATCCAGGGGACGAGTGGCTCAGTTCTACGACACCTGGATGGCTTCGCTTCGCTCGCAATGGCGCAGGAGGCGCGCCCGCTCAGCGCGTCGGCACGGGCTTCTCGCCGCGGTAGTCGTAAAAGCCGCGCTGGGTCTTGCGGCCGAGCCAGCCGGCCTCGACGTATTTCACCAGCAGCGGACACGGGCGGTATTTGGAATCGGCGAGGCCTTCGTGCAGCACCTGCATCACGCTCAGGCAGGTGTCGAGGCCGATGAAATCGGCGAGCTGAAGCGGCCCCATCGGGTGGTTGGCGCCCAGACGCATCGCCGTGTCGATCGACTCGACCGAGCCGACGCCCTCGTAAAGCGTGTAGATCGCTTCGTTGATCATCGGCAGCAGGATGCGGTTGACGATGAAAGCGGGAAAATCCTCCGACATCGTCGCCGTCTTGCCGAGCCTGGCGACGAACGCCTTGGCCGACTCGAAAGTCTCGTCGTTGGTGGCGATGCCGCGAATCAGCTCGACCAGCTGCATGCGCGGCACCGGGTTCATGAAATGGATGCCGATGAAGCGCTCCGGATGGGCGGTGACAGAAGCCAGACGCGTGATCGAGATCGACGAGGTGTTGGAGGCGACGATCGTCTCCGGTTTGAGAAAGGTGCGCAGATTGGCGAAGATCTTGCGCTTGACGTCCTCGCTCTCCGACGCCGCCTCGATCACCAGGTCGCACGACGCCAGATCAGTGAACGCGCCAGCGACGCCGATGTGATCGAGCGCCGCGTTGCGGCCGGCTTCGTCGAGCTGGCCCTTGGCGATCTGGCGCGACAGCGAACCGTTGATCGTCGCCAGCGCGGCATGCACCCGCTCTTCGGAAACGTCGCTGAGCAGGACGTTCAATCCAGCCTGGGCGCAGACCAGCGCAATGCCGGTGCCCATCTGACCGGCGCCGATTACGCCGATTTTTTCGATCGAGTTGGCCATCGTCCCATCCAACGCCGCGCCTGTCCGCGCGGGATCATAAACGAGCGCCGCGGCAGGTCCAGGCCCGCCGCGCCGCCCCGCCCTGCCTCAGCGCCCGATCTTGCCGAGCTCGGCGGCGAGTTCCGGAAGCGCCGTGTAGAGATCGGCGACCAGGCCGTAATCGGCGACCTGGAAGATCGGCGCCTCCTCGTCCTTGTTGATCGCGACGATCACTTTCGAATCCTTCATGCCCGCCAGATGCTGGATCGCGCCAGAAATTCCGACCGCGATATAGAGGTCGGGCGCGACCACCTTGCCGGTCTGGCCAACCTGCCAGTCGTTGGGCGCGTAGCCGGCGTCGACGGCGGCGCGCGAGGCGCCCATCGCCGCGCCAAGCTTGTCGGCGACCGGCTCGATGTAGATCTTGAAGTTTTCCGCCTTCTGCATCGCGCGGCCGCCGGAGATGACGATCTTGGCCGAGGCCAGCTCGGGGCGGTCCGACTTGGCGAGCGCTTCGCCGACGAAACTCGACAGGCCGGGGTCGCCCGCCGCCGCGACCGGCTCGATCGCCGCGCCGCCGCCTTCGCCGGTCGCCGGAAAGGCGGCGGTGCGCACGGTGACGACCAGCTTGGGATCGGTCGACTCGACCGTCTGGATGGCGTTGCCGGCGTAGATCGGCCGCTCGAAGGTCTTCGGCCCGACGACTTTGGTGATGTCGGAGAGCTGCATGACGTCGAGTAGCGCCGCCGCTCGCGGCAGCGTGTTCTTGGCGTAGGCGCTCGAGGCGGCGACGATCGCATCGTATTCGGGGGCTAGCGCGACGATCAGCGCGGCCAGCGGCTCGGCGAGGCCGTGCTCGTAAGATCCGTCCTCGGCGACGCGCACCCTGCGCACGCCGGCGAGCCTGGCCGCCGCGGCGGCGGCCTCGCCGACCTTAGCGCCGGCCAGGAGAATGTCGACCGGCGGACTGATTTGGGCGGCGGCGGTCAGCGCGCGGGCGACGAGGTCGCTGAGGCGGCCATTGGCGATTTCGCCGATAAGCAAAGTCGCCATGGTCAGATCACCCCCGCTTCGTCGCGCAGCTTGGCGACCAGCTCGGCCACCGACTTGACCTTGACGCCGGCCTTGCGGCCGCCGGGCTCGGCGGTCTTGAGCACCTTCAGCCGCGGCGCGACGTCGACCCCGTAGTCGGCAGGCGTCTTCTCGTCGATCGGCTTCTTCTTCGCTTTCATGATGTTGGGCAGCGAGGCGTAGCGCGGCTCATTGAGGCGAAGGTCGGCGGTGACGATCGCCGGCAGTCTCAGCGAGACGGTCTGCAGGCCGCCGTCGACCTCGCGCGTCACCGCGACCGTTCCGTCGGCGAGCTCGACCTTGGAGGCGAAGGCGCCCTGCGGCCGGCCGGTCAGCGCGGCGAGCATCTGGCCGGTCTGGTTGCTGTCGTCGTCGATCGCCTGCTTGCCCATGATCACCAGGCCGGGCTGCTCGGCGTCGAACACGCCCTTGAGGATCTTGGCGACCGCAAGCGGCTCGACGAGCGAATCGGTCTTGACCAGGACGCCTCGGTCGGCGCCCATCGCCAGGCCGGTGCGCAGCGTTTCGGTCGCCTGCGCCGGGCCGATCGACACGACCACGACCTCGCTGGCTTTGCCCGCTTCCCTGAGCCGCAGCGCCTCTTCGACCGCGATCTCGTCGAACGGATTCATCGACATCTTCACATTGGCGAGGTCGACGCCCGAACCGTCGGGTTTGATGCGAATTTTGACGTTGTAGTCGACGACCCGTTTGACGGGGACGAGAATCTTCATGGCTGCGGCGGCCCTCCTGCCTTCGGCGCAGACGATCCCGAAGTCGAGGGCGCCACCCCTAATCGTGCGAATCGGTCGAGTCAACGCGACCTTCGCGGGGTTCGGCGGCCGCCGTCGCCCTTGCCGCGCGGCCAAGGGATTGGCTATATCCGTCAAAGGCGACCGACAGGCGCCGGCGCGGACGTTTCCACGGCGGGGTCCAGAGAGGGCGCGACGGGGCGCGAAACGAGCGAGGGCGGGCCGCGCGACGCGGTCTCGTGACGACAACAGGGATTGGTGAATGCGCGCGCCGGGCGGACCGCGACTCTTGCTGCGACGGCTCCGCGAAGTCATGGCGGAGCCCGTCACGGCGCAGGCGCGCCTCGATCGCATCGTCGTCCTCATCGCCTCCAACATGGTCGCCGAAGTGTGCTCGCTCTATGTTGCGCGCGCCGACGGACCGCTCGAACTCTACGCGACCGAAGGACTCAATCGCGAGGCGGTGCATCTGACGCGGATGATGCCGGGCGAAGGCCTGGTCGGCCTGATCGCCGCCACCGCCGAGCCGCTCGCGCTCTCCGACGCGCAGGGCCACCCTCACTTCTCCTACAGGCCGGAGACCGGCGAGGAGATCTATCAGTCGTTCCTCGGCGTTCCGGTGCTGCGCGGCGGCGCGACGCTCGGCGTGCTGGTGGTGCAGAACCGCGCGCGGCGCACCTACTCCGAGGAGGAAATCGAGGCGCTGCAGACGACCGCGATGCTGTTGGCCGAAATGATCGTCTCGGGCGAGTTGCAGTCGATCGCCGGCCAGGAAGCGCCGATCGCCGTGCGGCGACCAGAATCGCTGACCGGCCAACCGATCGCCGAAGGCCTCGGCCTCGGCCATGTCGTGCTGCACCAGCCGCGCGTCGCGGTGGCGAAGATCGTCGCCGACGACATCTCGATGGAACTCGACCGGCTCGAGAAGGCGATCGAGGCGATGCGCGCCTCGGTCGACGAGCTGATCGACCGTAGCGACGACGGCCGCTCCGGCGAGCATCGCGAGGTCCTCGAGGCCTTCCGCATGATCGCCCACGACCGCGGCTGGCTGAGACGGCTGCGCGAGGCGGTGGCGGGCGGCCTCACCGCCGAGGCCGCGGTCGAGCGGGTGCAGAGCGACGCGCGCGCGCGGCTGCAACGCCAGACCGATCCCTATCTGCGCGACCGCCTGCACGACCTGACCGACATCGCCAACCGCCTGCTCCACCAGCTCGCCGGCCAGAGCCTGGTGTTGGAGCCGGGCGAGTTGCCGGACAATGCGATCCTGGTCGCCCGCTCGATGAGCCCGGCGGCCCTGCTCGACTACGACCGCTCTCGCCTGCGCGGCGTCGTGCTCGAGGAAGCGGGCGCGTCGAGCCACGTCGCGATCGTCGCGCGCGCGCTGTCGATCCCCGCCGTCAGCGATCTGCCCAACATCACCGAAATCGTCGAGCAGGGCGACGCCATCATCGTCGATGGAGTCACCGGCGAAGTGCAGGTGCGGCCTCCACCCGACGTCGAGGCGTCCTATGGCGAGAAGGCGCGGCTGCGCGCGCGCCAGCAGGACCAGTATCGCGCGCTGCGCGACAAGCCGAGCGTCACCGTCGACGGCGTCACGATCGGCCTGCACATGAACGCCGGCCTGCTGATCGACATGCCGCATCTCGAAGAGAGCGGGGCGGATTCGATCGGGCTGTTCCGCACCGAGCTGCAATTCATGCTGGCGCCGAGCTTCCCGCGTCTCAACGCGCAAGAGGCGATCTACCGCAGCGTGCTCGAGGCGGCCGGCGATCGCACGGTGACCTTCCGCACCCTCGACATCGGCGGCGACAAGATGCTGCCTTACATGAAGCGGCTCGACGAGGAGAACCCGGCGCTCGGCTGGCGCGCGATCCGCATGGGCCTCGACCGGCCCGGCCTCTTGCGCACCCAGTTGCGCGCGATGCTGCGCGCCACCGCCGGGCGCGAGCTCAAGGTCATGATCCCGATGGTGTCGACGGTCACCGAGTTCGACGCGGCGCGCAAACTGTTCGACCTCGAGATCGCCTTCGCCAAGCGCTGCGGCCACGAGCCGCCGCGCGACATCAAGCTCGGCGCGATGGTCGAGGTGCCGTCGCTGGTGTGGGAAATCGACGAGATGGCCCAGGCCGCCGACTTCCTCTCGGTCGGCTCCAACGACCTGATGCAGTACGTGTTCGCCGCCGACCGGGTCAACAAGCGCGTCGCCGGGCGCTTCGACGAGCTGTCGCCGGCCTTTCTGCGCGCGCTGAAGGCGATCGCCGACGCCGGAAGGCGCCACGGCAAGCCGGTGACGCTGTGCGGCGAGATGGGCGGCCGCCCGCTTGGCGCGATGGCGCTGATCGCGCTCGGCTTCCGCAATTTCTCGATGGCGGCGACGGCGATCGGGCCGATCAAGGCGATGGTGCTGTCGCTCGACGCCAGCGCGGCGCAATGCGAGCTCGAAGCGATGCTCGCCGACCACAGCCGTCACGGTTCGCTGCGTGCGCTCCTGCAGGCGCTGGCCGAGCGCCTCGACGTCCGCCTCTAGCGCCGCTCACGCGTTTGCGCTCAATTCCTGACCCGCCATGGCCGCCGCCCAAAACTTCGACCTCATCCTGCGCCGCTACGAAGAGATCGGCGCCCGGCTCAGCGCCGGCTCGAGCGGCGGGGGCGCCTATGCCGCGCTGTCGCGCGAATTCGCCGAGCTGGAGCCGGTGGTCGAGGCGATCCGCGCCTGGCGCGCCAAGGAGAAGGAGCGCGCCGACCTCGACGCCTTGCTCGCCGAATCGGGGCTCGATCCGGAGATGCGTTCGCTTGCCGAGGCCGACCGCGCTCGGGTCGCGGCGGAGATCGAACCGATGGCGCAGGCGATCCTCGTCGCCCTCCTGCCCAAGGACATGGCCGACGAACGCAACGTCATTCTCGAAGTGCGAGCGGGGACCGGCGGCGACGAGGCGGCCCTGTTCGCCGGCGACCTCTTTCGCATGTACGTCAAATACGCGGAATCGAAGGGGTGGAAGGTCGAGGTTCTGTCGGCTAGCGAGGGAACCGCAGGCGGCTACAAGGAGGTCGTCGCCGGGATCGCCGGCCGCGGCGCCTATGCGCGGCTGAAATACGAGAGCGGCGTCCATCGCGTCCAGCGCGTGCCGGCGACGGAGGCGCAGGGCCGCATCCACACGTCTGCGGCGACGGTCGCCGTGCTGCCCGAGGCCGAGGAGGTCGACGTCGCGATCAACGAAGCCGACCTCAAGATCGACACCATGCGCGCCAGCGGCGCCGGCGGTCAGCACGTCAACAAGACCGAATCGGCGATCCGCATCACCCATCTGCCGACCGGCATCGTCGTCGCGGTGCAGGAGGAGCGCTCCCAGCACCGCAATCGCGCCAGGGCGATGGCGCTCCTCAGGGCGCGCATCCTCGACGCCGAGACGAGCCGCGCGAGCGAAGAGCGCGCCGAGGCGCGCCGCGTCCAGGTCGGCTCGGGCGACCGCTCGCAGCGTGTCCGCACCTATAATTTCCCGCAGGGGCGCGTGACCGACCACCGCGTCAACCTGACGCTCTACAGCCTCGAGCGGCTGATGGAGGGCGAGGGGCTCGACACGATCGTCGACGCGCTGGCCGCCGACCGGCAGGCGAAGCTGCTCGCCGAACAGGCGGAAAACCGATGATCGTCCGCCTGCCGCCTTGCGCGCCGGGCCAGACGATCGGCCTGCTCGGCGGCACTTTCGACCCGCCGCACGCCGGCCATCGGCTGATCTCCGGGCTGGCGCTGCGCCGCCTGCGGCTCGACCGGCTGTGGTGGCTCGTCACGCCCGGCAATCCGCTGAAGGAGACCGACGGGCTCGCCGCGACGCGAGTGCGGGTCGCCGCGGCGCAGCGCCTCGCGCGCGACCCGCGCATCGCCGTAACCGGTTTCGAAGCGGAGATCGGCTCGCGCTACACCTACCAGACGATCGCCTGGCTTTGCCGCCGCGCTCCCGGCGTCCATTTCGTCTGGATTATGGGCGCCGACAATTTGAGTCAGTTCCATCGCTGGCGGCGCTGGCGGGACATCGCCCGCCTGGCGCCGATCGTCGTGATCGACCGACCCGGTTCAACCCTCAAGGCGCTTGCCGGACCGGCCGGAAGCGCGCTCGGCCGCTTCCGCTGGCCGGAGGAGGAGGCGGCGCATTTCGCGTCGGCGCGCCCGCCAGCCCTCCTTTTCCTGCATGGACCGCGCTCGGATCAATCGTCGAGCGCCCTGAGGCGCGCCGCGACCAGCCGCTCGTCTTGAAAAGTCAATGGTTGCGGATCATCTTTATCCGTGGACCGCGCGAATCGCGCGGCCAAGGCCGAAAGGAAGCCGAACCTGACCCCAACGCGCGAGACCAAGGCGCCGTTGCGCCGCCGCAAAGCTTCTCCCGCCCCTGTCCCTGACCGCCCCAGGGACGCCCTCTTGCCCCGCGCCATCCTCGCCAGCCTGGAGAACTCCAAGGCCGAGGACATTGTGGCGATCGACGTCGCCGGCAAGACGAGCCTCGCCGACACGATGATCGTCGCCACCGGGCGGTCGAACGTGCATGTCGGGGCGATCGCCGACCATCTCGCCAAGGCGGTGCGCGCCGCCGGTTATCCGACGCCGCGCCTCGAGGGCCTGCCCAACTGCGACTGGGTGTTGCTCGACGCCGGCGACGCGATCGTCCACATCTTCCGCCCGGAAGTGCGGCGGTTCTACAACCTCGAGAAACTGTGGAGCGCCGACCGCCCGCACGAAGTCCAGCCGGCGAGGGCCAGCTGAGGCTTCGATGCGCCTGACGCTGATCGGCGTCGGCCGTCTCAAGGCCGGTCCCGAGCGCGAGCTGTTCGAGCGCTATTTCAAGCGCGCCGGCGCCCTTGCGCGCGCCCAGGGGATCGCCGCGATCGAGATGCGCGAGATCGACGAGAGCCGCGCCCGCCGCGCCGAGGATCGCATTGCCGAAGAGGCGCGGCTGATGCGCTCCGCCCTCCCAAAAGGGTCGTGGCTCGCGCTGCTCGACCGAAGAGATCGGTCGCGCGCGCGATGGCGGCGTCCCGGCCTATGCGATCGCGATCGGCGGACCCGACGGGAGCGACCCGTCGCTGAGAACGGAAGCGCGCACGCTGCTGAGCTTCGGCGCGATGACCTGGCCCCACCAACTGGTGCGGACGATGGCGGCCGAGCAGCTCTATCGCGCGCTTTCCATTCTCGGCGGCCACCCCTATCATCGCGATTGATAGAAGACAGGCGGCGATGCTCCCAAGCGGTCGGGCGGTCGTGTTCGCGGCGACGGCGGCGTTCGGCGCGCTGGCCTTGGCGCTTGCGTCGGCGCGCGCCGAATCGCCGCCCCCCGAGCCACCTTCCGCCGCCTCTGCGCCCGCCGCGCCGACCGATGACGCGTCCGCGCCGCAGGATCGGCTGCGCGGGGTCGAGGACACGATTCGCGCTTCCGACGATCAGCGCCGCAAGATCGAGACCGACATCGAGTCGCTGCGCGCCGACAAGGCGCGGCTCAGCGCCGCCCTGATCGATACGACCGCCCAGGTTCAGGACGGCGAAAAGCAGATCGCCGCCGCCAACGAGCGGCTCGATGGGCTCAACGCCAACGCCGACGCTCTGACCCGCTCGCTCGACAACCGCCGCTCCGTCATCGCCGACGTGCTCGCGGTGCTGCAGCGCATGGGCCGCAATCCGCCGCCTGCGATCCTCGTCCGGCCCCAGGACATGGCCGAAGCGATCCGCGCAGCCACCCTGCTCGGCTCGACGGTCGAGGCGCTGAAGAGCGAGACGGACGCCTTGCGCGCCGACCTCGCCCAGCTCGCCGATCTGAAGGCGTCGATCGCCAAGCAGCGCGACGATCTTGCTCAGCGCCAGACGGCGCTGGCGGTCGAGAAGACGCGGCTCGCCGCGCTGATCGACGCGCGCCAGCAGTCGCTGAGCGAGGCCGAGCAGGCGCTCGCCGCCCAGCGCCAGCGCGCCGCCCAGCTCGCCGGCCAGGCGGCAAATCTCAAAGATTTGATCGCAAAGATGGAGTCGGCTGGCGCGGCCGACCGGGCGAACGCCGCCGACATCGCCGCCAAGGCGGCGGCGTTGCGCAACGCTGACCCGGCGCGACTGAAGCCGGCGGTCGCCTTCGCCGACGCCAAGGGCTCGCTCGTCCTGCCGGTCGCCGGCTCAGTTCTCAGGAGCTTCGGCGATCCCGACGGATTCGGCGGGGTCGAAAAGGGCCTGTCGGTCGGCGCTCCGCCCGGCTCGACGGTGGCCTCGCCGGTCGACGGGTCGATCGTATTCGCCGGTCCGTATCGGTCCTATGGACAACTCTTGATCATCAATGCCGGACAAGGCTACTATTTCGTCTTGGCCGGTATGGATCGCATTAACGTGTCGGTCGGTCAGTTCGTGTTGGCCGGCGAGGCCGTGGCGACCATGGGCGACGGCGCGGCGCGGACAGCGGCCGCCGCCGCAATTGGCGCAACGCAGCCGGTTCTCTATATCGAACTGAGGAAAGACGAGACGGCGGTCGATTCCGGACCGTGGTGGACAAAGGCAGACATCGAAAAGGCCCGCGGATGAAACGCAAGATTTCCTATTTGGCGTTGGGCGCGGCGATCGGCGCCGTGACGGCGGGTCTGATCCCGCACGCTCTGCCGCAGGTGACGCAGAGCGCTTTCGCGGCCGCGGCCGACACCTATCGTCAGCTCAATCTGTTCGGCGACGTTTTCGAGAAGATCCGCAACGACTACGTCGAGAAGCCCGACGAGGCGAAGCTGATCGAGGCGGCGATCAACGGCATGTTGAGCTCGCTCGACCCGCACTCGAGCTACATGGACGCGAAGGCCTATCGCGACATGCAGGTGCAGACCAACGGCGAGTTCGGCGGTCTCGGCATCGAAGTGACCCAGGAGGACGGCCTGATCAAGGTCGTCAGCCCGATCGACGACACGCCGGCCTCCAAGGCAGGCGTCATGTCAGGCGACATCATCACGGCGATCGACGACGATTCGACCCAGGGCATGACGCTCGACCAGGCGGTCGACAAGATGCGCGGCGCGATCAACTCGGCGGTGAAGCTCAAGATCACACGCGGCGCCTCGAAAGAGGTGAAGGAATTCAAGATCGTCCGCGACGTGATCAAGGTCCAGTCGGTGCGCGCCAAGGTCGACGGCGACGACATCGGTTACATCCGCATCACCCAATTCACCGCCCAGACCGGCGATGGGTTGAAGAGCGCGATGGACAAGCTGCACACCGACCTCGGCGACAAACTCAAGGGCTACATTCTCGATCTGCGCAACAACCCCGGCGGCCTGCTCGACCAGTCGATCGACGTCGTCAACGCCTTCGTCGACCGCGGCGAGATCGTTTCGACTCGCGGCCGCAATGCCGACGACGCGCAGCGCTTCAACGCGCGGCCCGGCGGCGACCTCTCCGGCGGCAAGCCGATGGTGGTGCTGATCAACGGCGGCTCGGCTTCCGCCTCTGAGATCGTCGCCGGCGCGCTGCAGGACCACAAGCGGGCAACGCTGATCGGCACGCGCTCGTTCGGCAAGGGTTCGGTTCAGACGATCATGCCGCTCGGCCAGGACGGCGCGTTGCGCCTGACCACCGCGCGCTACTACACCCCCTCGGGCCGCTCGATTCAGGCCAAGGGCATCGACCCCGACATGGTCATCCTCGAGGACGTTCCGGCCGACTTGCAGGGCAAGGACGACACCAAGGGCGAGGCCTCGCTCAAGGGCCACCTGAAGAACGGCGACGACGAGAAGACCGGCTCGCAGGCCTACGTGCCGGCCGACGAGAAGGATGACAAGCAACTCGTCGCCGCAATCGACCTGCTGCACGGCGTCAAGCGCGCCGACGCGGCCCCGCCGAAGCCGGATTCGGGCCCAGCGGCGCCTGCTGTCGCAGCGCCGGCTTCAGGCGGCGACGCACTGCCGACGCCGGCCGCCTCCCCTGCCCCCGACGCGCCGAAGTGACGCGGAGGATCATGACCCGAATATCGCGCGCGGCGCCCTATCTGGCCGTTGGCGTCGCCTGCGGCGCCCTCGCGGTCGCGTTCGTCGGCGGCGGCGCTTCGCAGGCGACGTCGAGCGCCGACGCGCCCGCCAGCGACAATCTGGCGTTGTTTGCGCGCGTGTTCGAGACCGTGCGCGACGCCTACGTCGACGAGCCCGACGAGAACAAGATGGTCGTCGGCGCGGTCAACGGCATGCTCGCCTCGCTCGATCCGCATTCGACCTACTTCGACGCCAAGGCGCTCGGCGAATTCCAGAACACGATGAAGGGCGAGGAATTCGGCGGGCTCGGCCTCGAGGTCATGCAGGAGGGCGACGTCGTCCGCGTCGTCAGCCCGATCGACGACACGCCGGCGGCGCGCGCCGGCCTGATGTCCGGCGACATCATCACCGCGATCGACGACACGCCGGTCAAGGGACTGTCGCTCAAGGAGGCGGTCGACCGCATGCGCGGGGCGGCCAAGACGTCGGTCAAGCTCACGGTGCAGCGCGACGGCGACAAGGCGCCGCGCGAGTTCACCATCGTACGCGAGATCATCAAGGTGCTGCCGGTGCGGGCGCGGCTCGAGGGCGGCGGCGACATCGGCTACATCCGCATCACTCAGTTCAACCAAGAGACCTACGACGGCGTGCAGAAGGCGATGGCCCGCTTCCGCAGCGATCCCGGCTCGGACAAGATCAAGGGCTATGTCCTC